>JAABUM010006125.1_pt1 | contig 12034 bp, 11 predicted proteins | sample 5559161 | NCBI WGS metagenome assembly JAABUM01 (sample SAMN10711868, study PRJNA513369) | rock metagenome | isolation source: Antarctica rocks | place: Antarctica: Victoria Land, Siegfried Peak nord | reverse complement strand
GACGCATGACTCGGGGCCGCCGCGGGTCGCTAGCCCTTCGACGTAGAGCTCTTCCATCTCCTCCTCCATACCGGTTTACCCCGGCGCTCCGAAACTTGGGCCAGAACCAAATAATTTGGCAATTCACAGTGCACTGCCATCAACCATGCCCCGTTACCGGTGGACTTGGCCACCATCAGTGCGTTCACCGCCGCCTGCCCTGGCGCACCCGCTACCGTGCGGCCCAGGGGCCCCATCATCCATCACCACCGCGCCGCCGGGCACCTTCCACCCGCAGACCCGGCCGACACCGAGCGGCCCGTTCTACCGATCTAGGAGCTGATGGATCCGATCAGGTTGATATGGTACTGCGGCGGTAGCTGCCCTCCCACGGCTGGACCGCCGGACTGTTCAGCCGCCGGGACCGGGCTGCTCGCCCTTGCCGCAGCGACGCCGATCCCGTACCGGCAGCCCGCCTAACTTGCGGTCGGGCAGCTGCACGTAGCCGACGGGATGGCGACCATGATCTCGGGCGCGCACCATGTCTAGAGGCGGTGGATCGTTGCTGTGGGCCGTGCGCACTGGTGCGGTGGCGGCTGTGGGCCGTGCGCACTGGTGCGGTGGCGCCGCGTCTTGGACACCACTATCGCCCGCCAATCCACCCGAGCTGTCGCCGAACTGCTTAGAACGCGGAGGAAGTCACCGACACCAGCCACCACCCCTGCCAAAGCCCTAGGTCGATCGACGACAAAACCCTGGCTGCGCCGCTGTTCTCGCCCATTAACCAATGGGGACACTGCCCCAACTCATCCGGCCCCTGAGCCCGCCCGCAACTCCACGTCGCACCTGGCCCCACAGGCCGACACCGGCCTGACCACGATGTTCCCGCCGAACGTCGGGCCGTCGACGACGGTCCGACGAAGACCTCCCCGCTACCGCTTGGATCAACCAACCGAAGAATTTTCGCAACTTCCGCCCGGCGGCAGAAAACAGTGCGCAGTGACGTTCAGCAATTACCCTTCTAGATCAGTTCAAGGTGGTGCCCATAAGAGCCTGCAGCTCCCCAACGCTGTTGCTCTGGAAGGCCAGATGACGGGCTCGCACCGCATTCTAGAAACTTAGCCATTTGTCGGGGACAGCCGACCGAACGTCCGCCACGCGGGCCTAGAGATATTTTTGGGTGAAACCTAGCGTTCACGTCATGGCCGAGACGTTCACTACACCGTCAGCACCACGATCATCACTTCGCGGACAGTCAGCCTCGCGGCATGCAGGAGTGCAGCCGGTGCCCAGAGGTCTACTACGGCCTGTGGTCGATCCTCGTCAACGTCCAGGCCCTCGTCGGCATCAGGACGGTTACCAGCACCGCTCTCGGAACGCTCCCGTTTGCCGACATCGACGACGCGCTGGCGGTCGCCGGTATCGGTGTCGTCTACTTCGACGTGATCATCGGCTGCATCTGGATTGGCCGTCGCCGCGAACATCCTCAAAGGCGCGAACGGATGTTCTCGCTCAAACGCTGATCAAATTCTGTCAGCGCTGGTTTGCGGCGCACTCCTCGCTCGGCTAGCGGAAGTGGTTGCCCATGAGATCTTCCTTGGATCCCGCTGTTCGTCATGTGATCTCAGAGCTCGACGCGCTGGGTCACCCTGGCGAGGGCCTCAACCAGCTCAGTCCGGAGCAGGCCCGCTCCTGGTTCGCCGTCTTGCGCGCCATTCTCGGAGGGGATAAGGCTGCCCCCGCCGTGGCGTCCGTCCGCGGCGGGGAGGTGCTCAACGATGGATACGCCGTTCCTATTCGCATCTATGACACGGAAGAGTCGATCATGATGCCGGACAGGGTAGTACTCCACGCGCACGGAGGCGGCTGGGTCTTCGGTGACCTAGACAGCGCCGATTTCCTAGCACGAAGCGCCGCCCGCCAGCTACGCGCACGGGTGGTATCCGTCGACTACCGGCTTGCACCAGAAAGCGTGTTTCCGACGGCCTACAACGACTGCGCGGCTGTACTAACCGAATTGAGCCGGAAACACCCTGATGCTCGAATCGCGGTCATGGGGGACAGCGCAGGCGCGAACCTCGTTGGGGCGGTTGCGGCTTCAAGCCGACATCATGACAATATGAGAGTTGACGCCCAGCTGCTTCTATACCCGGCTCTGGACCCCTTCATGGCGACCGATTCAATGAAGCGACTAGCGGACGGGTACGTTCTCACCCAGGCCGACATGGCGTACTACTGGTCCTGCTACCTCAGCAATCCCGAGAACGCAACAGATCCTAGGGCCACGCCCGCAGCCCTCGCAGACTTGGCGGAGATGCCCCCGACCGTTCTGGTTACAGCAGGATTTGACCCCCTGCATGATGAAGGCGCGGAATATGCCTGCCGACTCATTGCGGCTGACGTTACGACGACATATTTGTCGTATCCGACTCTCGTGCACGGCTTCGCCGACATGGCCGGCAGAGTTCCCGCTGCGCTCCACGCGCTTCATTCCTCCTTTGCTGCGTTGGATGTGCAGTTGCGCACCGCGACTCGCGGACATCAGCTGACCGAGGTTAGCGTAAACGCCGTAACATGACGCCAATCCCCATTGATCAGGGTGAATTCCTGTCGCGGCTCGGGCAATTGAATGTGTGACCTTGTTTGTTGGACCCGTTCGCCATTCCTGGCGTGCGGACAAGCAAAATTCCAGGAGGATTGAAATGAGAGTTTGCACTTTACTCCAGACCATCGGTGCAACAGCGCTCACTGTTGCTGCGGGGATCGCCCTGAGCGCGTGCTCGTCATCGCCGTCGTCGTCGTCGTCGTCGTCATCGTCGTCATCGTCGTTACTGTCGCCCTCATCGTCATTGTCATCGCCGTCATCGACGACGAACATGAGCGTTGCCGCGCAGTCCGCCGGCTCGACTGCGGCCGGAACGCAAGAGATCAAGTCCCTACAGTTTGTGAACCCTCTTCCAGACGTTCCTATTTGGAAGCAGATCAACGGCTGTATCCAGTCTGAAGCGCAGGCAAAAGGTATCCAGTACACACAGAGTGGGCCGCCTGCATCGAAGCCCGCCGATGCGACAGTGATGATTCAGCAGATTCAGGACGCGGTCGCCGCCCACAAGAGTGCGATCATTGCATTCCCGGCGTCCGCTGCCTTCGGTCCGGTACTCCAGTCTGCGCAAAAGGCGGGTGTCCTCACAGCCACTCTCTATGGTGACGGATCTCCCGCAAGCGGAGCGACAGTGAACGCCGGAGTCGATTGGGGACAGATCGGCCAGCAGTACGTGCAGACCATCGCTGCACTGCCCGGAAAGCACCTCGTCGGCCTCGTGACCGAGGGTCCGACAGGCGTCGGCAAGTCGTGGGCTGATGGTGTCAAGGCCGCGGCCAAGAAGACGAACAATGTGAGCGTCGCTGCCACGGTGTACATCGGAGCTGACGCCTCTCAGGCGCTACCGCAGGTCTCAAGTTTGCTGACGGCACATTCGGACATAGACATCGTCGCTTCCAACACGGGCCTCATGACGCAAGGGGCGGTCGCTGCCATCAAGTCAAAGGGCTTGAAAGGCAAAGTGAACCTGCTCGTTATCAACAACGCCAATGGCGGACCGGAAGCTGTACAGGACGGTTACGCCGTCGGTGTCTACCTGCAGGACCTGTGTGATCTCGGCAAGCGTACGGTCGACGGCCTCGTCGACGCATCGCACGGTAAGACTGTCCCCCTCGTCCAAGTCAACGCGATCATCGCTACCAAAGCCACCCTGCACCAGTACCTCGGCAAGGGCTGGAACTGATGTCAGGACAAGTGCTTGAGCTGCGTGGCGTCAAGAAGTTCTTCGGGTCTGTGTCGGCGTTAGAGGACATGTCGTTCACCGCATATGCCGGTGAGGTACACGCAATCGTGGGCGACAACGGCGCCGGAAAGTCGACGGCAATCAAGATCATCACCGGGATCTACAGTGCAGACGAGGGGGAGATAGCCGTTCTCGGCGAAGCGTTGCCCCAGCGCCGCTCCGCCGCCCAGCTTCAAAGCCACGGGATCGCGGTGGTTTACCAGGATCTCGCGCTTGTGGAATGCCTGGACATCGCCACCAACGTCTCACTGGGACGACTGCCGACTCGATTTGGCATCCTGGACCGGAAGCGAATGCGCCGTGAGGCACGCAAGATCCTGTCTGACCTGAACGTCCGCGTCACGGATGTCACCACGCCGGTCGGGCTGCTGTCGGGCGGTCAACGGCAGATCATTGCCATCGCCCGCGCAGTGCGCCTTGACATGCCGCTCCTGCTGCTCGATGAGCCGACCGCAGCACTCGGTGTCCAAGAGACGGCGCACGTTGGCGAGATCATCGATCAGCTCAAACCGACAGGCAAGGCCATCGTCTGCGTGAGCCACGACCTCGACTTCGTCTTCCGCCACGCAGATCGAGTAACGGTCCTACGCCTTGGAAGGACGGTGGGCTCGCGCACCGTGGCAAAGACGTCACGGGACGAGATCATCGGGTTGATTACGGGCGCCATTGAGCCGGATCCAAAAGGGGCAGCGGCATGACCACCCTGAAGAAGGTAACGAGAAGGGAAACCCATCCAGCCGCCGCGAAAGGGCAGGTCGGCATTGTCCGCCGCGTCCTCGCTCGCCAAGAGGTGTCCCTACTGCTGGTCGTTGTGGCAATCGGTGTGGCCACGACAATCAAAGCCCCCGCCTTTTTTACCCACGAGAACCTCCAGCAGGTGCTTGAGGCTAGCGTGACCTACTTCGTGATCGGCTGCGGTAGCGCACTTCTAGTGATCGGCGGGGGCCTTGACTTTTCTGTGGGCGCGTCGTTTACGCTGGGCGGCCTAGTGACCGCGAAGCTGTTGTCGATGGGCTTTGCTTGGCCCCTAGCAGTTCCCCTCGGCTTGGCCGCTTGTCTGATCGTCGGATTCGTGAACTTCGGGATCATCGCGTACTGGCACGTGCCGCCGATCATTGCAACCCTGGGAACCTTCTACGGGATTACGGGTTTGACAACTCTCATTACTAGTGGCATCGACGTTGTGCCACTTCCGGCCGACTTCCAAGCACTGGCTCAGAGCCAGGTTTTCGGTATTCCGAACACCATAATCTTCGCCATCGCACTAGGAATCATCACTTGGTTCGTTCTGGAGCACACATCACTCGGAGTCAACACCCGAGCGTTGGGCGGCAATCGAGTGGCTGCTGTCGGGAACGGTTTGCCCGTAATTCGGCTCGACGTCTTGCTGTACGCGGCCGCGGGGGTAGCTGCCGGCGCGGCCGGCATCATCTACGCCTCACGAGTGGGGTCCGGGCAGGTGAACGCTGGCGGCGCTACTGCCACCCTATCGGTGATAACCGCGGTACTTATCGGCGGAGTGAGCCTGCTCGGTGGGCTCGGTTCAATTCAGGGTGTCGCTGTCGGAAGTGTGCTGCTGTCCATGATCGACAACGCGCTCGTCCTCACAGGCATCCCGCCCACGTACAACAGCATCATCATCGGCGCAATCCTCGTCGGCGCCGTCGCGCTGGATCACCTTCGCCGTGAACGCCTCTACCGAAAGCGCTGAGCTATGAACGCCACAACAGCGATCGATCCGCAAGCAGCCACACAACTAAGGTTGATCGCCGACTTCATGCTTGGCGAGGCCGATGCAGATATCGAAGCTCAGCGCCAGAAGGCGAAGGCACTCATCGGGCAGATGAGCCACCACCAATCGCACGGATTCGAGGGTGAGATTACAAACGCCGTCGTGAATGACGGAAAAACGGTGGTGCCCGTGCGGCGATACGTACCGGCCAACGCCGCGTCGGCGGCCGGGATTGTCTACTTTCACGGCGGTGGCTGGGTCTTCGGCGGTCTCGATACAGGGGAACGCTTCGCCCGCGCGCTGGCCCGCACCACGGGCGTAACGGTTGTATCGGTCGACTACCGCCGAGCACCAGAACATGCCTACCCGGCCGCCCTCGTCGATTGCCTGGTCGTAGCAAACAGTGCGTTCACCGAGTTCGGCCGATGGTGTGCCGTCGTCGGCGACAGCGCTGGCGGCAACCTGGCTGCCGCGGTCACTGTCGCGCTAGCCGGCACGGATCGTGCGTTTGGAGCCCAACTTCTCCTGTACCCGTGCCTTGACGCATCGATGAGCGGAGCGTCATACCAGGAGTTCGCGGATGGCTACGGTCTGACGCGAGACACGATGCAATACTATTGGAACGCCTACGCTGGTGACCGTCCGCGAAACGATTCACTGCTGTCGCCCCTGGCAGCGAAGTCGCTTGGGGGTCTACCGACCACCATTATCGTGGCGGCCGGCTTCGACGTTCTCCGTGATGAAGGGGTACGGTTTGCTCAGCGTCTCGTCGCATCATCCATCCCTACAGTCTATCTCCCATTCGCTACACTCCCCCATGGATTCATAGACTTGGTGGATCAGGTCGACGCGGCGCGCCAAGGACTCGGCGAAGTGCTGTCCATTTTTAAGACATTGTTGCCTGCCGCGCCGGTAGCCATCGAATGAACGGACCTTCGCTCCGGAAATTGGACACACGATTCGGGCGGTGGGAGGAGAGGTTGCGTGTCGACCACCACCCGTATGGCCGGCAATTTGAGCTTTCAAGCTTCACTGGTAAACGACGACACGTTGGGCCGCATCCGCCCTGACATGCTCGGGCATGATTCTCCGCGGTAGAAGAGGCGGCCTATCCAAGAGGGACGCCGTGCAGGTGCCAAAGTAGGAAGGCTGTTCGGGCGCGGTAGCGCCCCTCGGCGGAGCGTACGTCAAAGCCCAGTACATCGGTGATGCGGTCTAAGCGATACGACACGCTGCTGTGATGCATGTGTAATGCGGTTGCCACCTCCCGCAACGAGCCGAAGCGGCCTAGTTGATCAAGAATATTCATATCGTTACTTCCCGACCGAGAATTGGCCAATTCTCCGACCGCTTGAACATCGGGTAGCAGGATCATCTGTTGATGATCAAGGTCCGCCAGGGCAATGACGCAGCCCAAGTCCTCGGTAAGAATCCAATCCGACAGGTTAGCTTGAAGGGTCGCGAACCGAATTCCTCGTCGGGCTTGGGACCAGGACCGTTCGCATCGCTCGATTGCTACTGCGGGGCCTACGCAGACCGCCACGCCCGGCGGGGTCGTAGCGCGGGGGCTGGTCCCCGCTGTGATGAGGACTCCCAGGGTGTTGGTCATCGGAGCTGCCACGGCGCGGCCGCTGGTGGAGGTGGCGATCGCCGCTCGGAGGGCTGGCAAGATCGCTTCGATCCTGGACTCCGCGTGTACGGCAAGGACGCGGACCGTCTGGCCCACGCTGAAGCCGAGTAGACGCGCCGCTCTGGCAGTATCAGCTTCGCCAGCGTGATCGCTGAGCAGAGTGTGAAGGAGCGCGGGGTTAGTCAGTCCGACCTGGGTGTCGTCGCTGTACGAGCGGGAATGCAGGGCTGCCATGGTAAGCACGAGTCGAGCAATGATCAGCTCGTCCCATTCGTAGGCGCCTACTTTATCCCGCGGTTCAAGCCAGACGCGCCCCACGGGCTCGGTGTCCACCATGATGTCCGAAATCAAGGCATCAGAGCCCGGGCCAGGTGTATCGAGCCTGCGCCCAGCCGGATTGACGACGTAGACCTCGCCGACCTCGTCGAAGATGACCCCCGCCGTCGTCTCGGACAGCACCGCGGTGGCCCGTGCGATAGCTTCTGCATCGGCGCGATGCGAGACCAGTTGATCGAAGAACTCAATAATCTGTAGACCACGCTCGGCGCTGGAGTCGCTACTTGCGAGCCGGCTCAATAATCCGCGCATGAATCACATTGTAGAGGAGGTACTCCCCGCAACTAGCCATCTGGCTAAACCGTGATCCAGCGTCCGCAATGTGCCATGATTCCACGCATGTCGACCGCGCCGACTGATGCGAACACTCCAGGCGAAGCACGTTCCTTCCGACAAGCACCCCGCAAGCTCGATCCAGAGCTCGCGGCGATGCAGGTTCTGATGCCCCGGATTGACATCGCTCAGGTTGAGCAGACCCGGGCGATCGAAGAGGCGTTGGCGGCTGACATACGTCCCGCTGATGGCAGGCAGGACGTGGCGACTACCGACTCCGCCGTCCCGCGCTTAGACGGGACCCTCTTAAAAGTTCGGGTGTACCGGCCCCGGGCGCGACGGCGCGGTCCGCTCCCGATGCTGTTGTTCATCCATGGCGGCAGTTTCATGAGTGGTGGCTTGCACACAGAAGACACTCGCTGCGAGACTTACGCGGCCGAGGCGAAGTGCATCGTGGCCGCGCTGGAATACCGGCTCGCGCCGGAACACCCTTTCCCAGCAGCACTGGAGGATTGCTGCACAGCCCTGTCCTACTTCCGCGACCAGTCGGATACCTTCGGTATCGATGATTTGCGGGTTGCCGTGGGCGGGTTAAGCGCAGGAGGAGCCTTGGCCAGCGGGACGGCAATCTGCTTGAGCACAGACAGCCACCCAGCCCTAGCGCTACAGATGCTGCTCTTCCCTGTCCTGGACGCAAGCCTCACGACGTGCACTGCGCAGAATTATTCCGATACGCCTGTCTTGACGAGCAGCACGTTGCGTGACATGTGGCGCATGTATCTCGGCCCCCGGTGGAGTGCGGGGCAGGCGTCCTATCCGATCCATAGTTCGCCGGCCCACGAGCCGAACCTGTCGCTGTCTCCTTCGACCTACATCTGCACAGCGGGCTATGACCCGTTGCGGGATGAAGCGGTGGAACAGGCGCAGCGGCTGATGCGGGCCGGCGTTCCGGTCGACCTGCGCCAATATGCGCGCGGATTTCATTCCTTCGACTCGTATCATGCGACTCAACTTGGCCAGGCTGCAGTCCGCGACCAGATCGATGCGCTGCGCGCCGCGTTCGTGTGACTCAGACCAGATTCACCCGTATAAATTGTGCTCGACGTTTTCATCTCTGAGTCGCTTCGCGTCCGTCCATTCGGGTTGGCCCGGGGTTTGGTTGACCGACCATTCAGGCCGCGGCTGCGGTCGTGCGGGTTGTCCAGACTCGAATCGGAGTCAAAGTCCGGAGGATTCGCATCGCCGCAGGTCAGACGTACCAATCCGCCGAAGAGGAGAGCCGTAGCAGAGTGCGGCAAGTTTCATCTACTACAATACGCAGACTATAACCTGACATAATCTCTATTGTCGGCAATGATTATCAGTATCGCGGAAGAGGGTGTGAAGCGGGTGTTGTCATCGGCGTTCCTGCTCTTCGTGCTGAGTGTCGCGGACGATCTCGGTGAGTTCCTCGATGCTGGGCAGTGCCGGGCGGATCTCATCTGGTAGCGACCTGTGGGTTGTGTACGTGGAGATCGCCAGTGGCGTGCTCAGCCCGCGAAGGGCGTACTGGACGGCAACCTCGTCTCGGTCGGCGGCCAGCAGGATCCCGATGGTCGATCCGTCGCCGTGCTCCGCCTTCCGGAGAAGGTCGTCAATTGCGTTGACATAGAAGTTCAGCTTGCCGACGTGTTCTGGCTGCGCCGTAACAGCTTTCAGTTCGAAAACAACGAATCGTCGGAGCCCCAGATGGTAGAACAGCAGGTCGATGAAGTAGTCGCTCCGGCCGATGGACAGCTTGTACTGGCGGCCGACGAAGGCGAACCCGGAGCCCAACTCAGACAGAAAGTGGGTCAACCGCGCCACCAGGGCATTCTCGAGCTATAGCTACGGGCATCGCTGAGTGCATCGGGGAACCCGCCTCACCGCTGCCGGCTTGTCGCGCGACTACGACAAGCCACCGCCGCCCGTGGCTCTTAGGAACATGATCAGTCATGGCTATGCGGGCACGCGGTTTCAGCCCTTCCACACCGTTTTGAGGTTACAAAACTCGCGGATGCCCGCCGACGCGAGTTCGCGCCCGTAGCCCGAGTCCTTGATGCCACCGAAGGGTAGCTCCGGGTAAGAGACGGTCATGCCGTTGATGAACACAGCGCCTGCGTCGATGGAGTCGATGAAGAAGACCTCGTCGTCGGCATCCGTAGTCCACACTGCCGAGCTGAGGCCGAACGTTGTCTGGTTCGCGATGTCGCGCGCCTCCTCGCGGCTCTCGACGCGGTAGAGGGACGCGACGGGGCCGAAGGCCTCTTCGAGTACAAGGCGCATGCCGTCGTGAAGGTCCGCGATGACAGTGGGCTCGTAGAACCAGCCGGCACGGTCGAGAGCGTGTCCGCCCGCGAGAACCGAGGCGCCGTGGGCCACGGCGTCGTCGACGAGTTCGGCGAGCTCGTCGCGGGCTGACTCGGTGGCCAGCGGGCCGACCTGCGTTGCGGCATCCGTGGGGTCACCGACGACGAGCGCGTTAAAGCGGTCGGCGAAGAGGGCTGCGAACTGGTCGTAGACGTCGGCGTGCACGATAAAGCGCTTTCCCGCGATGCACGACTGGCCGTTGTTCTGCACTCGCGAGGTTGCTGCCACGTCAACGGCCTTGGCGATGTCAGCCGAGGGCATGACGATGAACGGGTCAGAGCCGCCGAGCTCGAGCACGGCCTTTTTGATCTGGCTTCCCGCGTTGGCGGCGACCTCACGACCGGCGAGTTCGGAGCCGGTGAGGGTCACGGCCTTCACACGCTTGTCCTGCAGTACCGCGGCCACCCCACCAGAGCCAATGAGGATGGTGGAGAACGCGCCTTCGGGGAAGCCGCCGCGCTCGAACAGGGCGTCGAGATAGAGGGCACACTGGGGAACATTGGAGGCGTGCTTGAGCAGTCCCGAGTTGCCGGCCATGAGCGCGGGTGCGGCGAACCGCACGACCTGCCACAGGGGAAAGTTCCAGGGCATGACGGCGAGCACAACGCCGAGAGGCTGGTAGACGGCGTAGGCGGCTGACGCGTTCACCTTCGACGCGTCTTCGAGGGTTTCGTCTGCGAGGAACTCCTCCGCGTGATCGGCGTAAAACCGCATGCCCTTGACGCATTTGAGCGCTTCGGCCTTCGCCTGGGCGAGTGGCTTGCCCATCTCAGTGGTCATGATGAGCGCAACCTCATCCGCCTCGGCTTCGAGCAGGTCTGCGGCGGAGCGCATCCAGTCGCCACGCTCGGCGAAGGTGGTCTGTCGCATGGCTTTCGTCGCCGCATCCGCGAGAGCGATGCGACGCTCGACCTCGGCCGAATCGTGCGGCTCGAACGTCTTTTCTGTGACACCGGTTGTGGGGTTGATGGTGGCGATCGCCATGATTGTGCCTCTCATTTTACGAGTCTGGTCGAAGCTGCAGGTGCCCGGCGAAGACGCGCTTGGCCTCGTCAGCGTCCTGGGCACAGATCGCCTTCACAGCATGTGATGCTCGGCGCGATCACGCGGGTCGCGTGGCCGTCAAGCAGCGGGAAGGCCCGCTGTCATCTGGATCGCGTCCCAGAAGCCGATGCACCAAGGCAGACCCGATTGGCCGCGGCGAACGATATTGGCTATACAATAGCGGGGTAAAGGCTAACTATCAAGGCTCCAGGCCGACTGTCCCCGGCGCAACGAGATCCGATTTGAGTATTGGGCGGGGTCGTAGAAGCCGCGCGCGTACTCCACGCGGCGTCCCGTGGCGTCGCTGTACAGTCGGTCGATACGCAGCACCGGATCCCCGACAGCACAGGTGAGCTCGGCAGCTACGTCCGCAGGGCACGCCTCGGCTGTGATGGTTTGCCATGCGTCACCGATGCGCAGTCCAAGGCGGCTTTCCATGAGGCCGATCACCGTGGCGGTGGTGCAGAGACCTACTTCGCTGACCTCTGGTACGCCCATCAGCTGCTCGGCGATGTCCAAGGGCATGGCGATCGTGGTGACTGTGAACGGTGTCTCGCCCAGGAAGCGCCGGATGCGCACGACGCCCACTGAGTCTCCGTTGATTCGGAGGTGGCCTGCGGCGTCGAGGTCGATTCGCCGCTGGAGTGGCTGAAGCACCTCGCTGTCGGTGTCAACCGAGGACGCGAGGACGTCGTCGATGGAGCCGGAGTAGCGCGCATAAGTGCCGCCGCCGCTTCTGGTCACGAAAGTACCTCTGCCGGGGGATCGGTCGACCAGGCCGGCGCCGACCAGCTCTTGCATCGCTCG
>JAABUM010006121.1_pt1 | contig 12039 bp, 16 predicted proteins | sample 5559161 | NCBI WGS metagenome assembly JAABUM01 (sample SAMN10711868, study PRJNA513369) | rock metagenome | isolation source: Antarctica rocks | place: Antarctica: Victoria Land, Siegfried Peak nord | reverse complement strand
GCCGCCCTCAACCTCGACCGCCTCGCAGCGTGGTTCACCGGACGCCCGCTCGCGCCGACCCGTGCCTCGCGCTTCGCCGCGCTCGCCGCGCTCGCCGCATAGCAGGCGACTTCGCCAACAGTGTCCGGCCGTCTGTCAATGTCAGGAGCAAGTGCCTTAGCGGAAGCTGCCAAGGCGGAACGGCTGCATCAATCTGCAAGCAGGTTTCAATCCTGCGGCGCCGCCACCGCCGTCACCCCGCCCTGCGGGTCCCCATGCCGGTGCGCGTTGTAATGCCCGCGCAGCCGGTCCAGCGACCCCAGCCGATCATAGACGTCCCCGTCCACATGCAGGTCCCCCCGCACCGAGACAGTCCCGTCGTTCAGCAGCCGCAGCCACGACCCGCTCTTGTGCGTTAGCCACAGCTCCCCCACCGGCGCCGCCGGACCCTGTGCCTTGTCGCTCCACGTCCGCCCGGCGATGACGCCATGCTCCGCGTCGCCCTCTTGCGGCAGCACCAGCACTTGGTCGCCCGGCGAGGGCGGGCAGCTCAGCCCCCATCCAGCCCCCACCCACGGGCTGAGCAGCGGCAGCCAGCCCGTCAGCACGCCCTCCGGCTGCAACTGCACCCGCGCCGTCCCCGCCGTCGGGTCCACCGAGGTCACGACCCCGAACCGCGGCTGCCCCGCCGCCGCGCCTTGCGCCGCGGTGTGGCCCTTGATCGCGTTAAGCAGCCTGTCCATCCGCCGCCCCCCCTGAGATGCCCTGCAAAACCACCCGCTGCGTGAACCCGCGCCGCACGTCCAGGTGCCGGCTGATCTCCGCCACCGCAAATACCCGGTCCCAGCCCGATCCGGCCCCCTGCACCTGCACCCGGCTGCGCGCCGTCAGCGCCAGCTCGCCGGGCATGGCGGCGTGCGCCGCCCATTCGTGCCGCTGCAGGTCGGCAAGCGTCCGCTCCGCCAGCCGCTGCGCCTCCTCCTGCGGCAGGTTCGGCCGCACCACGCCATGCGTGCGCCCCCCCGCGCCGGCCGAGGCGCCGACCGCTGCCCCGGCGCGCGTCCCCCAGCTCCGCACCTGCACCTTCAGGTCCGTCAGCGCCAGCCGGTGCTCCACCTCCAGCGATATGCAGCCGCTGACCGGCAGCGGCACCGGCGCCGCATCGCCAGGCGGGCCGAAGTGCAGCCGCGGCCCGTCCATGAACAAATCGAACCCCTCCTGCCCAGCCAAGGCCGCCAGCAGATCCCACTCGGTCGCGGCGCGGGCGAACTGCCCCATCGTCAGCCGGTCCCGCTCGCTGCCATACAGCCGCCCGATGGTCGCCGTGGTCGCCGTCACGTCCGCCTGCAGGCCGTGCCGGGCCGCCAGCGCCTCCGCCACCTCGCTGCTGGTGCGGTTGGCGAACGTCTCGTCCACCCGCGCCTCCACCAGCGCCGCCGACAGGTCGCGCCCCTCCACGTCCAGGGTGCCGCGCACCGGGTCCAGGTGCAGGCTGTCGGCGGTGCCCAGCAGCAAGCTGGTCCAGCCGCCATCCAGCCCGACCTGCACATCCAGCCGCCCCGCCAGCGCCGCCGGGTCCAGCCCGCGTGCGGCGAAGCGCAGCCGAAAGCGGTCCGCGGACAGGTGGTTGTTGCTGCTCACGTCCGCCGACATCGCCCCCGGCAGCGCCGCCCCGTCCGCCAGCACGCGCAGCCGCGGCTGCCTAATCGCGCTCAATGCCGCCCCCGGCGTTCGGGTCCCGCTCCGGCAGGCGCAGCGTCTGCAGCCCGTCCAGCACCGGGTCGTCCAACCCGTTCAGGGCGGCGATGCGGTTCCACTGCGTCGCGTCGCCCAAATGCTCCAGCGCCAGGCGGAACAGGTCGCCCCCGGCCACCGTCAGGACCCTCATGCAACCCCCAGCGCGTTCTGGAAGGCGCGGGCCGCCGCCAGCCGGGCCGCCTGCCCCGACGCCGCCAGCACGCCCGCAAGGTCCGGCGCCGCCAGCCCGGCGCCCGCCTGGGCCAGCCTGTCCTCCAGCCCCGGCCCGGCGCCCAGCGCCACCGCCTCCGCGGCGGTCGGCGCCAGCGGCAAAGGCTCCGGCGCGGCCATGTCCCCCTCCGCCAGCACGCAGGCAGACAGGCGGTAGGGCATCCAGAACGGATCGGAGCTGTCCGCCTCGAAGCGCGACACGATGGCCGTGAACCGCCATCCGTCCCAGGCCAGCGGCCACGCCAGCCCGCCGCGCCGCAGCCGGTCCAGGGCACGCGCCCGCCCCGACGCCTCCGGCCCGGATAGGATGCCGGACCACGCCAGATCGGCATCGTCCGCGCCCATGGCGTCCACCACGCGCCCGCCGCCGGGCAGCCGATGCACCGCCAGCCGCTGACGGCCGCCCAGGGTGATGCTCTGCGGGACCTCGAAAGACCCGAACACGATGGGGCCGAGGATGAGCATGGCAGTCTCCTCTCCAGGCAGTTCAACATGGCCGGCAGCCCGGCCGGCCCGTCCATGCCATGGCCCGCCGCGGCGCCCGGATCAGGCAACGGGACGCACGTTGGAGCCGTCAGAGGGTTCCCGCGGGCGTCCAAGCCGGCGACTGCCGCGGGTCGAACCCGGTCGTCCCTGCGCCGGGCCGCGCGGCCTCCCGTCCCATCCGGTCCGCCAACCAATGGCCGACCAGCCGCCCATCCAGCACCACGTCACCACCCCCGCGCCCGCCCTCGGCGGCCGGCGGCGGCGGCGCGGCAGGCCGCCCGGCGAACACCGGCGCACCCGGCACCGGCGCAGGCATCGCAGCGGACGGGGCAGCTGGCGGCAGCCGCGGCGCCTGTGGCGCAAGCGGCCCGGACACCAGCGCAGGCATCCGGGGCAAGGCCGCTGCCCCGGCGGCCCCCGGCGGCGCCAACATCCTTATGGCTGGCGCTGCGGCAGGGCGGGGCACGGCGTCCGGTGCCGCGGCGAACGCCAGCACCGACATTTCAAACCGCGGTCCGCTCGCCGGCAGGGCCGCCAGAGGGGTGGCCGGCAGCGTCCGCGGCGGCTGTGCCATGCCGGAGCCGCGGCCAGGCGCCGCCCCAAGCCCAGGGCCAAGCGCCTGTGCGACCATTGCAGGCACTGGGCGCGGCACGGCCGGGATAGTCCCCAGCACCGCAGGCGCCACCGCCACCGGCGGCGGAGCCACGGGACCGCCGGGCACCGCCGCGGACCCAGGCGCCGTGGCGGCAGCCGTTACGATGCGTGGGGCGGCTTGCACCGCGCCGCGCACCTCCTCCGTCGCCACTGGCCGAGAGGTGGGCGCAACGCTTGCCGCACGCATCTCCGCCGCCGGGCTTGCCGCCACCTCGGCCCTAGTCGCCTGCCGGGCCGCTGCCGCAGGCACGGCGGCCGACACAGCCGCGGCCTCGCCACCAGGCGCCGCCACCGTCATAGGCAATGGCCGCCCGGCCCGAGCCGTCACGGCCGCCGCCTGCTGCGCCTGGGCCATCAGCCCCCGTAACCCGGCGGCGCTCGCCGCCACCGCGGCGTCCAACGCCTGCAGCTCCCGCATAATGACCTCCAGCCCGGCGCTCACGCCATCCTGCAGCGCCAGGCTGATGCCGACCTCATAGGCGTCAATCATCGCCGCCCCTCCCGCAGGCGCAGCCGCGCCATCCGCGGCGCGGCGCGGCCACCAGGCCGCATGTCAGCCGGCAAGCCCTCGATCCGCACCACCAGCGTATCCGTGCCGAACCCCGCAGCCCCTGCCATCCCGCCCCCGCCTGCCCCAGCCCCGCCTATCCCAACGGAGTCCAAGCCATCGCCGCCCAGTCCCACGTCAGCCCGTCCATCTGCCCGATCACGATCACCCATGCCGTCCGCTCCCCCGCGTCCAACGAGAACGCCACGTCCAGCGGCACCCCGTTCCGCACCAGGAACAGGCAGTCCACCAGGTCCGCCTGCCCCACCAGCCCACGCAGCGCGGCCGGGTCAGGCCCCCCGGCCGCGCCGCCTAGTTTGGGCCAGGCATCGCCTCGGACAGGGCCTCCCCCACCGCCGCCAGCCCGGCGTCGCCGAGCCGCGCCACCAGCGCCTCCAACTGCGCCTCGGTCGCCGCAGCCGGCACCGGCACCCCGTCAATGGCCTGCACGCAATAGGCCAGCATGGCGTATCCAACATACCGGTCGTTGCCCGACAGCGCCGGCCCCAACGCCTTGAACAGCCGCAGCCGGTCCAACGCCCCGGGCCGCCGCACCTCCAGCTTGCGCCCAGCAGCATCGGCAGCCATCAAAGGCCGCCCAGCCTCCGCAATGATCCGTTCAGACGGTGTGTCCATAAGGGTGCATCCTGCTTACTGCTCCCTCTCCCTCCGGGAGAGGGTCGGAGTGAGGGAAGCCGCACGCGCAGTCCGTCGTCGTCTGGCATAGATGGGGAAGGCACCGTTCTTGCGACCTTCCTCACCCTAACTCTCTCCAGGAGAAAGGGAGCAGCACCGGCCCTGCTAAATCCGCTTCCTCCGACTGGCAAAGAAATCCAGCCGCTGCCGAACCGGCGCATCGCCCTTCCACGACCCGGCATTCGCCATCTTAAACACCGCCGCCTCGAACTGGTACGTGCTGGTGCTGCCATCGGCCTCGTCAACATATTGATAAAGCGTAGCCCCCTGCAGCAGCCCCTGCGCGTGCCAAGCCTGCTCGATTCCCGAAATGAAATCATCCGCCACCGAGCTGCCGCGCTCCAGGTCGAAGTGCCCCTCCCACCCCTTCGGCAGCTCCGCCGCCATGTGGACCCCGTCCAGCCGGTCGATCCGGATCGGATGCGTCATCTGCCGGCTCTCGAATCCCGTCACATGCGCCAGGTCCACCCGCGCCCCGGCAGCCCCGCCCGCCGCCGGCCCGATCACCACCAACTGGCAGTCCCGCCCGGTCGAGAAATTGTTCGCTGGCATACCTCAGCCCTCCCTAAACCACTTGACCTGCAGGCAAGGTCTGCCGCGTCACCTGCACGGTCTGCCCACCCTCCAGGTTTACGATGAAGCGCTCGTTGATCGCCTGGTATTGCACCTGCGCGTCCGACTGCACGTATCCCAGCCCCACCCGCGCCGGAGGGTTGTTGCTCGCGTCGCACACCACGCTGAACGGCAGGCTGCCATCCACCGTCCCGAGTATCCCCTGCCCCAGCATCGCCTGCAGGAACCCAAGCTGCGTGCTCCGTATCCGCCGGAACAGCCCGGCATTGATCACCTGCCCCACATACTGCCCCATCCCCGCCGCCAGCGTGCGCGCGATGAAGTCGGTCAGCCGCGTGTAGTTGTCCCCGTTGGTCGCCGCGTTGCTGCTGCTGTTGTGCCCGCCCCGCACCCCCCAGAAGCTGCCGCCCGGCTGCGGGTTGGCGATCACGTCCAGCCCCCCGCCCAGCAGCGCCGCCAGCTCCGCCGTGCTGTAGCCGTTGCTTTGCGCGCTGCCCGGCACCCCGGCCCGCTGCGTGCCCACCACGCCATACAGCGGCTTGTTCAGGCTGCTCTGCTCCGGCGACAGGTTCGCCAGCCGCCCCGCCACGAACCCCTGCGGGCTGACCAGCCGTATGGTCCCCGTGACGGGATCGTTCCAATAGACCCAGTCGCCGAACATCAGCTTGGCCGCCGGGCTGTCCAGCCCCGCAGCCTGCCGCGCCGCCACCGCCGCCGCGATCCCGTCCCCGCTCGGACTGGTCAGGATGGCATAAAGCCCCTCCTGCTGCGCGAACCCCGCCTGCGTCGCCCACCAGCCCAGGTCGTCCGCATCCGCCAGCACCATCAGGCTGCACCCCTGTCCGCGCAGCGCATACATGCCCCGCCGCGGCAGCCCGTCCTGCCCCACCAGCGTCCCCGCCGAAACGCCTGCGGCGCCGTCGCTGCCATTGAGAAGGCTCTGCCCCAGGAACCCAGCCGGCTGCGTCGCAGTGGCCGACCCCAGGCTCGCGACGCAAAGCTGGCTCGGCCCCCGCAGCGGCCCCAGCCCCAGGTTCACCGCGTTCACCAAGTTCTGCCACAACGCCGCCGGCGTCGGCGCCGCCAGGTTGTTGAACGTCTCCGCCACCTGCCCCGGCAGCCCCAGGATCAGCCGCCACGACCCCGCCGCCGACCCCGGCTGCAGCGCCAGCCCGACCTGGTTGCCCAGGCTGCCGGAGTAACGCGCCGTCAGCAGCACCGGATACCCGCCGTTGCCGTAGAACATGGCGTAGTTCGCCGCGGCATCGGTGCCGTCCGTGACCCGCACGCACCGGAAGCTCTGCGCCCCCTGCTGCACCGCGGTTGCCACCTGCGTGCCCATGTCGAACCGCCGCGCCTGGATCGCCCCGAACCCCCGGGCGTAGTCGGCCATGCTGCCCACCGTCACCGGCTGGTTCACCGGCCCCCAGCCCGCGCTGCCGACCACGCCCACGACGTTGGTCGGCACCCCGTTCAGCACCAGGTTCTGCGGCGGCACCACCTGCACATACAGGTCCGGCACCACCAGCGCCGTGGTGTTCATGCTGCCCGCTTGCACGATCGGCATGTCAGCTCTCCTGCGGCGTGGGGTTGCGGACGCTGGCCTCGGCGCCGGCTGGACGCATGGCCTCCTCAGGGCGCTCAGCGTCCTCAAGGGGCGTCGAGCGCACGACATGGCCGGCGTGCTCGGACGCCAGGATGCCCGCGGCCTCGTCCGGGTCGGTGATGGCGTCGCCCGGCCGGTGCGGCCCGAAGGGACGCACGACAATCAAATGCTGCATCGAATGCTCCTCGAAAAGGCACTTATATACATGCTTGACCCAATCTGCATGATGGGCTAGGTTGGCTGCATCGGTAGGGTGTAGCCATGATCCAGCAGTTCGACAGCCTGATGCAGATGATGGAAGTGTTCAGCGACGAACAAGTCTGCGTTGACCATCTGCGGGCGATCCGGTGGAAGGACGGGGCCTACTGCCCCCACTGCGGCAGCACCAAGGTTTACCATTTCGCCGACCGTCGCACCCACAAGTGCGGCGACTGCCGCCAGAGGTTCTCCATCAAGGTCGGGACGATCTTTGAGGACACTAAGCTGCCGCTCCGCAAGTGGTTCATGGCGATCTGGATGGTGACGAGCCACACCAAGGGCATCGCGTCCACCCAAGTCGCCAAGGACCTGGACATCACGCAAAAGTCCGCTTGGTTCATGCTGCACCGGCTGCGGCACGCCGCACAAACCAAGTCCTTCAACGCCCCGCTCAGCGGCATGGTGGAAGCCGACGAGACGTACATCGGCGGCAAGGAGAAGAACAAGCACGCGCACAAGCGCACGCCGGGCAGCCAAGGCGGGGCAGGCAAGATCGCCGTCATGGGCATGATGGAACGTGACGGGGAGCTGCGGGCCAAGGTGGTGCCGGACACCACGGCAAAGACCCTGGATGCCGAGTTGGAGGCCAACGTGGCGCCGGGCAGCAACGTGCTGACGGATGAGCATAAGGGCTACAACGGCGTCGGCAAGCGGTTCCACCACCACACGGTGAACCACTCCATTGGCCAATACGTGAAGCACTACTTCATCCACACGAACGGGCTGGAGAACGCCTGGAGCCTGTTCAAGCGCAAGGTGAACGGCATCCACCATTGGGTGAGCGGCGAACACCTGGACCGCTACCTTGCCGAGTTCACTTTCCGCCATAACCGCCGCAAGATGGGCGAAGGCCAGCGCGTAAATGCACTGTTGGGCCAAGTCGCCGGGCGGCTGACATACAAGGCGTTGATCGCTCATGGTTGAGAAGCGGGAAAAGCCGTTCAAGCTAGATATGTCATTTGGAGAGGCGCTCGGGCGATTTGCCGCGACCCGTCCAAGTGAAGTTGACTCTTCAATCAGAAATGGAAAACTGCCCGCCATGGAGCCAAACCAAGGAGAGTTTCAGCTCTTCCATTATGAGACGGCGGATGGCCGTGCCGAGTTTGCGCTTGATCCGTCAAACGAGACGGTCTGGGCGACCCAGCAACAGATAGCCGATCTCTTTGGAGTTGATCGTAGCGACGTTGCGAAACACCTTAAAAACATCTATGATGCCAATGAGTTAGAACAAACGGCAACCTGTGCAAATATTGCACAGGTTCGTCAGGAAGGTTCGAGACAAGTGTCGCGGGCGGTCGCGCACTACAGCCTCGACGCCATTCTCTCGGTTGGATATCGCGTCAGCTCAAAGCGCGCCACTGAGTTCCGTAAATACGCCACCCAGATACTTAAAGACTATATCGTCCAAGGCTTTGCCCTCAATGAGGCACGGCTCAAGGATGATAGCCATGCCTTGCGTGAACTTGCCGCCAAGGTTCGTGCGCTTCGCTCTGACGAAATGAACGTCTACAAGGCTGTGCGTGATGTATTTGCGCTGGCTTCAAGTGATTATACAAAAGACGCGCCAGAGATTGGGCGATTTTTTGCTAAGTTACAAGATAAGTTCACGTATGCAATTACGGGGCAGCTTTCATCTGAGATACTACTTGATCGGGCAAATCACCTCCTGCACGATATGGGCTTAACGGCCATGAAAGGCGACCGGCCGTCCCATGGTGACGTGCAAGTTGCGAAGAACTATTTGTTTGATGAGGAACTATATGGCTTGCATATACTTTGCGAGCAGTTTCTGCTATTTATAGAATCAGCAGCTCTGCGAGGAAAACGGCTAACGATGAGGGAGCTTTCAGACAAGTTTGATGATTTGCTACGCTTGATTGGGCATCCGGTTTTTACCGAGTACAAAGATGCTTTGGCATATCGAGTAAAGCAGCATGCCGCTCGAGAATTGGAGTTGTATCAAAATCGGCTTGTGGCTGAAAAGAACCTAGCGAAGCGCGTGGCGCGCGAAGGACAGCGTTAATGCCCAACGCACTTTACTACGGCGACAACCTCGACGTGCTGTGCGAGAGCGTCGCGAGTGAGAGTGTGGACCTAGTCTATCTGGATCCGCCGTTCAACTCAAACGCCAGCTACAACGTGCTGTTTAGATCGCCGGCCGGGGCGGGGTCTCAGGCCCAAATTGAAGCGTTTGAGGATACTTGGCATTGGGCGCAAGAGGCCGAAGGCGCCTTTGACAGGGTGATGCGCTCAGGCAGCACGGATGCCGCGGATATGCTCCGCGCCATGCGCTCTTTCCTTGGTGAGAACGACATGATGGCATATCTTGCCATGATGGCAGCCCGGCTAATTGAGTTGCGTCGCGTGCTTAAGCCAACAGGAAGCATCTATCTTCACTGCGATCCCACCGCTCATCATTATCTCAAGCTGCTGTTGGACTCAATCTTCGGCAAAGAAAACTTTAGAAGCGAGATAATTTGGCGAAGAAGCGGGGCACATAACAGTGGAACGACGCAATATGGCCCAGTCCACGATTGCATTCTGTTCTACTCTGCCAATGTATCCAAGATGGTTTTTCATCCTCCGCGTATTGAGGCCGATCCAGATTGGATAGAACGCGAGTATCGTTTTGAAGATGAGCGGGGCCGGTTCTCTCTTGACAACCTTACTGCATCTGGCACGCGAAACGGTCCAAGTGGCTTGCCCTGGAGAGGCGTTGACCCGGCGAAAGTTGGCGCGGGTCGGCATTGGCGCTATCACCCTGATACGCTCAATGAGTTGGACAAGGACGGGCGGATTCACTGGCCGAAAAAGGATGGCGGATATCCCAAGCTGAAACAATACCTACTTGACTCTAAAGGCGCCTCGGTTGGAGACGTGTGGACGGACATTCAGGTATTGGGGCGCACGGCGACCGAACGCCTTGGCTATCCAACACAGAAGCCGGTTGCCTTGCTGGAGCGCATTCTAGCAGCCTCATCCAACCCTGGCGACGTGGTGCTTGATCCCTTCTGCGGTTGCGGCACCACCATCCACGCTGCCCAGAAACTTGGCCGCCAGTGGATCGGCATAGATGTCACCCACCTCGCCATCTCGTTGATAGAACGTCGGCTCAAAGACGCCTTTTCCGGCATCGCCTTTGAGGTCCACGGCACCCCCAAGGACCTTGACGGTGCCCGCGACCTGGCCCAACGCGACAAGTACCAGTTCCAATGGTGGGCCGTGTCTTTGATTGACGCCCAGCCCTACGGCGGCAAGAAGAAAGGCGCGGATGGCGGCATAGACGGCCTGATCTATTTCCGGTCGGATGCTAGGACGACAGAGAGGGCCATCGTGAGCGTGAAGGGTGGCGGTGTGAGCGTCCCCATGGTCCGCGACCTCAAGGGCGTGCTGGACCGGGAGAAGGCCCCCATAGGTGTGTTCCTGACCTTGGAGACACCCACCCGTCCCATGGAGAAGGAAGCAGCCTCGGCGGGCTTCTACACGCTTGGAGAACGGCAGTATCCGCGGTTGCAAATCATCACCGTTGAACAAGCGTTGGGCGGCATGAAGCCGGCCATTCCCCTGATTGACACCGGGGCGGCATTCAAGCGAGCGGCGCGGGAAGTGACCGGGAGGCAGGCGAAACTTGGGCTATGATGGTCCAGGTCACACACGTATATAAATGCCCTCGAAAATCACCCGGACCCAAAGTAGAAACCAAGTGCCCGCCGCGCTGCGACCGGCTGCCGTCGCAGGAAAGGACCCGTCATGCCCCGACGTGCCGTGCCGCTTGCCCTCACCCTGCTGCTGTCCCCGGCCGTGCCGCCGCTCTCAGCCGGATCGGCCCTCGCCGCCAACGGCGCGGACTTCACGCTGAAGAACCAAACGGGCCGCTAGATTGACGAGGTTTACGTCAGCGCCCAATCCAGCAAGCGGTGAGCGAAGACGTGATGGACGAAGATGCACTGGAGGCCGGGTAATCCGTGAAGATCACCTGCCACGGCAGCAACAGCGCCTGCATGTTCGACATCATGGCCAAGTATTGCAACAATGTCGCGAAATCCGAATGAAGCAATGTTGACCTGTGTCATTAGTCGTCTATCACTCTATACATGGACAAGCGCAACAGGGTCACCTAAGCCATATGCGAATAGTCGAGGCCACTTCCCCCTCTCCCTCCGGGAGAGGGTCGGGGTGAGGGGGTCTCGCTCGCCGACCAGAAAACAAACACCGCCGCAAGAAAGCCCCAAGTCACCCCACCGCCACCCGGTCTCCAGCCGAAACCGTCCCCCAAAGCATCGTCGGCAGCGCCTTCGCCAAAACGGTCGGATACTCCACCGAGTACACCAGGTCCCGCCGCCAAACCCCGGCAGCGGCCCCTTCATCCGTCGTGACCCCACCCGCCGCCCGCACTCTGCAAGCCCACCCGCCCACATCCAGCATCGGCGACGCCGCCGCAGCCAAGTCCAGCAGCGCCGCCAGCCGGTCCCGCACCGCAGGCACCGGGCACCAAAGGCTCATCCGCATCGGTTGCACCTGCCGCCGCAGTTCCGTCCCTCCGGCGCCATCCGCCATGACCCGAGCCAGCAACCCGCGCCCGCCGGGCAGCGTCACCGCCGCCCCATGCAGCTCCACCGGCCGGTCAACCCGCACCAGCCCGGCCAGCACCGCCGCCACCGCGCCCGGCGTGTCGCCATCCCGCAGCCGGCAGGCATACGCCACCCCGTCCACGCGCAGCCCCGCCACCTGCCCCGGCCCGGCCACGCCGCCGAACGTCACGGCTTCCCCGTCCACCGCCGCCTGCAACGTCGGTGCCGGCACGACCCCCCGCCATTCCGCCAGATACCGCGTCGCATCCCGCGCCGCGCCGCCCGGCGTCACGGACAAATGCGCCCGCCCAGCCTGCAAGTCCGCCTCCAGCGACGCCGCCCGAGGCCAGCCGCGATACACCCGGACCTCCGCCGGATCGTCCCGCAGCGCCTCGGCGCCCAGCGCCGCCAGCGCCTGCTCGATATCCGCCTGGTCCGGCATCACGTCCCCACTTGCCGCGCTTGCAGCCGCCACCCCAGCTCGCTCAGCTCCACTGCGCCCACGACGTAGCCACGCCCCGCGTCGTCCCGCAGCGCATCTGTCAGTTCCATCGATTTTCTGGAGCGCATCGGCGAATGAGCAATAACTTAGAGCATGTTTGGATCAGGTGAAGACGTATCCTGAGTTCCTGACGTAATTGGCGCACTCTGTGGCGCTGAACTTCTTGAGCAGGGTGCCGATGCGCTTCCAGGTGGCTTCG
>JAABUM010006118.1_pt1 | contig 12047 bp, 19 predicted proteins | sample 5559161 | NCBI WGS metagenome assembly JAABUM01 (sample SAMN10711868, study PRJNA513369) | rock metagenome | isolation source: Antarctica rocks | place: Antarctica: Victoria Land, Siegfried Peak nord | reverse complement strand
CGCACCGTCGCACGCGATACTGCCAGCGTCCGGACGATCTCCTTGATGGGCCGGTGCTGATCGAAATACGCACGCCGGATCCGGCCGATCATGTCCACGCCAATCATCCCCCTGACATCCTTCCAGGGCGACAGGGCCAAGGAAGGGACGCTGACACACAGCGTTCGAGGGGGTCACGAGCCGGTGCGAAAACCGCCCCTCAGGGGGTCACTATTGCGGGCGATTTCACACGCCGACGACGCTCGCGGACAGATCGCCCAGTTGTCAGGAAGCTATCTGCTTCCCGCCATAGGTCGAGAAGGAGCTAAGGACCTTTTCTCTCGATCCATCGTCCACCTCCACCGACACCTTCAGCTTACCTCCGAGTGCGGGATGGCCGGTCGAGCTAGCCTTCTCATGTCCGTCCTCCAGATCGCTTCCTGACAGTTTCGTTCCAGCGCTGTTTTGAGCCGATGCCGAGATGACCGATACGGAGGCTCGATCGAGACCATGCTCTTGAACGATATGCTCGACCGCCATCTCGGCATCGCGGCGGGTTTCGAACTCGGCTGAGATTGTCTGTGACATCGAAAGCTCCAGCGCGGCCGATTGATCAGCGACGACGCGCTAACGACTGCCTCGGTCAACACGAAGCACGAGCGCCGCGTTCCAAGCTGAGAGCTGCACTCTCAGCCAGTTTAATCGGCCACTCTCGGTCCGAGCGGCTGCTCGCGACGGCCACCGATCCGTTCAGCCCGCGATCTGTACGTTGCCGGAATCGACCCGGAGCAGAGGTTTCCACCGCATTCAAGCGCCGACGTCACGTTCCACCATGCTGGGCTGCGAGCAGGCTCTCAGAAGCTACGCGGCTTGCCGCCTTCGTCGACGGCGACATAGGTGAATATCCCTTCGGTCACCTTTTCCGCGTCGTCGCTGTCGCGACCTTGCGACCAAGTCTCTATTTTGACGGCCAGTGACGTGTCCTCGGCACGATCGAGCGAACAGTAGCAGCTCACCTCGTCGCCGACCTCGACAGGGCGAAGAAAGCGCATAGCGTCGATGCTGACGGTAACGACGCGACCGCGTGTCTCGCGAGCGGCAAACGTGCCGCCCGCGAGGTCCATCTGTGACAAGGTCCAGCCGCCGAAGATCGCGCCGCTGGAGTTGGTGTCGCGCGGCATGGCAACCGCACGCAAATGCGGAATGGCTTTGGGTAATTGGGAAGCAGGCTCAGACACGAGGTAAGTCCCTGAATGTTATTCGAGCACCTTGCCGGTTCGTCTGGGCTTGAATCAACCCGAGGCCACAGAACTTCCGTCTGCGGGGTCGCGACCGCGACACAGCCGCCCGCGAGGATGACGCGCATGACGCCATGATTCCGGGCCGCTCCTTCGCTTTGGGCAGAGAACCCGACAATAGCTGGACTCATATGCACCAGTCGGACCACCGGCGCTTGGCCGGGGTCGAACGTTTGCCTGTAAAGAACCGACACTTGGCGACTATCACTGACGATTCTCCGCGCGAGCGCGGCGATGGCGATGTGGCCGTCGGAGCCCTGTTCGTTGCACCCGCGGCCTTCGCAGGCTTTCAGGTTGTGCTCGGCCTGGGGCGGATCAGCGGCGCACACGGACTGTGGCAGCCGATCTTCGCCGGCATTGGCCCCCAACCGCCGCTCGTCCCGCGCAGCCGTTGTCACGCGTTGTAAGAGCGCCCGCATGTGCAACGATTTCGGCAATCATGTCCCCTACGGCGCCTATGTCGAGGCGTTCAGTGAGATCAAGCTGCCGCTGATCGCCGGCGGCGCGATCCCGAACCTCGAGCCGCGTGACGACATCTGGCCGACAGACATCGCGCCCGTCATCCGGCGGCACGTTGAGGGGGTCGAGCTCGCGCAGCTACGCTGGGGCTTTGCTCCGGGACGGCCGAAAGCGCCCCCGGTGATCAACTTCCGCAGCGAGGGTCGAGGCTTCCCAAACGGACGCTGCCTCGTTCCGGCTTCGCATTTCTTCGAGTTCACCGGGACGAAGTCGCCGAAATCCAAATGGCGCTTCACCAAGACAGGCGAGGATTGGTTCTGCTTCGCCGGGCTCTGGCGGCCCGCCACGGCCGACACGCCCGAAGCGTTCACGCTCCTGACCACCGCACCGGGACCCGACGTCGCGCCGATCCACGATCGCCAGATGGTGGTGCTCGAACGCGCCGACTGGGCCGCTTGGCTGGACCTTCTACGTCCCGAGGCGGAGCTGTTGAAGCCGCTTCCACCGGGTAGTCTGCAAGTAGAGCAAGTCCGGTAGTGAGGAGACGGGCGTCACCTTCGGGGCGGGCTCGTCGGCTGCGCTCGAACCGGCTAGCGCCGTTTCGCCCCTTGCGGGCTCGATCCCTGACGCGGAATGGCGCGACGACGCCCCGCTCCGGGTCGCGCGGGGCACGGGCGTGGTCAGACGCGGGCGCGGCAGGGGGAGCAGGTTGAAGCCGGCCTGAGATCCTGGCCAGCACAGGCGTTCGGTGAGCTCAAAGCGGGTTGCCGCTACCCGAGGCGCTGCACTTGCCCGTGTCTTCGGGCCGCGACCACCTGAACCGAATGGAAGAGGCTGTAATTGGGTTTGGCGCACCCTTTTCCGGTCGGCCGCGGATCGTGCGCCGCCGAGGGTCTTTGTGCGACCAAATCGGGTGGCCCTCGGGGATACAGGTTCGAGTCGCCAGGCTGTCCCCGGGCCTGTCCGGGCGTGCGACCCACACGACCTCTCATGGCTTGATCTGGCCGAAGCACGGCTGCGCCTCGATCGCCTGAGCCGCAACGGCGTCCAGCAACTTTCTTCCCCTGGCGGCAGCGCCGCCATTCCTCGCGAGGCAAGAAAGCCGCCGGCCTGCCGTCCTCCGCTGTGCTGCGGGCGTGAACGCTGCGTCGTCGATCGCCTCCGGCCTGCAGATCGCCATCGAGGCCGCGATGGGCGCGGTCCCGAAAGACAGACAGGAGACTTCCCCATGGCGACCATCGGCACCTTCACCAAGTCGGGCGACACCTTCACGGGCTCGGTCAAGACCCTCAACATCAACGCCAAGACCAGCATCAAGACGGCCGACAAAGGGAGCGGCAAGGCCCCCGATTACCGCGTCTTTTCCGGCTCGGTCGAGTTCGGTGCGGCCTGGAAGAAGACCTCGGGCGAGGGCCGCGACTACCTCTCGGTCAAGCTGGACGACCCGAGCTTCCCGGCCCCTATCTACGCCACCCTGGTCGAGAGCGAGGAGGCCGGCAGCTTCAGCCTGATCTGGTCCCGCCGCAACGGCGATTAGGTCCACCGCCTCTGCCCCGCGCCACCCGGCGCGGGGCAGATCGCGCGACTCGCGGACCGAATCAGTCCGACGACCCGGAGACCGTCGACAGCGACTCGCTCGGCAAAGCCCCTAAACAGAGCGAGACAAGGGCGGAAACGGCTATTATAGTCGTTTCAGTGGCGCGGGTCCGTATCGCGTCGGAGGTGGTCATGAATGATCACCTCCCGCCAGGTGCGGGCCGCGCGTGCGCTTCTGAATTGGACACAGGAGACGCTCGCAGACAAGGCCGTGGTCGCCCTGACCGCCCTCAAGCGTCTGGAATCCGAAAGCGGACTTCCGGTGCGGGAGGATACGCGCGACCAAGTCCGGCGAGCGCTGGAGACCAATGGTATAGCCTTCATTACCTCCGACCGCGGGCGTGGCGTCATGCTGCTGCAGGATAACTCAGCCGTGTGAGTTTCGGACATGCGCTGCCCACAGCTGAAACCCCTACGGCCGGCGAAGCATCACGCCACGCGAGCCACCCGCAGGACTGCTGATGACCGAGAGCCACCTTGTCGACGTTCCGCCGATCTCCGACTACCTCACCGACTACGACCGGCAGCATCTCAAGCTGTACGCGCGTCTCCTCGACGCAGCCGCCGAGCGTGCAGACTGGCGCGAGGTGGCCGTGCTTGTCCTCGGCCTCGATCCCGACGGAGACCCGGAGCGCGCTCGTCGTATTCACGACGCCCATCTCGCCCGGGCTCGTTGGATGACCACGACAGGTTACCGCGACCTGCTCGGCGGCTTGCACCCCCACTGACGTGTTGCCGGCCGCGCAACGCCCCTTGCGGAAAGGGTGACTACCCCGACCGACGCTGGCGCATAACCTTCCGCTCCGGCGAGATCGGTGCCGCGTGGCGTCGAGATCCGGAGAGGAGTGAGTCGCATGTCCACGACCGGCGGCGACTGGAAGACCGTCGCCGAGTACGACTACTTCGACGAACTGACGCCCGAGCAGACGGCCTACGAGTTTCTGCGCCGGAACGAGGACTATGTCGCGGCCTACAAGGCCGCCGCCGACGCACCCGCGACCGAGGACAAACGCGCTGCATTGGCGGCGCAATGGGGGTTGCGATTTCGCCGTCGATCCGACGCTTCGGGCCGATCAGACTCCGATTCTCTGGCTGCCTCGCCACAACCCGCGTCTGCTCCTGCTGACGACGCTGTCCGCCTTGCTGGTGGACGGTCCCGCGCTACCCGCTGCGGATCCTGCGCGGATCGTTGACGCTCCGGAGGGCGAGTACCTCGATCTTCTCGCCCTCGCCCCAGCACGCCAGGCGCTGCTTGTCCCCAGTTCCGGAGACGAAAGGCCCCTCGCGATCGTGCTGCCGCTCGACGGCCTCTTCGAGGACCGGCTCGAGGCAGGCCGTCGGCTTCGGCAGCTGCTGGTCAGCGGTCTGAGGCCAAAGCCGTACGGCTTCACGGCCCATCGTCGCCGTCGTCTCAAACTCATGCTGCGCGCCCTCGACGGCTGTCTCGCGGGTGAGGATTACCGCGGCGTCGCCCGCGGCTTGTTCGCGGGTAGCGTGCCGGTAGGCGCTGCCTGGCGCATGGACAGCGCACGCAGCCGGACCATTCGCCTCGTTCACGACGGCCTCGCGCTGATGCGCGGCCGCTACCTCGACCTCCTCCGCCCCGACCGGCGTCCCCGGCGCTCCCACCCATAAACGGGTCGCCCCTCCAGGCTGTGGTCGATCCTCGACGTGACGGGGATGCCGCGGACGCGCGGATAACATCGGCATCCACCCCGCCCATCACGCTCCGCCAGGGTACTCGCGAGACGCCGAACCTGATCGGCGACGCCCGACTCACCATCCGGAGCCGCCCCATGCCCGATCCGCTCGCCGGCTTTCCGCCGCGCTACCTGCGCACCCCCGAGGCAGCGCGCTTCCTCGGCCTGTCCGGCCGCACGCTGGAGAAGCACCGCACCTACGGTACCGGCCCGCGCTACTCCAAGCTCGGCGGCCGAGTCGTCTACCGCGTCGAAGACCTGCAGGCCTGGGTCGACCGGGGTGCGAAAGCCTCCACCTCCGATCCCGGCACAGGCACCGTCCTACCCGCCAAGCGGCACGCGACCGAGCTCGCGCGCTACGCCGGCCAACCCCGCCGCTGATCGCTCGGACACGACGTCGTGCCCTTACGACGCGCGAGCGAGCAGGAACAGCTGGAGCTGTTTCGTGCCCGCCCCGGCGACTTCGCCCCCCGCGACGCGCAGGACCTCATGGCCTATCCCTTCTTCAGCCTCGCCAAGTCGCATCGCACCGCGCCGATCGACTTCCGTTCAGGGTCCGTCGCGATCCGGGTCGAGGCCGTGCCGGAGCACGGCATGGCGACCATCTGGGACGCCGACGTGCTGATCTGGGCGGCCAGCCAGATCGTCGAGGCGCGCGACAAGGGCCTGCGCACATCGCGGCTGATGGCCGCGACACCTCACGAGATCCTCACCTTCACGGGTCGCGGCACCGGCGCCCGTGAGTACGGGCGGCTGAAGGCTGCACTCGACCGGCTGCAATCGACCACGATCTCGACCAGCATCCGCCAACCCTCAGCCCGGCGCATGCACCGCTTCTCCTGGGTCAATGAATGGGCCGAGCGGTCGGACGCCCACGGCCGGCCACTCGGGGTCGAGCTGATCCTGCCCGACTGGTTCTACGCCGCCGTGCTGGACGACGCGCTCGTCCTCACCATCGACCGGGCCTACTTCGACCTGACCGGCGGTCTGGAGCGCTGGCTCTATCGCTTGGTGCGCAAGCACGGCGGGCGGCAGCGGACCGGCTGGCGTTTCGACCTCCGTCATCTGCACCTGAAATCCGGCTCGCTCGCCCCGTTCAAGCGCTTCGCCTTCGAGCTGCGCGACATCGTGCGTCGCCAGCCCTTGCCGGGTTACGTGCTCGCCATCGAGGTGGAGGCCCGCGGGCGAGCGCTGCTCACCTTCGAGCCGGCGCCGCCCTGTGGACAAGCTGTGGAAAGGCTCGTGCTATCGGGAACCGGGGTGTTCGTGCCATCGGGAACCCGAGGCTCGTGCTATCGGGAACCCGAACCGGTCCTAACTGCCGGCCAGAAAACAGCAATTCGGCTCCCTAACTTAGACTCTAACATAGAATCTAACCTTGTTGCTGGGGCGGGCTCGGTTGGGGACAACCACACCGGAGCGGCAGTGACCGGAAAGAGGAGCGGACGATGATCGTCGCGCTCCTCAATCAGAAAGGCGGCGTCGGCAAAACGACACTCGCCCTGCACCTGGCCGGACGCTGGGCCGGTCAGGGAAAGCGCGTGCTCGTGGTCGACGCCGACCCGCAGGGTTCGGCACTCGACTGGTCCGAGCAGCGCGCCCGCGAGCAGTGGCCGCGGATCTTCGGCGTGCTGGGCCTCGCCCGAGAAACCCTGCACCGCGAGCTGCCGGCCATCGCAGCGGACGCCGATCACGTGATCGTCGATGGCGCGCCGCGCACTTCCGGCGTGGCGCGCTCAGCGCTGCTCGCGGCCGACCTCGTGCTGATCCCGGCCACGCCGTCGCCCTTCGACGGGTGGGCGTCGGCCGAGATGCTCCGGCTGCTCGGCGAAGCGCGCGTCTTCCGGCCGGAACTCGCCGCCCGCATGGTGCTGAACCGCTGCGCCGTCCGCACCGTCATCGCGCGCGACACTGCAGAGGCGCTGGTCGACCACGATCCGCCGGTGCTCGGAACCCGCATCGGCCAGCGCGTCGTCTTCGCGGAGGCTGCCCGCACCGGACGGCTCGCCGAAGAGCTCGATCCGGGCAGCTTGGCGGCGGCCGAGATCAGGGCACTGACGGCCGAGGTGGAAGGGCTGGCGTCATGAGCCCGCGCGCTTCGAAGGCCAGCTTCTCCGCCCGCCCGCTCGATCCCGATGCCTGGGTGCGCTCGCCTGACGCCCGCACCGAGGCCGCGCCGGCCTATACCGCCCGGCTCACGGTGGACGTCACCCCGGCGCTGCGGGGACGCATCAAGGTCACGGCGTTCCAGCGCGGCCTGACTGTGGCCGACATGCTGCGCACACTGCTTGAACGCGAGTTCTCGGAACAGCTCGAAAACGGCACCCGAGGTGTGCCGTGACCGCGCTGACCGAGGTCGAGCTGCTCCACCTGGAGGACCGGGTCGAGCGGTGGGTGCGCTTCGGCCGACACGCGGGCGAGCGCATCCTCGACCGCCGCCGCCGTATCCTCAGCTTCGCGCCCGACACAGTGTTCGCCTTCGTGCGCTGGGCCGCCAACGACTACGGCACCGCTGTCAGCCGCATCGATGTGTTACGCGCCGTTCGCCCGAACAAGGCCTTCTCGACCGTGCCCTTCGTGGCCCCCGGAGCAGAGATCCTGCTGCGCATCTCGGGCTGGCCGAAGGTCGAGCAAGTGCTCGCCGCCGCCGACCAGATCGAGGCGCTTGGCGTGTCGGCCGAGGACGCCTGCCCGGACCATTGGCGACACGTCCACAACCGCATCACCGCCGGTGAAAGTCCGCGTCCGTACGCGATTGACCGGCATCAGGCATGGCTCCTGCGCCGGAGGATCGAAGCATGACGTTCGCCTGGAAGACGCTGCTCGCGACGTTCGTGGCCACGAACGCTGTTGCGTTCACCGCGATAACACCAGCCACGCCCGCGCTGGTCTGGAACGCCAGCGCCAGCGTGCCGGTGGGGCTCTACCGTGTGCAGCCGATTGCACGCTTGAAAGTCACCGATCTCGTCGTGGTGCGACCGCCCGAGGAGCTGGCGAGGTTCCTGGCAGGCAACGGCTACCTTCCGCGCAGTGTACCGCTCCTCAAGCGGATCGCCGCGTTGTCAGGGCAGCGGGTGTGTCGCACGGGGCTGGAGATCACGGTCGATGACGTGCCGTTCGGCGAGGCGCTCGAGCACGATCGCCGCGGCCGTCCTCTGCCGGTTTGGCAGGGCTGCCAGGTGCTCGGGCAGGATCAGGTCTTCCTGCTCAACCCAGACCGTCCGGACTCGCTCGATGGGCGCTACTTCGGCCTACTGCCGCTCGCCAGTATCGTGGGCCGGGCGCGCCCGCTCTGGACGGACGAGGAGCACTGAAGGTGGGCGCCTCGCTTCCTTTCCGACCATGCTCCCGTCAGTGGGACTGTCGGCGGACCGCGGCCCTGGTGATCCTGGGCGTGCTGGCGACCGGCAGCGGAACGGTCATGGCCGCGTCGGCCCCGCCCGCCCGGCCACGTCCGCCTGAAGTCAGCATCACGATCGCCGACTTGATCGAAGAGGCATCTCGCCGCTTCGCCGTGCCGGCGCGCTGGATCGCCGAGGTCATGCGGGTCGAGAGCCGTGGCCGCGCAGGGGTGGTGTCACCCAAGGGCGCGATCGGGCTCATGCAGGTGATGCCGAGCACCTACGCCACTCTGGCCGCGCGCTATGGTCTGGGCGCCGATCCTTGGAACCCGCGCGACAACGTGCTGGCAGGCGCGGCCTACCTACGCGAGATGTACGACCGCTATGGCACGACCGGGATGTTGGCGGCCTACAACGCCGGGCCGGGACGCTGGGAAGACCATCTGTCCCGCGCGCGACCACTGCCGGACGAAACCGCCCGCTACATCGCCCGACTCGGTCCCGTGGTCGGCGGCGACGTTGCTCCTTTGCCAGCATTCAGCAGCCGCTCGGTCAAGTCCATGCCGATCATCGCGCCGATCTTCGCCATGCTCAGCGGCGCCACGGTGCCTGCCCAAAGTGCGGCCGAGCGGGAGCGGATCGCACGCATCATCGTCACCAACGCCACCGTGATCCTGCGTCCAGCCGAGTTCTTGGTACCGCGGTCGCTCGAAACGGACGCGTCAGCGAGCGAGTTGCAGGCCGGCCCTCGAGTTGCGGATCGAAGGCAATCGGATCGGGCGCAGTCAGATGCTTCCCGTGCAGTGGTACCGTCCTCGGACTTGCTGTTCGCTCCTCGAACCGGCGCAGGAGAGCGCCCATGAGGGCTGGGAAGCTTCGGTGGGCTTCGGGATACTCTGGCGGGGGTTCGGCCGGGATGGAGGCACGATGGGCAGGAACGGGGGATAGAGGGCGAGATAAAACGGCTGCCAGCCGTGGGTGTTTGGGTGGGGTGAGACGCAAGCCGGATCAAAGGCTTACCCGTATCCAGAGCGTCAGACATCCGGCCAAGCAGGCTGGCTTCGATGGCAAGAAGCTGAGCCAGATCAGCTCTTTGCGCGTCAGCACCGCGCCCTCGCTAGACGGCGTCGCCGCATGACCGCTCGCGATGACGAGGTTCGCGTCCGCCCCGGTCGGGTCCGGGATGGCGGCCGCGGCGGCGGCAGGCCGCAGAGCTTTGTCGGCCAAGTCATGCGCGCCGCCCGCAAGGCCGGGCACACCGGCCCTGGGCTCGGATCCGGCGCTCGCCGGAGCGGATCCGGCTTTGGGCGCGGTCGGGCCGCCGCGACGGCACTGGCCTTGCGCTCGCCTCACCGCCGCGTGGTGATCAAGGCGCGGGTCGTGCGCCAGCGCGGGAGCCGCTTCCGCTCGGCACCGCTCGCCAAGCATCTCAGCTATCTTCAGCGTGAAGGCGTGACCCAGGACGGGGCGGACGCCCGCATGTTCGACGCTCGCGCCGACACGGCCGACGTGGGCGCATTCGCGCAGCGCTGCGAAGGCGACCGGCACCACTTCCGCTTCATCGTTTCGCCGGAGGATGCGCCCGAGATGGCCGACCTGCGCGCCTTTACCCGCGACCTCATGGCTAACGCCGAACGCGATCTCGGGACGACGATCGACTGGGTGGCGGTCGACCACTGGAACACGGATCAGCCGCATGTGCATGTGCTGGCCCGCGGCGTCGACCAGGACAGGGCCGACCTCGTGATCAGCCGCGAGTACATCAGCCGCGGCCTGCGCACCCGCGCCGAGGAATCGGTCGGGCTGGAACTCGGGCCGCGCTCCGAGCAGGCGATCCGGTCGGGCCTCGAGCAGGAGATCGGGGCCGAGCGCTGGACCGGGCTCGACCGGGCGCTCCGCGCGGCGGCGGACGACAATGGCGGTATCGTCGATCTTCGGCTCGGATCACCGGCGCTGCCCGATCCTGACATACGGCGGCTCATGCTCGGCCGCGCGCAGGTGCTGGAGCGGCTGGGCTTGACCGAGGCGCTCGGGCCCGCGCGGTGGACGTTGAAGGCCGACATCGAGCCAACGCTTCGCGCGCTCGGCGACCGCGGCGACGTCATCCGCACCATGCACCGGGCCCTCAGCCGTGGCGGTCGCGAGCCGGCCGTCGGTGACTTCGCCATCCACGGCGAGGACGCGCCCGCGGTGCTGGGGCGGCTCGCGGATCGCGGCCTGTACGACGAGCTGAAGGGCTCGGCCTATGTCGTGATCGAAAGCGTGGACGGGCGCTCGCACCATCTTCGGTTCAGCAGCCTGGAGGCGACCGGCGACGCCGCGGTCGGCGCCGTTGTCGAGGCCCGGCCCTTTATCGGCGACGATGGGCAGCGGCGGGTGAGCATCGCGGTCCGCTCGGATTTTGGGCTGGGGGCGCAAGTGACCTCGCCGGGCGCGACCTGGCTCGACCGAACATTGCTGGCTCGTAATTCGACGCCGCTCGCCGCCAGCGGGTTCGGGGCGGAGGTGCGCGAAGCACTCGAACGACGGACCGAACACCTCGCCGCTGAAGGACTAGCAGGGCGGCAGGGACAACGGGCAGTGTTCGGGCGCGACCTGCTCCATACGCTGCGCCGGCGTGAGCTCGACGCGGCAGCCGGGAGACTGTCGGTGGAAACGAAGCTTCCGCGTCAGACCGCAGCCGAGGGCGAGCATATCGCTGGCGTATATCGCCAGCGTGTGCAACTCGCCTCCGGCCGGTTCGCGATGATCGACAATGGGCTTGGCTTCGAACTGGTGCCGTGGAAACCGGCGCTGGAAGAGCATCTCGGGCGGCAAGTATCGGGGGTGGTGCTGCCTGGAGGTGGTGTGGACTGGCGCTTCGGCCGTAACCGGGGACTCGGGATTGGCTGATCTCTCCCGTACCGGCCGCCATGACCGTTCGCGACCCTTCTGAGCCTTTCGACCGACCGGTCCGCAATGATTGGAGTTGGCCGAAGAAGGAACGGCGGGTTCCGGACAACTGGAGGCGGAAGCGGTCATTCGCCGGGGCCACGTCGAACGGCATATGTCGACCGAACCTCGCCGCTCCGCCGTTCTGTGCCTCCCTCAGAGTCCGTCCGGGAAGTCATGCTCGGGCCAATCGGCGCAAGAGGATCATGACCGATGCGGCATAGAGGAAGGCTTTTGCGGATGCGATCGTCGCCTCAGGGTCCTTCCAGAGCCGCCTGTTACGGCTGATCCAGGCGAAGAAGCGCTCGACCACCCAGCGTCTCGGATGGACGGCAAAGCCGATCTGATTGGGCGGTTTGCGGACGATCTCGACGTCGATGATCGTCGCTGCCGCGGGGCGGTCACCCGCATACCCTCCGTTCGGCACCCCGCCGCGCATGCGCGACGTGGCCCCTGCCGAACTCCGCCGGCATCGGCGAAGGCCTTGCTGACGAAGGGGAAGGATCGGCGCGACAGTTGCAGCACCGGTACGGCCCCGTCGCGGTCCTGGACGTTGGCGGGCGGAGGAGGCTTGGGGCCCCGACCTGCGAAGCTGGGCGGGGAAGCCTCCGCAGGGTGCGGGTCGAGCACGAGCGCCCGCCCATCGGTATCGACCATGACCTGTCGCTTGCGGCCCTTCACCTTCTTGCCGGCATCGTAGCCGCGCGGACCGCCGCTCTCGGTCGTCTTGACGCTCTGGCTAT
>JAABUM010006117.1_pt1 | contig 12050 bp, 9 predicted proteins | sample 5559161 | NCBI WGS metagenome assembly JAABUM01 (sample SAMN10711868, study PRJNA513369) | rock metagenome | isolation source: Antarctica rocks | place: Antarctica: Victoria Land, Siegfried Peak nord | reverse complement strand
TCCCTGACGACGCGCTCGCGCTGCGGCAATGGAGACAAGCTGCCACGCAGCAGTCTACCCGCTTACCAGGCTGCGCAGGTACCGGAGGCAGGTCCTCGCCGTCCCGGATGAATATTGAGCCAGGACACGGTCGCGGAGTATATGGATCGCTGGCTGACGACGGTCGCCAAGCACCGCCTCGCCATCAGCACCCACGAGGCATACGCGCGCAATACCCGCTTGCACATCGTCCCGCACATCGGCCGCGTCCAGCTGGCGAAATTGACCCCCGCGCACCTCAGTAAGCTCTACACGACGCTCATCGAGGGCGGCCTCTCCAAGCGCTCGACGCAGTACGTCCACGCCATCCTCCACACGGCCCTGAAGCAGGCGGCGCGGGAGCGCCTGATCGCGCATAACCCGGCGGACGACCTCGATCCGCCGCGACCGGACGCCCACGATATCGTCCCGCTCTCCCCCGAGCAGGCGGTCCAGTTCCTCCGGGCGATCGTCGCGGACCGGCTGTTCGCGCTCTATTTCCTCGCTATCGCGACCACCCTGCGCCAGGGCGAGATCCTCGGGCTGAAGTGGGCTGACGTTAATTGGGAACGGGGCACCTTGTTGGTGGTACGGAAGGTCGGTCGCACGAAGTCGACGGGGCTGGCGTTCGGGGATCTGAAGTCGCGCAAGGGGCGGCGGACGCTCGTGCTCCCGCCCATCATGCTGGACGTCCTCCGGCAGCACCGGACGGCGCAGGACGAAGCGCGTCTCGCCGCCGGGGGGCGCTGGCATGATCACGACCTGATCTTCCCGAACGGGATCGGCAGGCCGATGGAGCGGCAAAATCTGATCCGGCGCTCGTTCAACGGCTGCCTCGTGCAAGCGGGTCTGCCACTCATGCCCTTCCACACGCTCCGTCACAGCGCGGCCACGCTCCTCATCGCCCTACACGTGCACATGAAGGTGGTGCAGCAGCAAATGGGCCACAGCGTCATCGCCACGACCATGAATATCTACGGTCATGTCACCGAGGGGATGCAACGGGAGGTGGCGGACAAGCTCGAGGTGTTTTTCCGCTCGGCGTTCAACCGTGAATAGGTTGGTCGGGTGCGAGGGGTCGCCCCTCCCTGGTACCCGCGTGGGAAGCGCCTGTCGGCGATTCTGGCGCGTGGCCAGGGCCGGTAGGGGCGGCGCCGGAACCCGCCCGATAACGTCCGCTGCGGGCAAGTTGGGGTCCCATCGGCCCGATCGATACAGGGCCACGACGTCGTGAAGGACCGTATCCCCGGACGTGACCGTCGCCGGTGCGGGGAAAGGGGGATAGCCGCAGCAGGCGTAGCTTGCCTCGGCCCCTCCATCAGTCGCTCCCTCGGCTGCCGGTCCCGGCAAGCGAGGCAAGCCCATCCGGCGAACCGACATCCGCGCTCGTCGGACCGGACCACGCCGTGCTTTCACCGGGGGCTGCCGGCGCACGGTTCCTCGCCAGCGGGTGGCTGGCCCGGTGCTCCGCGGTGCCCTCGCGTGCAACGAGGCTAGCCCGGCCCCTCGGGATGTGATTAGGCAACGACAGGCGCCGGAGGGGCCTCCCGCATGCGGAAGGCCCCTCCGTTTTCCGTTGCTATCACTGGATAAACCGTGGTGCCAAGGCGGAGAATCGAACTCCGGACACTGCGATTTTCAGTCCGAGAAGCACCCCGCTCATGTGCACTCATGCGCGCCAAATTTGGCTATATAGCTGGTGACACGTACTCCTACGCGGTCATGTCATCTCATCTACTGTCACGATTAGGCAACACGATAGGCAACATTTAATGGTCGTATACGATACACTCGATCGAGCAACCTGCTGACCGGGTATGACACTCGTCGTGATACTCCTCTGGCGCGGTCTCGCGCCGACAGTCTCGACCAGGCGACGCCCGTAGCGTGCGAGCGAGTCCGGGCCACCCGCGTCGTAGCCCGAGGCGAGGTCATCGAAGCGCCCCCGTGTCGGCGCCTTTTGGGCTTCCTGCTTCACGGTCGCCACGTACACGTTCATCGCAACAAGAGGGGATGGCTCGGCCCTTCCTGCGTACTCCGGAGATCTCCCGCGACGATGGGCACCGCCGCGCGCACCCACGCCTCGTCGCCGACGGCGCGCGTGCGGGGGCCTTTCCCGGTGACGCCCTCCACCAGCGCGGTGGTGCCGGGGCCAGGTGGCGAACCTCGCCAACACCGGCTTCCACCGCCGTCGTGCCGGACAGGATGAGGACGTGCTGTCGTCGCGCCGGGTTGTACCGATCGGAAACGTCGTCCGCGCCTCCATCGACCAGGACGCCGATACGCTGGCCGTCGAGGGGGCACCGCCGTGGTCGGGCTGGGCCCGCTTGGCGGAGATGCCGGCCCCCGGCACCCCCCTCGCGCCCCTGCCCGGTGGAACACTGCGCTGCTTGGGGTCGCGCCTGTGGTCAGGTCGTCGCGCCCGCCGCCGTCGGCGAGCGCCCTGCTGCCCGCTCCCCCTGCGGTTGTCGCGGTGCCGGCGCAGCGCCCGCGCGCCCGCCGCGTCCGGCCCGTGCCCGTAACCCCCGTGCGCCGTGGTCAGGTCGTGCGGACAGCACGCGCCCCCGGCCAGGTGGTGTCGCCTGGTGGTGCCCCGCCGCCTCAGCGCGGCGCGCTCGCCGCCAGGACCAGCCGCCCGAACTGACCGAGCTGGATCGCGCCGGGCGTCCCCGCGTGCTCGGGGTGCAGCTCGAGGCGGGCGCGCTCGAAGTACTGCACCTGGTACGTCTCGCCGTCCTCCAGCGTCTCCGCGAAGGGCTCGGTCAGCGGGTAGCCGAACTGGGCCAGCCCGCCGTTGGCCCGCCAGTAGGCCCCGAAGCGCGGGCCGACGTTGTGGCCGGTCGCGGCGAAATAGGTGTAGCCCGCTGCGGCAGGGACGGGGGCGGACGGCGCGGCGGGGTGGCCCGCCAGGACGCGGCGGCCGAGTTGCCCGAGGAGCACCTCGGTGGCGGGCGGGTCCTCGGGGTGGTACTCCAGCCGCACGCGCTCGAAGTACTGCACGGTGTCGATCTGGCCGTCCTCCAGCCGCTCCTGGAGCGGGTCGCTGATCGGGTAGCCGTTGACCGCCAGGCCGCCGTGCGCCTCCCAGTACGCCAGGAAGCGGACCCCGACGCAGGAGCCGGTGGCGGCGAAGCAGCGCCGCTGGGCGGGGGCCTGCGGGGAGGGGAGCCCGATCCCGTACACCGGCAGCGCCTGGGGGTCGTCGGAGTCGTCGCCATAGACCAGGATCTTCCCGCTGTAGGCGTCGCCGATCGCCGGGGCGAAGGCCACGCCGAAGGCGCAGGCCGCGCCGGCGGGCAGGGCCGATGCCCCCTCCCCGGTGTAGCCCTGGCAAGGGCGCTCGGGCGGGCTCCAGAGCTCGAAGCCGGTCGGCACGGCGAAGCGCGCCAGGTGCAGCGGCGCGTCCCCGGTGTTGCGCAGGGTGATCGTCAGGAGGGTCCGCTGGTCCGCGGCGGCGGGCCACTCGCCGAAGTCGGCCTCGGCGGGGGCGAAGGCGACGGCGGGCGCGGCGGCCCGCGCGTGGGGCGGCCCCCACAGGAGCAGGGCCAGCGTCGCACCGAAGAAGATTCGCCAACGGCGTCGCATGGGTGCCCCCTTGCCATGAGTCGTCCCCGCTTGGCCCGCATGTCGCGGGCGGCCCCCGCATTCTACCGGGAGACGCCGCCGCACGCGAGGCCGCAGGGGAGGCACGGCCTGGTGACGGCGGGCGCGGATCGGCGTGCGCTGCCGCCATCCCGCCGTCGGTGGGCTGACCGGACGCCGGGCTTATGCTGCCGGGGAACGGGCGCGGCGGGGGGAGGCCGCGGCCAAGACCGGCGCGGGTGCGGTACGTCTCGCCCATGGCGACGGTACGCAACGGGGATAGCAACGCGGTCGCCCGGCGCGCATCATGGGGCGGCAGGAGGGCAGCACCCGTGGCCGAGCCGCGCTATCGCATCCGCTATCGCCTGACGACCGTCGCCGGCGTCGCCGTGCTCATCGAGGACGAGGCGGGGCACCTGCTCGTCTGTTCCCGCGCGGGCCTGCGCCCGTACCTGGGCGCGCCGCACGACCCGGCCCGGCGCGCCGCGCTCCTCCGGCACCTCGGGTGGCTACCCGTCCCGCGCGTCGCCCCCTATACCCTCGCCGGGCTCCGCCGCCTGCTCGGCGCGGTCGCCGCCTGATCGCGCGGGCACACGCACGCCCCCGGCCCTGTCCGTCGGTCGGCGGGCGACCGCGATGGGGGCGTCCAGTCGCCTCTGGTGGTCATCGTACCCACGAGTTCGCGCGCCATGGCGCGCGAACGGCGGCCCACCGCCTGTTGGTCACCTGTTCCCCTGACGTGCTCCTCGGCTCGCCCTGGGCGAACCGGGAATCAGCTGGACAGGGGTAGGTACTACAGTGGTAATTAGCTGGCTTCGCGGCGGTGGTAATGATAGAAGCGTGCGCGGGCCTGGTGCCGCCGCCGCCAGCGGGACCAGCGCCAGACCATGGCGTCGTCCGGCAGCGTAGTGGCCCAGAGGCGGGCGAGCAGGCGGCGGATCTCAGGCACGGTCAGGGGGAGGAGATCGCTCGCCTGCTGGCCTTGAAGCGGGCCAGGCTGCCCGCCGGAGGCCCCCCTTTTAGCACCTCGTCGGTGGGGTCGATGCCGTGGGCGCGGAGCGTGGTGAGGAAGGCGTGCGCCAGGCAGGCCAGGGTGACGTGGCGGTGCCAGCCGGTCCAGCTGCGCACCTCGTACTCGGCCAGCCCGACCTCCTGTTTGGCCGCCTCGAAGCAGATCTCTACCGTCCAGCGGCTGCCCGCCACACGCACCAGGTCGGCGAGCGTCGCATCGGCAGGCGCGAAGCAGACATAGGCCGTAACGTCGGCCGGCTCGGCGACGCTCCGCCGGAGCAGTACCCAGCGTCGCCAGCCGTCCACGAGCGGGTCAACGAGCGGCAGGCGGACCCAATCGTAATCGCGCGGCCCTTTCGCCCCGGCCCCCGCGCTCACGCGTCCGCACCCCTCGACGGGCGGGTCGGCGAGGTACGTGCCGATCCGCCGCTGCCGCCAGTCGGGGCCCCAGACGGTGTCCTTGCTGGAGACCGCCAGCACGTAGCCGATGGGCCGCGCCTCCAGCCAGACGCGCAGATATTTGACATCGCCGTAGATGCTGTCGGCCGTGACCCAGGCAGCCGGGACGCCCGCGTCGAGCGCGCGCTCGAGCATGCCTTTGGCGAGCGCGGGCTTGGTGGCGAAGGCAACCTCGTCGGGGATCCCGGCGGCGCGGCAGCGCGCCCGGTCGTCGGTCCAACTCGCCGGGAGGTAGAGGGACCGGTCCAGGAAGGTGTGCCCCCGCGGGCTGGCGTAGGTCAGGAAGACCCCGACCTGCGCGTTCACCGTGCGCCCCGCCGCGCCGCTGTACTGCGGCTGCACGCCCGCCGACTTGGCCCCCTTCTTCAGGCACCCGGTCTCGTCCACGACCAGCACGCCCTGCGGATCGCCCAGCTGCTCCACCACATAGGCGCGCAGGTCATCGCGCACCGCGTCGGGATCCCATGTCGCGCGATACAAGAACTGCTGGAGGCCATACGGCGTCGCGTCGCCCACCGCCTCGGCCAATTGCCAGCCGTTCTTGCGCTCGGTCCGGCCGAGCAGCCCGCGCAGATAGTCCGCCGCGTGCCGCCGCGCCTCCGCCCGCGCGAACCGCGGCCCGATGCGCGCCACCACCGCCGTAAAATCGGTATCCCACGCCGCCGGTACCGTCATTGTGCCCCTCCTCGCTTCCCGCAGAGGGGCCATTATGGCATAACTACAACTGTAGTACTAGCGACCGCGCTTGGCGCGGCGGCGCACCGTGGCCGCCAGGAGGAGGGCGCCGAGCAGCGCCCCGCCGCCGAGCAGTCCCGCCGCGTCGCCGAGTGGCCGCGTGGCCAGGCCACCCCCGCCGGTGTTCGGCAGCCCGGGCATGGTCCCCGGCGCGGGCGGTTGGTGGGTGCGCTGGTAGTCGAGGAATTGCGCCGTCTGCGGGTCGCTCGCGTCCGGCATGGTGCGCGTACTCGCGATCTTGCCGTCGCGCACCTCCGTCGTCGCTTCGATGATGATCCGCTCCACCCCCGCCGCAGGGAGGTTGTCCGCCCGGAGTTCGAGCCGCGCCCGCACCGTCGTGCCGACCACCTGGGGCATGCCGACGATGGTGTTCTGCACGTGGGCCGCGAAGGCACCTTGCATGTCCGTGCGGAAGGCCTCCTTACCGACACAGGGGTGGGCGGCGGTACAGACGGCCCCCGCCCCGACGAACTGGATGTCGTCGGTCACCAGCGCCAGCGTCGCGTCGAGGTCGTAGCGGTTGCGGGCGTCGATGAAGCGCCGGTACACGGCGACGGGATCGTCCGCCGGGGCGACGGTGAACTGGGCGATCGCCAGCGGCAGGCCGAGCCGCGGCCCGCCGGGGCCGAAGACGATCAGGTCGTAGCCCTGCGGGTCGTAGCCGGTCGTGTCGATCGGGAAGGCCACCCGCCCGTCGGCCGGGACGGTGAAGGTGCCGAGCGGGCGGAAGTTCCCGGCGGGTCCCTTCGCGGACTCGGTGGTGAAGGCCACCACGGCGATGCCCGGCGTCAGGCCCGTGCCGGTCGCCGCGAAGCGCGTCCCCGCCGGCCCGGCGCTCGGGGTGACGGTCACCCGCTCGGGCGCGATGGCCGGGGCGGCGGTGAGCGTGAGGGTCGCCTGCGCGAGGTCCGTCCCGCCGCCGCCGACGATCACCGGGAGGACGACGGGCTCGCCGAAGCCGTTGAGCCGGATGGTGGTCGCGAAGGTGCCGTCGGCCCCGGCGACGAGGTCGGCCATCCGCACCCGCGCGCCCGCGAATTGCGGGAGGGCCAGGAAGAGCGCGAGCGGGGCCCCGGGGGCGAAGCCGGTGCCGGTGACCGTGGTGGTGCCGCCGCGCGGGATGGCGGCCGGGGCGAGCGCGATGGCGGGGGCGGCCAGGGTGGGCGTCGGGGCCAGGGCCAGCCCGAGCAGCAGTGCTCCCACCAGGGTCGCGGTCGCGATCGGCATGGTCATCCTCCTCATGGTCACCCTCCTCCGCTATACTCCCGTGGGTGAGGCCGATGCCCCATCCGCTACCACCATTGCGCCGCGGTCACGGGCCGCAGAACCGCTCCGGCGGCACGTTGTCCGCGGCGCAGCGCCCGGCGGGGGCCGCAGGGTAGCGTGCCACCGTGGTCATCGGCTCGCGCCCCCCGGTGGCCGTCCTCGCGGCCGTCGCCGCCGGATCGGCACCGGCGAGCAGGAGGGCGAGGGCCCCGCCGAGGGCGAGCGTGCGCAGCAAGGTCGTCATGGCCGTGTCCTTTCGCTACCGGTCGCGGTCTGCTTCGTCCCTACCCACGCTACGCCCTGGTGGGCCAGGCCGCCATGCTGTCCACTCCCCGCGCACTCCCCGTGTGCTGCGCGGGGACCGCGGTGGTGCTATCCTCGGAGCAACGAGACAGGTGCGCCAGCGCGGGGGGTGCCATGGCCCGGTCGACGTCCACCTTCGGGGCGCTGCTCAAGCGGTACCGGCTCGCGGCGGGGCTGACCCAGGAGCAGCTCGCCGAGCGCGCGAGCCTCTCGGCGCACGCGGTCAGCGACCTGGAGCGGGACCCCGCGCGCCTGCCCCAGCTCGAGAGCGTCGCCCGCCTCGCCGCGGCCCTCGGCCTCGCGCCCGACCAGCGCGCGACCCTGCTCGCCGCCGCCCGCCCGGGGTCCATGACGGCGAGTGCCCCCGCGCCCCCGCGGCCCGCGACCCGCTACGCGCGCAGCGGCGACGTCAGCGTCGCCTACCAGGTTTTCGGCGACGGCCCGGTGCCCCTGATCGCGGTGCCCCCGTTCATCTCGCACCTCGAATGGGAGTGGGAGGAGCCGCACGCGGCGCGCTACCTGCGCCAGCTGGGCACCTTCGCCCGCCTCATCCGCTTCGACAAGCGCGGCACCGGGCTCTCCGACCGCGTCACCGCGGCGGCGACGATGGACGAGCGGCTGGACGATGTCCGCGCCGTGCTGGACGCGGCCGGGGTGGCGCGCGCGGTCGTCCAGGGCGACTCCGCGGCCGGGGGGCTGGCCATGCTCTTCGCCGCCACCTACCCGGAGCGCACGCTCGGGCTGATCCTCTATGGCACGCGGGCCGCGCAGGTCCGCCGGCCGGATTACCCGTGGCGCCCGCCCTACCGCGAGGAGTCCCGCGCGCTCGATGCGCTGGCGCGCACGATCCACCGGGACTGGGGCACGGCGGCCGGGGCGCGCGGCATGCTGGACGAGATGGCGCCGACGCTGGCCGGGGATGCGGCCTTCGAGCAGTGGTTCGCCACGCTGCTCCGCCTGGGGGCGAGCCCGGGGGGGGCGATCGCGCTGTGGCGGATGAACCTCGACCTCGACGTCCGCCACCTCCTGCCCGCCATCCGGGTCCCGACCCTGGTGCTGCAGCGCACGGGCGACCGCGGGCACCACCTCGGGGAGGGGCGCTACCTCGCCGACCATATCCCGGGGGCGCGCTTCATGGCGCTGCCCGGGGACGACCACTTCGCCTACGTCGGCGCGACCGCGCCGCTCCTCGCGGCGATCCGTGCCTTCCTCGCCGAGGTGGCCGGGGCCGCGGCGTCCCCGGAGCCCGACCGCGTGCTCGCGACCGCGCTCGCCGCCGCGCTCGCCGGGCCGTCGGAGGGGACGCTCCCGGCCCCGGCGCGGGCGGCCTTCCGGGCGCTGGCGCGGCGCGAGCTGGCGCGCTACCAGGGCGAGCGGCTGACCGTGGGCGACACCGAGATGCTGGCGACCTTCGACGGCCCGGTGCGCGCGGTCCGCTGCGCCCAGGCGCTGGTGGCGGGCGCGGCGGCGCTAGGGCTGGGGCTCCGGGCGGGGCTGCACACGGGCGAGTGCGAGCGGGACGGGGCACTCGCCCGGGGGCCGGTCGTGGCGGGAGCCCTACGGGTGCGCGCGCGCGCCGCGCCGGGGGAGGTGCTGGTCACGGGGCTGGTGCGCGACCTGCTGGCCGGGGCGGGGCTGCGGTTCGCGGACCGCGGCGCGGGTAGCGAGGATAGCGGGGAGGACGGGGCGGGCGCGTCGCACCTCCACGCCGTCGTCTGAGGGCGGGCCCGCCCGCGCAGCTCGTCGACCAGGGCGTCCTTGTCGGCCAGCCGGTCGGCGTAGAGGGCCGCGACCTTGTCGAAGATGGTCCCCACACACCTCGGCGCATGAGCCTGGGTCGTGCCGACATTCGATACCCTCGTGAAAATAGCCCGCTCATGCGACCAGGCTTGGCTCCGGTTGTGGGGTGCGGAGACTGACGGCGTAGCCGAGGCGCTCGAGGCGACGCGCCAGCCGTTGCTCGACGCGCTGGTGGTCGAGCTGGTCGAAATAGGCCACCCCCAACTCGTGGTACGGCTGCCGTCGGGTCAGGATGTGGTAGACGATCACCGGGATGGTGTGGCCGCGGGCGACGAGGGCGCGCTGCTTGCCGCGGCGGGCGGCGATGCGCCAGTACCGGGCGACGAGGGAGGTGTCCTTGGTCGTGGATGCGACGTGGGCGATCGGGATCAGTGCCTGCCGCAGCGCCTGGTTGCCCTTGCGCGTCTTGCCGCTCAAGCGCTTGCCGCCGCTCTCGGCGTTGCCGGGGCACATGCCGGCCCACGAGGCGAGGTGCCGGGCGTCCGGGAAACGGCTGCGGTCGGTCCCGCGTTCGGCGAGCAGCACCTCGGCGGAGCGCCCGCTGCTGCCCGGCACCGTATCCAGGAGCGCGATCGCCGTCAGGTCCTCCCGCAAACGGTCAGCGATCGCGGCGCCGACACGCGCCATCGCCTCTTCCAGATAGTCCAGATGGCTGAGGTGCTCGGTCGGTTGCGTCAGAATTCGGACACGGGCTGGTGGGACCGGCCTCGCTCTGGTCGTGTGGCGGCGTTCGCCGTTACGTGAAGGAAGCTGCCCGTGCCCTGGCCTCACTGTGCCGCGACCGCAGCTACGGAGCAACCACGACGCACCGCGCTCGGCTACCGCACCTTCCGCTGCGGCCAGTGTTGCCGGATCTGCAACGAGTGCACCGGCACGCCTTACAACCGGTTGCGTCAGATCTCGATACGGGCTGCTGGCGGGGAAGGCAAGCTTCTGTTAGCGTGGCGTGACTGACGCGAACGAGAGGGGGTTGTCCCGGCTACCGCGACAACCCCCGCGCCGACACGAGCTGTCATGGCTACATTTTCGTCCGGGGCCGCTACGCGGCGTGCTGGTAAGTGTGGTGGAGGCCGCCCAGCACCGGCACGGCATGCACCGGCCCGCCGCGATTTCGCACTGCGGTGGGTCGTGGCGTCGGCGTCGCTTGCCCGAGGCTCTGGTGCGGCCGATCGCGGTTGAAGTACGCGACGTACTCCCGGAGCACGCGGGCGAGGTGGCGCTCGCCGAGGACCAGCACGTGGTCGAGGCACTCGCGGCGCACGCTCCCCAGGAAGCGCTCGCAGGTCGCGTTCGCCTGCGGGGCGCGGATGGGCGTGCGTAGGATTCGGATCCCGGTCGCGGCCGCCACGTGATCGAATTGCGCCCCGTACTTGGCGTCGTTGTCGCGGATCAGGAAGCGCGGGCGCTCCCCGAACGGGGTGGCCTCGCGGAGTTGCCGGGCCACCCAGGCGTCCGTGGGATGGCGCGTCACCCCGACGTGGACGATGCGCCGGGAGCCGAGCGCGACGATGAAATACGCGAACAGCGGGCGGAAGCACAGGTCGGTGACGTGGAGGAAATCGCAGGCCCAGATGTCCTGGGCGTGATTGCTCAGGAAGGTGCCCCACGTCTGCCCTCGCGGGAGCGGGGCACCGGAGCCGCGCAGGTAGGTCTGGACGGTGCGCTTGGCCACGTGGATGCCCAGCTTGCCGAGCTCGCCCCGGATCCGCTCGGCACCCCAGAGTGGATTCTCGGCTGCCATTCTCCGGATCAGGGCGATCGTTTCCGTCGGGAGCGGCGGGCGGCCCGGCCCTGGGCGCGACTTCCGCCTCCAAAGTGCCCGGAAGCCCGCGCGATGCCAGCGCAGCAGCGTCTCAGGCTGGACGACGAGAAGGACCCGCCGCCAGACGCGGACCCGGCCGGCGAGCAGCACCAGGAGCGCGCGATCCGCCGCCGTCACGGCAGGGTGCTTGACACTCCGCCGCAGCACGAGCAGCTGCTGGCGCAGCAGCGCGTTCTCAGCCAGCAGTTGCGCGCGGCCGCGCAGTAGGTCGCTCCCGGTCCCCGCCATATGTATGCCCACCACCGGTCGCGCCCACAGGCAGGCTCGGAACGAGCGCCGCACACGCGCGACGACGGCGGTCAACCGACGGCGGCACGCACAGCCAAATACTATCACCTTATTGCTCCATCGCTCGGTGAATCGACCTACGACCGGCACAACCGCGCCGGTCCGGAATGATTTTAGCCGCCGGGAGCTCCCAGCGTCGGGGAGGCTTCGGCCGATTGACACCCCGGACGGATTTATAGCCAGCACAGGGGGTAGCGCCTTCCTCCTGCCGTTTAATCCAGGCACGCAAACTGTCGGCGCTTACTCGTCGCGATGACCCGATACGGAAGGATGGCAGCGGGTCATCGCGGTCCTCTGCCATCAACGCGTACACAGCCGAACGGGAAATCGAAAGCAACTTCGTCACGTCCTCGACCGTGAGTAGCAACTTTTCCACCGGTCTTCCTTTCGCCCTTGTCGATGGCTTTCTGTCATCTCACAACCCTGAGTATAATCATGACAAAGCATCGATTCACACATCTCAAAATGACGTTCATGCTGACGAAAACGGGCGCAAAACAAGGCGTCATAACGTTCCTCGGGTTGGATTTGACGACCTGAAAAGGGTATAATTATGGCAACATCAAGAGCGAGTGTGAGGGTTCCAGCCCCGTGACCACTACGGCAACCGGGCTTCGCCGCACGGTGCAAAACTGGCCTCAGGTGCTTTCCTGAGTGATGATGGGGCCATCATCGGCAAGTCGGTGAATTGGCCTCTCCGACACGGAGGGGTTTTCTGTTTATGGTTTGGTTAGCGGGCCACAAACAAACCTCTCCACGATAAACG
>JAABUM010006114.1_pt1 | contig 12059 bp, 13 predicted proteins | sample 5559161 | NCBI WGS metagenome assembly JAABUM01 (sample SAMN10711868, study PRJNA513369) | rock metagenome | isolation source: Antarctica rocks | place: Antarctica: Victoria Land, Siegfried Peak nord | reverse complement strand
AGCCCGGATCCACCGGTCCGCTTGAGGTGAGCGGCGGGTCGTGACACGCGAATGCCCTGCTGTGCAAAGAGAATGTGGCTTGCGACGGTCACAAACTCAACTCACAGGAGGGCATCCGCTGGATGCGAGTCTGCCACGGTGTTACTGCCACGTTCGATGACCCCAACCTCGTGTCGTGCGCAGGACTGGCGCCTGTGCTGGAGCTTGCCGAACGGGCAGGCCTGCAGGACCTGGTCACCGAGCACGTCCGGATCGACAAGCCCGGTGGCGGCAACGCGGTCTTGAAGGTCCTGGCGCTGGTCGCGGGCATGGTCGCCGGGGCCGACTCGATCGACGACATGGGCTTGTTGCGGCACGGCGCGATGCGCCGGCTGTTCACCGGGGTTCGGGCGCCCTCGACGCTGGGGACGTTCCTTCGCACCTTCACCTTTGGCCATGTCCGCCAGTTGGACGCGGTCGCCTTCGCGGTTGCTGATCAATTTGTGTCGGCGGGCGCCGCTGCTCCCCTGGCGCCGCCACGTTGGCTTACGTCGATGTGGACGACACCGTGAAGCCGACGTTCGGCTACGCCAAGCAGGGCGCCGGTCGCGGCTACACCGGGATCAAGGGCCTGAACGTGCTGCTGGCGATCATCAGCACCCCGACCAGCCGTCCGGTCATCGCCGCCGCCCGCCTGCGCAAGGGCTCAACCAACAGCGCGAAGGGCGCCCACCGGTTCGTGGCCGACGCCCTGATCACCGCGAAGAAGGCTGGTGCGACCGGGACGCTGGTGCTGCGCGCGGACTCGGCGTTCTTCTCCTCCGAGGTGATCGCAGCCGTGCTGCGTCGCAAGGCTTGCTTCTCGATCACCGCCCGCCTCAACCCCCCTATCCGGCGGGCGATCGAGGCCATCGCGAAGGACGGATGGACGCCGATCAAGTACACCAAAGCCGTCTGGGACGAGCACGCCCAAGCCTGGATCAGTGACGCCGAGGTCGCCGAGATCGAGTTCACCGCCTTCAGTTCCCTGGCCAAGACCAAGCAAGTCACCGCCCGGCTGATCGTGCGGCGAGTCCCAGACGTCAACCCGGCGAACCAAAGCCCGCTGTTCACCGTCTACCGGCACCACGCGGTGTTCACCAACAGCCCCCTGCCGACGCTCCAGGCTGAGCGCGCACCGCGCCCACGCGATCGTCGAGCAGGTCATCGCCGACCTGAAGAACGGGCCGATCGCGCACCTACCCTCGGGGTCGTTCACCGCGAACAGCGCCTGGCTGGTCTGCGCCGCGATGGCGTTCAACCTGACCCGCAGCGCCGGGGTCCTCGCCTCGACCTTCCACGCCAAGGCCACCACCGGCACCATCCGCGCGCAGCTGATCAACGTCCCTGGCCGGCTCGCCCGCTCCGGCCGACGGCTCGCGCTGCACCTACCAGTCGACTGGCCCTGGGAGACCGCCTGGAAGCAGATGGCCAACACCACCCGAGCAGGACCACCCCTCGCGGCCTGACCCATCCACCCGTCCGAAAGGACCAACCAGGACACCACGTGGAGACCACCGGCCCACCCGGCTCCCTAGCCATGCCCTCAACCCCGCAGCCGCTCCGCCGCCGCGATCCAGGGCTCAGAAATCACCCGACGGTGGATCCGGGTTAAGTCGTCGAACCCGGCGTGATCCGGACGGCCCGGTGGGGCCTCTGAGCGCCTTTACGTGCGTCCGGTTGGTGGGTTTAGACGGGCTGGTCGAGGCCGAACTCGCTGTTCGGTGTCCCGATCGAGACGTGAGTTTGCACGACGCGCCAGCGGCCGTCTTCGCGGTGCACGACGCCGGTGAACCTGATCGGGACCGACGTGCCGTCGCGCAGCAGGAACAGGGCTCGGTCCTCGAACCAGCCGACGTCGCCGTCGCTGTAGCCGCGCGGTGAGCTTGACTGGACTCCGCAGGAACCCATGGCCGCGAACTGGGTGATGTAGGCGGTGATGGCGGTGCCGTAGTCGTCCCACCACTCCTCTTCGTCGGTTCCGATCGCGACGGTCAGCTCTGGCGATAACAGCTGGCCAGGTGAGCCCCCTTTGCGCATGAGCTCGTAGAACTGCTCCACGACCGCTTCAACCTCGGCGCTGCGTCGCAAACCCTGACCTCCCGCTCTAAGCCGACCAGTAGTCCCCGGTCCGCAGACTGCGTACTGCGGCCGCAGCATGATCCCCTTCCAGTTCTGTGGCCCGCGGCCCGGAAGCTGCACTTGGTTCGGTGCTGGAGTGCTGGAGTGCTGGCTGGCGGTGGCGGTGGCGACGTTGATGTCGGTGCCCGGCGGCACGCCGTTGACGAGGTTGGTCAGGACCAGCTCCATCATCCGGATGGTGATCGAGTGGGTGCTGCGCAGGTCCCGATCTTGGGGTGCCCCGGTCACGGCGAGTGAGCCGTAACCGGAGCCGGTCGGTGAAGACGTCCGTGGGAGCCGTTGGTGCGGCGTGGGCGTCTGCAATCGAAATCGCGGTCACACCAACCTTGAGCAGGGGTACGCCACAATCAGCCACAACCGGCTCGGCCACCGACCAGGCAAGGCCGCGCCGCGCCGCTGGCATCGGGTCCATGGCGCGGCGCGACCTCACCAGGCAGCCTAAGAGCGCTTCGGTCAAATTTATCCAAACTGTCACTAGCCTTGAACAACTTTAGAGGAAATTACTAAACGAGAGGTCCCGGCGCGCTACCGCCGGGCTGCAGCGGCGGCCCCGCAGTGACCTCCGCCCGGCACGACTGCGCTGGCGCCGTGCCGGCGCCTCCGACGACCGCCATGGTGCAACCGTCGGGTGAGCGATCCCGCCCGCGACCGCGACCCGCCCGCGACCTAGATTCATTTGCGTCTAGTCAGCGAGCTCACGGGTTTCCCCCGACGACGTGCCCGCATGCGGGGCAGGGCGTCGGGGGCTCATCGTCAGCGAGGCGGCCGCAATCTGGGCACACCCCGTAACAACAAGCAGACCGGGTCACCGCCCCTGCTCGTCCGGTCCACGCGGACGTGGGCCTGGCAGCCGTGGATCTGCTGTCATGACACTCCACGCTTGGCGACTCGATGTCCCAGTTCGCTGTGAATAGCAACGACCGACCGGAATCCGGCCGCAACTGCAGCGCGTGTACAGCCGTCGCAACAGCCGGGGCCCCGAGGACCGCATTCTGGATGGCCGGTGAGGCTTCCAGGTTCCAGGGCGGTTGTCAGAGGGGTGAAGGCCCTGGAGCCGCTCCTGTCGAGACTCTGGCAACGCTGCGCGAAGGCGAAGCGTACGCAGACTGCTCCACGCTCCGAGGTTCGGCCAGATACTAGGAGGGCTTCGACGCAGTTGAAGTGAGACGGTGGAGGTGTGGACCGCTCTGTTGGGGCCGGCCGGAGCGATATCGTCGCCGTCGGTATCGGCCTGCTCGCTGCCGGGTTTTGCCCTGACGGCGCTGAGCCGGTTGGCAATACTGGTGGACGGGGAGGATGTCATGGCAGGTAGGCGAGATGCAGGGGGCGCTGACCGGGCGCCGCGGGCGGACTACCGCCCGGTGGGAACAAACCCCAAGTCTTCGGGTTGGGCGACGCTGAAGCGGACGGTGCAGGAGTTCAGCGAGGACAAGCTGAGCGACTGGGCGGCGGCGCTGACCTACTACGGGCTGTTGGCGTTGTTCCCGGCGCTGATCGCGTTGGTCTCCATCGTCGGCGTGGTCGGGAACCCGGCGACAACCACCAGGACGTTGACCCAGATCGTGGCCAAGATCGGCCCGGCCTCGACCGCGCAGACCCTGGCGGGGCCGATCAGCTCGATCACCGCGAACCGTGGCACGGCCGGGCTGGGGTTGGTGTTGGGGCTGGGTGCGGCGCTGTGGTCGGCCTCGGGGTACGTGGGGGGCTTCATGCGCGCGTCCAACGTGATCTTCGAGACACCGGAGGGGCGCCCGGTCTGGAAGCTGCGGCCGCTGCAGATGCTGCTCACCCTGGTCAGCGTGATCCTGACGGCGGTGGTCGCGCTCTCTGTGGTGTTGACCGGGCCGATCGTCGACGCGGTGGCCGCCCCGCTGGGTTTGGGTGGCGCCGCGGTGACGGCGTGGAACTACGCCAAGTGGCCGGTGCTGGTCCTGATCGTCCTGGTGATGATCGCGTTGCTGTACTACGCGACACCGAATGTGAAGGTCCGCGGGTTCCGGTGGGTGCTGCCTGGGGCGCTGTTCGCGCTGCTGCTGTGGCTGCTGGCCTCGCTGGGGTTCGCCTTCTACGTGGCGAACTTCGGTTCCTACAACAAGACCTACGGCACCCTGGGCGGGGTGGTGGTGTTCCTGGTCTGGCTTTGGATCACCAACCTCGCTCTCCTTCTGGGTGCGGAGTTGAACGCCGAACGGGAGCGGAGCATCGAGCTGCGCGACGGCGTCCCGGGCGCCGACCGGGAGATCCAGCTCGCGCCGCGCGGCGAGCCCAAAGAGCGGCGCACCACCTAGCGAGCCCACCGTCAACCCAGCCGCATCGCCCCGGCCTAGCAACAAGAGCCGCGTTCGACGGTTCCAGACGGTGCCCCGGCCCGTCTGGAGCGGCGCCACCGCCGCCCGTGGTGGTGGCGACCGGATTATCTGCTGCCGTCTGGTCGGCTGAGGTCACGCACGAAGCAGGGCCGGTTGGTGATGATCGCGTCCACTCCGAGGCCCAGGCAGAGCTCGACGTCGCGCTCGTGGTCCACGGTGTAGACGTAGACCTGGTTGCCGCGGGAGTGCAGGCGGGCCACGGCCTTGGGCCAGCGCCGCACGATGCGGACGTCCAGCCCGGCGATATGGATCCCTCGGGGAAGGGAGCCGTCCCGGAAGAGCAGCGGGACCGAGTCCTGGATCAGGTAGACCAGCGGCACCATCGGCGCCAGCTGGCGCATCCGGGCGTTCGCCAGCGCGGAGAACGACATGACCCGCACCTGGGGGCGCCCGGGTCGGTAGGGCCGGTCGAGCTCGAACTCACGCAGGACCTGCGCCAGCCGCCGCTCGACCAGCCCGGCATACCGGGTGGGGTGCTTGGTCTCGATGGCCAGGCCCACCTCCCGGCCGCAGTCCATCACCATGATCAGCAGCTGGCGCAGCGTCAGCAGCTTCTTGCGGTCGCGGTCGGGCAGCTCGTCCCGGGTGTCACCGGGGTCGTACTGCTTCTTCCAGGATCCCCAGTCCAGGCCCTCGAGCGTGGCGAGCTCGAGGGTGGACACCGGTCCCTCGCCGTTGGAGGTGCGGTTGATCCGGCGGTCGTGCACGCACACCAGGTGGCTGTCGGCGGTGAGCCGCACGTCGCACTCAAGCGCGTCGGCGCCCTCGGCGATGGCCCGCTGGTATGCCTTCAGCGTGTGCTCCGGTTCGGCTCCGCTGGAGCCGCGGTGAGCGATGATCTGAGGGCGCCGCTGCAACGCCGACGGGGCTACCAGGGCCACGAACCCCTCCTGACACCGCAGTCTGCGTACACGCTGAAGCAGCACACGCCGCTTCTGGATAGCGCTGCTGGTCCAGCGCAGAGCTGAGAACCTCAGCGGGCTGCGGTCAGCGGCGGTTGGTGTCGTCGTCGACGTCGATGCGTTCCTTGCGGACCTCTTCGTTGACGGTTTCCTGGTCGGTGACGGTCTCGGTGCCGATCTTGACCTGCTCGACCGGCACGGTCTCCTTGGTCAGCACCGGGCGCTCGGCGTGCAGGGTGAGCTCGTGCTCGCTGTCCCCGATCTCGGTGTTCAGCTCACCGGGGGCGGCGGCGGCGTCGGTGATCGGGGTCCGCTCTACCCGCAGTTCCTCCCGGCTGACCGGGACCGTCTGGGTGACGTTCTCGGTCACGACGTACTTGTGGATCCGGGCCCGGCCGGCCTCGACCTGCTCGGTCCCGACCCGCAGCTGCTCCTCGGAGCGGGTGATCGCCTCGCCGGCGCCGAGGTCACCGCTTCGGTTGCGGTCAGCGGTGCCGGAGTCGCGGTCGCGGTCGGCGGGCTGGTTCCGCTGCTGGTTGTCCTGGGCCTGCGACTGAGACCCGGCGTAGGAGGAGTAGTAGTCATAGAGCGCGTTCTGCTCCTGCTCACCGGTGTGGCCGTCGTCGTCGATGTTGGGGGCGCCTTTGACGACGTCCTTGCCCACCGCCAGGACCAGGGTGTCGCCCTCGAGGCGGGAGCCGGACAGCGGCGCGAAGCTCTCCTTGGTGCCGAGCAGGCCGGTGGAGACTGTCACCCACTCCGGCTCATTGGTGGTGTCGTTGATGTAGACCTGCTTGACGGCGCCGATCTTCTCGCCGTCGGGCCCGACCGCGGTGGTGCCCTGCAGCTGGGTGGGGTCGTAGCTGGTCATGAATGCCTCCGTGGTGTTGAGGGGATTGCTGCTGACTAACTGAGGTCGACGTCGCCTCCGACGCGGGGGTCGACAGGTCGGTTCACCGGGTCTGGGATGAACCCCGGCTCCGGCGGTGACCCGCCGGGCATGCCCGGGTCCGGCGCCGGATAGGTCGGGGTGGTGGCCGTATCGGTGAGGTCGTCTTCGGCTGGGCGCTGCCGGCGGCGCAGTTTGCTGCTCACCCCCACCGCCCGCGCCTTGGCCGCCGCGAGCTGCGTGCCCTGTCCGGTGCTGCTCTGCAGCTTGTCGTTGACAACCGTTGTCAACCGGTCCCGGGCCTGCTGCACCTGCGGGTGTTGACCGACCTTGACCGCGGTCTGCTTCAGCTGTTGGTACCGCTCGCGTCCGGCGCGGGTGCCAAGGACGTACCCCGCGCCGAAGCCGAGCACGGTCATTGCCTTGCCCATGACTTTCCTCCACCGCTTCTGCAGCTGCTCGCTGCGCTCTGATACCGCATCTGGAACCGACCCGACTGCTTCGCCGACCCGTTGACCGCCGCGTAGGCCGCTCCTGCCGGCCGAGGCTGCCCGTGACGCCGTCGTGGCGGCGAGCCGGGCGACTGCCTTGCCGGCCCGTTGACCGCCGCGTAGGCCGCTCCTGCCGGCCGACGCTGCCCGCGACGCCGTCGGGGCGGCGAGTCTGGAGAATGCGGTGCCGGCCCCTCGGGCGACGACCACCCCGGCACGGCCGGAGCTCGCACCGGTAGAGGTTGCCGGCGGCGGGGTGGCGCGCCGCCCGAAGCGCGCTCCGGGCCGGTCGGTGGCCGTCACCGCTGGCGCCGTCGACGCTCCGGCACGGGCACCGGGGGCGCCCAGGTCGACCGGGACCGGGAACCGCAGCGCCCCGAGCCGCCGCACCGCCCAGGCCGCACCGGCCAGCGCGCCCAGCACGGTGAACACCCCGGCAAGCGCCACTAACACCCGCCGGCCCCTTCGGCCCGGGGACAGGGCCCCGGCGGCGGTGACGCCGTAGTACCGGTTGAGCGTCGCCTCCTGGACCTGCGATAGCTGCCCGGCCGGGCCAACCGGGGGCGCGCCCGCGACCTCGACCGCGCTGACCGCCACCCGCAGCTGCCCGCCGGACTCGACCGCGTCGAGCGCCGGAACGAATATGGCGCCCCCACCCAAATCGGTGCACAGCCACTTCGGTAGACCGGTGGCATCACCGGTGAGCACCGCAGTGCACATGCCGATCTGCGCACCGCTCGGGTCGACCACGGCCTTACCGACCCACCCTCTGGCCACGTCCGGGTCTGCTGAATCCATCATCGCCTCCCCCAGGAACCGATGCCGCTTCTACCGGCGAAACCCTGCCAGGCGCACGCCGTTCAAGCAACCCCTCACGGTCGCCCAGATCAGCTGCCCGGCAAGGTAATCAGGCCGCCATGGATCAGATCGGCATGGAACAGAACGGCGTCGTCGGGTTCCGACGGTTTCAGGACGGTCCCCCCGGTTTGTCTGAATTGAACGCCCGCCCTCGCCCGCCGTGGCGGCGGCAGGAGGGAGATATTCGCCGCTCACCGGCTAGGTTCCCTGATCCTCCGAGGGGCAGGCGCAGAACCGGGCGGGACGGGCACTGACGATAAGGAACAGTCGCCCGCAGATCCCCGTCCTGGCCGATCCCCAACCGTGAGCCGCAGTCCACTGCCCTAGCGGGTTCTGACCTGGTCTCCCGGGGATGGGGACACCTATTCGGAGACGAGCCAGCGGTGGAAGTCCTCCTTCAACCTCGCCATCTGCTCGTCGCACTCAGCCGTGTGCACCAGGCCCCGCCGGCACTCAGCGTCGTACTTCTGTAAGGGCTTGAACCGCTTAGGCAGCTTGCGTACCCGGCTGTACGGGCTCTGCGGTGTTGTCATCTGCTCATCCTCTCCCTTTCCGCACCCAATGGCGCCTTACAGACTCAGCCGCTAGGCCCACAAGACACGCGGTGGGCACGAGTAGCCAACGCGTCGTGGTGACCACCCCGGGGCCTCCTCAGGGTTCGCCGTGCGCAGCCGGCTGATCGACTGGCGCTGTGCTGGGCGCCCCAGCGACACCGGCCGTCCCTGACGGCGCGCTGGTAGCTGCCCCGATGTCGTCTTGCACGCTGTGGATCGTCTGCTCTGGAAGTAGTCCACCGACCCTGCGCAGCTCCGCCACGCCTCGGGCCCCCACGAGGGCGGCCGCTGCGCCGAGTCCTGCGGTGGCGACTGCGGCGGAGGCTGGGCGTGGCAGCAGGCGATCTAGCAGCCGCACCAGCAACGTCACCGATGTACCCAACGCGGCGGCGCCCAACAGACCTGCACCGCCCAGCAGGGCCGCGCCCTTAGCCGCGTTGCGGGCCTTGTCGCTCATCTCCTCCTGCGCCTGGCGGACCTCCAAACGCAGCAACGAGGCCGCCGCGTCGCTCACCGCACGCAGCAGGCCACTGGTCGATCGGCCACTGGTCGATGGGTCATTCTCGGTTGGCGTCATGAGAACCACTGTCCCGCAGCGTGTGCCTGCGCGCCACCTCCACAGTCGCGGTGAACCAGGCGCCTGCGCGACAGATGGGCTCCGTCGTGCGCCGGTCAGTAGTACTGCCGCCGTCCACTGATGGCGCGGCCGCCGGCGCCCAGCAGGACCAGGCCGACGACGAGCAGGATGACCCCGACGATGATCAACGACGGGTCCCTGGAGTTGACTTGAACGGGCGGCGGGTGCGCCGACCTGCGGTGCGGGACCTGCCGGAGATGCAGCTCGGTTCAGTCGGTTAGGTGTTCCACGGCTCGGGTGGCCATTTCCCGCAGCCGGGGCAGGTGGGCCTGGCTGAGTTGGTGCATCAGCCGTTCGCCTAGCGGGGTCAGTCGCAGCCGGGTGATTCGGGCGTCGCCGGGGTCGCTGTGCCGTTCGATCAGTTTCGCGCCGACCATCCGGGCGATCAGCTCGACGGCGCTGGGGCTGGCGACGCCCAGGGCGGTGGCGACGTCTTTGACGGTGGGCCCGTCTGGGTCGCGGTGCCCGCGCAGGGCCAGTAGCACGTGTTGTTGGGCGTGGGTGGTTCCCAGTCCGCGGGCTTCTCGGTCGCTGGTCCGCTGGAAGCGTGCCAGGTGGTTGCGGACTGCGAGCAGTCCGGCGAGGTTGCGGTCGCTCAGCTGTGCCATCACGTCCCTCTTGGTTGCACCGGCCGGGACCGGCAGCTCGCCCGGCCGGGTCCAGTACGGTCGGGTTCCTACCATTATGCCCCGGATCGCGAGTCGGGCGACCGTGCCTAGCACCCGGTGAGGAGCCGCCTGTCCTTTCCAGTGCATCGTCGGCGGCTCACCGGGCACGTGCAGCGAGGCCAGGGAAGGCGGCGCCGGCGCCGGCGCCGTGAGCTCATCGCCAGCAGGGTCGCCGCTGGGCTGCTGAGCGGCGAAGTGGTCCCCGGGCTCGTCCGGCGTTGGCTGGCCGCACTGGGGGACCCGCCGCGCGGCTCAGCTGCCTTGGTGGGCGCGAGTTGCTTGCTGGGGCCACCGGCACTGGGACGAGCGAGGCTTCCTGTTCCTCCAACTCGCCACATCGCCACATAATAATGGTAGGCTCCCTACCTATAGTCGGTGCACCAGCCCGACTCCTTCCTCCCGTGAGGAGCTGTCCCCGGTGATCATTCTCGGCGTCGTCCTGCTTGTCATCGGGCTGCTGGTCAGCAGCCTGCACATCCTGTTCGTGATCGGCGGCATCCTGCTCGTGGTCGGCCTGGTCTTGGCCCTGCTGGGTGCCGGCGGCCGCGCGATCGGTGGGCGCCGTCACTACTACTGACCTGCACCGGGCCCAGCTGGAGTGCCGCTGACCAGCGATGTTCCACCCTCGTCGTCCGCCGCTGATCGACTAGCGGCAGGCAGCGGCAGGCAGCGGCAGGCAGCGGCAGGCAGCGGCAGGCATGAATGTGCGTGGCCCCGGGGGCCGCTTGGACTCGAGCGCCGGAGCACTTCCGTTCTTGGTTACCGGCCCCCGGCCGCAAGATTGGAGATCTGGTGACCGGTTCTGGGAGGCGGCCGCTTTTACGAGACTTGGCTGGCACGCCGCTGCCCTTGCGGGAGGACGGCTCGCCGTCGCAGGACCCCGCGGACATTGTGGACGCCATCGACGCGCGGGTCCGCGCCGAACTCGCCACTACCACAGGCGCGGGCCAAGGGTCTGCCGTGCACGCTGCTGACGCGAACGGCCCCGTACACGGCTCGCCGCTGAGGGTGCCCGCATCAGCAGTGAAACCGGGGGACTATCTCCCTCCGCAGCGGTGTCTGGACCCGACCGCCTGGCAGGACTCCGGCTTCCGGGTCGGAGCCCGCCCGGAAGACGTCTGCCGCGACCACCCCCTCGCTGCCGGGCACGTCCTACTGTTTGGCCCGCTCGGCGGCGTCCTGAACTTTCTGACGAACCGGGACGTGGTCTTCGTCGTCCGCCCGAACCGCCGCTGAGCTGGCGGTAACACTCCAGCTCGAGCCAGCAGAAGATCCCGGGAGCAGGACGGCGGCGATGACACGACGTGAACACCGTTGCCGCCGCCCAACAGCACGGTGAAACGCCAGGTCCATTCCGCGGCCAGCCGACTTTTGGCCTTTCCCAATCAAGAAGGCCGCAGTGGCCGGCTCCCGACATCGGGAGAAGTTCTGGTGCCGTGCGGTTGGCTCAGGACCGGTGGTCGCGCTCGATCCCGTCCGCGCCACGCGACTCGTCGTCGTCGTCCCGTTGGAGTCTGTTGTTGCCGAGACCGTCGCTGTTGGGGTCCAGTTTCACGGCCCGCTGATGGTGTTCATCCGCGCGGGTGCGCGCCTCCTTGGCGTCCTGGGCCCGCGCCTGCGCCGCGCGTTCCAGCTTTTTCGCCTCAACCCGGGCTTGGCGCGCCCTCGCGTCGGCGGCCGCGGCGTCCGCCTCGTGCTCGCTTGCCTGCAGCCGGGTGCGGTCCTCCTCCTCACGCAGGTTCTGCGCCTTGACGCGGTCCGCCTTCACCTTGCGGTTGCGCCCCATCCGTATGACCAGGGCGATGATGGCGACCGCGATAAGGATTGCGACGACGAGCAAGATCCACGTTGTGGTGCTCATGCCAACTCCCCTCAAGAAGGTGCGTCTGCTTCGGACTTTACCCCCGCCGGCATGGGCAGGGGTGCCAGGCCATCAGCGGCGACTGCGGGCCGTGGTCTCGGCTGGTCGAGGCGAGCCGGTGTACGTCGCGTTGGCCCCAACGGGACCTGCGTTCGACGGGGCTTCGTTCCCGGGCTGGGCCCCCAGCAGCGGTGGAAGGCGCCGGCTGGCTGCGAGCAGCGAAGCCGAGCGCCGCGAGAGTCCGATACGTGGCAGTACCGCCGTCGAGGCGCCGCCGCCCCTCGACTGCGCCGAGCGGGACTTGCCAGACCTGAGCCGTCCTTTGCCGGACCGGCGCCGACCAGGGCGAGCACGGCATCGCCTACCCGCCACGGAGAAATGGTGAGGAGTGGAGCGGGCTGGTTCACCGAGAGCGTCACCGATGAGACGTCGACGAACTCCACCATAAGCAGCCGATCTTGACCTGCCCGACCGCCAACGTCCCTTTGGTCAGCACCGGGGGCTCGGCGTGCAGACCGTGTTGGAGCGGGTGCGTCTACCGACTCTCGGGGGTCGCGCAACCAGCAGGAGTACGGTGCGCCGACTGACCGGGCTCTCCGGTTTCTCGCAGACAGATGGGTGGTTCCCGATGGACGCTGGCTTGTCACACACCGACAGGAGGGCCCCGTCG
>JAABUM010006111.1_pt1 | contig 12066 bp, 15 predicted proteins | sample 5559161 | NCBI WGS metagenome assembly JAABUM01 (sample SAMN10711868, study PRJNA513369) | rock metagenome | isolation source: Antarctica rocks | place: Antarctica: Victoria Land, Siegfried Peak nord | reverse complement strand
CCCGCTGTGACCAAGTAAGCGCGGGGCTTGCGCCCTCTTCCAATCGAGGAAATACCCCTTTTCAAACTGAGTCTCAAAAATCGCGGCGTGACCAAAAAGTGACTTTTGAGTGATACGGCTGTGACACCTGCGCGGCGAACCGCGCCCAGACTGGATGTCAAAGCGGCGAACGTCACGTTGTGGCCCGTGTGGCTTTTGTTCCACAAAGTGAGCGGGAACAAAGCGGCCAGGCGCGGCATTGAAAGAAAAGGCGGCTTTGAATGGCGCCAACCCACGGACACGCCATGAACACCTTCCCTTTCGGCACTTTTGACAGAATGGTCGCGCCAATTCACAGCCGCCTGGGTGTTCTTGCACCAGGAGACAATAGATCATGAAGAATTGGACGAACTGGCTTTTCGGCGCGGCTGCATTAGTCGCCCTCGGAACAAGCGCCGCGCTGCTGGCGCCTGCACGCGATGCCTCGGCTCAAACGATGCAACTCAAGCGCGCACCTCTGGCCACCGAGTTGGTAGGCGGCCCTTGGCTGGGCACGCCGGGAGGCAGGCCGATCACCCTCGCCTCGCAGCGCGGCAAAGTGGTGGTGCTGCATTTTTGGACATTCGCCTGTTCCAACTGCCTCGCTAACATCCCCGCTTACAACCGCATCGACCGCAACTTTCCTAAAAGCCAGGTTCAGGTCATCAGCGTTCACACGCCGGAATTCGCTTTCGAGCATGTCCCGAAAAACGTCGAACGGCGCGTCAAGGCGCTGAACATCCACTACCCGGTTTTGCTCGATGCCAAAGAGGTCAATTGGGGCCGCTGGAATCAGCAATTCTGGCCCACGATTTACATCATCGACAAAGAAGGCCGCGTGCACTTCAAGCACGAAGGCGAATTTGGAAGCGATGAAGCGGGCTTCACGCGCGACATCGAAACCCTCGTCAAAGAACCCGCGCCGCACTAACGCTCACCTGGAAAATCAACATGGACAAAATCGAAAAAATCACCAAAACCGACGCGCAGTGGCGCGCCGAGCTTTCGCCAGAGGCTTATAAAGTCTTGCGCGGGCACGGAACCGAGCGCCCTTTTTCGGGCGATTATGGGTCGCAGGGCGCGGGCGTTTACAAGTGCGCGGGTTGTGGCCTCGAACTGTTTGATGACCAGACCGAGTTTGATTCGGGAACGGGCTGGCCGAGTTTTTCCCAGCCCGTCGAAGGTCACGTCGAAGAGAAAAGCGACCGCTCGCTCTTCATGAAGCGCACCGAAGTGTTGTGCGCGCGTTGCGAGGGACATCTGGGCCACGTTTTCGAGGACGGCCCGAACCCGACGGGGCTTCGCTACTGCATGAACGCGGTCGCCATGAAATTTGAACCGGAGGAGAAATGACCGAACACATCGCCACTTTTGGCGCGGGCTGTTTCTGGGGAGTCGAATCGGCGTTTCGCGCTTTGCCCGGCGTTCTCGATGCCGCCGCCGGTTATGTTGGCGGCACGACACCCAACCCGACTTATAAAGACGTGTGTCGGGGCAACACCGGCCACGCCGAAGTCGTGCAAGTCGAATATGATGCGGCGCAAATCTCTTACGAAGAGTTGCTGGAAGCTTTCTGGAGCAACCACAACCCGACGCAACACAACCGGCAGGGCTGGGATTTCGGGTCGCAATACCGCTCGGCCATCTTCTTTCACTCGCCGGAGCAGCAAGCCGCTGCACTGAAATCGAAGGCCGAACTCGAAGCAAGCGGGCGCTTCAAAAAGCCCATCGCAACGGAAATCACGCCCGCGTCGGCGTTCTACCGGGCCGAGGAATATCACCAGCAATATCTCGCCAAAAGCGGCAGAACCTCTTGCCATGTCTGAAAAGGTCGTTGGGGGTCGGATTGTTTTGAACTTCTCTAACGACTGAACAACCCAACCACCTGACCACCTGACCACTAACCAACCTCTTCTGTCAACTACCACTCAGACAAGCTGAGAGGCTTGTTATTCTAATTCCGAAGTTGTTTCCAACAACGGCGGACGACAATAGGCCGATTGACTGCGGCCCTGTGTTCAAACTGTTGCTCCACAAGGGAGTGCCTTTAAAACACATTGACAAGTGTAACTTACAGTCGTCCTGCGGACGACGCCCCGCCGCCCAAAGGGCACCCGGCTCCACCAAGACGAGCTTGGTGGTTTCCTTGGAGCATCTCTATGAAGCGTCTCGAAAAAAAGCATCCCCTCGCCATCCGCTGGTTTCACTGGATCAACTTCCCCGTTCTGTTCATCATGATGTGGAGCGGCATCCTCATCTACTGGGCCAACGACGTGTATCGTGTCGGCATCGGCAAACACACGCTGTTCCACTTCTTTCCCGAAGCCTTTTACACCAAGTTCAACCTCGGCTCACGCCTCGCTGAAGGGCAGGCATGGCATTTCGTCTTCGCGTGGATCTTCGCCCTCAACGGCCTGGCTTACGTGCTCTATGTCGCGTTTTCGGGCGAGTGGAAGTTTTTGTTGCCCGGTCGCAAAACCATCGGTGAAGCGATTCAAGTCGTCTTGCATGACCTCAAAATCCGCAAACAAGCCTTGCCGCGTGCCAAGTTCAACGGGGCGCAACGCATCGCTTACACGGGTCTGATTTTCATGGGCTTCGGCTCCCTCGTCACCGGGCTGGGCATCTACAAGCCGGTTCAGCTCGCGCTGCTTTCGTCGCCCTTCAACGGATTGGCGGGCGCGACGGGGTATGAAGTTCTGCGCTTTTTTCACTTTTGGCTAACGATGGGTTTTTGCGGTTTCTTCCTCATCCACGTCGCGCAGGTCGCGCGTGCGGGCTGGAACAACTTTCGCGCGATGACAACTGGCTATGAAGTCGTCACCATCGAAGCCAACGGCGACCACAAAGGAAGCGCGGACAAAGGGTCAAATCCTGAGATTGAACCGAAACCCCAAGCCAAACCGGAACCCGCGCCACAGCCCTTGCCCCTGGGCCGCCCCGGTGTGGCGGCCAGCCGCGCCGAAATGACTCGCACGCCCGATGTCAACCCAGAGCGCACAACCGCGCCGGAAATCTCCTCATGAACGAACACGAAGCACACGATCAAAACCCAGAAATCGCCGGTATGTCCATCCAGCCGGTGCAACCCGACCAGGGAAACGCAGCCCCCAATGGGCAAGCGGACACCGTGCCCGACGACGCGCATCCGGTGCGCGATGACAAAGCCGTCATGCCCGCCGCGCAGGTCGAAGCCGCGCGGCGCGATGGCCCGGATGATGTCGAAGTCGAAGACCAGATGCGGCATATGTCGCGGCGCTCGTTTTTGTGGGGCGCCCTCGCTGTAGGCGCTACTTATGGGAGCGTGCGCTGGATCGGCTCGCGCCGTTTGGATAGTGGCGTGCCCTGGCCGCTGCGTCGCGGCTTGCAAGTCAACGAGGGAGTCACGCGCGATTTTTTTAGCGAAAGCAAAATGTCGCCGCAGTTTGCCGCCGCCCGCGCGCGCGAAATCCGCATCAACGGCGATCTCGGCATGGACGAAGATTTCGACCCGTCCAAGTGGCATTTGAGCGTCGAAGGTCTGGCCGATGAAAACGCGACGGGCAAGTTCACGCTCGCTCAAATCAAAGCGCTCCCGCGCGTGACGATGACGACCGAACTCAAGTGCATCGAGGGTTGGAGCACCGTCGTGAATTGGAGCGGCGCGCGGCTGAGCGACTTCATCCGCGAATATCCGCCCGCCACGACTTCGGGCGACCCGCTCGACCTGCAAAAACATCCCGAAGATCTGCCCGAATACATCGGACTCGAAACGCCGGGCGGCGGTTACTACGTCGGCCTCGAACGCGAAGCGGCGCTTCACCCGCAAACGCTGCTTTGTTACGAGATGAACGGAAAGCCGCTCACCTCGGATCACGGCGCGCCGCTGCGTTTGGTGATACCAGTCAAATATGGCATTAAAAGCATCAAACGCATCGGCACCTTGCGCTATGTGGCCCAGCGTCCCGCCGACTACTGGGCCGAGCAGGGCTACGATTACAACGCGGGCCACTAAAAACGCCCTGAAAGCGGCACTGACGGTTTCTTCGTCTGCTCGCAACCAAAAACAACCATTGCGTGATGCGCGTGTGACCTGGCGCCATTCCATTGTGGGTGTCTGGTCGCACAGAGCGGCCAAAAAAACCAATGACCCGCTTTTTACCACGCGCCTTGACCCGCGCCCTTCTGGTCGCCGGGGCCATGTTGCCCATAATCCCTTCCGCTTCGGCTCAAGACATCAAGACGATGCACGGCAAAATCATGGGCGAGGCCCACATCCAGATGTCTTCCACCGACAAAACGATGATGGGCCAGATGAACGCGAGCGACAAAGAGGTCTATGCGGGCATGAGCATGAAAGAGAAGATGCTTCTGATGAAGATGATGAGAATGGAACAAGACGTGATGACCCTTTCGTTCTCGCGCCTATAGCGCATCTCACTACCGCTGCATCAAGCGGGGCTGACGCCCTCTTCCAATCGGCGCTCATCTCTAATAGGAAGAGGGCGTCAGCCCCGCTTGACCAGACTTTCACCGTGATGCACTTCCACCCAGACACGCTTTAACACCAAGGCCCGCCCTCTCTTTCGAGGACGAGCTTTTGTTTGATTTACTTGGCTACAATACCCAAAGGCTCACCGGCTCACGCCGGTCAATGCCAATACCATCGGCACAACTCGTCAACAGACGGCTGGCTTGGTTTTAGCCCTCACGCGGGGTTTGAGGCATCTAACCCCGAAACGTTTGCTTCATACGGGGCGCCATGAGCGATGACCAGTTTTTGGCGGCGCCTCCCAAACCCTTGCCCTGCCCATGAACTCTCATTCGCCCCCAACCGGAACCGGAGACAGCGGGGACTTCTCGGATTTGCTGGAGCCGGTGCTTTCGACCGCGCTCAAAACGGCGACGTTTTTGACGCGCAACGCCGAAGACGCCGAAGACCTGACCCAAGAAGCTGCCATTCAAGCCTTTCGCGCCTTCGAGCAGTTCGAGCAAGGCACCAACTTCAAGGCGTGGTTTCTCAAGGTGCAGCACAACTGTTTTCTGGGCCGCTTGAGAAGCGACTCGCGGCGCCCGCAAACGGTGCAAATCGAAGACGACGAGGCAATCGACAGCCTGTATTTGTGGGAGCAAACGCGCGGCATCGGGATGCACAAAGGCGGCGGCGACCCGGCGGGCGCACTTTTAGATCGCCTCGATGCCGAGCAAATCGCTGGCGCCATTCGCACTTTGCCCGACGAGTTCCGCACGGTTGCCACGCTGTATTTCGTGGGCGAGTTGGACTACAAACAGATAGCGCAGGTCATGGATTGCCCGCTGGGCACGGTTCGCTCGCGCTTGCACCGAGGGCGGCGCCTGCTTCAAAAAGCGTTGTGGGACTTGGCGAGCGAGCGGGGAATCGTTTCGGGAAGCGGGACTTGAAGCGCGCTCGAACCCAGGGGACACCTTGAACTCAAGGGACACCTTGAACTCAAGGGACACCTTGAACTCAAGGGACACCTTGAACTCAAGGGACACCTTGAACTCAAGGGACACCTTGAACTCAAGGGACACCTTGAACTCAAGGGACACCTTGAACTCAAGGGACATAAAGGTTTTGGCGCGCGTCGGAACAAAGCGAGGCCCAGAGGCATTGAGAAGAAGAGGATGTGGGAAAATCATGCACAGAATCAAACTGTTGGGGCTGGACATCTACGGTTGCCGGGAAGCGCTGGAGCGCCTGGACGATTACGTAGACCGCGAACTATTGCCCGAAGAAGACAAAAAAGTGCGGCAACACCTCGCCATTTGCCGCCATTGCCTGCACAAGTTCAAGTTCCAGGAAGCACTGCTTCTGGGAGTGCGCGCCAAGGTGCAGGGCCTCCCCGCGGGTGCCGATGTGGACGCTTTCAAAGATCGAATCAACGCGCTACTCAAGCCGGAAAGCGAGTGGACTCCGGAGACGAACCCCCCGGTTTGAACCTTTTCCCAACAAACGCCTTCTTCGGCTGCCGAAGCACAGCGCTACGCGAGCCAAACGGCCACGTCCAACTCCGTTGGATACGACCTCTCTGCCAGATTCGCGTCGTCGCAACGGCCTACCGCGAGTTGGTGCAGGAGTTCGCGGCGTTGCCGATTGTGCCGCACCTCAAGTTTTCGGCGTGGTGTGAAGCGCCGCCGCGAACAAACTAGAACGCCCGCCTCTTCGTGATGGCGGGCGTTTGCTTTGAGTGGCAGGGCGCCTGATCAAAGCGCGCAAGGATGTGAACCGAATTCGAGGAAGCGGGAACAAAGGCACGCAGGTGTCCATTGGAAGAGGTGTAGGCGAGGAAAAGACGATTTAGCTTTTTCGCACGAGGCACCATGAACACACTTCACGCACCACAAACCGAGCAACCCGCTCCTACAACCCAAACGCCGATCAGCGGTCATCCCTGCCTGCCCGAAGGCGAAACCCGTAGCCGCTTTCATCCAGGCACTTGGAGTAGCAGCAAAAAGGCAACAGCCGCGCTCCTCGCCGCCGTTATCGTTGTCGGCGGCTGGGCGGCATTTCGCCCCGAACGCTTGTTTGTCAACCAGACCGTCAACGAAACATTGCCTTCGAGCGGTCAGGGTGTTCCAACTTTGGTTTCGCAAGGCGCTTTTTCCAGCGGCGTGCATCCCACCAAGGGAACCGCCGGTTTGTATGGCAACCAAGGCAGCTACGTGTTGCGCTTAATGAACTTTTCGACCTCGAACGGCCCGGACGTTCACGTTTACGCCGTCGAAGGCGCGCAAGGGAGCGACGACGCCAAAATCAAGAGCGGCGGCTTCCTCGACCTGGGCAGCATCACGGGCAACATCGGCGACCAGAACTACCGATTGCCCGCGAACTTCGATGCCCACAAATACGGCGCCGTTTCCATCTGGTGCAAGCGCTTCGCCGTCAACTTCGGCTCCGCCGCGCTCAGACAAGGCGCGCCCGCAGCTTGACAAGAGATGCCCGCTGTCCACACATGGCTTGCCATGTTCGTTGCGACGACATCACAAAGGCAGACAGGAAAAGCCATGTCTGGACGAATGAACAAACACGCTTTCAAAGCAGGACAAATTATGAACAACAAATGGACAAAATGGCTGGGCGGCGCCGCAGTTGTGGGCGCTTTGGGAATAGCGGCGCTCGCGTCTTCACCCATCGAAGCGGCAACGCAAGGGCGACAAGCCCCCGAAATCACCGGCAATCGCTGGTTCAACACGCGCGGCGGCCAGCCCCTTACGCTCGCTGGGCGGCGGGGCAAAGTGACTGTGGTCGAGTTCTGGACATTCGACTGCTCGAATTGCCGCGTGAACTTGCCCGCTTATGAGCGCTGGGAAAAGAAGTTTGCCTCGCAAGGAGTCGAAGTCATCGGCGTGCATACGCCTGAAACTGCTGAAGAGCGCGATCCGAAAAACGTCGAACGCTTTGTGCGCGAGCACGGCATCACCTACCCCGTTGTCGTTGATGAGGGCGGCGCGAACTGGAATCGTTGGAATCAGCAGTTTTGGCCGACGGTCTACATCATCGACAAATCGGGCCGCGTGCGCTCGACTTACATCGGCGAGTTGCACGCGGACGAAGCCAAAGCCACGCGCGACATCGAAACGCTGCTGCGCGAACCGGCGCCGCGAGGCGTTCAGGCGGCGACGAGCGACACCGGCACCGGCACCGGCACGGTTCCCATCGTCAAAGTCGTCAAAACCGACGCTCAGTGGCGCGCGCAACTTTCGCCAACAGCTTATGACGTGTTGCGCCAGTCGGGAACCGAACCCGCTTTTTCTGGCGATTACAAATCCCACGGCGCGGGCGTTTACAGATGCGCGGGCTGCGACCTGGAGTTGTTCAACGCCCAAACCAAGTTCGATTCCGGCACGGGCTGGCCGTCGTTTTATCAGCCTATCAAGGGGCACGTCGAAAAGCGCACCGATCCCGATGGCGACCGCACCGAGGTTGTGTGCGCGCGTTGCGGCGGGCACCTGGGCCACGTGTTCGACGATGGGCCGAAACCCACAGGACTTCGCTACTGTATGAACTCGGTCGCGCTCCACTTCCAGAAGAAATGAATCCCGAATCTCGTCCCAAAGCCTCCGACATCAAAGGCCAAAAACTGCCCTACCCGGCCTCGCAAGAAGACATGACTCCCCCGCCACAAAGCGACTTTGCCAATTATAAAGCGGCGGGCAAATTGGAAGGTCGCGTCGCGCTCATCACCGGCGGCGATTCGGGCATCGGGCGCGCCGTCGCCATCGCGTTCGCTCTCGAAGGCGCGCGCGTCGCCATCTTCTACAACCAAAACGACGCCGACGCACAGCAAACGCGCGCTTTAGTCGAAGCGCGCGGCGGGCAGTGTCTGGTAATACGCGGCGACGTGCGTAGGTCGCAAGAGTGCCGCGATGCCGTCGCGCAAGTCGTGGCGGAATACGGCGGCCTCAACATTCTCGTCAACAACGCGGCGTATCAGTGCGCGCAACAGAAGTTCGAGGACATCACCGAAGAACAATGGCGCCGCACCTTTGAAACCAACATCTTCGGCTACTTTTTCATGGCGCAATCGGCTTTGCCGCACTTGAAAGATGGCGATAGCATCATCAACACCGGCTCCATCGTTGGCCTGACGGGGTTGGCGCTGCTCATTGATTACACCGCGACCAAAGGCGCCATTCACGCTTTCACGAAAAGCCTCGCGCTGAGCTTGGGCGAGCGAAACATCCGCGTCAACTGCGTGGTTCCCGGCCCGGTCTGGACGCCCAACATTCCCGGCACCATGCCCATCGAAGAGGTCGAAAACTTCGGGCACGAAGTCGCACTGAAACGGCCCGGACAGCCCGAAGAACTCGCGCCCGCTTACGTTTTGCTCGCCTCGCAAGACGGCTCGTTTATGACCGGCGCTTTGGTCGAAGTGACGGGCGGCAGGCTGGGCGCCAACGCTTGAACCCAATTCAAAATCAATATGAATCCCGAATATCCGCACGGCACGATGCGCGCTTTGCTCGACAGCGCCGCCGTGACGCCCCAAACGCGCGAGGCGCTCGAAGAGCGTTTGGGGCGTCCTCCCGACTTAACCCATTTTGTCCGGTTTCACCCGTGAGCTTGCCCGCATCATCATACGAGTAGCCAACGCTTCGAGTCGAGAAGCAATAATGTTCACCCTACATATCATCTTGGAGTGGAGTTAGCACTTCTTCTGATGGGATAGGCTTTGGTGTGGTCGTTTTTTTGTTACTATCCCACAAGAAATATATTCCCTCCGCCCACTTTTCAGGTGAACGGTGCATAATGATGTCAAATTCTTTGTCTCTCGGAGTGGTAACGCCAGCTCGGATACAAAAATCAACCACACGGAGAAGAGCCTCATGTTCGGTTATGTTGTGCATTGACACCATCTTCTGCACAATTGACCAGCAATACCTGTTCAGCTTCTCTCCCAAAGAGAAGCGAAATTTTCCATTGTTATTTGACAACATATGAGAGCAACTTCATGGAGTTGTCCGATGAACTCGACGGGCGTGGACTTCCCAAGCCGCGAGTGCATTTCTCCTCTGGCGACAACGAGAAGAAGATGCACGCGCACGCGCTCAAAATCATGTGCGCGATTTTCGAGGCGACTGGCGCGCGCGAAACCTGGGACTTCGCGCGCTACGCCCACACCATCGGCACCTGCCGCATGGGAGGCGACGAGCAAAGCGCCGTCGTGAACGCCGACGGGCGCTCGTTCGAGGTGCCGAACTTAAGCATCTGCGACAACTCGGTGTTTCCCTCGGCGCTGGGCGTTAATCCGGCGCTCACGATCATGGCGCTGTCGCTGCGAACGGCGGACAGGTTTCTGGAAGGGCGCTCTTGATGGTCAATCTTTGTTCAGTTGGCTGCGCGTGTAGCCGAGGCCAGCCTTGAATCTTGTCAGCAACTTGCAACCCAGGGCATCCAAATCGGATTCGATGTCCGGGTTGAGGAAGTCTTTGTCTTTGGTGATGAAGCACGACGTTGGATGACCGGCTTCGCGCAGGTGTTCGAGAATGGACGCATAAACCAGAGAGTCTTGAGGAGACAAGCTGCGCGTGTTTTGCAATTGGAGCGAAGAGCGGAGCGCCTTCAAATCCAGAACCGCGACTTGGGCACAACTGAGGATGCGCTCCAGGGCGCTATCGAGACGACGCTTTTCTTCTTCGCCGCTTCGAAGCAGCAAATCGGTGAGCGGTCGCAACTCATTAGCCGAGGCTTGATACGGCTGAGAACGGGACAGTTCGTGGATTTGGCCGCTTAGCGCCCCGTGAAGGTCGCGGCGAGATTTGATGCGGCGCACCCAGTTCTCATAAGGTTCGCCAATGCTAAAGGCTGGCAAAACCAGCGTGATGGCGACGGACTCCGCCAGTTCGAGAAGAGTGGTGCAGTCGGACTGTTCTTCTTGAAGAAGAGCCAGTTCCAAAACAAAGTTCGATTCGACGTAAACGGTCATACCAAGGCTTCAACCGCCACAACTCCGCCCTGAATCGCCAACAACAAACCCGATTCCACCATCCACTGCTCACCCGCACCAAGCGGCGCCTCCCTGCTGGAACGAACCAGTTCTTCCAACCAACCTGTGACAAGCATTCTCAAACCCTGCTCGCTGATGTCGTCAAGCAGGAGCGAAGTGTCTTCCGAAGACGCAGCAAAAACTGCGTCGGCGGGCATCGAAAAATCCGGCGGCGCAGACAAGGAGAGCGGCCCGTCACTTTTCCAAAAGTGAAAGGTATCGGGCAGCGCCAAGAGGAAAAAAGGCGCGAATGGGATCATCGAATGAACCAACAAATTGCGGTGAAGTTGCGATGCCCATTCCGAAGTGGCACCCTGTTTATTCTTGATTTCCACCACTAACTGGATCTGACCATCGCGGGCGTGAACGGTGATATCTGCGCGGTTCATAGAAACATTTCCCCTTCCTTAATTTTACCGCCAGCCCTTTTTGAGTGAGCGGCAAAAGCAGGAAGGAGATTCAACAGGAACAAAATGCCAACAACACAAAGCTTTTTAGACATCGTTTCCAAAGAATTAGGATCAAGCGACTATTCCGGCGACCAATACGGCGGCGCGAGCGGTTCGGACGGAAGTGGTTTGCCCGATTCGTATGCGGGCAACTTCCTCTTCGCTACGGGCATCGAGTGTTCGTATCCGACCATCGAAAAAGATGGTCGCAGGATTCGCCGCGACTTGCTCGCCGAGTGCGGGCATTACAAACATTGGAAGCAGGATTTGGCATTGGTGCGCGAAATGGGCCTGGGCGTCCTGCGCTACGGCTTGCCGTATTATTCGATTCAACTGGGGCCGGATAAATACGACTGGGAGTTCGCCGACCTCGTGATGGCCGAGATGAAGAAGCTAAACATCAAGCCAATCCTCGACTTGATGCACTTCGGCGTGCCGGACTTCATCGGCGATTTGCAAAACCCGGAATTCCCGATTCACTTCGCCAATTATGCCGAACAAGTCGCCAAACGATATCCCTGGGTTCGCTACTACACGCCAGTCAACGAAATCTTCGTGACGGCGCGCATTTCGGGCAAAGACGGCGGTTGGAACGAGAGGCTCACAACCGACCGGGGCTTTGTCACCGCGCTCAAGCACTGCGTCGCGGCCAGCATTCTGGGCACGCACTCTATCGCGCGCCACCGGCCCGATTGCATCATCGTGCAAAGCGAAAGCGCCGAATACATTCACGACGCCAGAGCCGCCCCTTCCCCGGAAATCAAGCTCAAAAACGCGCTCCGTTTTCTGTCGCTCGATTTGCTTTACGCCCGCGCGCCCGACGCCGACGTGTGCCTTTACATGATGGACAACGGTCTCACCCGCGACGAATATAACTGGTTCATGAAGGGCGAGCCGCCCGGCTATCAGATCATGGGCAACGATTACTACGGCCAAAACGAACACATCATGACTCCCAACGGCTCGATGCTGTCCGCCGAGGATGTCTAAGAGCCTGTCTCTGTAGTGTGGGTTTGGGTCAGACTGGAGTTGATGAGACGCGCATCCAAAGTGGTTTATCCCAGCGACTTGAGCGACGAGCAATGGCGTCTGGTGGCGCCTGTTCTTCGTAA
>JAABUM010006104.1_pt1 | contig 12074 bp, 19 predicted proteins | sample 5559161 | NCBI WGS metagenome assembly JAABUM01 (sample SAMN10711868, study PRJNA513369) | rock metagenome | isolation source: Antarctica rocks | place: Antarctica: Victoria Land, Siegfried Peak nord | reverse complement strand
CGCAGCGCTGCGGGCCGCTGCGGCTGCGGCTTTGCGGCTGCTGCGACGGCTGGCTGGGCGGCTGGGCGGTCCCCGCCGGCGGCGGTTCGGGCCCGGCGCAGGGCGTCTCTCGGCCCTGCGCTGCGGGCCGCTGCGGCTGCGGCTGCTGCGACGGCTGGCTGGGCGGCTGGGCGGTCCCCGCCGGCGGCGGCTCGGGCCCGGCGCAGGGCGTCTCTCGGCCCTGCGCTGCGGCCCGCTGCGGCTGCGGCTGCTGCGACGGCTGGCTGGGCGGCTGGGCGGTCCCCGCCGCCGACGGCTCGGGGCCGGCGCGGGGCATCTCTCGGCCCTGCGCTTCCGCGGAGCTGACGATGCTGCTGTCGGCCGAGGGGCGGCTGCCGCGTCTGACGCAGCCGGAAAGCCTCACCCTGGCGCGCTTTGGCGACAGCATGCCGGGCTAGATCGAGCGGCCGGACCAAGTCCTGGCGGCATGCCGGCGCTGCGCGCGCTGCGGCCTTTCGGAGCAGAATGCCCTGCCGGCCTCCTGTTTCAGCCAGCTCGAGGTGCGTCCCAAGCTTTCAGATGCGCAGCCATCCGTGCGCTGCAACAACAATATGATGTGTTGCATGCTGCCACCTGCAAGACAGGCTGCATGCCTCACCTTCGACTTGCCTCTGAAACGGTGAATTATGTCGCACACGGGTGAAATCGACGCATGTGAGCAATTATGACATTTGCTGTGCCCCGATCGATGCAGGTGCTGGACCTGCAGGCCAACAAGTTTAGTCAACTACTGCCGAGCCTGACGCAGCTGCGCCGCTGCCATGCCCTGGAGATGAGCGGAAACGAGGCACTGCGGAACAGCCTAGGGCCGCACAGCGCGGGCCAGCTCCCGCTGGTGGGGCTCGTCACGCTGCTGCCGGAGCTCCGGGTGTTGGACATCGACGGCAGCAGGGGCGCCGTGAGGGGTGATGCAGTGGCGTTTGCCGCATCGCTGGAGTCGCTGCAGACCGTGCAGGCTTCGCGGCCGGGGCTGCTGCTGCTTGCCACGAAAGCGCTGGCCGGCGAGCGGGCCGGCGTACGGGCGGCGGTGCAGGCGGCTGGGCGCCTGGAGCTTGACGTGCACGTGGCGAAGTGCGCAGTGCTGGGGCAGCAGCCACTGCCGCAGCGGCTGGGTCTGGAGGATGGGGCTGAGCTGTGGTGGCGTGCACCCATATCCTGATAGCACGAGTTGGACTCACATTTCAGTCCAGGGCGGCCTCGGAATCCGACGAGGCAAGTCTGAAATCCAGGCAGATTGAAAACGTACTTGCAATTTTGCACCGAAGAGCAAGTGCTTGCCATGTCCAGCATAGCGTAACGCGTATCGCTGGTGTTTCCACTCGCCGATTCTACGACACGCATCCTAATTTCCTCGGAACCTCCTGACTGGACACCGCCTCAATTTGATGATTTCCAGCCCATCTCGCTGACAGAATACTTTCTTGGGCTTTGGAACGGGACCCTGCAGGACTTCTGTCATTCGTATCGTGAGGCATCCTGCCCGCGGCATTGCTGCGCATCCCTGCACTGTGATGACAGCAGCCCGGTCTGATGCCAGGCTTGTGCCCAGCAAAAACCTTGATCTTACAGATAACGGTGCCTTGCATGCAGGACAATCCACGCATGCACGAAACCTGCGAAAGGGCGGCGCTCTGGGCGTTGCGGGCACACTGCCGGTAGACTCCGGCGAACCCTGAACAGGCCCGCAGGGCGCTCGACGCCATGGCCGCGGCGCCAGTCGCCGCAGATGAGGGTGACGGCGCCTCGCAGGTGCCGCTTTGTGCCATGTGCGGCATCCTGCTGAATTGCACACCACTCCCACACTGCGGCACTGTGCTGACAGTGCCTTGCAGATATCACATGCGTGCAAGACCCAGCTGTGAAAACATGCTCCTCGATGTGTCACGGGTTCAAAATCAATGCTGTTTGTATCCAACACACAGGCGCAGGCGCAGGTGCAGCAGCCGGGGCCGGCGGCGGGTCCGCACATGCTCGCCAAGACGGTGCTGCCGCCCTGTGTGTACACGTGCGCTGTGACCGGCAGCTTCAGCGGCGCCGCCTGTGCCGCGTCGCCGGGCGTCGTGCCGCCGCTGACCGCTGCCGCCGGCGCGCCCGCTGAAGCTGCTTCTATGGTCGCCTCCGCTGCGCCGGCGGAGGTGGTTATGGCCACCGCCACCAGCCTGCTGCTGCTGGCGGTCGCGCCGGCGCCGCCGGCTGCTGCGGTGGCCGCGCCAGGGCCGGCTGCGGCCGTGGGCGCAGCGGCCGGCGACGCCTCTGGCGGCGCCACCGCGGCCGCGTCTGCGGGCGCCTCAGCCCGCAGCCAAGCCACCGCCGCTGACGCCGCAGAGGAACATGAGGAAGACGGCGAGGCCGCGGGTGCGCCGGCGCACGAGGTGCTGTGCGAGCAGCCGGCGTTCAGCACGATTGTTGCGATGGCGGCGTTCCGGCACCCCTTTGCCGGCCGCGCCAAGGTGCGCAGCAGCACTGCGCGGCCCTTTAGCTCCTAGCTTTGTTGCACTGCCTCTGGCGTTTTGCGCATCACGAGGCGTCGGCTCCCAGGTGTGCGCTCCGCTTGATACTCTGCCGGACCTCGTTCTTTCCGGCTCAGGCAGCAGCAGCAGCAGCTTGGACGCTGAAATCTGCAACAGTGGCAAGACTGTGGTTCTCCCTGCAGGCGGCCCACCAGGTGCTGCTGCTGCTGCTGCTGCTGCTGCTGCGGCTGTTGCTGGTGCAAAGGCAGCATGTCAGTATCTGATTGAGCCTTCGCTTCAACTTGTTCTGTCGTCGTACGTTGCAGGCGGCGCACCAGGACCTGCTGCTGCTGCTGCTGGCGCACTGCCCGCAGCTGCTGGCGCTGCGCTTCGACCGCGGCGCCGGCCGGTGCGTGTATTGAGTACTCACCGTGTTGTGATGTTCCGAACTTTCAGTGTGACTTCTAATGCAGCTGCTCCGATGAGCCAAAAACAGCAGCTTGTTCCATTGCCGCGGCCTGCGGACGGATCTTCCTCAATCCCTCGACACACGGGCTCGATGTGCCACAACTGTCGCGCCGATGTCACTACACTGCTGACGCCGCAGGTTTGTGACGGTGGCGCGGCTCGACTGCGGCCTGGGGAGCGGCTCGCCCCGCGACGCGTCGCCGCTGCTGGCGGTTGCGGCCAATGGCTCGGCAGTGGCGGTGGCGCCGCCGCACGGAGACCCTGTGGTGAGCGGTGCATTACTATTTGCATTACTAAACCCTAAACCCTAAACCCTAGCGGTGCATTTGCACGTGGCCCTGTTTCAGGCTGTCCTGCTGTTCCAGGGCCCTTTGGCTGGACTACAGGCCTCGTGAATGAGGCAAAGTAAACAATGAAACGAACCATCTTGCCGCCCTTGGAGTCATGTAGACGCCAGGAAGCACGCAGCTGACACATGAATATTGGCGTGAAAGCATTGCCGGTTTCGTGGGCAACCTCTGCAGACAACCTCCAAACCGACATGTAGTTGCCGTGTCGCTGTTTGATTGCAGATGCTGCTGCCGCTGCCGGGCGGCGACACGCCGCGCTTTTCGCCGCCGCTGCGAGTCCCGATGGGCGCCGTCGATGCCGGGGGCCGCGCCGGCGATGTGAGCGCCGCTGTGGCGGAAATGCGCGCAGCGGCGGGCCTCGCACCCCAGCCGCCGCGGCGGCCCGAGCTGCTCAGCATCTGTTTTGCCGGTAGGTTTCCACCTCGCGGCGGCCTCTGAAGTGGAATCTGAGGTGGAAAGTACAGATGGGAAACTGTGGAGTCGCGAGTCGCGTGCCGCAGCGGACCTGGCGCCGCGCCGCTCAGAGTCTCTCAGCGTCTGCTTTTATGGTGACAGATTGCCTTTCCTCATGCAACAGTCACTGCGGCTGTCATAATACATCTATGTGCAGCCTGGGTTCGGTGTACTGAATTGCCAGGATTCAAGTCTGACTTTGCGTGAAAGATTCTGCGTGAATATGAAACACGGACTTCAAGAATGCTTGCCCTCCGGGCCGTCTATAACCTCAAACCCGACGCGTTGCCTCGCAGACGCAAGCACTCCGACGCTGGTGGCGCTGGCACGATTTCCCGGGGCGCCGCCGTCGCTGTGGCGTGCGTGGCCGACGGAGCACGGCGTGCACTGCAGCATGGCAAGCTCACACCCTCGAACTCGAGATCACAGAGCTCACTTGAAGACTTCGGGTTGTTGCACTTGTGGGGCGCGCCGCCGTTGCTGCGGCGCGACTGGCCGACATGACACGACGTGCAGTACGTCAACAACTGTTTTCACACCCCTCTTGAGCAGGCTGAGCCACCCCGAGCTCCTCGAAGCCGGAGGTAGGCACCAGCATGAGCTGATGTTGGCACATGGCTGTGCATCACGGGTCGGAACAACCGCGGCGTTGCGCACAGATCCTCGTGCACAATCTCAATGAAAACGATGATGATTCACGTGTTGCAGGCGTGCGAGCTGGACATTGGGCTGCGGCATTCCAAGCGGCACACCGTCCGCGCGTCAGTCGAGGCGCATCAGATGCCACGAACGCCGTACGCCGTCGAGCCCATCCCGGGCCTTCCTCATGGTGGGTTTGCTGCCGCAGCTCACAGCCTCTGCGCTGTTCTTCACCAGCGGACTGAACGTTCCTCCGTTGCGCTAGAGCTGGACTCGCTGTGCGCTGCCACATCCCCATTAATCTTTTCGAAAGTGGAATGCTGCCGCGTTGCACCAGGTGCCGCAGCCGTCATTTGCCGTCGAGCCCGTCCGAGGGCCTGCCCCACGTTATGTTTTTTGCAGATTTTTGCAAGCCCGACTGCCCGCCTCTCACATTTTCAAGGCTAGGAGCTCCATCACACAGCGCGTCGCTGTCACATAGCTCCGCAGCAGCAGTTCAAATTGCGATGCGGATTATTATTGATATTATTGATTATCATCATTATTGTTATCATTATTATCATTGTTATCATTATTATCATCAGCATTACGTGCTGTTCTAGGGGAGGCGGGCCCCCGCTCTGGCCAAGGACATGATCGCGTGACGTCGCTGCTATCCGTGACCCCGCAGGCATACTGTTGCTGGCTCCGGGAGAGATCCGTGGCGTGAGGGTCAGGGCAGACCCGGCGCCGGCCACCCCCCTGCAGTTTCTCGGGCGCTGGCCCACACCCCGTCGCGCCGCAGGTGCATTTGCCGTGTTGGCGTGGGATCCAGACGCTGTGGCGCTTGGCTCGGCGACCGCTGCGGCGGACGACGATCAGCAAGCGCTTGACAGCACCGCCGCGCCTGGCGCCATGGCTGCCGGAGGCGCCGGCGCTTTGGCCGCAGCGGCCACGGCGGCGGAATCCGCAGCCTTGGCAGTGCAACTGCCCTCGGCGTCGGCCGTGACCAGCGACAGGGCGGCGGCGGCGGCGGCGGAGTGGGCGCCGCCGTGCCCGCCGCGGCTGTTTGTCATCCACGCGTCGGGTGTGCTGCGCTCTTTCAGCGGGCCCGGCGGAGATGACGGAAGCGTCGATGTGGCTGTGGTGAGTAGACCACAACGTGCATGAGGCGTATGCAACAGCAACAGAACATGCCCAACAAGGTGTTCAGGAAAACCAGTCCAGTCATGAACTGAATGCCCTGCCTTGCCTCAAAACACCCCAGGGCCTTGTCCCTTGTGCAGGGTGGGAGTAGTCCATTCTCACAAGCGCTGTGAGTCAGGCAGAGTGACGTCGCGTCCATTGCCCGACATGACTCCAAGCCTGGCAACGTTCCTTTGTTGCGTGCCACGCAGGAGGGGCGTCCGCTGTGGCTGCTGCCGCTGCCAGGCGGCAGGCTGCTCGTGTCGGCCCGCTGTGGCGGCGCGGACGTCCTGTTCCGCGACGGCACAAGGTGGCAACACCTGGCGTACTTTGTGAAGGGTGGCATCGCACTGCAGGCATGCTGATGTGCAGTGTGCTCCTTGTTGACTTTTTCTCCACTGTCTGTCCTGCTGCTGTGGCAGCTCTTCATGCCGCTGCGGTAGTCCACTACCGGTCGTGTGCTTGCCAGCGGCGGGAACACCTAACATATGCTGTGTCACTCCCAGTCGGCGGCTGCTGCCGGGCGGCGGACCGGTGCGGGGCGGCCTGCTGGTGGCGAACCTGCAGGGCCTGGCGCAACCGCAGGCTTATGGCGTGTGCGGCGGTGGAGGCTTCTCTGGTGCAAAAGGTGCTCATGCAACAGAGAACTGCCATCAGCAGTTGTGCTGCAATCGCAGACTAGGTGTGTGCCGGGAAGCCGAGTCCAGCGCAGGCGCAGGCAGTTCTGCCTGACCGAACGTGCGCATCTAGCCCTTCTCTGATGACATGATCTTCAATGCGGCTGGCCGCCTCCGCGGCCATGAAGTCTCGCCTCGAATTACGAGCAAGCCGACAACAATCCTCTCAATCCTCTGCTGTTTCTTGGAAACCCGCTGACCGTTGAAACACGAGCAAGCCGACAACAAGCTCAAATCCTCTGCTGTTTCTTGGAAACGCGCTGACCGTTCAACGCGCTGACTGATGCAACCGCACCCTGAATCCGAGACGGTTTTGTTTCCACCCTCGAGAGCGCGCCCGGTTACTGAGCCGTGACAGCGCGGCCTCAAGCAATGACAGTGAGACTGCAATCACAATGGTAAACACCCTCACCACGCACCTGGGTGCCGCGCAGGCGCTCTGACGGTCATGTACCCGCACCCAGTGCCGGAAACGGTATTCGAGAGCGGGCCGGATTACGGGGGGGTGACGGGGCTCTGGGCGGTGGCGGCGCGGCCGGCAGACGCGGCGCACGCGCTCGTGGTGGTGTCCTTTGTGTCGGGCAGCCGCGCGCTGTCGACTGCAGGTACGCAAGCCCAACCGTCTCACACGCGGGTTTCCACAGTACCCCGATCTCCGCGGCAAAGGCGCTCGTGGTGGTGTCGTTGTGTCGGGCAGCCGCGCCCAGCTCATGACGGGTGTTTTCGCTGCATGTGCCGTCTGGGATTCTACGCATGCCTGGCTTCCTGCCCTTCGTCCCCCTTCCCCCTTCCCTGCAGACACTTGCTTGTGGGCGCTGCCTTTGTGGCAGCTGCTGAGCTGTCGTGTGCAGCACCCAGCAATTCTCGCTTCTGCCGAATTGGGCAGACTGGACTCGTCAGTGCTCTACGGGTGCTGCGGCCAGCACGGCGCTTACATGTCGTTGCAGGTCACGTTGAGCGACGCCTCAACGCGGCGACACCGGCAGATGGCAGAGGACACGGCGCTCCATGATTTTCCTGTCAACAACAGCATGTATATTGCCTGCCCACCTGCAGACGGCACGCTGAGCGATGCCACGGATGCTGTGGCGCTGGCGACGGACGAGTGCACCGTTGCAGCGGGCTGCGTGGGGGACCTGCTCATGGCGCAGGCGCGCACTGATTGCATCACACTCTGATGTGTCAGTTTTCTGCGAGCACTGGCCTCCCTGGCGGCGGACGAGGCGCACTGTCGCATGCTCTGTCTCCGGCCGCTGCTCCCGGCGGATCCCATGTCCAGCGACAGGGAACGATGCTGCATCACACAAGCTGCTCGGAATTTGCGAAGACTTTTCCAAGCTGTGAAGGGACGTGCGCATGAATGTTCACCATGCATGTGCGTGAGTTTTCACATCTGCCTCTTACGCGCTACTTCGACAACACGAGTTCGTCTGGGTGCCGCCAGCGTCCCTCTGCCGCCCTGTGCACATAGGGTTTAGGGATTAGGGCGCTGCGTCCAAATCCCGCCAGGTTCCTGCTGTCCACTCAAGCATCGTCTCCTCCTTGACAGACCTGTGCAGCCTGAAAAATTCAACACTGCGTGCACTAGGCGAACCCGACTCTGCACAGGTGACAGCGTCGCGCATCCAGCTGTGCAGCCTTGCCAGCGTGGCTGGCGGCGGCAGCGGCGGCAGCGGCGGCGGCGGCAGGGGCGGCAGCAGCGGCGGCCAGGAGGCGGCAGAGGCCGATCCCGACAGCCCGCGCCCCAGCATGGGCAAGCGGCACGCCAGCTGGGCTACGATGGAGGGCATCGCAGACTCCTTCGCATCGCGCCTAGTGCCCTTCAGGTTGGGTTTTAGGGTTTAGGGTTTAGCTTGCAAACTAAAGCTGCTGCATGAGCATGTATCCGCATGTATCATACTCTGCTGCCACAACAGATGAGGATGACCGGACAAGGGAAGTCACGGCTGCAGCCTGGCCTTCCTCTCACTGAGCGTCCCGGACACAAATACAAAGGTCGCGAGCAGGTAAACTGATGCCCACACAATATACGCTTGCAGTGACCACACCGCTCCCGGCTCGCCCTCGCCCGGTTGCCGGCATCACGCGACGCCGCTGCTGGGCGCGGCCTCGAGCGGCGTCTACACAAGTCTACACAAGTCTACACAAGTCTACACAAGTTTACAACAGTGAAAGGCACAGCGCGATTTGACTGGTGCCCTCACTCCTGCAGCAGCGGCGACGAGGCCGGCAACGGAAGCGGCTCGCCCTGCCGCCGGCGGGACACGCCGCCACTCATGTGCGGCGCCTCAGGCAGCGCCGTTTCCCGCAGCGGCAGCAGCGTCCCGGGCCTGTCGTCCGGCCTGTCTTCCGGCGGCTTTTCCGGCGGCCCCTCTTCGTCCGATGGCGCCGCAGCGGAGCCCTCGGCCACAGAGCACTTACCGGTACGGGGTGGGCCGGAGGATGTCTGCCGGCCGCCGGGCGGCGGCAGCATCAGCGTCGCAGCGGTCGCGCCCGGCTGGGTGCTCTACTCCTGTGCCGGCGGCAAGGTGGGCCGTTAATCGTGTAAAGGAAGGACATGGTGGTTTCGACTGCAGATGGATTCGCAGAGGTTCGCTCCCAAACGGCTGACTGCCGACACAAACATCACCTACTGCTAATCATCTGCTGCTAACAGGCGCTGAGTGCGATCGCGGTGCGGCGGCGCAACAGCGGAAACGGCGGTAGCGGCAGCGGGAAGCGCAAGCGACGGCCCGCCGGCGGCTGGCGGCTGGCGCCCATCGCCCAGGCTGCGGTGTCAGCCGAGCTGTCCTGCATTCACGCCTGCGCGGCGCCAGGTGTGCGCGAACCGCAATCCGGAATCATCCTCACAGGCGTCCGCCAGCACGACTCTAACCAAGGGTGGACGGGACTGGCATGCTCCTGTTGGGCCTCATTGTTGTGATTCCCACCACTTGATGACTTCCGCAGTCCTCTCAAGCCGGGTATCGCAGCAGCAGCAGCAGTTACCGTGCTTGCAGACAGCCAGGGCGGGCTGCTGGTGGCGATTTGCAGTTTTATCAGCAGTCTCGGGGAATTGTATCAAGTTTTGAAAGGGAATTCTTCATGCGTGCAGGCAGCCAGGGCGGGCTGCTGGTGGCGGTCGGCACACACCAGCCGGCGGTTGAGCTGCTGCTGCTGCGCCCCGCCGGCGCCGACGGCCGGTCCGCTGCGGCGCTGCAGCCGCTGACGCGGCTGGCGCTGGGGCCAGCGGCGGCGCTGCCGCCGCCCGCTGGCGGGCATGCAGAGCGTCGGCGTGCTGTGCTCGTGGCCGCTCTGGGACTGGAGAATGGCAGCGGAGGCGGCAGCGGCGGTGGCAGCCAAGGCCTGCCGCGGCGGCACCGCGGCTACATCCCGGAGAGCGTCCAGTGCCTGGCGCCTGCTGGCGGCGAGGGGCAAGTCGAGGTGGGCGCCTGCGTAAAGCGCAGCAGCTGGCAATCTGTCCGATTTGTCACCTCAGATAGTGCTCCACTGTTGCCAGCTGGACACACAGAGTACTCAGCATCTGCTGCGCGAGGCATCACTGAGCAGAGTCCGAGAGGCATCACCTCCACATCGTCGCCTCGCCTCCGCGCACCTCAGTTGGTGCACTGCGTGCATGAGCTCGTGTAATTTCACTTGTGCACAGGTGCTGGTGGGCCTTCGTGGCGGAGGGCTGCTGCGTGCGGCGCTGCTACCAGCAGCCGCGCCGGAAGGTGCCAGCGGCGGCGACGAGTCCATGGCGGATGCAGACGCCGCGACGGGCGGCTGCAGTCTTGTCCAGGTGTGGCGCGCGTGTCTTGGATTCGAGGGCAGCAGGTGGAACAGACGTACCATGTGCGAATGTTGCTGGTTGATGATGCTTGTTGCTGTACGGAGACAAGCCACTACGACAGGCACTGAGACGAGACAACACATGTATCTGCTGCCCAGGTGGGCCACACGCAGCAGCTGGGCTCGCTGCCGGTGGCGCTGGTGCCGCTTCCGGCACCCAGTCCATCCGCTTCCGCAGCTTCCCTTGCCTCCGCCGCTTCCATTGCCTCCGGGAGAGGCCTGCTGGCGCTTGCGCTGGGGGAGCGGCCCTTCCTGGTGCGCCGGCACAGCAGCAGCGGCGGCGGTGGTGGCGGCGGCGGCGGAACTGGCGGCGGGGGCGGGCGACCGACGGCCGAGCCGCTGTGCGCGGCGCGGCTGGCGCGGGCGACGCCGCTCACGCTGCACGGCGACGCGTCCCGGTGAGGCCCGAGCTGACTGACCTCTGGATGTGTTCAGGTCTGCTGCACCTCCACATATGCTCTGCATGCCGCAGGACGTTGCTTCTGGGAGTAGGGCGACGGCCGTAGAAGCTGGGAGCAGGACGACAACGTACGCTAGCGTAAACAGAATAACGTAGCGTAAACAGAAGTAGTAGCGTAAACAGAATACAAGAGGACAGCGAGCTCATATTGTTCCACCTGTGTTGCAGTTCCCTCAGGCTGCTGGCTCTGGGCGCCAGCAACGAAGGCCGGCTGCTGGACCTAGCGGCGGCCACTGCGCCTGATACTTGGATTACCGGCCAACCCTCCATCGCCATTTATGTGCAGCGCCAATTCACCACCTTCAACACACGCTCCGCATGCCGCAGGTCGCTAGTTCTAGGCGCTGGCGGCGATGGCCGGCTGCGGCTGCTGGATGTGGCGGCGACTTTGCGGCGGCGGCCGCTGCGGCTTGTCAATAACATTTGTGCAGGCAATGCGACCAGCACAGCGCGGGACGAGCCGCTCAGTTCCGAGTTCCTGGTGCGATATGTAAACGAGAACAGATTGCTTATGAACAGTATAGTTTGACGCTTAGAAAAGGGCTGCTATCCATGCGCCGGCAGTTGCGACCAGCACCGCGCAGGACGAGCCGCCCAGCTCCGCTTTCCTACAACTCTTGGTACGTTCAACAAGATCAGAACATTTCCAAAATGATCATACACCAATCTTTGCGTCAGCAAAATGCGACCAGCACCGCGAGGAATCAGCCACCCAGTTTCGAGCTCCTGCAAATGCTGGTCTGAACCCTGCCCACTGTTGTATATCGGTAGGAAGTCTAAGCCTTGCTTCGAGCAAGCTGCTGCCAGGTCAGGCAGAATGCAACCATGTCCGCACCCCAGAGGAGGCTGACACCAGAAACCGCGCGACTTGTTGCGCTGCACCTCATGTCCAGCCTCCTTCTTGGGAGCAGCAATGCTACAGAATGATCACGTGCAGCCTGGAAAAGATTCAAGGAAATATGTAGGACGGCACGAACCTTGCGGATGACAATGCGCAGGCTTCGATCCGGGCAGGCACGTCCGCCATGGACGCAGCCCTGTACGCGGAGGTGCGCCTTTTCGACCCCTATCGTAAACCACGGTCCATGTGTGACAGATCTTCAGATGCAGACTGTTGACTGAGGAGCCCTTCTGTGTACACAGCCTGTCCTCCAAATCCCACAAATGCGCAAGCTGACAGACAGCATGTCTGGCGGATTGCCTGTACCGTCAGTTCCAACGTTCATGGACACATGCTCCACGAGCAAGCCTCGGCGGCTGCTTATACATCCGAGCGTTGAGTATATATATGTATATATGTATATATAACCTGTATTGTATTCCAGGGGCGCACGCTGCTGGACTCCATGATCGGGCCGCCGCGGCTGCTGGCGACGGCTCCCCTGCAGGGCCTGCTCCTCCTGGCGTGCGGCCCTGGCAAGGGCTCGCTTGCACCCTCTGTTGTTGCTGTGCGGCCGACCACAGGTGCGCAGTTCCCGCTTTGGTGTCACTGTCTTCTTCCTGCACGCTGTGGGGGCTGCTCCTTGTTGCGTGCGACACCGGC
>JAABUM010006103.1_pt1 | contig 12074 bp, 12 predicted proteins | sample 5559161 | NCBI WGS metagenome assembly JAABUM01 (sample SAMN10711868, study PRJNA513369) | rock metagenome | isolation source: Antarctica rocks | place: Antarctica: Victoria Land, Siegfried Peak nord | reverse complement strand
ATCACCAACTTCGCCGCTTCCTCTTTATACTCCGGAGTAAAACTCCTGCGCTTCCTCGACATATTCCCATTCCTTCCAGATCCCCATCTTAGTGGGTTCGTAATCCGGGGAATGCGGGGCGCTCCAAGGAAGTCATGGAAGTCGTGGCGTTGTTGGGGTAGGGCCGGGGTCTCGTAGCGTCGGAGTTGGCCCTCGCTGAGGTCGATGGTGCGCTCGCGTTCTGGAGCGCACTACGCGAGGTGTTCCCCGAGGCGCAGGAGAAGCGGTGGTGGTTTCACAAAATCGCCAATGTCCTGTCCGCGCTGCCGAAGTCGGCCCATCCGGGCGCGAAGAAGGCGCTGGCCGAGATCTGGAACGCCGAAGACAAGGACCACGCCCGCGCGGCGGCCAAGTCCTTCCAGGACGGGTATGGCGCGAAGTTCCCCAAGGCTGCCGCGAAGATCACCGACGATCTCGAGCAGCTGCTCGCGTTCTACGACTACCCGGCCGAGCACTGGGTGCATCTGCGGCCGACCAATCCGATCGAGTCCACCTTCGCCACCGTCCGGCACCGCACCAAGGTCACCAAGGGACCCGGGCTCCAAGGCCGCCGGAATCGCCATGGCGTTCAAGCTGATCGAGGCTGCCCAGCACCGCTGGCGCGCGGTCAACGCCCCGCACCTCGTCGCACTCGTCAGGGCCGGCGCAACCTTCGAACGAGGCCAACTTCTCGAGCGTCAGACTCCCGACCTGGACACCGAGGCGGCCTGATCAAACTTTCTCATACACAGGTCTGGACTATTGCTCCAGCGCGAGCCTCGCTTGTCTTGGCCTACAGACGACACGTCGGCAGGTACCCCCTTCCCGACCCGCACTCACAGGGTTCAAGCATCGCTCCATCAACGGATTGTGTAGCCGCCGTCGACTAAGAGATCGGCACCATTGACCATGTCGGAGTTGTCCGAGACGAGGAACAGCGCGGCTGCGGCGACCTCTTCTGGATAGGCGAAGCGACCCGTGGGGATCTGTGCCTTGAAGGCCTCACCCTTCGGGCCGCCCCACGCCTTGCGGCCCAGTTCCGTCAGGACCACCGTGGGTGAGAGTGTGTTGACCGTCACTCCGCGTCCAGCCCACTCAGAAGCAAGAACTTTCGACATTCCGATCACGCCGAACTTGGACGCGCAGTACGCCACATGTTGGTCGAGCGCCACGCTCCCGGCTTGCGAGGCGAGGTTCACGATCTTCCCCCGGCCGGCCGCGAGCATGTGGCGGCCAACCGCTTGGCACACCAGAAACGTGCCCTTCAAGTTGACGTTGATGGTGGTGTCGAAGGCGCTGCTGTCTAGGTCCTCGGCAGGCGCCAACATGACGACGCCAGCGCTGTTCACCAGAACATCGATTCGCCCAAAGGTCTTTATCACCGCATCTACCGCTGAGTTGACGGCGTCCGGGTCAGACACGTCGCAGACGAATGCAGCGCTGCCGCCCCCCAGCTGCTCGGCCTTGCTGTTGGCGGCGCCACCGTCAAGATCGACGACGGCGATCCGGGCGCCCTTCAACGCGAAAGTGTCGGCTACTGCGGCTCCGATCCCGGAACCGCCGCCGGTGACCAGTGCGACCTTGTTGTCGAGCGCGAAGCTCAGATCAAGGGGCATCTGTGGGTCGGCCATATCGAAACTCCTCAGGGGTAATGGGTACGACACTGCCCGTGCCCGTTGGCAGGTGAGCTATCGACAACGCGGGCTAGATCCTCACTGTCCCGCAGCGTTTGGGCTTGATCGGCCTGATCGTGAGCGGGTTCGTACGACGACAGCAGTTGAACTTTGGCGGCAGAGCCGGAGCTGTCGTCGAAGTGGTAGTCCAGCCATTCGCTAGCCAGACGTCGTACCAGCTCTAGGCCCACGACTCGCTGACCGAAGCACAGTACCTGGGCGTCGTTGCTCAGTACGGACCGCTCGACGGAGTAACTGTCGTGCGCCGTCACTGCACGGACGCCGGGCACCTTGTTTGCGCTGATCGCAACTCCCAGACCGGTGCCGCAAACTAGAAGAGCGCGGTCCACCTGACCCGCGGCAACCATACGGGCCGCCGCGACAGCGACGTGGGGATACGGGGTCGTCTCGTCGGCCCCAACGCCGATGTCCACGACCTCGGCGACCCTGTCATCATGCTCGAGGTCCCTTTTCAAGATGTTCTTGTAGTCCAGTCCCGCGTCGTCGGAACCGACGACGACTCGCCACTTGTGCGTCATGGCGCGGTCCTCTCTCGTCCCTTCGGTTGGTTCTTCCATTGTGAGTCGAGCACCGCGGCGACGGCGCTTGCACAAAGGGCCAGCGAGGTGGCGCCGGCGTCCGGTGTTCCGACACTGCGTTCTGCCAGAGGCCGCGCCCTACCGATGCGAGGTCGCAGGTTGGCGGTCGCCACTGCGGCCTTCTGGCATGCGGTTGTGGCGTCGCGCCAGGCTTGTGGAAGCTGCTCTCCTAAGTGGAGGCCCGCTGCGAGAGCCTCAACGAACGGGGTGAAGGCGTCAACCATCGTCTTATCGCCAAGCTCCGCCTTTCCCAGCCGTTGCATGGCCTGGAGCCCTTCCTTGATGGCATCTGCGACATCCCCCGCGGAAGGTGTCTCACCGTCGTCTCCGAGGCGCTGACCGATGCTGGACAACGTGGCGCCCCACAGCACACCTGAGGTGCCACCAGCCTTGGCAGCCCATTCCTGACCTGCTGCGACCAGCACCGACTGGGCGCCGGCGCCGGCGTCTGCGGCCGCGCGAGCTGCGCCGACGGCGGCGTTGACGCCTTTGACCATTCCGCGCCCGTGGTCGCCGTCTCCTGCTACGGCGTCTATTCGCCCGAGCTCCGTCTCCGCCTCGGCTAGCGCAGCGGCCATACCGTCCAGGGCTGCGACGACGGTGTGCCCGCATACCCGTGATGCCTTCGAGCTGGCGCCGGTTGACCCGACTGTGGCGACCCGGGACTGTACGTCCCGCCTCGCCGATGCGGCGCCCAGGGAGCGAACCGACCCCTTGCTATAGGCCGGTGTGTCAGCGGGGGCGCGCCAAAGTCGTTCCAGCTCAGCGTCCAGGAAAACCAAGGTCAGTGAACAACCCGCCATGTCCAGACTTGTCACCAACTCGCCCACCTCGGGTTCCACCACCTCCAGGCCGTGCTGAGTGAGGAGCTTGGAGACAGTCCGCCAGACGACGAACAGCTCCTCGTACTTTGTTGTACCCAGTCCGTTCAAGATTGCGGTTACCCGGGGACCCGAATCGTCTGGTCTCTCCGCCAGGACGCCTGACACCAGTTGCACCGCCAAGTCAGCAGCCCGCGGCATGGGCTCCTCGGCAACGCCTGGCTCGCCGTGGATCCCCAATCCGACCCCCATCCGACCGACGGCGACGGTGAATAGGGGGCCGTCGGCCCCCGGCATCGTGCATCCGGCAAAGGCAACGCCGAGGGTTCGTGTTCTGTCGTTGGCATGTCGGGCTACGCGTTCCACGTCATCGAGGTTGTACCCCTCCTCCGCGGCGGCCCCGGCGACCTTGAAGACCACAAAGTCGCCTGCGATCCCTCGCCGCTTGACCGTTTCGGACGTCCGCGCGCTGGCGATGTCGTCGGTGACAAAGACCACGCGTGTCTCGATGCCCTCTCGGCGCAGGTGGCTCTGCGCCAGAGTGAAGTTCATGACGTCGCCAGCATAGTTGCCCGTACAAAATAGGAGTCCACCGTCACCGGCAACAGCACACCCTACTGAGTAGGCGTCCTGGGCTGAGGGCGAGGTGAAGATGTTCCCGACTACGGCCCCGTCGGCGAAACCGGCCCCGACGATTCCGCAGAACGCCGGGTAGTGGCCCGACCCGCCGCCAACGACGACAGCGACCTTGCCTGGCCGCGTCTCGGTGGCTCGGACCACGCCACCGGACACGCCAGCGACGGCACCGCGGTGAACGTCAAGGAACCCTTCGAGCATGTCCTCGGTGAACGTGTGTGGGTCGTCGTACAGGCGTGTCATGGTTGTTCCCTTCAGACGTCATTGCGCCTCGGTCCTGGCTCTCGAAGCCTGATGTACCTGGCGGCCTTGCCCGCAACGCTGGCTGACGAACTATCGGAGCAGGCCCGCTACCACGGCTGTGTGACGCCGTTCGTGTGTTGCGCATCGGCGTGGTCATCGGGCACCGCGTTGGTGCGTCGGTGGGACGCGGAAGTGCGTGGTCAGGATCCCGACCGCTCCTCCGCCGGGGGTGGCCGAACCGGCACGGACCAACTCCGGCCGCTTCTGTGGGTTCAGCCCTTCTCGTTGGCAATGTTGCCGGTCTTGAGGTTGGCGTCGATGAGTTTCGGGAGCTGAGCAACGAACGCCGCCTTGTTGGTGACCACGTGCTGCATGAAGGTGTCGACGTTCTTTGCCGTAATCTCCGGCATGAGGTAGACGGGTTTGGTGTCCACCTTCTCACCGCGGGCGATTTTGGTGGCGACGGCCAAGCCGGTGGCGAGCTCAACCGTGCCGTCCTGCAGGTTCGTCCCGATGAAGCCACCGTTCTTGACGGCGGCCAGGCCGTCCTGGATCCCGTCGACGCCGACAATAGGCAGCTTGACTTTTGCCTCGCGGGTTGCCTGAAGCGCACCAAGGCCCATGTCGTCGTTCTCCGACACGATGCCGTTGATCTTGCCGCCGAAGCTGGAGAGCCAGTTCTTGGCCTTGTTGACAGCCTCGTCACGCTTCCAGTCAGCAGTATCCATGGCGAGGATCTTCATCTTCGGGTACTTGGCTAGTACGTTCTTGATGCCCTTGGTGCGGTCGAGTTCACCGGACTGGCCGAGGGGGCCCTGCAGCACCACGATGGTTCCTTTGCCGCCGAGTTTGTCCGCCATCATCTGCATCTCCTGCTCACCGGCTTTGACATCGTCCGGCAAGACGGTTCCGGCGAGGTTTGGACTGTCGAGCCCGGCGTTGACGGCCAAGAATGGGATCTTTTTGGCCTTTGCTGCGGCAACCTGCGGCGCCAAGGAGTTTGCTTGAACGGGGACGACGATGATGGCGTTGACCCCAGCGTTGATGAACTGATCGACCTGGTTGGCTTGCGTGCTCACATCGAGATTCGCCGAGTTCCATAGGACGTCGACGTTGTTGGCCTTGGCATACGCGTCGATGCCCGCCTTTCCGGCGGTGATGAAGGACGACATGTCATATACGCTCACCCCCACGCGGAGCTTGCCGGTCCCCGACGACCCTGGTGAAGCGCTGTTTGCGGCAGCCTTGTTCGGGTCGCCAGCGCCGCATGCAGCCGTAGAGAGCAGGGCGGCACCGGCCAGGGTGACAGTAAGAGTTCGTACGTGTCGGTGAAGCATGAGATTCTCCGTTCGGTCAGGGTGGTGTTTGGTGGGTTGAGACAACAACGCCTACACGCGACGTCTGCTTGACCAGACGTCGACGGCTACGGCGGCAACGATGAGTACGCCCTTGATGACGTTTTGCCAGTAAGCTGGGATGACAAGGATGTCCAGTCCGTTGTTCAAGGTTTGAATAAGCAGCAGTCCTAGGGCGGTGCCCCAGATGCTGCCTCGGCCACCAAGCAGGCTCGCCCCGCCGATGACGACGGCTGCGATGGCGTCGAGCTCGTATCCTGAGCCGAGGTTGGGCGGCCCTGATATCACCCGGGACGCGAGCATGATCCCCGACAGACCGGCTAGTAGCCCACTGAGCGCATAGACGCTGAACAGCACACGCCCGGTCTTGACGCCTGCGATCTGCGCCGCGACCGGGTTGCCTCCGACCGCGTAGATGCGCATTCCGTATGACGTCCGTGTCATCACCAGCACCAAAGCGACAACCCCCACGATCATCACTAGAACAGGGATCTGCAAACCCAGGATCTGGTTGTTGGCGATCTTCCCGAATTCGGCCGGCAGGCCGTTTATCGGGGCGCCTCCCCCGATGGCGTACGCCAGACCGGAGGCGGTTGTGAGCATGCCCAACGTGGCGATGAATGGCGGCACGTTGACCTTGGCAACCAGGAAGCCGTTGATGGCTCCAGCGGCGAGACCCACCAGGAGGGCCACCACCACAGACAGCAAGAGCCTCCCAGGGTGGCCTTGCACCGTCGCCGCAGACGCCATCGCGCTCAGCGCGATGATGCTGCCAACGGACAGGTCGATTCCACCGGTCAAAATGACCAAAGTCTGACCGAGGGCGATCAGGGCGAACGGCGCCGCGGCGACGGCAATGGTCTGCAAGTTCTCTAGCGTACTGAACCGTGCACTTCGGTAGCTGAAATACGCGATGATCACCAGCATCACGACGACCATGGCGTGCCGGATCAATTGGTCTCGTAGCCAGGCCCCGTTGAAGCGGCCAGTGGCTGTCGGCTCGTTGCTCGTATCGCTGGTGTTGCGTCCTGGGACCGTTTGCGTGGTCATCGGTCGTTCTCCTGGGTGCGAGTCGTAGCAACGGTGGGATGTTGGCTCTGGCTAGGGTTGTCGGTGGGAGCGCGGTCAAGCCCGGCGGCCAGGCGGAACACTCTCTCCTGGACGTCATGGGCGGACAGTTCACTCCTGTCTAGCTCACCAACCACCTCGCCTTGGCGCATGACCAGGACACGGTGGGAGAGGCTGAGCACCTCCGGCATATCGGAGGATGCCATGACCACGGCCATCCCAGTCGCGGCAAGGTCGGTGATGATGCGGTAGATCTCGCTGCGTGCGCCGATGTCGACCCCACGCGTCGGCTCGTCCAGGAGAAGAACTTCAACGTGGCCGGTCAACCAGCGCGCGAGAACAACCTTCTGTTGGTTCCCGCCCGACAGAGTCCCAACCTTTTGGGACAAGCCGCGACTACGCAAACTGACCGCTGACATCGCTTGCTTCACCGCTCGACCACGCGCACGCTGTCGAACCCACCCGCCCAAGGTGAAACTTGACAGCCGAGGTAGCGAGCCGTTGTCGAGAACGCTCATGGTCAGCACCGCGCCGGCGCCCTTGCGGTCCTCAGGAACCAGCGCCATGCCAGCGGCGATGGTCGCGGCGGGCGAGTTCCGCCTCAGCTTCTTGCCGACGACCGTCACGGTCCCGGTGATGCTCTGACGCACACCGAAGACAGCTTCAAGCAACTCCGTTCTGCCAGCACCAACCAGCCCCGCCAGGCCCAGAATCTCCCCTCGTCGGACCTTCAGGTCGACCGCGCCGGCGTAGCCGTGGACGCGCAAACCTCGAACATCCAGGGCCACGCCCTCACCTGCGCTGCGAACGTCCGGAAACAGATCTGCGAGCTCCCTACCGATCATCGCTTGGACGATGTCGTCGTCGCTGACCCCTGCTAGGGGTTGATCCATGACGAGTCCCCCGTCGCGGAGTACGACGACACGGTCGGCGATTGCGCGAATTTCCTCCATCTTGTGGGTGGTGTAGAGCATGGCGACCCCTTGGTCGCGCAGCGTGTTCACCACGGCATAAAGGCGCTCAACCTCGCGCTCGGCGATCGCTGATGTGGGCTCGTCCAGCAGCAGCACCTTCGCCCCGCCGCTCGTGCTCTTCACGATCTCAACCAGCTGCTGAAGGCCGACCGAGAGTGCTCGCATCGGCGTCTGGGGGTGGATGTCAACTCCGAAGACATCCAGCAGCTCACGGGCCTGTCGCGCCATCGCGCGTCGCTCGAGCAGTCCGGCTCGATTGCGCAGCTCGCGGCCGATGAAGAGGTTTTCGTAGACCCTCATATCAAGGATGGGCGCAAGCTCCTGAGGAACGATAGCGACACCTTGCCGGTGTGCCGCGTGCGCGTCGGCGTGAGCTAGAGGACGACCTTCGATGAGCACTTGGCCGAGGTCAGCCTTCAACTGGCCCGACGCGATCTTCATCATCGTGGACTTGCCCGCGCCGTTCTCTCCCGCCAGGGCAGTGACAGTGCCTGCCTCCAGCGAAATTGACACGCCGTTGAGGACCGGCACGCCGCCAAAGCCCTTAGTCAAGTCCCGACACTCCAACGCGAGGTCGCCCACGGCCACTCTCCTAACACAGCTCTTGAGGTTGCAGCTAAACCGCCGCGGTGTGCGAACGCACCCTCGACACCCGAGAACATCGGCGGATCACGCCCAGGCAGCCGGGAGGTCTCCACAACAAGCAGGCTGGCGCCGCCACTCGTGCGCGTGGGCCCGCTTCCGCACTGTTGTTTGCTTCCGTGTGAAGTTCACACCATCAAACGCCGAACGTCAAGAGGTCTTGCGTGAAAAGTTCGGCTGTGGCGGCGCCCTCTCGACGGATCCTCGGCCAATGAGGGTAATCACATGTGAAATGTCGTAAACGTCAGGATCGTGACGTACGCGGGTGCCTGCGCATCGAACACAGCGTGGCGGGTCACGTGTGACACTTGACAGGACACGACATCGACGGTCTCGATGGGGGACGGAATGGGCGTCAAAAGCACCGTAGATCTCGAGTCGCGTCGGCGAGCGCTGGCCGCGTTGTTGTCCTCCAACGGCAGCCTGCACATCGAGGATCTGGCGGGCCGGTTCCGCGTGAGTACCATGACAATCCGTCGAGACTTGCAAGCGATGGAGGACGAAGGGCTGGTGCGCCGAGTTCGGGGCGGCGCGGTAAGCGGAGCCGAACTCTTCGAGGCGCGCGAACGTCGTGCCGGGCGAGCAAAAGAGCAGATCGCGCGAAAACTTGCCCCGTTGGTCCCCTCCGGTGGTTTCGGCGTCTGCATGGACGCTTCGTCAACCATCTCTGCACTCGCGGGGTCCATGCCCGCCGCCGAAAACCTCTCTGTAGTGACGGTTGGCATAGAAACTTTTCTGAGACTCACGCGGGACCATCGGGTGCATGCCTACGTGACAGGCGGTCAGAAGGACCCAAATGCTGGGAGCCTCATTGGCCCGGTTGCTGCCGCAGCCCTGAAGCAGTTCTCCTTTGCGCGTGCCTTCTTGTCGGCGGCGGCCGTCGATCCTTCTTTCGGCACCAGCGAGTTCAGTGCCGAGGAGTGTGAGATCAAGCGTCTGATGGCGGAACTATCGGACCATGTCGTTATGGGCGTTGACTCCCAGAAGCTTGGTACGGGGGCCGCGGCCCGCTGCCTTCCATGGGAGGGGATCGATCTGATGGTTACCGAACTCGACGTCGCTGATGCCAGACTGGATCCCTACCGCGACCACGTGGAACTCCTGTGACAGGGAAGCCTGCCACCTTCCAGCAAGGCACCGTTGCGGCGGCCGGACCGGACCCTCCCGTGTGTCGCGAGCCGTCTGGTCGATGCTGCGCGAGCCGGCCGCTCGCTTTAAGCCAATGACATCGATGGCGGAATGTGGCAGGCGTGCGGTATGGCGGCGTCCGGGGTCAGATAAACGGTTTGGGGACTACGGCGGTGACCACCATCGATCGAAGTTGGCGCCGTTGGTGGATGTGTACGGCACGCCCGGGAAGAGTCACCTGAAGCTGGCGGTGACCTCAATTTCTCCGCCGGGGACCGGCGGCGCCCCGGCCCATCGGCGGTGGCCCCAGGGCGCACCGTGCCATTGCTGCTATAGATGTGCTGGCTGCCGACCCGGCTGAGCAGTTGCGGGACGGCCGGGGGGCGCTTACGCCGGGTACGAGCGCCGCTTCAAACCACGCGAGGTTCCCCGCCGAGCTCGGGAAAGCCCGGTTTCCTCGAACGCCGCCGGAGGCATCGGAGCTGGCAGCCCTACTGTGCCCACGACTCGTGGCCACAGACGGAGGTCGAGGTCTTAGCTTAGGCACTACCCACGGTTCTTTCTGGAGCCCTTTGCGCTGGCTGAGCGGAAGTGGCTCGGCAGCGTCCCCGACGAGCGTTGGATGCGATTCCACCCCGGGTCGTCGCTGGTCGTCGCTGACCGCACAGGCAGTGTCAGCTGGCGTGTAGGTGGTCGCGGACGGCGGCGCGGATGATGTCGGACACGCTGGCGTGGTCCGCGGCAGCTCGCAGGAGGACGTCGCGCTTCAGCTCGGGGTCGAGGCGGATCGATTCGGCTGCGGTCCTCCTGGAGGGACTGCCCTGAGCGGCTCACCTGATCGGCCTGAGTAGCGCCAGACAAAGCCCGCCGACTCATCGCGTCAATACCGCCACTTTCGCCTCGTCTACGCGGGGACCTGCCAGTGGGCGACTAGTAGAGAGGGCGTCGGCTGAGGGTTGTTACCGGGGCGGACGGGCGGGAACGTCGGGCGCTGCGGGCCGACCACGTGCGGGCGTTGGCGAGCGTGTTCGGCACCGTGAGGGTTACCCGGTGCGCTTACCGGGCCAAGGGCGCGGGCAGCCTGCACCCGGTGGATGCGGTGCTGAATCTGCCGGCGGAGAAACATTCGCACGGGCTACGCGCGCTCGCCGCCGTCGAGGCGACCCGCGGCAGCTACACCGAGGCAGCGGCCGCCGTGCAGCGGGCCACCGGGGTAACAGTGGGCATGCGTCAACTGCAGGCCCTCGCTGGCCTCACCGCCGTGGACTTCGACGCCCTCTACGCTCAGCGGTGCCGCCGACCGCCGAGCCAGGCGAGGTGCTGGTCCTCTCCGCCGACGGCAAGGGCGTGGTCATGCGCCCGGACCCATTGCGCCCGGCCACCGCTGCGCCCGGCCACCGCGAAGGCGGCCCAGGGAGCCAGGACCAAGCTGGCGACCGGGCTGCCCAAAGGGGAGAAGCGCAACCGCAAGCGGATGACCGAACTCGCCGCCGTCTACGACCAGACCCCGCTGCCACGCAGCTCGGCGGACATCATGCCCACCGACGCCAGCACCGCTGCTCGCCCAGCGCCGGCCGCGAAGAACACGTGGCTCACCGCCTCGGTCGTCGACGACGCGGCGGCCGTGATCGCCGCCGCGTTCACCGAGGCCGAGCGTCGCGACCCTGCCCATGTCCGGACCTGGGTGGCCCTCGTCGACGGCAACAACCACCAGATCGAGCGGATCCACGCCGAGGCGAAGGCGCGTTGCCGTCACCCTCACCATTCTCGTCGACTTCGTCCACGTGCTCGAGTACCTCTAGGGCGCGGCCTGGTGCTTCCACTGCGAAGGTGACCCGGCAGCCGAGGCCTGGGTCGCCGAGAAGGCCCGCGCCGTCCTCGACGGCAAGGCCGGGATCGTCGCCGCCGCGATCCGGCGCACCGCCACCTGCCGCAAGCTGCCCCGCGCCGCCCGCGCCAAGGCCGCCGCCGCCGACTACCTGCACCGCAAACGCCGATACCTGGACTACCCGGCCGCGCTTCGCGCCGGCTGGCCGATCGCCACCGGCATCATCCAGGGTGCCTGCCGGCACATCGTCTGCGACCGGATGGCCCTCACCGGTGCCCGCTGGGGCCTACCCGGAGCCGAGGCCATCCTCAAACTCCGCGCCATCCGCGCCAACCGGGACTGGGCCGCCTACTGGCGCTACCACCTCGAACAAGAACATCAGCGGGCGCACGCCGCCCGCTACGACGGCGGCGTCATCCCCGTCGCAGCGGTCGCATAAGCCGTCCCTCCAGGAGAGCCGCACCCTATCGATTGTATCGAGGCGGCTACAGAGGCCATGGAGGCGTGCCCTCGGCGGCGGCCGGTGATCTGCTCCACGCCGTAGCCTCGGCTTCGTCGGCGAACGCCTCGACCATCTCGTCGGTGATCGGTGTCCCGTCGGAGGTAGTGGGGTTTGTGGTCATGCTCGGGGGGCTCCTGGTAGCAGCGGCCGGTACCTAGCTCGAATGTGCATAGCTTGGATGAACTCGGGGCCTTGGCCGGGGCCAGGGGGGCTAGGGCAGCCAACGCTGCTCAGCGGGACGCTGGAGGATGAAGCGGTGAGCAACCTGTGGGACGTGATTGTGGTCGGCGCGGGTCCAGCCGGGAGCGCGGCTGCGCTGTCGGCGCTTCGGGTGCGGCCCGGCTCGTCGGTGTTGATGCTGGACCGGGCGGACTTCCCGCGGGACAAGTGTTGCGGGGATGGGATCGCTCCACATGTGCTGGACGTGCTGACCAGCCTGGGGCTGCCCGAGAGCTTCGACGACTACCGCCCGGTGCACCGGCTGCACCTGGGATATCTGCACGGCGCCGGGAGGAGCACGTCCGGGCGGATGGCCCGTCCCGCCTGCGTCGTACCCCGGGAGGTGTTCGACGCTAGGCTCGTCGCTG
>JAABUM010006098.1_pt1 | contig 12081 bp, 21 predicted proteins | sample 5559161 | NCBI WGS metagenome assembly JAABUM01 (sample SAMN10711868, study PRJNA513369) | rock metagenome | isolation source: Antarctica rocks | place: Antarctica: Victoria Land, Siegfried Peak nord | reverse complement strand
GTGCGGGCGCTGTCAGCCAGCCCCACCAAGGTGTTTTCCGGCTCGGACGACACCACCATCAAGGCGCGTGCCATCTGCAACGTCTGCAACAGCAATGGGCAAAACTCATTTGTCGCATCTGCTGTACACGCTTGCCTCCTGACCTTGAGCTTATGATGCCCATCGAACGTCCTTACTGCATGTAATCCGAGCGCACCTGCTCAAGTATGGGACTTGGGGACGCTGCAGTGCACGAAGACGCTGGAGAAGCGCACAGCAACACTGACAGATAGCGTTCTCATGCCGGCACATCCCTTATCTGAGCGTTATCTTAGCGCGTGTGCACACGTTTCGCAGGTGTGGGACTCGGGGACGCTGCAGTGCATGAAGACGCTGGAGGGGCACGAGGACAATGTGCGCGTGTTGGCAGTGGGCGACCGCCACGTCTTCTCCGGCTCCTGGGACAAGACGATCCGCGTGTGGGACCTGGAGACACTGGAGTGCACCAAGGTACATCAATGCCTCCTCTTTCTGCACCCCTTCGTCCGGTTGGCACGCTGCTCGGCAACGCCAATGGGGGCTTGCAGCTCGGCCTCTGCCCTCGTGTCCTCACATCCGTTGCATCTGTCGCCTTGCTGCTCGCCGCTGATGCAGCACGCTGGCACTCAGTGAAGACGAAGTAGCGACGGCTGCGATGTTTGGCTGGCAGCTGGCATGCAGTGCATGTACTCGTCTGATAAAACTTGAGCAGAGGTTACCCAGTTGCCGTTCAGCAGTGGCGAAAATTTGGTGTCAAATTTTCGAGCAATCTGTCCAGTCTAACTAACTGTGCCTCAACCGGCCCGCAGGTGCTGGAGGGCCACCTGGAGGCGGTGCTGGCGCTGGCAGTGGGCGGCGGCCACCTCATCTCCGGCTCCTATGACACCACGGTGCGCGCGCCGCCTGCAGCTTGTTGTTGCGCTATCACATGGCAGCAGTCTGGCATGTTTGCCGTTCACAGGGCGCTGCCGGCTGTCATCCAGCACCACGCACGCTGTGCAAACGATCAGGCAGTTCCTTTCACAAATATATAGACCCAAATAATTGTTTGTCCGCAGCTGATGCCCCTATAGCTAGTCAATTACAACAACTGACAACTTGTGTGGCCGCAGGTGCGCTTCTGGGCGCTGGACACGCTGCGCTGCGTGCGCAAGTGCGAGGGCCACGAGGACGCGGTCCGCGTGCTGGCTGTCGCCAACGGCCGCGTATTCTCCGGCTCCTACGACGGCTCCATCGGCGTCTGGGTCTGAGGTGGATTGTCTGCCAGCGGCGGTATCCTGCCAGCGGTGATTGCCCGCCAGCGGCGGCAGTTGGGTCCAGCCCTATCTGGCCGTCTTGCTGGCATGGCACGGGTCCGCCAGCGGGCCGCAGAGGCCTCGCAGCGGCGGAGCGCCGCACAGAAGCTGCTGCTGCTGAGTGGCAAGCTGCGGCATGTCTGCTGCGGCACGGGGCGCGGCAGGGGCGCACCAGCCAGCCACACTTGGCCGATCGCCGGCAAGCGTGCCAGCAGTAGCCAGCGCTCCGCCGGCCCTAGCATGCAGCTTTTTGAGTTTTGCAGCACGTCAACTGAGCACGAGAGAGCTGCTGGCGCAGCCAGTCACGCTTGCTTTGAGGGTCAATTCAGGACGACGCGCGTTCACGATGGGGCAGCAGCGGCTGCTCGTCTCATGTGGCCACCCCCAGACTGCTGGGGGCAGGTGCATGCCTGCGAGTGTGTGCGTCCTGGGCAAGGGAAGACACCCGGCACTTCGGGTAGTATTTTGACCGCAGGAGGCGCACCGACTGTTTTGCAGAAGTAGGTATACTTAGAGACAGATATAGATAGCAGTCACACGTGCATTGTTGGGCGGGCATTTGGACCCGTGCGTCCGGCTGGGGATATACCTACGATGCCGCTGGCGGCGATTCCCGAGCAAAGCCAGCCTCGTATCCTTTTCTGATGCTTTCCTTTTCTGATGCTTTCATCTGATGGGTGGTGCGGTTTGTGTCCTGTTCTAAACACACGTCGGTCTGGCCTGTAAAACATCCTATTGGTTCGTTCGAGTCATCGAGGCTCTCACATTCACTGGCTCTGCGACACCCTGACCAAGCTTGCCCGACTGCGTTTCGCCCAGCCTGCACGGTGGTTTTCGCTTCCGCTCGTGTGGGGACAGTGTCACCGAGGCTTCTGAACATGCCAACCTGGTCTTCTGGTCTTCGACAGTCGTCAGCTCCTCATCTCGTGCAAGTCACGACACTGGCCTGGCCCCGGCAAAAGCTGCAGAACCCGATTGCAAACACAATCTTAAAACGGCAACACTCCAATTCGAAAGTGCACAAGCTAATTTGGTGGGCAGTGAGCGCTCTGTTTTCGAGCATCGCTCTCGCAAGTACACGGCTTTGGGACCGACCTGCCCCTTTCAGCTCACGGTTGTGATTGCATTCGAATTACAACATCGTGTTACCTTGAATTCGCGCTGCTGCTTGCATCAGTGCCGCAGCTGCGCTGACTCTGGCCCCTGGCCAGCAACAACCCTCGCCTAATAACGCAGCTTGCTTCAAACCTGTTGTCGGCGTGCGCTGCCGCTCAAGCAGCTTGATTGCTTCATGTTTGGCCTCACGCATTCGGCAGGTTGACTTGGACAGCGGTTCAGATTGGCTTTCTCGTCTCGGAGGGTGCACCGGAACCCATACAGTCATCCAGTTGGAACCCAGGCTCTAAAGCGCCGCAAGCAGGCACAGAGGTGTCATCAGGACAGGATGCGTAAGTGAGTACGTGCGCTTCTGGCAGCCTCCGCGCTGAAGCCGAAGGACAGCCACGGCGTGCAGCTGCTAGATGCCGCGGCCTGGGCGGCGGAAGGCATGCAGCAGCCGCTGTTGGACGCTGAAGCCGCCTATGAGGCGCTGCCTGGGTGAGAGAGCTTGATAATCTGAAGCCATACACAGGATATACAGCAAGCTGTACAATAATTTCGATTCTGATGCGGCATATCAAATGCCGCTCCAATAGCAGTGTTGCAGCCCGCGCACCTGGCCCTTCGTGTCATGCATGACGAGCTGAGAACGTGTAACACCGTGTTCAATGCAAATGCCTAGGCGCAGACAGCCTTGGAATGCCCAGGTGCATTCAGGGACCGCCCCATGGCAATGCAGCCGCTGGGGTGTGCAGCACTGCATGTCCCATCTGAGACTGCGACTCTCCTTCCCAAGCAGGGCCGACGAGGCGGGCGGCGCCTCAGGATGGCGGCAGGCGGACGGCGCAGCCAGTCCAGACCTGGTGGAAAGTGGCGAGGTGGAGTGGGGCGCCATGCCGAACTTGGACCTCTTCTTTGACCGCGTGTACAGGTGCAACTGAAGTGCTGTAGGGCGCGCGCGTCATTGTGAAGCAGTGCACGGTTGGCATTAGAATGCCAGCAGTTTGCTCGCCTGTATGTTTAAAGGCCAGCGCAATGTTCTCTGAGCCACATACTCGCTGTGACGCGCGCCGCCTGCCATCGCCGCTGCAGGTACTACCGGGAGAAAGGACTTCTGGGTAACAGTGGTGGCGCGATGCACCTGCCACAATCTTACTAAGATTCTCACATCCATGATGCAGATACTATCGGGGGAAGGGGTTTAGGGTGATCGTGGCGGCGCGGGTGCTGCACCTGCTGGCGCTGGGCTTCACATTGCAACATCCTCGTTGAGGTTCATGTTGCTTAATGTGACGCCGCTTCCTGTGAATCCGCAGGTACTACCGGGAAAAGGGCTTCTGGGTGATAGTGGCGGCGCGGGTGCTGAACCTGCTGGCGCTGGGCTTCACGGCCGCCTTCTCCGGCTTCCTGCTGTTGTGGGTGGACTGGGGCGCGCTGCACGCTGAGTGCCTGCGGCAGGACACCTGCGACATTCTGGAGGTGCGGGCTTAGGGTATAGCGCCACTCCTGTGAACAGATTGAGATTACGAAATCGCTTGGTTTGCGGGGCTGAGGACCGGGATCACTGCATTGCAAACACGAGCAGGGTGTTTGCCGAGCAGCACGAGCTCATGTTTCGGTACCCTGCAGCTGTCGTCAAACCGTCATGCCGTGTCGGCGTGCAGGTGGCGGTGCTGCGGCACCCGCTGCAGCACGGCGCGCCGCTCTGGTCGGCGGCGCGCATCATGTACCTGGTGCTGCTGGGCATCTACTGGGCCTGGAACCTGGTGCACCTGGTGGCCGACCTGAAGAGCCTCGCCGAGGTGGGCGCTCTGGGAGCTTTGCCGGCAGGTTGCCCGACAGCAGGTTGCCTGTGGCCTGAAAGGATCCACTGCAATAACAGAGATGGAAGGTGGTATTACCGTCTTGGCATGTGGGCGGCATGGCGGTCTTGAGAGGAGCCTGCGCCTGGCATAAATCGGGGCGCAGTCTGCCTGGACATGGGTCAGGATGCAGCAGGTGGCTTGTGGCGTCTTGCATGGAGGCACCAATTCATTACCTGGCCAACAACCAATTCATGCAGAGCGGTCGAGCGCCACGGCTCTAAAGCCGAGGCAGTCCCACATTGCCGTTTCACCGCAGGTGCGGCACTTCTGCAACGCGCGCTTGGGGCTGAGCGAGCGGGCGATGCAGACGGTGACCTGGCCTGAGGTGGCACGGCGCATCGTGGAGGTGCGGGCTGTTGCCAACAAGTGTTGCTTCCTGACGTCACATCGCCGATAGGCAATGGCTTCCAACTTCTCCGTCACCACTCCATTCTGTTTCCTTGCCACATACAGTGTGTCCAATCCCGCAGCATATTGCACCCGATGCCCACCGCGCACTGCTCGGCCTGGAGTTGCTAAACTATCACATTGCGCTGCCGTGACATCGTGTGTGGCCGCTCTGCTGCAGGTCCAGCGGCACCTGCGGCTGTGCATCAAGCGCGACCTGACGGAGCACGACATCGTGTCCCGCATCATGCGCAAGGACAACTACCTCATCGGTGCGTGCACTCTGCGGCGCGCACTCCTGACGTTCTGCACACATGGCTGTCAGGCGCTTGCAGCGAGCCAGGCGGCGGCAGAGCCCATTCCTCCAGACCCAACACATGCACGCTGACAGGAGCAGACATGCTGCAGCAGATGCCTCGAAACTATGCAGCCCCGGCGAGTGTGCCTGCTCCTGCCAGCCATACTGCTGCACCGACACTGTCGAGCCTTCCGCTAGGCTCAGCCCTGTACTTGAATGATGAGGATTTGCAACAGGGTTCGGGTTGTGTTGGTATTGCAGGCATGCTGAACAAGGGGGTGCTGGCGCTGAATGTGCCGCTGCTGGGCACGCGGCGCTTCATGCTGACCAAAACCCTGGAGTGGAACCTGCGCTGGGGCGTCCTGGACCACATGTTCGACGACTCCTTCTGCATCCGCCCCGAGTTCACGTCGCACCCCAAGCTGCTGGAGCAGCGCTTCAGGTGCGAGGCACGCAGAATCGCCCACGTCATGTGTGCGGGACAGCTTCTCATCAAACGTGGATGGTGGAGCGCTTGCCAGTTTCTGGAGCGAGTGCTTGACTGCGTTCCTCGGAGGGGGCGTTCATATCCTGCTGCTGCAGTGCCTGCCTGCTGCAGTGCCGCCTTAGCTGCACTCTGATGTCATTTTAATGCAGAAAAGCTGCACTCTGATGTCACTTTACATGCAGAAAACCGATCTACCTTCTGTTACAAACAGGCACATGGCGTGGGCGAACCTGGCGCTGGCGCCCTTCCTGATAGTGTTCCTGGCCATCCACTTCTTCCTGCGCAATGCGGAGCAGCTGTACCACCACCCCTCCTCCGTCGGCGCGCGCCGCTGGTCGCCGCTCGCGCGCTGGCGCCTGCGCGAGTTTAACGAGCTGCCCCACTACATCGACCACCGGTGCGGCGGCGCCTCCCGAGGCTGTTGCTGCTGTGGCTCTGCCCTTTTGGGTGCCTGGTGGTGTTGTGAGTCAGCGAGAGCGTGGTCTGGGCCTGTCTTGGTGCGGGGCAGATGAATGCGGATGCTGCAGTTGTGCCTTCCCTGCAGGTGATGTCAAGCGCAAATCCACGATACAATGCACTGTGCGACTGCGTCGCAGGCTGAACGCGAGCCACGAGGCGGCGGAGAAGTACATCGGGCAGTTTCCGTCGCCGCTGCTGGCGCAGGCGGCGCGCTTCGTGGCCTTCATCGCGGGCAGCTTTGCAGCGCTGTTCCTCGGCGCCGCCCTCGTCGACGACCAGCTGTTGGAGCGCCGCCTCGCTGGCCGCACCCTCGTCTGGTGAGCACTGTCAAACCGTGGAGACGGGCAAATCGAGCATATGAAAATTTGACCTCGACATGCCACAGCTTTGCGGCGCTGTTCCTCGGCGCCGCCCTCGTCGAGGCCAGCTGCTGGAGTGCTACCTCGCCGGCCGCACCCTCGTCTGGTGAGCAAGTCTGTATATTCGTAGATGGGAACAGGACATGGCTGCTATTCCGGGTCAGCGAGAACGACCGGCTGCTGTAATGCCGCCTCGCTGGCCGCACCCGCGTCCTGGTGAGGACTGTCACTGCTTATGGACTAGCTCTGCTCGGCACAGTGAAGAGATGTCGGATTGAGCACATTTCGCTCAATCCGTCCAAAGCCTGTGAGCGCCGCCCGTCCGCACGCGAGCACACTGTTTGGCGGGCACGCGGCTGCACGTCGGCGCCTGCAATCTTTGCAAGTGCATGGAAATATCGCAGCAGAATGACAATCTCTGGCATTGGCCTGAACAAGGGGGTTAAGGCCTCCACTCCCCTTGGGCCTGAAAGCCTGTAACTGCACTCCATAACCTGCACTCCGACGTCCATAGGTGGGCTGCGACGCTGGGGGTGGTGCTCGCCATCAGCCGCGCTTTCATCGTCGACCCTGCGACCAGCGCCTTTCACCCGGAGCTCGCCATGCTGGAGGTGCGCCATGCGCCTGCTGTGTGCCGTGGGAGGACGAGCCACCCGCATCCGAAATATAGATGCCAGCTGGAAAGAGAGTGCTGCATCGCAGCTGTGGACGGCAGCCTGACATACATTTGCGTCAGTGAGCCGCTCCCAATTCTCGGCAGGAGCAGCTACTGTCTCGGCTGCCTCGCAACACAACAAATGCCTGAAGTCTGGACCCTCAAAGCTCAAAACCCTAAGCTCAAACCCCAAGCTCGGCTGGGGTGCAGGTGGTGGCGCACACGCACCATATGCCGCGGCACTGGCGGGGGCGCGCCCACACGCGGGAGGTGCAGGCCTCCTTCCAGCAGCTGTTCCAGTTCAAGGCGGGCCTGCTGGCTGAGGAGATGCTGTCCATCCTCGCCACCCCCTTCGTCCTCTACTTCTCCCTGCCCCGCTGCGCCGGTGGGTACTTCAGTTCGTGGTGACCTAGTCTGAGAAAACCTTTGAAACCTGGGTTGGTTGAGCCAAAACCCTCTTTCGTCCTCTGCTTCTCCATGCGCCGCTGCGTTGTTGCGCTCACCTGTCTCGCAAGGGAACACTGAACGACGACCTCAATGCAGCCTGACACCACATGCAACTGTAAGGCGAACCTGGCAGCAGCTTGGCCAGACCTTGGTTGTGGCCATCCGGCAGCCTCATCAGCCTGCCATCGCATTCACGGTCGAGGACACTCTTTGGCCACATTCGGCCGAGTTATCGCTTGTGCTTCGGTGCTGCAGGCTCGATATCGGCGTTTGTGAGGGAGCACACAGTGCATGTGGAGGGGCTGGGCGATGTGTGCAGCCTGGCCACCTTCGACCTGGCGCGCCACGGCAATCCGCGCTACGGCTCCCCGCTCTCCTGCCCTAAGGTGCGCTGCCTCCCAAAGCTCCATCTATCATGTGCAACGCCATATCAACGATGCCCAGCTTGCCCGCCCCAAGGTCCGCTGAAACCCCCAAACTTACGGTCGTTCTTATGCAACACCAAGACTGGACGGACCAGCTCGTTCTGCCCCCATATGCCCTGGCTGCCAGAGCGCCAGTTGCTGCATGCCAATACCAGGCTCGCTGCCCTGGGGTCCTACGTCAAGGGCAGGACATGTAGGCCTTGATCATCACACCAAATCGCTGTTGCCGACGTCTCTGACAGTAGCATCTTCTCCATGACGCAGGCGGCACGCAGCCGGCAGGGCAAGATGGAGAAGTCGCTGCTGTCCTTTGCGACGACCTACCCCGGCTGGGAGCCCGGCGCGGCCGAGAAGCAGATGCTGTCGGGGCTGCAGCTTCCGGCGCCGGGGGCGGCGGCAGGCGGCACGGACGGCGCCGGTGCGGAGACCGACGGCGGCATGCACGGCAGCGGCTGGCATGCAGGTCTGCCGCCGTACCCCTTCACGGCGCATCTCGGCATCACGCAACGCCCAGGTGTGTTGCTTACTGAGGGGCCCCACACAACATTTGTCAATAGTGTGCTGATGGACCTTCATTGTGTGTGGCGCACGCGTGACTGGGACTGCGCTAGTGCAGGCCTCCAAATATGTTGTGCCACAGTTAGTTAGTCAGTTGGGGATTGATGCGCGCCACAGCATGACAGGCAAACCTTCCGCTCTGGTGGCAATCGTGAGATCCTCCCTTCGGTTCTTCATTGACCGTTTGCGAAGAGGCTGGCTCTTGTTGCGAACAGGCGGCGTGCTGGGCCGGCTGGCAGGCCCGCACAGCGCGGTCCTGCCGCCGCAGCATGCGCCGCAGCCGGCCTGGCGCAGCATGCGGCAGCGGCGCAGCATCTTGGCGTCCGCCGAGCTGCCCGGCGGGGCATCGGGCGCGCAGGGGCCGCCCTTATGGCAGCAGCCTGTCGGCAGCGGCGTCGGCGGCGGCGGCCTGTCCATGACTGGCACGGCGGCAGGGAGCACCTGGGTCGAGGCGGCCGCGGCGGCCGCAGCATTCCACCTCGATGTCGAGGACCGAGTCGCGGTGCGTACATTGCCGCCTGCACATCACGCTGTGATCCAGGCGCTTGGGCCATGCTGTCGCACTGCGTGGTGGGCCTGCATGTCTGTGCAGTGCTTGGCTGCAGTGCAGATGCTGTGGTTCAGAACTGCAGCCTGGTCCAGAAGCCTTCCAGGCACATGCAGGTGATGACATCACTGCATCAATGCCGCAGGCGAGCCACCTCATGCTGCAGAGCCTCTACGAGGAGCAGGAGGATGCCGCAGCGGCACAGGAGCTGCAGCAGGCCGCCGCGGGCAGCGGCGGCGGCGGCGCAACGCCGCACCCCACCATTGCCGGCAGTGTCGCCAGCGCCCTGACGGACAGCGGTGGCGTCAGCAGCGGCGCCGCGCAGCACGCCGCCGGCGTCTTTTCCGGCGGCGGCAGCGGCTGGGGCGGCGGCCAGAACGGCCACTTTGTCGGCAACGGCAATGGCGTCGGCAACGGCGGCGGCGGCAGCACTGGCGGCGGCAGCGCTTTGGCGCCGGCGTGGCGCAACGCGTCCCTGGCGGAGGGCCTGCCGCCGCTGCGGTCCCCCGCAACCTGGGCCCGCTCAGCCAGCGGCAGCGGCCGCAGCTCGCTCCCGCTGACCACCAGCAGCGTCAGCGCCGGCAGCCGCGGCGCCGTCGGCTCGATGCAGGGCGACGCAGGTCCGGCGCCGCCGCCGGCATCGGGTGGCGCCAAGATAATGCCGCCCGCGCTGCTGTCATCTCATGCCGACGTCGCGGCCGGCGGTGCCAAGGCCGGCCCGCTGCCAGGCAATGCCAGCGAGGTCATGCCGCCGGCATGGGGCGAGGTGACGATGCCGCCGGGCCTGCCGTCAAACTTTGGCGATGCTGGTCTGGCACAGCCGCCAGCGTGGGGCGGCAGCAGTGAGATGATGCCGCTGGCGCTGCCGTCAAACTTTGACAATGCCGCCAATGCTTTGCACTACAGCGACGGCGGCTCGCTGCGCCCAACACATGATGGGCTGTTCTCGGGCTCCACGGCGTGGGTGGCGGCGCAGCCGCACCACTCTTTCCTGCCACACGGCCAGCAGCAGCCGCAGCAGCAGCCGTCGTGGCCGCCGCCGGCGGAACCGCCGCCGCGCAGCGCGCCTGTGGGCGTGCGGCGGTGGGGCACCTCGCCGCAGGCGACCGGCGGTGTCGGCGAGCGGCAGGTCAGCTCCGAGATGGCGTTTCTGGGCACGTCGCCGGGCGGCGGCAGCGCTGACTCAGGCGGCAGCGGCGGCCTGCCGCTGTGACGTTGGAAGCCAACAGTTGCGCAGCAGGAGCAAGGCTCCTGTGCTTCCCCTTGGAAGTCAGTCGACGAGATTTTATGGAACTGGGCCACGCTGGTGTTGGCATGGTCACGGATTGAGGTCAAGTGACCAGGGAGTCGTTGCTCCGGCCCCTTGCCCTGTGCGCCAATGTCAACAAATGCCGGCAACAATGTGATATAGATCTGTAGTATGCGACATGTACATGAACTGTATGTGTATGAAAGGGGCCGCTAGTGGCACCCGATTATATTTAACGAAGCCGGTTGCTGTTTCGACTACGCCAGCATTTGCGGCTGCAAGCATGGAATACAGTTCTCAGGTGCGATGACGGCCTGCCTACTGCTTGTGGAATTTTGCCGCCCTGTGATTACCATACCATATCTTACTGTACAGGAGAATGCAGCCAGTCAAACATACCTAGGGGGTAGGTATCAGGGGGCGGGACGACGGTCTGGAAGTAGGGGACGACGGTCGGGTCGCCTGGTGCAGCCGTCGTCCTCCCAGATTGATACTCTCTCTCTCTCTCACAGGCCGGGCGACGGTCCCAGGGCGCCGGAGGACGGTCGTCCCAGGCCGGACGACTTCCTCGCCCTGGGCGTCCGGGCCCTCCTGGGCGGGCGAGGCCCCTTTCCTTGGCGCCATTGCTGCAGGTGTGCTGGGCCGAAGGCGCCGCGTGAGCCCCGCGACCCCGCGGCTCAGCCTGACCGCATCCCACCTGACCGATGAGTGAGAAATCAGGCGAGGCAGCGCTAGGGCAGCGCTGGTGCTCGGCCTGGGCACAGGGAAACGGCGTGTGCTAGGTCATTGCGCCGTTCATTGGCATTGAGTGTTTCGTTCCAATCTCAAGGCCGCTGAAGACATAGCCGGCAGTGACAACTCTGCCACCAAGGACGCAATCCCGGGGACGCAATCCCGGACGCGCCCGCCGACAGCGCGCAGCAGCAACAGGGGACCACTGCGCCAGCGCACCCGGCTGTAGCCGCCCACGAGCCTGCCGATAAGCAGGCCTACACCGCCGCCTTTGCCGCCGCCCGGCACCAGCAGCGTGCAGCGGCAGCAGCTCACCACGGCGCTGGCGCTGCCGACCGCCGCCGCCCAAGGCCGCCAGCTGTCAGGCTGCTGCCGGCGTCGCCGCTGGCAGGAACACGCCGCTGCTGTCGGAGGAATCTCTGCTGATGGCGAAAAGGGGTCACAATTTCTCCAAGCGAACCATGCCAAAAGGAAGGTCTCGCTGAAGGAACACGCCGCCGCTGCATGGGGCACCGGCAGATCAAGTGCTAGTAAGCAAGCCTTTTTCTCACGTCGATAATCAGATTGAACAGGCGTCAAATGCAAGTTGTTGGCGGTATTGGCCCGCAAGAAGGGCCAAAACTGCTGACGCCGCAGCAGAAGGCAGAAAACTGAATGACCTCTATTCTATCACCTCTCGCCGATGGAATGCTAGCAGTGATGAGGGGGCATGCCTCCGCCGCTCCTACGAAACCAAGTCATGCAACATGGAAAAGTTTGCTTGACAAGGAAACACGATGGAGGAACATGTGCCGAAGAAAGATATCTCAGGAACTGGTGAGGGCTGGCAGAAAACAAGTGAGCAGCAGTTGGTGGCCGCAAGTGGGGCAGGACACCTGCTTGTGATCTTGCGAAAAGATGGTGAAGGGCATGCGTGCGGCGAGGTTGTTTTTGACTGCAAGAATGTTCTTGACTGCAACGAATAACAAAAGCACACAACCTTGGGTCGTTGCGAGACAACACATCGTCGGTTAAATTTTATGTGTGCTGAGTGAAAGGCAGCCTCTCACTTCGCCCGCTCCCGTAGCAGCTTTGCGAACTGCTTCAGGCTGCTGCAACCCTCGCTTGCATACAGCCGCTCCGTCTGCTGCACTGCATCTTGCCAGGTGAGGCCTGCATCTGTCAGCTGCTGCAGCTCGTCCAATATGGGCTTGCGCGTGGCG
>JAABUM010006097.1_pt1 | contig 12082 bp, 11 predicted proteins | sample 5559161 | NCBI WGS metagenome assembly JAABUM01 (sample SAMN10711868, study PRJNA513369) | rock metagenome | isolation source: Antarctica rocks | place: Antarctica: Victoria Land, Siegfried Peak nord | reverse complement strand
TCGGCAGAAAAGGGCGCTGTTGACGCCATCTCCTCATGCCATTGACTACAGAGCCCGGACCGCAGACTTCTTCCTGCCGACTGCCGACTGCCGACTGCCGACTCGTTCTTACGGATTCACCGCGACTTCCGGATTCTTGTGTCGCACCAGTACGTCGGTCGTCAGCGCCATCGTGGCGGTGCTGACACTTGTGCGAAGCGCCGTGCCGACCACATCCAATGGCTCGATGATTCCCGCGTCCCAGGCATCGACCCACGCACCGAGCAGCACATCGAAGGCCCATCCCTCGTCGTGGCGCGCGGCCTCGGCCAGCAATGGCGACGGATCAAAGCCGGCGTTGTGGGCGATCGCGCGCATCGGCGCGGACAGCGCCTGCGCCAACGCGCGGACGCCGAACGCCTCGTCCCCGGTCAACTCGCTCGCCAGCCGTTCCAGCGCCGGGACGCAGGCCAGCAGCGCCGCGCCGCCGCCCGGCACCACCCCATCGCGGAAGCCCGACCGCGCCGACGTGACCGCCGCCTCGACCCGGTTCCGCAACTCCGTCTGCGCGGCGGGAGTCGGCGCGGCGACGTGGAGGGTCGCCGCCGCCCCGGCCAGCTTGCCGATCCGCTCGTTCAACGACTGCCGCAGGCTGTCATCGTTCCGCACGGCGCGCAACTCGGCCTTGACCTCGTTCGAGCGCTGGCGGATCGCGCCCTTCGCGCCCGCCCCGCCGAGGATACCGAGCATCCGGTCGGTGACCCACGCCTGTCGCGCGGTGCCGAGGTCCTCGATCAACACCTCGTCGAGGGTCGCGCCGCTATCGCCGATGATCGCCCGCCCACCCGTCATCGTCGCCAGATCGATCAGGATCTTGCTACGCTGTTCGCCAAGCGAGGGGGCTTTTGCCGCCATCACCTCGTCGAAGAGCCCCTTGTCGCGGTTGACCACCAGCAGCGCCAGCGCCGAGTCGGAGACGATCGGCGCGACGATCAGCAGATTCCGCTCGCCCGCCGCCATGCAAAGTTCGAGGATCGGGACGAGCTGCTCCACATTCGTCAGGTTGATGTCGGTGATCAGGATGCGAGGGTCGAGGAGGCGCGAGTTCTGCGACCCCTCGCGCAGGAGATAGTACGACTGATAGCCGCCATCCCAGCGGACCCCCTCGACGTACTCCACCGTCGTCTGCGTCCCCGCCGCGTCTTCGATCAGCACCGCGCCGTCCGGCCCGACCGCCTCGATCACCTCGCCGATCAGGTCGGATAAGGCTTTGTCGCGCAGCGTGCCGGCCACGGTGCGCGCGATCTCGGACGGCAGCTCGATCGGGCGCGACTGCCGTCGTAGCTCTTCGAGCGCGACGACCAGCCCACGCTCGACGCCGCGCCGGATCTGCATCGCGTTCCCGCCCGCCGCGATGTAGGTCGTCGCGGCGTGCATGATCCCCTGGCAGAGGATCGCGGCGGTCGCCGTGCCGTCCCCGGCCTCCTCGTAGACCGTCCACACCAACTGGCGGATCAGCATCGCGCCCATATCGATGTAGGGGTCGTCCAGTTGCACGGTGCGCCGCGCGATCGTCGCCGCATTGTCGAGCACTTCCGGCGCACTGCCGCGATTGAAACCCTGGATCGCCACGGTCCGGGCCAACGGACCGAGGGTTGGTCGCAGGAGGGCCGTCATCTGATCCATGCCACGCAGGAGCGCCACGCGCGCGCGCGGCGCCTCCAACATCAGTCGGTCGGCCATTGCCAACGGTTCGTCCCTTTCCTTCCCGAGGTCACCCACACCACAGCGGGATCTGCGATCCCGGCCCACTTTACCCATTCTGACAGCGTATTGTCGCACATCGTTCCGACCTCTGCGTAGGGGGTCACGCCAACGATTGCGCGCGGCGGCGGCTGGCGCGAGGCGATGTCGCGTCCGGCGTTGTGTCGTATCATTCGGGGGCGTCGCTTTTGCGCCCCATCGACACGCCGGAAGGGAGCTTTCCGTTGACCGCCGCCTCGATCTCACCGGCCCGCGCCTGGCTCCTGGCGGCACGACCGCGCACCCTGCCGGCGGCGGTCGCCCCGGTACTCGTCGGCACGGCGCTGGCGCTCCGCGACAACTCCTTCGTGCCCGGCCCGGCCCTCGCCGCGCTGCTGGTGGCCCTCCTCCTCCAGATCGCCGCCAACTTCGCCAACGATGTCTTCGATTTCCATCGCGGGGCCGACACCGCCGAGCGCCTCGGCCCCACGCGCATGGTGCAGAGCGGCCTGATCACCTCCCGACAGGTCTACACCGCCACGATCGTGACCATCGTCCTCGCGGCGCTTGTCGGCTTCTACCTCGTCCTGCGCGGCGGCGTCCCGTTGCTGATCCTCGGCCTCGCCGCCATCGTCGCCACCCTCGCCTACACCGGCGGCCCCTTCCCGCTCGGCTACAACGGCCTCGGCGAGGTCTTCGTGCTGCTCTTCTTCGGCTTCGTCGCGGTCGTCGGCACCTACTTCGTGCAGGCGCTCCAGGTCAGCGCCCTCGCCTTCGCGATTGCGGTGCCGGTCGGGGCGCTGGTGACCGCAATCCTTGTCGTGAACAACCTGCGCGATCTGGAGACCGATCGCGCGGCGGGCAAGCGCACCCTCGCCGTCCGCTTCGGGCGCGCGGGGACGCAGGCCGAATACGCCGCGCTGATCGCGATCGCGTACCTGATGCCTCCCTTGCTCTGGCTCCTCGGCGGACTCTCCCCCTGGGTGCTCCTCCCCTGGCTGACCGCACCGCTCGCCGCGCGCCTGATCCGCGAGACACGCACGACGACGGGGCGGGCGCTGAACAAGACCCTCGGCGGGACCGGCCAACTCGAATTGCTCTACAGCATCCTGCTGGCGGCGGGGATCCTACTCTCAGGACGTTGATACGCCCACCAGGGTGAGCGCGTAGGGGCGAATGACGACTCGGATCGGCCACAACAAAGGAGCAAGCGTGCCGCAGAATGTGACGATCCCCACAGTGCCGAGCGAGAAGGCCGCGATGGTTGAGGCGATGTTCGACCGGATCGCCGGTCGCTACGACACGATGAACGACGCGATGACCTTCGGGATGCACCGCCTCTGGAAGAGGGCGACCCTGCGCTCCCTCGGCGGGCGACGCCACGCCCAGGTGCTCGATGTCGCCACCGGCACCGGCGATCTCGCCCTCGCGCTCACCGCAGGGTCGCGCACCGCGCGCGTCGTCGGGCTCGATTTCAGCGCGCAAATGCTCGCCCAGGCGGCGATCCGCGGGCGCTCGGCCCCGGCGACGACGACGAATCGCCTGACCTGGACCCGCGGCGACGCCCTCGCGCTCCCCTTCGCAGACAACGCCTTCTCGGCGGCGACCTCCGCGTTCGCCCTCCGCAACGTCACCGACCTGGGCCGGATGTTCCGGGAGTTGGCGCGCGTCCTCGGGCCGGGCGGGCGGGTCGCCCTGCTCGACCTCGTCCCGATCCCCGACCCACCGATCTGGACCCGCCTGGCCCAGTTCCACCTGCAACAGGTCGTCCCGCGCGCGGGCAGGTTCCTGGCCGGGGAGACGGCGGCGTACATCTACCTCCCCACCTCGATCGGGACGATCCCGCCCCTCCCCGCGATCGCGCGGATGGTCGCCGACGCAGGCTTCATCGATGTGCGCCAGCGCCTCTTCGGGGCCGGGACCGTCGCGCTGATCACCGGGACTCGCCGCTGAGTACCCACGGACAGTGGGACACGACAGCGACGACGGCAAGACAGACCAGGGGCACCGATGGCAGTATGGCGGCGGAAAGCATTGGCGGCGTTCCCCGACTTGCGCCAGGAACTCAACCGCCGCGACTACTCCATCTATGGTCTCTTCGGCGATCTCCGTACCCACGCTCTGGGAGGCGCACGAAGAAGAGGATATTGAGACACTCCGTCAGATCTATGGCTTTGCCGAGTGGTGCATGACCCGACGTGCGAAAATACTCTGGAATCCTGCCGGTGTCTCGTTCTACGAGCACATCTTTGATCGACGGCGCTTCTGGGCAGCGGTGATCCCCTGGCTCTCACCCGAAGTGGTGTATCAGGTACAAGGCCTCTGGGAATGGCGACTCCCGCCCGACGAATTAGGGGAGATTCGCAAGCTGCTCGTCGCAGACGGGCGCTTTCGAGCGATCGGCTTGTAGACAAAGGCACAACTGCTTACAGTGCTCGTGGCGACTATGGACGAGACGACCTTGAACCCAGTCCGCGCAGGCGGACTTCGCGGCGGCGCAGCCGCCCCCAGCCGGGGGTTTCAACCCCACGGCACCCAGGCTTACTTACCTTTCCTGCCCCTCCATCCAGCGCCGCGCCTCGATCGTCGCGCCCGCGACGTCGTCATGCGCGAGGACGCCATCGATCACCAGCCCACGAAGATGATCCTTCAAGGGGCGGATCCAGGGGCCGGGGCGGCGATCGAAGAGGGCCATCAGCGCGTTGCCGTCGAGCGGGCTCTGCAACTTCGCCAATTCCTGCTCCGCCAGCAGGCGCACGCAATGGGCCTCCAGGCCGTCGATCCGCTCCTGCGCCTGACGGCGGACCCACGAGCGGGCGCTAGTCACGTCGGCGCGCGCGAGGTCGAGGAGGTCGGCGAGCCAGGGGCCGGTATCGAGCATCAGGCGCCGCACCGCCCCATCGGACCAATCGGCATCATATTGACTCGGGCGACCGTGCAACTCGACCAGAATTCGCACCGCATCGACCAGCTCGCGTTCCAGTCGGAGGCGTGACAACGCCCCCTGCGCGATTCGCCCGCCCATCGTCTCGTGCCCGAAGAAGTGAATCTCGCCGTCTTGCACCCCATAGGTCTGCGGCTTGGCGACATCGTGCAGCAGCGCCGCCCAGCGCACCGTAGGACGGGGCGGCGTGGCGGCGACGACGAGGCGCGTGTGCGTCCAGAGATCCTTTGAGCCCTCGGCATCGAAGCGGGCCAGCGCCAGCGCCTCGGGCAGCGTCGCTTCGAGGAGCCCGCACCGCTCCAAGCCTTGCAGCGCGCTCGCCACGTCGGCGGCCAGCAGCACGCGCGTCAACTCCGCGCCGATCCGCTCGCGGCTGATCCGACCCAACGCCGGGGCGTGCGCCAGGATCGCGGCGCGCGTCTCCGGCTCGATGACCGAGGCGAAGTCCGCCGCGAAACGGACGGCACGCAGGGCGCGTAACGGGTCGTCGGCGATGCGCGCGTGCGGGTCGGCGACGCCGCGAATCGTCCGGCGGTGGAGATCGCCCTGCCCGTCGAAGGGGTCGATCAACGCTCCCTGCGGCTCATCCGGCCCGCCCACGATCGCCAGCGCCATCGCGTTGATCGTGAAGTCGCGCCCCGCCAGATCGCCGTGGAGATCGCCGCCCGGCTCGCCACGGAAGGTGGTAATCTCGATCGCCACCCCTTCGAGGTTCAGCCCTACCGTCGCGAAGCGCTCGTTGGCGGAATGGACGCCACTTGCGCCCGCCAGCCCCGCCGCAGCGCGGATCGCGGCGGGCGCGGCATCGGTGGTGAAGTCGAGGTCGAGCACGGGGCGTCCGAGGAGGAGGTCGCGAGGAGCGCCGCCGACGAGGTAGAGTCGGACACCCGCGCGGGCGAACACGCCCGCCAGCCGCACGGTCGCCCGCCGTTGCGCCTCACCCAACTGCCCGAGCAGCGTCTCGCCCGTCACCCTACGTCCGTACCCTATTCGCTCGTGGCCGCAACACGCGGCATAGCACGCAGGATGGTACCATAGGGACCGTTGCAGACGCCCCATCGCGCGGCCAGGCCGCGCCTCGACCCACTCTGTACGGTGTGACGTAGCGGCGCTTCCGTGCCGCCGGTTTCGTGGAGGACCAATGATCGATTCGCAACACTTTTCCCCGACGGAACGCGCGCTCGTGGAGGCGGTCTCCAGCGAGTCGCTGATGGCCTCCACCACCACGATCGCCCAGTGGTTGCGTCTTTCGGGTAGCGACGAAGAGGCCAGGGCGTTCGATTGGGTGGCCGACACCTGTCGCGGTTACGGGATGCGCGTCGAGCGCCACACCGCCGACGTGCTGGTCAGCTGGCCGGGGAAGGCCACGCTGGAACTGCTCGGCCTGGAGGGGCGCAGCTTCCCGTGCATCACCCACGCCTTCGCCGCCCCCACCGCGCCGGAAGGGATCACCGGCGAGCTGATCGAGGGCTCCGCCGACGCGAGCGCGCAGCGCGGCAAGATCGTCATCAGCGACGGGCTGGCGAACCCGAACAAGACGATCGCGGCGCAGGAGGCGGGCGTCCTGGCGCAGATCAACGTCAACGACGACTTCGTCCACGAGATGATCATCTCCCCGGTCTGGGGCTCGCCGACCCCGCAGACCGCTCCACTCCTGCCGCACCTGATCAGCATCTCGGTCAACGCAGCCGACGGCGCGGAGTTGCGCCGCCTGTTCGCGGCGGGCACGGTCCAGGCGCGGATCGTGACCGAGGTCGACACCCGCTGGCGGAAGATCCCGATCCTGACCGCCGAGGTTGGTGGGCGCGAGGATCGCTACGTCCTCTTCAGCGGCCACATCGATTCCTGGCACTACGGCGCGATGGACAACGGCACCGCCAACGCGACGATGTTGGAGGTGGGGCGACTGCTGAGCGCGCGACAGGGCGACCTGCGTCGGGGGCTGCGCTTGGCGTTCTGGTCGGGGCACTCGCACGCCCGGTACGCCGGTTCGACCTGGTACGCCGACCACTTCTGGCCCGACCTCCACGAGCGCTGCGTGGCGCACGTCTACGTCGACTCGGTCGGCGGCAGGGGCGCGACGATCCTCAGCGAGGCGAACGCGATGGCCGAGACGGTCGGCTTCGGCGGCGGCGCGATCCGCGAGATCGCCGGTCAAGAACTGGACTACAAGCGCTTTGGGCGGGCCGGGGACCAGTCGTTCAACGGCATCGGCATACCGGCGCTCTTCATGTCCCTCTCCGGCCAACCGGCCACGGGCGGGGCGGTGGAGGAGCAGATGGCCCGCCTCCTCGGCGGCAGCGGGGGGAAGAGCGGCGGCCTCGGCTGGTGGTGGCACACGACCGAGGACACCATCGACAAGATCGATCCCGCATTCCTGGTCCGCGACGCCACGATCTACGCGCTGACCCTCTGGCGGCTCTGCACGCTGCCGCTCCTCCCGTTCGACTACGCGGCGGCGGTCGTCGAGATGCGCGGCGTCCTAAGCGACCTGGCGACGGTCGCCGGGGACCGCTTCGACCTCGCGCCGGTGCTGGCCGAGGCCGAGGCGTTGCAGGTCGCCGCGACACGCTTCACCGCAACCAGCGCCGCCGCGACCGACGAAACGACCATCGCCCGCTACAACGCGACGATCATGGCGCTGGGCCGGATCCTGACCCCGATCAATTACACCGTCGCCGGAGCCTACGAGCACGATCTGGCGCTCGGCGCGGCCCCGCTGCCCGCGTTGCAGCCCCTCCGCCAGCTCGCCACGCTCAACCCCGCCAGCGACGAGGCGCACTACCTCGACACCCAACTCGTCCGCGCCCGCAACCGCATCTGGCACGCCTTCCGCGAGGCCCGACGAGAGGTTGAGGAGGCGTGAGAAGAGAGTCGGCAGTCGGCAGTCGGCAGTCGGCGGAGAGTAGTCCGTAGTCCGTAGGGATAATTAATACTCATGGTGCCGCGAAGGCATCGATCCAGTCAGCGGACCCCTCTCCCGATTCGGGAGAGGGGTGGCGCGCGAATGCGCGACGGGGTGAAGGCTTCACCAGCGCGGTGTTGCCGTTGGACAGAAGGTGCTCGCGACGCAACCGCCTACGTGACACGTTTCCGGGAGTTGACCCCCCCGGCTGGGAATGCTTACGGCATCATCGAAGCTGCCCGCGTGGGCTGAAGCATAGCCTACCCCGCAAGCGTTCTCCCACTGTGAGCAAGACCGTATCTCTTAACGCAAACGGGGCGGGGCAATTGCCCCGCCCCGTCCTGCTGTTCGTCGTATCGGAAGGAACCTTAGATCTCCTCGCGGCGCAGCGTCGCGGTCTCGCGCACGATAGCGATCGGCTCCGGCTTGATTACAACCGTCTCGGTCTTCATCGCGACCGGCGCGGTCTTGGCCGGCGTCGTGGTGGCGGCGAGTTGCGCGGCCTGCTCCTCGGCGGCCTTGCGCGCCTCTTCCTCGGGATCGTTCACGTTCGTCTTGAATTCTTTGATACTCTGACCGAGCGCGCCGCCGACCTGACCGAGCTTGCCGGCCCCGAAGACAACGAGGACAATCGCGAGAATGAGCAACAAGTGAACCGGCTGGATCGCACCAAGAAAGGGCATCTCGACCTCCTTTGAACTTCTCTCCCACCCTCTGGGATTCTGCCGCTAGCGAACATACCGGCGAATAATGCCTTGTTGGCAGATACCATTAGTATACCATAGCCGCCATTACGAGCCACCATCGCGGCGACTGCTCCACAACCTACTACGCAACAATGCCGACGATCGATCAAACGCCGGAATGGCTTGCTCGGTTCCTGATCACCTGACCGAGCTTGCCGGCCCCGAAGACGACGAGGACGATCGCCACGGTGAGCAACGGGTGAATCGTTTGGACCGTACCAAGAAAGGGCATCGCGACCTCCTTTGCACCCTTTTCCTACCCTCGAAGTTTTGCCGCCACTGGACATACCCGTGAGACGCTACCACGCAACTGCTGTGACGATCGATCAAACGCCGGTGTTGCCCTTCAGGTTCCCGACCCACAGAGATCGGCATGGGCTCGCAAATCCATCATCTGTCGAGCGCTGACCCCGCGCTCGGAGCGGCGACGCGCACCAGCGACCCGAGGGCGACGAAATTGGCTTGCTGGATCGCGAAGGGGCGGTGCAGCTGCGCGCGCGGTCCCGGATGGTAGAGCGGCACCAACGTCCGGCCCGCCCACCCCATCGGCTGTCCCACCGCCTCACGCAGCCGCAGGCAATGGGGCGCGAGCGCGTCCAATGCGGCGAGCGCCACCGCGCCGAGCGTCACGATGAACGGCGCATCGATCGTCGCCACTTGCCGCGCCAGGAAGGGGCGACAGGCGGACAACTCCTCCCGGGACGGTCCACGATTGCGCCCGCTTGCATCGCGCGGATTGCAGAGGATCGCGTTCGTGATGAAGATGTCGGCGCGGTCCAACCTCGCAGCTTCCAGTAAGAGCGCGAAGTTGTGGCCCGTCCGATCGCCGCTGAACGGCACGCCGGTACGCTCGCCGCCGAGGCGCCCTGGGGCCTCGCCGATGAAGAGGACGCGCGCACCAGGGCGACCATTCGCCGGGGTGAGCACGCGCCGCCGCCCGGTCATCGTCGGGCAGACCTGGCAGGCGGCGGCATCCGCGCAGAGCGCCGCGAAGGCACGCTCGGCGGCGCTCACATCGACCCCTTGTAGACGCCGCCATCGACCAGCAGATTCGTCCCGGTGATGTAGCTGGCACGCTCGGAGGCCAGGAACGCCGCCGCCGCCGCGTATTCCTCGACGCGCCCGTAGCGCCCTAGCGGGATCTGCGCCTCGGCGGCGCGACGCACCTCCTCGACCGGCTGGCCGACCCGGCGCGCGGTCGCCTCGGTATTCTGGATCACGCGGTCGGTGTAGATCGAGCCGGGGAGGAGATTGTTCACGGTGATCCCCTCGGCGGCGACCTCGTTCGAGAGGCTCTTCGCCAGTCCAATCACCGCCGTGCGGACGGCGTTGGAGAGGAGGAGATTGCCGATCGGTTGCTTCACGGCGACCGAGGTGGAGTTGATGATCCGCCCCCAGCGGCGCTCGCGCATCCCCGGCAAGACGCCGCGAATCAGCCGCACGCTGCTGAAGAGCAGCAGATCGACCGCGCGCTGCCACTGATCGTCGTCGAACTTGTCGAAAGAGCCGGGGGGCGGGCCACCGGTGTTGTTGACCAGGATGTCGATCTGCCCATAGCCGTCCAGGGTCGTCGCGATCAGGCGCGCGATCTCGTCGCCCTTCGTCAGATCGGCGGCGACGACCAACGGCTCATGGCCGGTCGCCGCGCCGATCTCCGCCGCCGCGCGTCGCAACCCCGCCTCGGAGCGCGAGGAGATCGCCACGCGCGCCCCCTCGCGCGCGAGTTCGAGCGCGATCCCCTTGCCGAGTCCTTTGCTCCCCGCCGTGACCAGTGCCACTTTGCCCTGTATGCCCAGGTCCATGTCATCACCTCATGCTCATTCTCTGTTTACGATTTCCCCGCCGATCTCGCCCGCTATCGTACCAAGAATGCGGCCAACCGCCGCTGTAGCGGTGCGGTAAGGGTCTCGATCCATTCCGCTGATGTATCGATTCGCCATACTCCTTCCTCCGGCAATGGCTCCTCTAGCATCCGAGATATGCGAATGAAGTGCTCATGAGAAATGACAACTTTCCCTCACTTATTGTCTTTTGCTCGTCTTTACGCCTTGCCTCTAAACGAGCAGCGATAACCTCGGGAGACGCAATCGTGTGGACCAACAGGGTCTGTCCACCATGATGCTCAGCGAATTGCCGCAGCTGCGTACGATCGATACGCCCCATGTGCATACCATCGAAGATGAGCCCAGTGTTGAGTGGCAGCAGTTTCGCTGCAACGCCATACATCACCTCATGCGTAGCGGGTCCAGACCTGAGTTGGTAGCGAAGTCGTAGAGCGTCGGTGGGAAGAACAATCAGGGGATAGTGCAGCGACCACCAGCGTGTTACCTCGGTCTTTCCGGTACCTGGCAAGCCGAGGATACCGATCAGGAAAGGCTTTGACCATTGATCGGAAAGGGCCGGGAGCGCGCCTGCGATCACATCGACAATCGCATGATTGACAGCCATACCACTTCTTCCAATTCCAAATGATAAAAAGAGTGCGTGTGACAGCTGCCACACGCACTCTTCTGCTATTGACGTAGCCGCCCGTGTGTTTATGCGGGCTGTGGGCGGAAGATGCCACCGGCGGGCGGGGCATCCGGCTCCTGCCGCTCGGGCCGTTGGATCTGCGGCTGCTCCGGTTGCTTGATCTGATTCGCCATCGCGGCGGCGACGAGCGCCGGCTCGGTGATCGGCGGGCCGACCAATTGCGGCTTCGGCTTCGGTTCGGCGAAGAAGCGATCGATCTCGGTGCCGTCGATCGTCTCCTTCTCCATCAACACCCCGACTATGTTGACCATCGGATCCATGTACCTGGTCAGCAATTCGGTCGCGCGGCCATACGCCTCATCGATGATCGACTTGACCTCGTTATCGATCTTGACGGCGACGTCCTCGCTGTAGTTGCGCTGCTCGCTGATCTCACGGCCCAGGAAGACCATCTCTTCCTTCTTGCCGTAGGCGATCGTGCCCATCTTCTCGCTCATTCCGAACTCGGTCACCATGCGGCGAGCCAGCCCGGTCGCGCGCTCGATGTCGCTCGACGCACCGGTGGAAAGTTCGGCGAAGACCAGCCGCTCCGCGACGTGACCGCCGAGCATGTAGACCAGCATGTCGCGGAACTGCGAGCGCGTGTGATAGAAGCGGTCCTCCTCGGGGAGGTAGCGGGTGTAGCCGCCCATCATGCCGCGCGCCACGATGGAAATCTTCGCGACCGGGTCGGCGTGGGCCAGCACTCGCGCCGTCACCGCGTGGCCCGCTTCGTGATAGGCGGTCATGATCTTCTCACGCTGGCTGATCACCCGACTCTTGCGCTCCGGGCCGGCCTGCACGCGGTCGATCGCTTCCTCCATCTCGGACTTGCCGATCGTCTTCTTGTTACGGCGCGCGGCGAGGATCGCGGCCTCGTTGACCAGATTCTCCAGATCAGCGCCGGAGAAACCGGGGGTCTGCTTCGCCAGCGACTCGGGGTCGCAGCCGTCTTCCAGCGGCTTGCCGCGGGTGTGGACATCGAGGATCGCCTGCCGCCCCTTGATGTCCGGGCGATCGAGGACCACCTGGCGGTCGAAGCGACCGGGACGGAGCAGCGCCGGGTCGAGCACGTCCGGGCGGTTCGTCGCGGCGATGATGATGATGTTGACGCTCGAATCGAAGCCATCCATCTCGACGAGGATCTGGTTCAGCGTCTGCTCGCGCTCGTCGTGCGAGCCGCCGAGACCCGCGCCGCGCTGCCGACCGACCGCGTCGATCTCATCGATGAAGATGATGCACGGCGAGTTGCGC
>JAABUM010006095.1_pt1 | contig 12087 bp, 11 predicted proteins | sample 5559161 | NCBI WGS metagenome assembly JAABUM01 (sample SAMN10711868, study PRJNA513369) | rock metagenome | isolation source: Antarctica rocks | place: Antarctica: Victoria Land, Siegfried Peak nord | reverse complement strand
GTCAGGTCCACCGGCCGGTGACCGGAACACCTCAGGGCGGGGTCATTTCCCCGCTGCTGGCGAACATCTACCTGCACCGGATCGACCGGTCGTGGAATGGTCGTGAGCACGGTGTGCTGGTCCGGTATGCCGATGACGTGGTCGTGATGTGCTCCACCCGCGTCCAGGCCGAGGCCGCGCTCGCGCGGCTTACGGCCGTGTTGGCTGACCTCGGTCTGGAACCGAAGGCGGCCAAGACCCGGATCGTGCACCTGACGGTCGGCGGTGAGGGGCTGGACTTCCTGGGCTTCCACCACCGGCTGGTGCGCAGCGACGGTCGACGCACCGGCAAGCACGTCACCTTCCTGGCCCGCTGGCCCACGGGCAAGGCCATGCAGCACGCCCGCGACCGGCTCCGGGAACTCACTGTCCGGTCCCGGCTGTTGCTGCCTGTCGAGGTGATCGTTGCGTAGATGAACCGGTTCCTGCGCGGCTGGTCCGCGTACTTCCGGTTCGGAAACTCCGCGAAACACTTCGACAAGATCATCGGCTATGCACGGCGTCGTCTGACGCTCATCATCTCCAAGCGTCACAAACGCAGCCGGGCATGGGGCCGTTCGGTGGTGTTCTTTCAGTCACCGAACTACCTGGGCCTGATCGGCCTTGATGGGACCGTCGCCGCACCCAGACCCTTCCGGGCCTGGCGGGTGACACCGAATGCCGGCGGTGAACGACGTCGGTGAGCCGTGTGCGGGAGAACCGCATGCACGGTTCGACGGGGGGCGGCTGGAAACGGAGCGCACGACCATGGTCGGAAGCCAAAGTCATCGGGATGGAAACACCCGGAGTAGGGGCCACGACCTAACGCCGAGCATGCGCCGCCGCGCCAGCCGCCCACCCTCCACATCTCACCAGGTGATCTTGTGCGGCGGTGCTGGCCGCCGATGCGGCTGATTGTGGCGTCTGGGTGTGACAGATCGGCTCGGGGTCGCCGGGCGCCGGGTCCGTCCGCTGGGGCGCTCCTGATCGCCGGGGCTGGTGTGGCTGGATTCAGGCGATTGCGGCCAAGCGGCCGGGCCGCTGAGTCCGAGGAGGATGAGGGCGGTTCGGGGGTGCCGACAGGGGATGTGAAGTTAGACCCGCCGACCGCGTCTTCGTCGCACTCGAGCTGCAGGACGACGCAGCTTGGGCCGGCTACGGCAACCTCGACCCGAGTGTCCACACGCCCGTCTGTAGCGGATTGCACCCCTGCCCCTTGCGCAGCCGACCGGGCAAGTACCGTAGCGAGGCTTCGAATCCGCGTCGCACCGGAGCGCCGCACGGCGGCGCCGAGATCTGCACAGGCCGGGGCCCGGACTTGCCGATCGACTTGGCAGCCGCCTACGAATCGGGTGCCTACAGCGCCTGGCGGTTCCAGGCCGCACGGACGCGGACGGCGCTGGGCTGCTGGTCGAGTGCGTCGAGGTAGGCGCGCAGTTCTGCTGCGGCGGCTTTGACCTCGTCCGGCTCCCCGCGGAACCGGACGAGCATCGGGTCGCCGGGGTAGGAGCCCATCTTGACCTGCCGGCGACGACCGATGCGCCCCAGCTCTCCCACGACCAGCGTCTCGGGGTAGCCGTGCTGAACCTCCGCGACGGCCAGGGTGCCAGTGAGCGGGCCCAGGATCGTGGAAGCGATGACGCCCTCGGCCAGCCGGCGGACATGACCAAGAGGGCCTGGAAGGACCAGCAGTGTGCTGCCGGAGTCGCTCAGCACGCCGCCGTCGAGGTCGAGCTGCAGGCAGACAAGCCAGGGGCCGGCGAAGTGGACCGTGCTGCCTTCTGGCACCGTGGCGATGCGCATCATCGCTGTGACTGCATCGTCGTCCACGTCATGTCCCGCGCCGGCGGTCCAGTCCAGAAGGCGGCGGACCGACGCCTCCAGTTGCGGGTCGACCCGAAGCGGCACCCCTGCGGCGCGTGCGATTGCCTCATAGGTCACGTCGTCCCACGTTCCTCCTGTCCCTCCGGTAGTGATCACCAGGGACGGTCGCGGTGCCGCGAGAGCGTGGCGGAGCTCGGCTGCGATCACGTCGACGTTGTCGGGAAGGACGGCTGCCCGCTCCAGCGCGATCCCACGAGCACGAAGGAGCCGGGCGAGCACAGCCAAGTTGCTGTCCTGGACGAATCCGTCGAGGAGCTCATCCCCCACGAGCAGGACCGTTGCCCGGATCTGCTTCACCAGCGACTCCCCCCGCAGACGCCTTCGGCGAGGACCGCCAGGGGCCCGGCGACGATCACGACAGATGCCGCCTGGCTGCTCACCCGGCCCGCGCAGACACCAGCGATGCCGAGCTTGGGGCGCAGGTCGTGGGATGAAGCTGGGCGGCGACCGCTTCGGTGTCGTCCTCGAAGGTCGTCAGGCCAGCCAGGTCGTGGCCCATGCGGTCGCGTTTGGTCTTGAGGTAGCGCAGGTTCTCTGGCGTGGCGAAGGTGGGTAGCGCTATCCGGCTGAGGACGCGCACCCCGTAGCCCTCGAGGCCGGTGAGCTTGGCCGGGTTGTTGCCCAACAGCCGCACGCTGACCACCCCGAGGTCGGCGAGGATCTGCGCTGCGGCGCCGTAGTCCCGGGCGTCGACCGGCAGGCCCAGCTCGAGGTTGGCGTCGATCGTGTCGGCACCGGCGTCCTGCAGCTGGTAGGCCGCCAGCTTGTGCAGCAGACCGACCCCGCGGCCCTCGTGCCCACGCAGATACAGCACGACGCCGCGGTCGGCCGCGGCGACGGCAGCCAGCGCAGCGGACAGCTGCGGGCCGCAGTCGCAGCGCCGCGAGCCGAACACGTCTCCGGTCAGGCACTCGGAGTGGACCCGGATGAGCACGTCCTGGCTTGCGCCGATCTCGCCGCGCACCAGGGCGAGGTGCTCTAGGCCGTCGGGCGCAGAGGCGTAGCCGACGGCGCGGAACTCGCCGTGCTCGGTCGAGACCCTGGCCTCGGCGGCCCGCCTGACGCAGCGTTCGGCGCGCAGGCGGTATGCCGCCAGGTCGGCGATCGAGACGACCGCCAGCCCGTGCTCGGCCGCTAAGGAGATGCACTCCTCCCGGCGCGCCATGTCTCCGGGAGTCTGCCGCGACACCAGCTCGCACAGCACCCCCGCGGGGCGCAGCCCGGCGAGGCGGGCCAGGTCGACGGCGGTCTCGGTGTGCCCGGCGCGGGACAGGACGCCGCCTTCTCGGGCGCGCAGCGGCACCACGTGCCCGGGCCGGGTGAAGTCGACCGGCGAGGAGTCGGGTTTGGCGAGCAGCCTGATGGTGTGGGCGCGGTCAGTCGCGGAGATGCCGGTGCCCACCCCTGCACGAGCGTCGACAGTCACCGTGTAGGCGGTCCGGTGCTTGTCCTGGTTTGCGTGGACCATCGGCGGCAGCTCCAGGCGGTCGCAGTCCCTTGCGGTCAGCGCGACGCAGACGAAGCCGGATGTGTGGCGGACCATGAAGGCGAGCAGCTCGGGCGTGGCGTGCTCGGCGGCGAAGATCAGGTCGCCCTCGTTCTCGCGGTCCTCCTCGTCGACGACGACGACGGCCTTCCCGGCAGCGATGTCCGCGATCGCTCGCTCGACGCTGCCGGGCAACCGGCCAGGCCCGTCGCCGTCAGGCTGGCCGGCGCAACTGCTCGCTGCCGGGTCTGCGGAGCCTGGGTAGGCGGCCGGGCCGTCGGCCGACATCAGCGGGCACTTCCGGCACGCGCCTCGGCGGCCGGCGCCGCTACCCCGGGAGGCATCTCGTCGATGTCGCCGTCCAGTGCTGTGCGGCGGCCGTCGGGTGCGGCCGCGATGGCGCAGGCGTCGACGAGCTCGGCGACGTCGCCGAGGCCTTCGAGCCGGCCGACGATTTCGGTGATCCGGTCAGCTTGCTCGCCGGGCACTGCCCGGCCGGCGGTGGCGGCGAACTTGGCGAGCACCTCGTGCTGGGACATCGGGTCCTCGGGGGTGCCGTGGCTGGCGGGAACGTGACGCCGCAAGGTTTGTCCGTCGGCCAGGTGCAGTACGACCTCGCCCGGGAAGTGCTGGGGGAAGTCGGTGCCGGGGTCCGGCGTGCAGGTCACGAGGGCGGCCATGGCGAGCACCTCGGGGTCGTCGAGGGGCTCGTCGTAGAAGGTCGCCAGGTTGACCGGGCGCCCGACGAGGGCGGTGGCGACGACGTACTGGACGCTGAACAGCGCGTCGTAGATCGTCTTCGGGGCGATCTTGCGCTCGGCAGGTTCGGTGACCATCGGCATCAGCGGCGGGGCGGTCGGGCACTCGATGCTCGTCACCTGCTCGGGGGTGATCTGGTCGGTGCCGAGCTCGGCAAGCAGGGCGAAGGCGGCGTCGACGAAGGCGTGGGTGAAGTGGCAGCACGGGTAGGGCTTGAGGGCGATCTCGGCGGTCATCCAGCGGGTGCCGATGTCCTCAAGGCCCAGACCCTCGGCGGTGGGGATCTCGCCGATGTGGCTGGCGTAGAGCCCGCCGGAGCCTTCGAAGACGGTGGCCGGTCCGCGGAAGCCGGCTTCGGCCAGCGTCGCGGCGACGATACCGGCGTGCGCAGCCCAGCCGGGGTGCATCCGTTTGAGCCAGGACTCGTGGATCTCCAGGATGCCGGCGGCTTGGCTGCCGCACAGGCCCAGGGCGCTGGTCAGCGTGTCCGCCGGCAGCCCCGGATTTTGGCGGTGACGCAGGCGGCGGCGAATGTGCCGGCGATGCCGGTGGGGTGAAATCCTCGGGCGTGGAAGCGCCCGGCGCCGGCTGCCGCCAGGCGGCACCCGACCTCCAGGCCGACGACGTAGGCGAGCAGGACCGTGGCGCCGTCGGCGTGCTCGGCTTCGCCGACCGCGAGCGCAGCGGCCAGGGCCGGGGCGGTGGCGTGGTAGATCGCGCCGATGTGGGTGTCGTCGAAGTCGAGCCCGTGGATGAGCGTCCCGTCGACCAGGGCCGTGGATGCGGCCGGCAGCGGGGTGCCGAAACCCAGCACGCGGCTGTCGTCGCCGCTGCCGAGCCGGGTCCCGGCCTGATGGACCGCCTGGCCGAAGTCCATGCCGGTTGAGGCCAGTGCGAGCCCCAGCCCGTCGAGCAGGTGCGCCTTGGCGACGGCCAGCACCGGGGCGGGGACGTCGGCCAGCGTCAGTGCCTGGACGGCAGCCGCGAGCTGGCCGGCCAGGGACAGCGTGCTGGGCTGCTGATTGATGCTCATCGGGGATGTGCTCCTGTTCTTTCGACTGATGTTGTTTGCGTCAGGCGCCGGCGTGCTGGCCGGCCGGCGCTCACGACGCGGCGAGGACCGTCACGTCGTGGGCGAGGGTGAGCAGGTCGCCGGCGTGGGTGTTCTGCGGCTGCCCGTCGTGGGGGTCTGAGCTGAGCATTAGCCCGAGCGCGGTGTCGCCCTGGGGGGTGAACGTCGGCGCCCACAGGCTGACCACGTCGGGTCGGGGGCGCTCGGGGGCGACGGTCTCGTCGCCGCCGGGTGGTACGTAGTCCTGCGGGTCGAGTGCCAGGCTGGCGATGACCTGCCGCTCCTGGTGGGTGGGTTCGCCGGGAACGGGGCGGTTGCTGAGGATCGCCTCGACCTCGGTCCGGACGGTGGCCAGCCCCAGGCAGTAGCCGCGCTCGCGGATCTGGGCCAGCGCCAGGCGATAGCCGCGCGAAGGTCGGCGGACTCGATGCCGCCAAGCCACCGCTCGACATGGGCGGCGTCGGCGAACGCCATCCACCAGATGCCCAACGGCGCCACGACGGGCAGGTGCTGGCCGATCACCGCAGGTGACACGCGGGGGTCGGCGGGTGCCCCGACGCTGGCCAGCACGGTCAGCTCGCTGCCGTCGCAGTACGCCGCGGCTACCTGCGCGCCGGTCCGTTCCGACAGCTTCTCCATCAGCGGCCGGGCCCGGTCGACCAGGTGCAGCTGGGTGCGGAACCGGGCGTCGCGGATGGCCAGTGAGTGCGGGGAGAACCGGCCGTACCCGCCCTGGAAGAACAGCAGCGGCAGGGTAGGCCGCTCGACGTCGAGGTCGGTGACCCGGCCGAGGACGATCAGGTGGTCCCCCGCGTCGTGGACCGCCTCGAGGTCGCAGTCGACCCACGCCACGGCGTTTTCCAGGATCGGTGAGCCCGAGGCTGCCGGCCGCCAGCGAAGGCCGGCGAACTTGTCGGGCGCCTTGGACGCGAACGCCCGGCAGACCGGCTCCTGGTCGTCGGCGAGGATGTTCACGCAGAACCTGCCCGCCGGCGCGATCTTGGGCCAGCTGCTGGACTTCTTGTCGGGCAGGAACGCCACCAGCGGAGGATCAAGGGACACGGAGGTGAACGAGCCGACCGCCATGCCGGCGGGGGTCCCGTCGGCGGCGACGCCGGTCACGACCGACACTATCGTCGGGTACTGGCCGAGGACCTGCCGGAACCAGCCCGTGTCAGTCGCGCGGCTGGCGGCCGCATCGGGGTGTGCCGGCTCGCCCATCACGACTCGCCCGGGTCGGGGATGGGCAGGTCGAGCAGCGGGGCGTGCTGCTGGGCGCCGAAGGTGTCGCGCTCCCCGGTTCCGCCTTGGGTTCCGCGGCGGATGAGGGTGAACTTGAACGCGAGTGCGGGTTCGAAGAAGTCGCAGTAGGTGATGTCGGTGTCGGTGACCTTGTAGAGCTCGGTGATGCGGGCGCGGGACAGGACGCCGCTGTCGCGGACCCGGGCGTAGAGCGCCGGGTCGGTGAACATGACGTCAAAGGTGGTCTCATACGGTCCGGCGTTCTTGCTGCGGATGACCTGCGCGAGGTCCTTGAGCGCCGTCGTCGATCCTGTGGGGGCGGTCATCGGGCGCCAACCTCGCTGTAGGTGACCGGGAACAGGTCCAGGCCGTCGGCGTCCATGACGTGGTAGACGGTGAAGGCGCAGACCGGTCCGATCGGGTTGTCCATCGGGTTCAGCGGCAGGGCCAGGTTGCCGGCGGTAGCCAGCTGGCCGGGGTAGGGCAGGTGCAGTACTCCGATCCGGGCAAGGGTGCAGATCGACTTGGCCTGCTCCTGGGTGGCGGCGGTGACCTCGCCGAGGACGCCGACCTCGTGCGGGACCTGAGTGGAAGGCTCCAGCTCGCCCATCACCGCGTTGCGCCCGTAGACATGAAAGACCAGCCGGGCCGCCCCAGAGGCGAGGTCGGGGAACACCGCGGCGATGCGCTTCTCGACGCCGGACAGGAACGCGTCGAGCTGGCCGATCAGGATCGGGTCCCGGATCCCGCCGATGAAGGTGGCGCGGTAGCCGGTGATGGCGGCGCCTTCGAGCTTGAGCGTCGGGTGCTCGGCGTCGATGTGGGCGCTGCCGGTGACCCGGACCGTGCGCTCGTCGAGGGCGGTGTAGGTGCAGCCCCGAACGTCGAGCACTCCCGCCGGGCCGGGCAGCAGGTCCGGGCGGGCCTTCTCATACAGGGTGTGCGCAGCCACCGACAGCGGGGTGCACGCCTGGGATGGGCTCATCGGGGTCAGCTCGAACGCGTCGACGTAAACGGCGGCGACGACGCCGCCACCCTTGGGCTTGCAGCAGGCGCCGCCGCACTCGAGGATCTTGCCCATGTGCCAGGCGATCCCGGGCTGCACTCCCCGGCTCATCGCCCAGGCGGCGTGCGGGGCGGGGTCGTAGGCCCGTCCGGCGACGATGACGTCGACCGGGTCGCCGCCTTCGATGACTGCGGTGACTGCGGTGACTGCGGTGACTGCGGTGACTGCGGTGACTGGTTCGGCGCCCATCTGCGCCACCAGCCCCGCCGCGCCGGTGACGTCGGCCGGGCTGGGCAGTTCGCCCCGCACGTTGGCCTTGATCCGCCCGTCGGCGAGGCGCCCGCAGACCACCGACGCCGGGATGTCGGCGAAGATCGCAGCGACCCGAAGGCTGAAGCCTTCCTCGGCGGCGAGCCGGTCGATCAGCGTCACCATCTGGTCGACCTGGGCGTGGGTGCCGGCACCACCGGCGGATCCGATGTAGAGCGGGATGCTGCGCTGGTGCACGGCACGCAGCATCGGACGCAGGTCGCGGGCGTAGGACTCCTCGGTAACCAGGGTGGCGCCCAGCCCCAGCATGTAGGGACCCGGGTCGCTCGAGCCGGAGTCGACCACGATCAGGTCCACGCCCCGATCGAGGCTGTCCCAGAAGTCCTGCTCGGGATAGCCGTAGCCGAGCATGCCGGTCGGGGTCAAGATCGTCGTCGCCGGCATCACGGCCCGACCGTCGCTTCCGCGGCGACCGCACCGGCAGCCACGTCGCCGTGCTCGACTGGTTCCGCCGGGCCTGCCGCACCGCGGCCCGGCGCCGCGTCCCGGGTGGGCAGCGGAAGACCCAGGTTGTCCCGCAGCGTGCTGCCCTCGTACTCGCGCCGGACCAGACCGCGGCGCTGCAGAACCGGGACGACGAGACGCGCGAAGTCCTCGTAGGTGCCGGGCACGGCCGTCGCGGCGATGACGAACCCGTCGCAGCAGGTCCCGAACCAGTCCTGCATCTGGTCGGCGACCTGCTCGGGGGTGCCGATGAAGGGAAAGCCGCTTCCGTTCAGGGTGCCCCGCCCGGAGAACTCGACGAAGTCCGCCACGGTGGGGTGGGCCTTGCCGCTCGCCGCGATCACACCGTCGCGAAGCCCCTGCCAGGACATGGCCGCCAGCTCCTCGTCGGAGAACGGCTGGTCCACCGGGCGGTCGGAGAAGTCGACGTTCAGCACCTCGCACAGCAGCGCCAGCCCGTCCTCGAGCCGGGCCAGGCCCCGCAGCAGTGTCTCCTTCTGCGCCACCAGCTCAGGGGTCTCGGCGGTGATGACGGTAACCGCCGGCACCACCCTCACCTGGTCAGGGTCCCGGCCGGCGCCTGCCGCGGCAGCCTTGATCGCCTGATAGCCCGCGATGCCCGCTTCCTTGCTGCGGAACGCGGCGAACACCACATCGGCCCATCGCCCGGCGAAGGCCATACCCCGCCCGCTGGCCCCGGCCTGCAGCAGGACCGGATGCCCCTGCGGTGACTGCGGGACGGGAAAGGTGCCGCTGGCCTGCAGGAACGTGCCGTGGTAGTCGGTCCGGTGGACCTTGGCCGGGTCGGCGAACCGGCCGCTCTCCTTGTCCACCTTCAGGGCGTCGGGGTCCCAGGACGTCCACATCTGCTTGACGATCTCGACGAACTCATCCGCCCGGTCGTAGCGCTCGTCGTGACCGAGGTGCTGAGTCCGGCCGAAGTTCGACGCCTCGCTGTCGTTGAGCGAGGTCACGATGTTCCACGCGATGCGCCCACCGCTCATCTGGTCCAGCGTTGCGAACAGCCGGGCGACGTGGAAAGGCTCGTAGTACGTGGTGGAGTAGGTCGCGCCGAGGCCGAGGTGCTCGGTCGCCATCGCCATCGCCATGAGCACGGCGGTCGGGTCCATCTTCACCGCGCGGATCCCGTGCTCCACGGCGAGGTCGGCGCTGTCGCCGTAGATCTCGGGCATCGCGAGCCGGTCGTCGAAGAACGCCATGTCGAAGCGGGCGTCCTCAAGGGTGCGGGCGATCCACTGGTAGTACCGCGGCGACAAGAAGTCGGTCGGGGTCGCCGGGTGGCGCCAGGACCCGACGTAGTTCGAGCAGTTCTGCGCCTGCAGGAACGCGATCAGGGCCATGTGGTTCGGGGCTGGAGGCACGCGGCCACCTCTCGTGCGACGAGCAGCTCCGGTGGGCCCGGGCCTGGCTCGTGGGGACATCTGGTAGCCCGAACTATCCTGAGACGGTGATGCGGGTCGCAATCTAAGTTGCAGTAGGCGCAACCAGCAGGGGTGGGGACATGGCGGGCACGCGAGATGACTCCGCGCCCGTCGAGGCACATACCTCCGATGGCCGCTACGCGGGCTGCACGTCCTGGAAGCCCTCGCCCGCATGGAGCAGCCCGCTAGCCTTCTCACCATCGCCGGCGCCGCGCACCTGCCCAAGTCCATGGCCTACCGCACCCTGCGCTCGCTCCAGGAGGCAGGGTTCGTCGAGCACGCCGGGCGAAGCGGCTACCGCCTCGCCGGCAGGTCGGTCGCCCTTGCCTCCCTGATCGGTCCCCGGCTCAGCTTCCTGCGAACAGCACGCCCCGTCCTCACCCGACTGGCAGCTGCTGCCTCGGAGCCGGTCTCGCTGCACCTGCGCAGCGGCGCCCACCGTGTGCTCGTGCTCGGGGTCGAACCCCCCGGCCTGTCTTTGCGCGGCGCGATGATCATGGGCGAACGCGCCCCGCTGACCTCCGGCTGCAGCGGGACCTCGATCCTCGCCTACCTGCGCGACTCCGAAGCCGACGAAGTGATCGCGAGCCGGCCGCCCACCGAGCAGCGCCCGGCCACTGCGCTCCTGGCCAAGATCCGGCGCGACGGATACGCCGTCTCCTTCAGCAGCAACCACCCCGGCGTCAACGGCATCGCAGCGCCCGTCCTGGACCCCGAGGACCGAAGGCCACTCGGATCAGTAGCCATCGCCGGCTTCCAGGCCCGGCTCCCCGAACCGGCTCTGCACCGGCTCAGCAAGCCGCTGATGACGGCCTGCACCGACCTCGCCCCCCGACTCGCGCGAATGCTTGGATCCAGCTCCTCAGAACGGCTCTCGTCGCTGGACGTGACGATTCAGAGCCTTCTCGACTCTCGGTAAGTCGTCGTGGGCAGTTAGTGAGACCCAGCGTGAGCGTCCGCATGCAACAGTTGGGATCAGCCTCCGTCCGGACGCGGACGGGCTGAAACTCTTCAAGCGACAGTCGGTTGGGGGCGCCCGCGTCGGATACCCCGACTCGGTCAGTCCTCGAGTCGGAAGCCGATCTTCATCGTCACCTGGAACGCCTCGATCTCGCCGTCGACGACGTGGCCGCGGAACTCTGTCGCCTCAAACCACTCGACACTACGGACCGTCTGCGCGGCTCGCGAGATCCCGTTACGCATTGCCTGCTGCACCGACTCTGGTGAGGAGCCGACGATCTCAGTGACGCGGTAGATGTGATCAGCCACGAGCGAACCTCCTGCTGTCGGCGCCCGACGTCTCGTCAGGCGAAGATGTCGGCAACGTACCGGCTGTGCTCACGCTGTATCTCCGACAGCCAGGCATCGGCATCTGCGGCGTCAGCGCCGGTTGCCACGGAGTAGATCCGGCTGCACGCCTCAAATACCGCCGGTGCCATCAGCCGACCGTCCCCGCACACGTAGAAGACCGCGCCGGCGCTCACCAGGGATACGACGTCCGGCGTTCTCTCTGCGGACAGGCCCGCCGTGAACACTTCCGCCGTGAGCGACGCCGAGCTTGTGACCCTGCGCCCCGCATCCCGCGACGACGCTGCTGCGATGCGGGAGGTCACGAAAGCGGCCCACCAGCCCTACGTCGCCCGGATCGGGCGCCGTCCGGCGCCCATGGCCGCCGACTACGCGTCGATCGCGGGCTCCGGGAGGGCGTGGGTGACCGAACAGCGCGGCCGTCTCGTCGGACTCCTCGTGCTTGAGCCAGCCGAGGACCACCCGCTGCTGGAAAACGTGCCGTCAGCCCCGACACAAGGGGTCGGAGTGGGCCGTCGGCTACGTGCGACTGGCCGAGGAGCAAGCACAGGCGCAGGGCGTGAACGAGGTGCGCCTCTACACCAAGGAGGCCATGACCGAAGACCTCACCTCTACCCCCGCCACGGCTACCGGGAGACGCACCGCGCCACTCAGGACGGGTACCAACGGGTCTTCTCCACCAAAGCTGTCGGGCAGTGAGTCGAAGGTGGACGAGATAGCCGATCGTCGATCGGTGAAGAAGGATTGGCCACGGGCCGGCCAGGGCTCCCGGCACCGGGTGGCGCCGGCGGCGTCTTGGTGAGGAGTTCGTCATCCGGCCGGTAAGCCCGGCCTGGGCTGCCTGCGACGTCCCAGATGTGGATCACGGTGATGAGCAGATGCGTGCCCACCACGGCGGCAGCCGGGACGGTGCGCCCGGTGACCCCGGCCCTTCGGTGATGGCCGCACCGCGGCGGGTAGGTAGATAATGGGCTCTTCGCGGTGATAGGTGATTGATCTTGGTGGGGGTGTCGTAGCGGGCTGAGGGGCCCGCGGCCTTCGAGGGTGGTTGGTGTCGAATCACCCAGCCTCGAAGGGCCGCGAGCATGGAGCACGG
>JAABUM010006093.1_pt1 | contig 12088 bp, 16 predicted proteins | sample 5559161 | NCBI WGS metagenome assembly JAABUM01 (sample SAMN10711868, study PRJNA513369) | rock metagenome | isolation source: Antarctica rocks | place: Antarctica: Victoria Land, Siegfried Peak nord | reverse complement strand
TTCGCTTGCAGGGTGGGACGGTGCTTGCCGCTTCCCTCACCCCAACCCTCTCCCGGAGGGAGAGGGAGAAGGCAGATGAAGCCGTAGGTTCCGGGAAGGGACAGTTGCAGCGCCATTGCGTCCGGTCCCCAGCGTTCCGCGGGAGGGAAGGACGCGGCATGGATCAGCGCCATCGCCACGGCGTGGGCCGGCGTCGCCCGTTGCAGCGTCATGCCGCCGGCCGTGCCTCAGGCGGGTCCACGTATAACGGCTGCGCCGGCCTCGGCGGCAGCCCGGCGGCAGCGCGGCGCAGGGCGGCAGCGGCAATGCCGGCAGGTGCCGGCAGCACGACGCCCAGCCGCACGTCGTGGCCACCGGCGGCCAGCCGCTCCGCCACGGCTGCTGCGGCGTCGCCGCCGACCGTCACCGGGCCGTCCGGCGTCGGCAGCCCGTCCAGGGCGACCGAGCGGACCTCCCCGCCACGCTCCAGGAACACCCGCTCCCGCCGAGTGTCCACCGCCGCCCAATGCAGGCGGCCATCGGCCGGACCGTCCAGCGCCTCGCCGACCGTCACGCCCACGACCGGCACCCCGGCCGCCACCCCGATGCCGTGGGCCAGCGCCAACGCCGCGCGCAGCCCGGTGAAGCTGCCCGGCCCGATTGTCACGGCGACCATGGACAGCGCGCCGGCCCCGACTCCGGCCTCGGCCAGCACCGCAGCGGCCATTGCCGGCAGCGCCGCGGCATGGCCGCGCGCACCCTCCATCACGCGCACCGCCAGCACGGCACCACCCCGCACCACCCCGGCAGAGCAGCCCGGCAGCGCCGCGTCCAGCGTCAGCACCGGCATCGCGCTACAGCAGCCGGCAAGCCTCGTCGAACTCGAACCGCGGCGACCGCGGCTGCAACCCGAGTGGGTCGCCGTGCCCCAGGTTGACCAAGAAGTTGCTGCGCCAGCCCAGGGCGGACAGGAACTCCCGGTCCACCATGCCATTGTCGAAGCCCGACATCGGACCGGCGTCCAACCCCATCGCCCGCGCCGCCAGGATCAGGTAGGCACCCTGCAAGGTGCCGTTGCGGAACGCCGTCGCTTCGGCCAGCGCCTCGTTGCCGGCGAACCAGGCGCGGGCGTCGGCGTGCGGGAACAGCTTGGGCAGCGACTCGTAGAACGCCGGGTCGTGCGCGACGATGGCGACCACGGGGGCGGAAAGAGTTTTGTCCACGTTGCCGGCGGACAGCGCGGGGCGCAACCGCTGCTTGGCCTCCGGCGTGCGCAGGAACAGGAAGCGCGCGGGGGAGCAGTTGGCGGAGGTCGGCCCCATGCGCAGCAAGTCGTGGACACGGTGCAGCTCGTGGTCGCCGACGGGCTGCTCGGTCCAGGCATAATGCGTCCGCGCCGCCCGGAACAAGCTGTCCAGGGCGGCGGCGTCCAGCAAGGCTACGCCTCGACCTGCTCGACCGAGGTGACTTCCGGGACGTAGTGGCGCAGCATGTTCTCGATGCCGTGCTTGAGGGTGGCGCTGCTGCTCGGGCAGCCGCTGCATGCGCCTTGCATGTGCAGGCGCACCACGCCGTCGCGGTAGCCGCGGAACACGATGTCACCGCCGTCGCCGGCCACGGCCGGGCGGACGCGGGTGTCCAGCAGCTCCTTGATCTGCTCGACGATCTCCTGGTCCTCGGGCTGCACGTCCTCAGCGATGTCGTCGCCCGCGCCCTCGACCACCGGGCGGCCGGCGACGAAATGCTCCATGATGGCGCCCAGCACCTGCGGGCGCAGGGCCTGCCAGTCCGCGAGGTCGGACTTGGTGACGGTCACGAAGTCGCCGCCCAGGAACACCCGGGCGACGCCGGGCAGGGCGAACAGGGCGGTGGCCAGCGGGCTGCGCGCGGCGAGGTCCGGCCCGGCGAAGTCGGCGGTGCCGGCGCCCATCACGTCCCGGCCGGGCAGGAACTTCAGGGTTGCGGGGTTCGGCGTGCCTTCGGTCTCGATGAACATGGTACCACCTTGTGTGCGGATCGGGGGCGAAGCGGACCGCGCTGGTCCGGTTGGCCGCACATTTGAGCAGCGCGAGGCCCCCACGCAAGCCCGCTTCTTCCACTCGCTCCGGGAGGGGGGGGAAGGCGCTTGCTTTCCATGCCCTGCGGCACCGGGCTAGGCAGGGTGGCGGGCGGGCCGTAGCATCCCGTTGAAAGCCGTGCGGCAGACGCGGCGCCCCTGGAGGACACAGCCATGCATCGCCGCCACCTGATCGCCCTTGCCGCCGCCGCTGCCGCCGCCTCCCCGGCGCTGGCCCAGACCGGCCCTGCGGACCTGGTCGCCGCCGCCCGCAAGGAGGGCAAGCTCAGCATCTACGGCACCACGGACGCGACGGAGGCCGGGCCGATGCTGGAGGCGTTCCGCAAGGAGTATCCCTTCATCGCCCTGGAGTACGCCGACCAGAACAGCACCGAGCTGTATAACAAGTTCGTCGCCGAGGCCGCGGCCAACAGCGGCACCGCGGACCTGCTGTGGTCCAGCGCGATGGACCTGCAGATCAAGCTGGTCAACGACGGCTATGGCCAGGCTTACGAGACCACCGAGCGCAAGGCGCTGCCGGACTGGGCCGTGTGGAAAAACGAGGCGTATGGCGTCACCGCCGAACCCATCGCCATCGTCTATAACACCCGCCTGGTGCCGGAAGCGGACGTGCCGCGCAGCCACGCCGACCTGCAGCGGCTGCTGACGGACAAGAAGGCGGCATACCAGGGCAAGGTCACGAGCTACGACCCTGAGCGCAGCGGCGTCGGCTTCCTGTTCATCACCCAGGACGCGCTGCGCGACGCCGACGCGACGATGAAGCTGGCGCGCACGCTGGGGGCCGCGGGCGCCAAGTTCTATACCAGCAGCGGCGCCATGATGGAGCGCATCCAGTCCGGCGAGCACCTGATCGGCTTCAACATGATCGGGTCGTACGCCGCGACGCGCCGGGTCAAGGACCCGACGATGGGCGTGGTGCTGCCGACCGACTGGGCGCTGGTGATGAGCCGCGTCGCCTTCATCCCCAAGGGCGCCCGCAACCCGGCCAGCGCCAAGCTGATGCTGGACTTCATGCTGTCCAAGCCCGGCCAGGCCGCGCTGGCGAGCAGCAACATGGGGCCGGTGCGGACCGATATGGCGGGCACGGACGGCGGCGGGATGCTGGCGGGGTATGACACCAGCAAGCTGCGGCCGATCCCGGTCAACCAGGAATTGCTGGGGTATCTCGATCAGACAAAGCGCCTGCGCTTCCTGCGGGACTGGCAGCGGGCGTTGCAGGGAAAGTAGCAGTTTTGCCTCTCGCAGTTCCGGAGCCGCCCTGCCCCTACCTGTCGTTGCGAGCCGCCTGGGGCGCAGCAATCCAGGGGCGGCAAGGACGGTGCTTGCGGTCCTGGATTGCCGCGCCCCAAGCGGCTCGCAATGACGTGACGGCTTCAGAAGCTCGCAGTAGCGGGACGAACCTGACTGCCTGCGCCGTCGGCGACCGGGGCAGCCAGCCATGACCCGGCCGATGCGCATTGCGATCATCCTGCTGCTCGCGGTCTGCGTGTTCGCGCCGGTGGGGCTGGTCGTTTACCAGAGCTTCCTGGACGGGGCGTTCTTCGCGCCGCGGACGGCCTTCACGCTGTCGGCCTACGAGTTCGTGTTCGACGACGACGACTTCTACGACGCGTTGCGGAACTCGTTCATCATCGCCGCGGGGATGACGGCCATCGCGGTGCCGGTCGGCGCCATGCTGGCCTTCCTGCTGGTGCGGACGGACCTGCCGGGGCGGCGGGGGATCGAGCAGCTCGTGCTGGTGCCGATGTTCGTCAGCTCCGTCGTGCTGGCGTTCGGGTTCGTGGTGTCGCTGGGGCCGGTCGGGATCGTGTCGCTGTGGGCCAAGTCCGTCTTCGGCGTGGTGCCCTGGAGCATCTACTCCCTGCCGTCGCTGGTGTTGATCGCCGGGCTGACGCATGTGCCGCATGTGTTCCTGTATGCCTCGGCGGCGCTGCGGTCGCTGGGGTCGGACGTGGAGGAGGCGGCGCGGACCACCGGCGCCGGGCCGCTGCGGGTGGCGCTTACGGTGTCGCTGCCAATGATCCTGCCGAACCTGCTGTATTGCGGCGTGCTGGTGTTCTTCCTGGGGTTCGAGCTGTTCGGGCTGCCGCTGGTGCTGGGCGACCCCGAGGGCATCCTGGTGCTGGCGACCTACCTGTACAAGCTGACCAACAAGCTGGGCGTGCCGAGCTACCAGTTGATGGCCGTCGTGGTGGTGGTCATCATCGTGATCGCGCTGCCGCTGGTGGCGATGCAGCGGCAGTTGCTCAAGACCGCCAACCGCTACGTGTCGGTGCGCGGCAAGGCGGCGGCGCAGCGTCCCATCGGCCTCGGCGCATGGCGCTGGCCGGCGCTGGGGCTGATCGCGGCGTGGCTGCTGTTCACGGTGGTGATCCCGGTGGCGGGGCTGGTGCTGCGCTCGTTCCTGTCGGGCTGGGGCGAGGGCGTGTCCATCCTGGGGGCGCTGACCGTCGCGCACTTCCAGGAGCTGGCGGGCTTCCCGAACCTGATACGCGGCATCGTCAACACCCTGCTGCTGGCGTCGGTCGGCGGGGCGGTGTCGGTTGCGGTCTATACGGCGGTGAACCTGGCCGGGCACCGCTGGGTGTCGCGCTGGACGTGGCTGCTGGATGTCGTGGTGCTGCTGCCGCGGGCGATGCCCGGCCTAGTGGCGGGGCTGGCGGTGTTCTGGGTGTTCCTGTTCGTGGTGCCCCTGCAGCCGCTGCGGCAGACGCTGGTGGCGCTGTGGGCGGCCTATACCGTGGTGTGGCTGGCCTACGGGATGCGGCTGGTCAGCGGCGCCCTATTGCAGATCGGGCCGGAGCTGGAGGAGGCCGGGCGCACGGTGGGCGCGACGGCGGGCCGGGTCAGCCGAGACGTGACGCTGCCGCTGATCCGGGCGGGGCTGTTCGGGTCGTGGGTGCTGATCTTCATCACCTTCGTGCGGGAGTACAGCACCGGCGTCTATTTGCTCAGCCCCGGCACGGAGGTCATCGGATCGCTGCTGGTGTCGCTGTGGGGCACCGGCGCGATTGACCTGGTGACGGCGCTGTCCACGGTGAACATCGCCATGATCGGCGGCGGGCTGCTGCTGATGCGGCGGTTCGGGCAACGGGCGGGGCAGTGATACATGGCGAAGCTGGACATTGACGGGCTGCACCTGCGCTACGGCGACACGCCGGTCCTGCAGGGCATCGAGGCGCACATGCGGGAGGGGGACGTGGTTTGCCTGCTGGGCCGGTCCGGGTCGGGCAAGACGACCCTGCTGCGGGCCATCGCCGGGCTGGAGCAGCCTTCGGCGGGGCGCATCACCATCGCCGGGTCGGTGGTGGTGGACGCGGAGCGCGGCGTGTTCGTGCCGCCGGAGCGGCGGGGGCTGGGGCTGGTGTTCCAGTCCTATGCGCTGTGGCCGCACCGGACGGTGCAGGACAACGTCGCCTATGGCCTGAAGCTGCGCGGGGTCGCCGGGGCCGAGCGGGGCCGGCGGGTGGCGGAGGTGCTGGAGGGCGTGGGGCTGGGGGCGCTGGGCGCACGGTATCCGCACCAGTTGTCGGGCGGGCAGCAGCAGCGCGTGGCGCTGGCCCGGGCGCTGGTCTATGAGCCGCCGGTGATCCTGATGGACGAGCCGCTGTCCAACCTGGACGCCAAGCTGCGGGAGGAGGCGCGGGTTTGGATACGCGCGCTCATCAAGCGGCGCGGGCTGACGGCGGTGTTCGTGACGCACGACCAAGTGGAGGCGATGGCGATTGCCGACCGGATCGTGCTGCTGGACCAGGGCCGCATCGTGCAGGACGGCACGCCGGAGGAGCTTTACCAGGACCCGGCCACCCTGTTCGCCTCCGAGTTCATGGGCAGCAACAACACCCTGCCTGTGTCGGTGCAGTCGCGCGACGGCGGGCTGGCCGGGGTGACGCTGGACGGCCACATGCTGCACGGCACGGCACGGGGCGCCAGCGCGGACGGCCGGGCGACGGCGGTGATCCGGGTGGAGGACGTGGCGATTACGGACCAGGCCGGGCCGAACGTCCTGCCGGCGGTGCATGAGATGAGCGTGTATCTCGGCGGGCGGTATGAGCACGTCTTCCGGGTGGGGGAGCATCAGGTGCGGGCGCTGGGCGGGCCGGTGGCGCCGGGGGCGCACGGGCTGCATTTGCCGCCGGAGCGGCTGTGGGTTTTCTAAGGCTGGGCTGACCGGCTCGCAGCAAGGAGGCGCGGGATGTGCGGCCTGCGTGCCGTCGCGCCAGCAACCTGATCGGCAGCGCGCGGGGCCGGTTGGGCTGGGCCGCCTCCGGCGCGTCAGGTTGGCGAACAGGGGCAGAAGCGCAGCCAACCGTTTCCTACTGCGTAGGATACGTATATAACGCCCTCATGCACACAGTTTGCGAGCTGCAAAGCTTCCAGCGTGCCGCGACCGATGTGGGCATGACCGAGACTGAGGTGCGCGGGTTGATTGACCACCTTGCCTCGCATCCCATGGCTGGCGACGTGATGCAGGGAACGGGCGGCTGCCGCAAGCTGCGCTGGGCTGGCAGAGGCAAGGGCAAAAGCGGCGGATACCGGACCGTCACGTTCTACTCGGGACGCGAGCTGCCGGTGTTCCTGGTTACGGTGTTCTCGAAAGGGGAGCGGACGAACCTGTCCGATGCGGAGCGGAATGCATTGGCCGCGATGACGAAGGCCATCGTGGTCGAGTATCGCGAGCGAGTGGTGAAAGTGAGTGGTGCAGGATGAGCAAGAAGGCATTCGACAGGATTGCCGAGGGTCTCAACGAGGCCCTTGCGGTCGCGCGTGGCCAAGCCGGCGGCGCCAAGCTGCACGTTCCGCCGGAAATGGACGTGCGTGCGGTCCGGGCGAAAACGGGGCTGTCTCAAGACCGCTTCGCGTCATCGTTCGGCTTCACCGTGCATCAAGTGCGCCAGTGGGAGCAGGGTAGGAGCCGCCCCCTTGGGGCCATGCGCGCCTACCTGCTGGCGATTGAGCGTGACCATGCAGTGATACTGGGCCTGCTGAACAGGCCCGATGACGGGCGTGAGGCCGCTTAGCGCAAAGCTTGGCAACGAAATGTGGTAGAGGCGCCGGCCATGCTCATGCCCTTTGTGGCTCCGGGCGAATGCAGCCTTATCCGGCATAAGGGCAACGTTGCCACGTCCCCGTTAGTCAACTCGACGCCGACCATACGCGCCTGAGTGACGGACCCTCGGATTTCCATTTCTACTTCGGGAACTGGTGGGCGCCGTTGGGTTCGAACCAACGACCCGCTGATTAAGAGTAGGCCGGGATACCCCGCCAGGGGGTGCCACACGCTGCCGTAAGCGCCACTAAACCCTTGATTTCGGCTGATACCTCAATCTGGCCATTGCCATGAGCCGCCACGAGATGCCATGAGCGGACCCGCCGCCGGGTCCGCATGGGGTCCGCAGATGTTGCTAAGGTGGATCGGTGAAGCTGACTGAGGACGGTATAGACGCCCTGGCGTGCGAGCCGGGGCAGAAGGATCGGCTGGTGTTCGATGACGCCCTGCCCGGCCTGGCGGTGCGAATCACGGCAGCCGGGGGCAAGTCCTTCCTGGCGCAGTACACCGTTGCCGGCCAGCGCCGCCGAGTGCCCATCGGACGCTGGGGCGCCGTCACACTCAAGGCCGCCCGCACCGCCGCCAGAGGCATCCTGGGCGACGTAGCGAAGGGGGAGGACGTGGCCGCCGTCCGCAGCGCAAAGCGCGAGAAAGTGAAGGCCGATGCAGCCGCAGACAAGCTGACCCTCGACGCCTTGCTGACGCAATGGTCCGAATTGGCGCTGGCGCAGCGCAAGGCGAGCTATCGCAGGGAGGCGGTGCGCGCCGTCAGGCTGGCTTTCCCCGGGCACCTGGACCGCCGGGCCGATGCCCTTACGCGGGAGGATGCCGTAGCCGCCTTGGACGCCCTGGCACGGGCCGGGAAGGTCGCCATGCCGGGCCGGACGGCAGCCTATGGGCGGGCCTGCTACGCCTGGGCGGCGAAGCGCGGCATGGTGCCCGGCAACCCGTTCGTGGCCCTGCCGATCCCGTCCGGCAACGTGTCGCGCGACCGGGTGCTGACGGATGCCGAGGTTGCCCTGATATGGGCTGCGGCCGGCGAGCTGGGCTACCCGTTCGGCCCGCTGGTGCAACTGCTGCTGCTGACGGCGCAGCGTCGGGAGGAGGTGGCGGGGATGGGATGGTCCGAGCTGTCCGAGGATCGCGCCACCTGGACCATCCCGAAAGAGCGGGCGAAGAACGGCAAGGCGCATGTGGTCCACCTGGCACCGGCCGCCCGTGTGATCCTTGCGGACGTGCCGCGGTTTGTGTGGGCTACGCCGGACGGGACGGAGCAACCCCCGCCACCTGACCTGGTGTTCACTACGACGGGCAGGACGCCAGTATCAGGGTTCAGCGGCGCGAAGGAGCAGCTCGACGCCCTCATTGCCAAGGCGCGGGCGGAAACGGTCGGCGCCGGGAAGGATGCGCCCCCTGCCCTGCCGCCCTGGCGGATGCACGACTTCCGGCGCACGGCCGTGACCTGGATGGCCGGCAACGGAGTGGCGCCGCATGTGGCAGACCGGCTGCTGAACCACGTCCAGGGGACCATCAGCGGCGTGGCGGCGGTGTATCAGCGGCAGCAGTTCCTAGCCGAGCGGAAGGCGGCGCTGGAGGCGTGGGCGGGGTTCGTGGTGAGGCTGGGCTGAAAACCGGCTCTTGTGAGGACGGGCATCTGAGGCTTAGATTCAGTCATGTCCGCCCTCCCCGCAGCAGAGAAGGCCATCTATCCTCTTTCCTACGCGGCTCGTCTGGCTGGACTGGACGAGATGACGGCGCGGCGCTGGATTTATGGCTACGACTACAAGCACAAGGGAGAGACAAGGCAGTCCGCTCCTGTCATCCAGATGATACCGTCCAACGCGCGGGACCGCAGCGATCTGACGTTTGAAGAGCTACTAACCTTGCGGCTTGTGCGCGCCTTTCGGGAAGAGGCGAAGCTTGGTCTCCAGACTATCAAAGCCGCGGCCAGAGTAGCATCTACAAAGTATAATGTCGGAAATCCTTTTATCACCAAGGCGTTCCGCTCTGATGGGCGAAAGGTTTTTTTGGAATTACAGAATAGAAATGAGGTTCGAGGGGAGCAACGTGTATTAGTTGAGGCGATGAGCGGTCAGCAGCAATTCAGAGAAGTGGTGGAGCCGTCATTGTTCCGCAATGTCGTCTTTATAGGCGATGAACCTACTGAGTGGCGCCCCAAAGGTATGAAAAGATCAGTTGTAATACGGCCTGATCGGGCGTTCGGGGCACCTCATATTGAGGGAACCGGTGTGCGAACTGATGTGATTTATGATGCTGTAGTCGCAGAAGGCAAGAACCGTGAAGCCATTACGGCGGTAGCAGAATGGTTTGGCATCACTAAGTTGAAAATCATCCAGGCCGTTGCTGCCGAGGTAGAATGGCGGACGCCGCGGAAGTCCTGACGTTTGCGTTTGACGAGAATAGCAAGGGATTGCAGAGGGTGTTAATCTCTGCGCGCGCCCATCCCCTTGGCCGGATCACAGACCTACCATCAGTCGGGGTCCCGAACGGCACGCTTGATCCAGCGTTGATGGCAATGCTCGGGGCAACGGGCCGCTTCGCTCTGATACTTCGAGATGGAAGTATGCTGGAGCCTATACTTCAACGCCAGGCTTGGAAAGATGCAAACGTAACCCTCTTCCTGCTATCGAAGCGTTGGGGGCAGCTTCCTCTTTTTGAACTTTCAAGGCGCATTCTATTTCTTTGGCCCATGCTTGTTGAATATGCGTATGATGGGGGACAAGGAGCGGCTTGGCGAGTGAACCCTACTATCCCCTCGCCAGGCTCAAATGCCTTCCGGTTAGTAACAGGAAGGCACGCCGACCCTACCCGTGATTAGGAACGAGCGTGCCATGCTCGCCTGGGACAAGGCGGTGCGCGGGGAGCATGGCGGCAACCGCAACCCTACGGGTCGCAATCAGCATACGCCCGAGCCGGAATCTGCTCCTAATATGGTCAAGTTGGATAATATACAACTTGACCAGGATAAGGGTATTGCTCCTACCGGCACCTCTGCCCAAGCCGGCCTTCGCCGACTAGAGAAAGCCGCCAGTGCCGGGGACGGCAACGCTGCCGACCTGCTGTGTCAGTTGGTGGACCCCAGCGAAAAAGGGGCAACCCGAAGGTCGCCCCTTAGCCATCTTCTATCCTGTGAAGCGGTTTGGTGTGAGCCATAGGCCCTGCCACGCCCGCCAAGCCCGGCCTTGCTACACCGCGCCCAGCCAATCCATGCCGTGCCTGCCCCGCCAAGCCGAGCCTGCCGCGCCCTGACCCGCCACGCTCCCGTTGCTGGGAACGCCAGCGCTGGAGTCACATACGATTTAGCCGTGATAGGTTCAAGCCCTCACCCCTGCCGCAGCCGCACCCCTGGCCCGCCGCCGTTCTCCTCGATGAACACGACGCCGGCCTGTTCGAGGGCGGTGCGGATGGTCGCCAGCGTCGTGGGGCGTAGCACCTCGCCCCGTTCAAACCGAGCAACGGTATCGGTTGATACACCGGCAGCGGTAGCGAGTTCGCGCACCCCCAAGCCGACTGCCACCCTAGCCATCTTGCATTGAACGGCGATCAAATCGGAACCCTGTTGCGATTGCTGCTGAGCTGGTCTATCGTAACCCTGTTGCGACTAGACAGCAACAGCCGGGCGCAAGGGGTTGGAGCCTCGCGCCCGGCCTAACCCTCACGCACGGAGTAGGTCCATGCCCAAAAGCTGCCCAACTCATACCACATCCACATCCCGCCGGTCCCTACTGTCCGCCGCCCCTGCCGCCATGGTCCTGGCCGGCGCTGGCATTGGCGGCGCGGTCCAGGCCGCTGCGCCCGGCCCTGATGCCGAGCTGATCGCCCACTGCGCCAGGTTGGACGCCTTGGAGCGGGAGTTCCTCGCAACCGACTTTGGCGCCAGGCCGGGCACCGCGGAAGGCAACCACGCGGAGGCCGAGCAGGACCGCCTCTTGGCCGCTCAAGACCCAATCGTGGACGCCATCTGCAACCTGCCCTGCACCACCCATGAGGGCGCCATCGCCGTGGCCCGGAGCCTGGCGTTGTGGGACGCGGAGTTCTTTAAGCGCGGCGGGCCAGATGACTACACGAACAATCGCCTGATCGTCGCCCTGGTCTGCGGCCTGACGGGGAGGGCGGCAGCATGAAGGAGCAGCCCCGGCAGGTTATTGAAGATGCCCTGTATCAGATTGGTATCGTAACGGATATCTTGGGCGTGATCGCGTCCGCCGACATCAGCGGCACCAAGCCGGTCTGCGGCACCTACATTGAGTATCTTGCGGCCAGGCAGCGTGAGCAGCACGACCGCATCGAACACGCCCTGTCCTGCATGGGGAGGGCCTGAGCATGGTGCAAGCCGCAGCCCGCAAGGTGGAACCCTGGATGGTGTCGCATCCCCTGGACCGCCTGCCCTTCATGGTCCCGAACCCTGGCGAGGGGCGCATCATGTGGGCGCCGCGCCCGACCGGGGACTACGGCTTCGATTGCACGCTGGGCGCCCAGTATGCCGAGGCCGTGCTGTCCCTGATGCGCGACCCATCCCCGAACGATCCCGGGTTGGGGCGGGGGCTGCTTCGCATGATAGTGCTGGGCATCCTGAGGCATGGCGACGAACAACGCGACCGCGGCGTGATTGTCGGCATGATGAGCCGGCTGGGGGACGTGCTGGCGTGTGGCGTGGGGAGGGGCGCGCCATGAGCTGCACCCTGCCTAGCCCGCGGCGCATCGCGGGTGCTTTGGCTGTGCTGACTGCGCTGCCGCCGGCCGTGCTGGCGGACTTGGCCGAGCGGCTGATTGACTGCCTGGACGCCCTGGCGCCGGATGTGGACCTGGAGCCGGACGACGACGGCGAGGGCGATCACGACGATGAGGCCGGACCCTGGGATGACGGCGCGACCTGGGCGCCGACGAAGAGGCCTGCCGAGTGCGGGCCGCTGCGGCTGGCGGGGGCATCGTGACGGCGACGCGGATGGGGGAAGGCGGTG
>JAABUM010006092.1_pt1 | contig 12088 bp, 4 predicted proteins | sample 5559161 | NCBI WGS metagenome assembly JAABUM01 (sample SAMN10711868, study PRJNA513369) | rock metagenome | isolation source: Antarctica rocks | place: Antarctica: Victoria Land, Siegfried Peak nord | reverse complement strand
CACCGCCGGCCGCAGCCTCGGCCAGAGCGTCGACGCCGCCGACCGGCTGCTGCCCAAGCTCGCCGGTGAACTCGAGCAGGTCGACGCCGCCCTCCCGCGCGCCATCGACACCCGCGGCGAGGCCTTCGCCATCACCTTGGCCGGCCGCCGCTACACCAGCCGCGCCGACGCCGCCGCTGCCCTGCGCGACGTCCTGATTGCCCTGCCGCTGCCCCTCGCCGGCGCCGGATCAGCCCTCGCGGAGCCCCAGCCCATCGGCCAGCTCGGCGGGTTCACCGTCCTGGCCAGCACCCAGCGCTACCCGCAGCAGCGGCTGCACCTGAGCCTGGACGGCGTCCCGCGCAGCGGCACCGCCGTCGAGTTCGGCGAGCTACGCGCCGACCGCCCAGTCGGGCTCGTCACCCGCCTGGAGAACCGCGCCGCGAGCCTGCCCAAGACCCGCAGCGACCTCACCGACGAGATCGCGCGGAACACCCGCGAACGCGAGCGCGCCAGCGCCGCCCTGCTCACCCCGTTCCAGCACACCGACGCGCTGCGCGCGGCCCGCTCCCTCAGCCAGCGCCTCGCCGACGAACTCGCCAAGGAACTCCACAACAAGCCCGACCCCAGCAAGCACCAGGGCGACGTCGTCCCAGCCGCCGAAGCCGCCCACGACCCGGTCGCACGAGCCGGAACGGACAACAGCCAGCGGCCAGCCGCCGGCCCAGCCGCGACCACCGCCGAGGTGCAGGCGGCGCCCGCCCAGACTCAGCACGTCCAGGCCGCACCGGCTCAGGCCCTCCGCGCGACCCAGCAGCAGCAGCAGACCCGGCCCGGGCGATGGCAGCAGCTGTGCGGGCAGCTGGACGCGCGGCTGCCCACAGACCCGCACTGGCCCGTCCTGGCCGGTGCCCTCGACCGCGTCGACGCAGCCGGCCTCGACGTCAGCGCCACCCTCGCGCCGCTGTTCCCGCTCAGCGACGACAACCCAGGGCGCAACCTGCACCACCGGCTCATCGGCGTCGCGCGCGAAGCCGCCGTCGAGCGCCCACGCTTGCGGCCTGGGCCGCCCGAGACACCGGCCCACCGCACCGCCGAGACCCCGCCCGCCGCGAGTCGACCGGTCACCCGACCGATCGGCCGCTGAGCCAGACCGCACCGGTGGGCCGTCCGGCCGTCCGGCCCAAGTCCCAGACCGTCCACACCGAGCGGACTAACACCGACTTGACGTCGGCCCCGGAGCAGCCCAGGCGGCCGGGAGCCTTCTCGCCCTGACAGCGCGCGGCCCCGGGCGACGAACACCTGGTCCCCGCCGAACTTCCTTGCCCGCAGGTGGCCACCCAGGCCCCCGGACGACGCCTGCCCTGGCTGAGAACACCGCTCGGCGACAGGAGCACGGCCGATGGGCAGCAACGACCGCCCGGTCCGGAACTGCGAGCACCTCACGGTCCAGCACAAGCACGGCACCCAGGGCGCCTACACCCAAGACGGCTGCCGCTGCACCCGCTGCACCCGAGCCAACACCACGACCAAGCGGGAGTACCGCACCGCAGTGGCCTACGGCAGACGGCAGGGTCTGGTCAAGGCCGAGCCCGTCCGGCAGCACCTCGCGGACCTGCGCGTGGCCGGGTTCAGCCTCCAGAGCATCGCCGACGCCTCCGGGCTCGCCCTGAGCTCAGTCGCCGCCCTGGTCTACGGCGTACCGGCCCGCGACCTCCCGCCGACCACGCACGTCCGCGCCGACACAGCCGACCGGCTGCTCGCCGTCGAGGCGGCCACCGCCGCCCAACCCGGCGGCGCGCGCATCCCGGCGACCGGCAGCCGCCGTCGCCTGCAGGCCCTGGCCCGCCTCGGCTGGGGCACCTCCACCCTGGCCACCCACACCGCCCTCACGCAGCGCAGCCTCAACCGGCTGCTCAACAGCGACGTCGACACCGTCACCCTCGACACTGCCCACGCCGTCGCCACCCTCTACGCCCGACTGCGCCTGGCGCCGCCCCCGCGCCGCACCCCACTGCAGCGCAACGCCGCGCGGCAGACCGCCGCCCGCGCCCAAGCGGCCGGCTGGCGCCCACCCCACACCTGGCACGACATCGACATCGACCACCAGCCAGGGCCCGCTTCCCGCACCACCCCGAGCAGCCCGCCCGACACCCACCACAACCACCGGCGCGACCTGGACGACCTGGACGACCTGGACGCCCTGGACGACCTCGACGCCGACGACGCCGACGACGCCGTCGACGAGGTCGCGGTCGAGCGCGCCATGCGCGGCGAGCAGCTCAACCTCACGCCCCAGGAGCGCCTGGAGGCGGTAGCCCGGCTCACCCGGCGCGGCACCAGCGCGCGTGAGACCGCCCGGCTGCTGCACACCACCGAGCGGCACGTCGTCCGGCTGCGCAGCGCCCTGCGCACCGCCGCCTGACCTCGCCAGGAGCCCCCACGGGTCGCCGATACAGAACCAGCTGAGCCTCACCGCGCTGCCCCCCTCGCGTAGCGGTGCCAGAGGGGAGCAGAAGCCCCCAGGAGCGTAACCGGCGGCCCCGCCGCCGGTTACGTGGGCAGTGACCAGCTCAGCGACGGGCGCAGGGACCTGTGCTGCGATCCAGGCGTGCGGCCAGGCGGGCGCCGGCGTCTGCGACGAGCGGCCGGCGACGAGGCCGACGACGGGCCGGAGGCGTGTCACCGCGGCGGTGCCCGTCACGCGGCACCCGCCTCGGTGGCGGAAGCCGCGGCCGTCGCGGCGGCGGTGCCGTTCACGGTGGTGGGGGAGCGCTCGCCGTCGTCCCAGAGCGCGAGCTGCGCGGCGTCGAGGGTCAGGCCCGCATCCATCGCCGCCTTCAGCTCGCAGGCGGACGCCCCGAGGCGCAGGAGGTCCCGCAGCGTCCGGGACCGGCCACGGGAGCCGCGGCTGTCCCGCAGCGGGGCGCCGATGGTCTGCCGCCGTCCGGCGTACTCGCGGGAGTTCTCCACGTAGCTGGAGGCCTGCACGTGCCCCAAGCCGATGCGCTGGCAGAGCGGGTTGTCGCAGCGGTGGCCCAGCACCGGCACGTCGAGCAGGGCCGCGGCGCCGTGCTCGAGCGCCCACGCGAAGCGATGCGCGATGACCGTGACGTCGTGGTCGCCGGCCCGTCCCAGCCAGAACCGGCCGTGGCCACGGGCGCTGACCGCCCCGGTCCACCACAGGCAGCCCGAACCCTTCACCTCCCGCGTCTTCGCGCGGTAGCGGGCCACGACCTCAGGCTCGTCGACGCAGGCCCGCAGAACAGACATCGCCGCGTCACTCAACCCCGCACCCGGCACCGGAGCAGAGAACCACCGGCCACCGACACACCCGGGCCACGACCCCGCCCGACGCGGCCTGGTCGCCTCCATCAAGGACCTCGGCGACCTGGAGCCGATCGCTGGATGCCAAACGGCCGCTCGTTCCGGTCATGGTCCTGCCTGCCGGGCACGCCGGGGGAGAGGCTGACCGGATCGTCGAGCAGCTGTCCCTGCCGGCATCAGCCCCGCGCAGATCACCAAGCGGCTGCGCACGGCCCCTCGTCACCGGCGACGCCTCAACTAAGACCATCACCAGGCGCCACGTGCGTGGCGCTCGGCGAACCCGCGGACCTTACGGACGCCGAGCTGCCGCACGCCGAGGGCCAGCGCGCGCACCACGACCGTCGAGCCCCGCCGCCCCGGCGGGGTGTCCCTGACCTCGGCAATGTCACTGCGCGACCGCCGTGGCGGCGGTGGGGTCGCGCGTCTCGCCCTCCAATGACGGCACCGCCGCCAGGGGACCGCCGGCCCCCGTCGCGCCCGCCGCAGCCCCGGTGGCGTGGACCTGCCCGTGGTCGACGGCGGCCGGCACCGCGCGCGTCAGCCGGCGTACCTCGCCAACGGTCAGGTCGACCAGCGCCCCGACGCCCTGCGCCGCGATCCCTTCGTCCTCGAGCAGCCGCCGCAGTGCCGCCCCGATCTCGGTGTTCGCGAGCTGCACTGCCTGTTCGGCCGTCGCCCGCTCCTGCAGTTGCAGCAGTACCTGCGCGGTCGCCTCCTCCACCCGCCGGTCCCGCGCCGCCCGGTCCTGGTCCAACGCCGCTCGACGCTGCCGCGCCTTCGCCATCGCCTGTTGCCTGCTCGACACCTTCGACGCCATCTGCGGTCCGCTCCTTCACGTCCGGCAGCGACCCCAACGGACGCCGCCTACCGCCGGCACACCATCACCGCCCTCCGACGCGACCCCGACCACAACCACCGGCGTCCAGACCCAGCGGCCCTCACACCGCGGCCCCACCCGTACCGCCACGACCCCCGCCGACATGCGCTCAGCAGCACCACGCCGACCCCAGCCACGACCGACCCGCACCACCGCCGACACCAGGCCACAGCTCTACTCGCCGCTTCGCCCGTCGACCGAGACCTCCCGCCCTGTCTCGTCGAGCCCATCACCGCTGGCTCCACCCGTCCGCCTCAACTTCGACTCGGCGAGCTCGACCGCGCCGAAACAGCCAGATCACCGACCTTGGACCCGACACACCTCTTGCACCTTGGTTACGAACAGGTCACGGGGCCCGGTCTTGGGCCCGTGACGGGTCGGGGGTAGGCGGCACGGTCACTGGGTGATGTCGCTGCATAAGCTCACCGCGGGGGACGGGTACACCTACCTGACCCGTCAGGTGGCGGCTGCGGACGCCACCCATCGCGGCCGGGACGGCCTGGGGGAGTACTACTCCCAGCGGGGTGAGAGCCCGGGCGTTTGGATGGGACACGGGGCAGCCGGCCTGACAGAGTTTCTCGCGCCCACCGAAACGGCTGCTGCGGCAGCAGCCGTGACGGCCGCCGGAGCGGGGCTGGCGCAGGCCCCCGGTGCCGGGTCCCCGTTTCGTGGCGCGGAGGTCACCGAGACGCAGATGTTGGCGTTGTTCGGGGAGGGCCGGCACCCCAACGCCGAGGCCATCGAGAAGGCGATGATCACCGGTGGGCAGGGGATGAGGGCGGTGCTGTCCGCGACCCGGCTCGGGGTGCCTTACCAGGTCGTCAAGGGCCCGTCGGCGTTCCGTGTCGAGCTCGCTAGCCGGTTCGAGCAGGCCAACTCCGGCGCTGGGCTGCCCCGGGATTGGCCGATCCCGGAGGCTGAACGGGCCGCGATCCGCACCGCTGCGGGGCGGGAGATGTTCACCGGCCAGTACGGTCGGGCGCCGAGCAACAGCCGCGAGCTGTCGGGGTTTTTGGCCCGCGCGATGCGCCAGCAGACGACCGCCGTCGCCGGCTACGACCTCACCTTCACCCCCGTCAAGAGCGTCAGCGCCCTGTGGGCCGTTGCGCCGCATGACGTCGCGCAGGTCATCGAACGCGCCCACCAGGCCGCTGTGGAGCAGTGCCTGAGCTGGCTGGAGGACAACGCCGCCTACACCCGACTGGGCCGCGGCGGCGCCCGGCAGGTCGACGTCCGGGGCCTGATCGCGGCGGCGTTCACGCACCGCGACAGCCGCGCCGGCGACCCCAACCTGCACACCCACGTCGCGGTCAGCAACAAGGTCCAAGCCGTCGGGGGACAGGCAGACGGGCGCTGGCTGGCCCTGGACGGCCGGCCGCTGCACAAGCTCGCGGTCGCGGCGTCCGAGCGGTACAACACCCGGCTGGAGGCGTTGCTGCGCGACCGGCTCGGTGTGGAGTTCACCGAGCGGGCGAGCGAGCCGGGCAAGCGAGCGGTGCGGGAGATCGTCGGGGTCGACGAGCGGCTGCTCAGGACCTGGTCCGCCCGGCGGTTGATGATCGACGTCCGGCGCGGTGAGCTCGCCGGGCAGTTCCAGGCCCGGCACGGCCGCCCACCCGGCCCGATCGAGGCCATCAAGCTCGCGCAGCAGGCCACGCTGGAGACCCGGCAGGCCAAGCACGAACCCCGGTCCCACGCCGAGCAGCGCCAGAGCTGGCGGGCCGACGCGCTCGGTGTTCTGGGCACCCCACAGGCCCTGGCCGCCATGCTGGAGGGCGCGCTGCAAGGGCTGCGGGAACGCAGCAGCCAGCGGCACGACCGGCAGCAGGCAACCGGCCACGACCCCGACCTCAGCCGCACCGGCCCCCGCCAGCCCAGTGACGGCGCTGGCACCCGCTCCCAGCGGCGGCGCCTCCAGCACGCCGGCAGCATCGGGGCGGCCGGGACGCTTGACACCCCCGGCTGGGTCGCGGGCACCGCCGAGCGGGTGCTGGCGACTGTGCAGACCAGCCGGGCGACCTGGCAGGAGGCGCACGTGCGCGCTGAGGCTGAGCGGGCCGTCCGGACCGCGAACCTGCCCGTCGCGCGGGTCGACGCCGCCGTCGAGCGCATCGTGGCCGCCGCCCTGTCCCCGGCCAGGTCGTTGCCGCTGGGGATGCAGGAGCCGGTCAGCGAACCCGCCGCGCTGCGCCGCCGGGACGGCACCAGCGTCTACACCACCGCCGGAGCGCAGCTGTTCACCAGCCCGAGTGTGGTCGCCGCCGAGCAGGCGTTGCTGAAGCTGTCGAGGCGCAGCGGCGGCCCGGCCGTCAGCGCCGAGTCGATCGAGCTGGCGCTGCTCGAGGCCGCGGCCAGAGCCGTCGTGCTCAACCCTGGGCAGGTCGCGATGGTCCGGGAGTTCACCGGCAGCGGCCGGCTCATGCAGCTCGCGTTGGCCCCCGCCGGGACCGGCAAGACCGTCACGATGAGCGTCGTCTCTAGGGCCTGGAAAGGCGACGGCGGCAACGTCGTGGGGTTGGCGCCGTCCGCCGCCGCCGCCGCGATCCTTGGCCGCGAGATCGACGCCCCGACCGACACCCTCGCGAAGCTGATCTTCTCCCTCGACACCCTGGATCAGCAGGCCGACCGGGCCTCCGGCAGCGCCGTGCCGCGCGGTCCGGTGCCGGCGTGGGTGCAGCAGATCGGGCCGGGCACCCTGGTGATCCTGGATGAGGCCGGGATGGCCGGCACGGTCGAGCTGGCCCGGGCCGCCGGGTGGATCACCGACCGCGGGGCGGTCCTGCGGCTGGTCGGGGACGACGCGCAGCTGTCCGCGGTCGGGGCCGGCGGGGTGCTGCGGGACATCGCCGAAACCGCCGGCGCGCTCACCCTGTCTCAGGTCGTGCGGTTCACCGACCCGGCCGAAGGCGCCGCCAGCCTGGCCCTGCGGGCGGGCCAGCGGGCGGCGATCGGCTTCTACCTCGACAACGACCGGGTCCACGTCGGCGACCCGGCGACCGGCGTCGACGCCGCCTACCACGCCTGGACCACCGACCGGCAGGGCGGGCTGGACGCCCTGATGCTGGCCCCCACCCGGGCTGTCGCCGCCGAGCTCAACGCCCGCGCCCGCGCCGACCGGCTCGCCACCGGCAACCCCACCGGCACCAGCACCAGCACCGGCACCAGCACCAGCACCGATGCTGAGGTGCGGCTGTCCGATGGCAGCGCAGCCAGCGCCGGCGACACCGTGGTGACCCGCCGCAACAACCGCCGGCTGGCCCTGTCGAGCTCGGACTGGGTCAAGAACGGCGACCGCTGGACCGTCCGGGCCGTGCTGCCCGGCGGCGCCGTCACGGTGCAGCACCGCGACACCCGGCGGGTCATCACCCTGCCCGCCACCTACGCCAGGCAGCACCTCGCGCTCGGCTACGCCAGCACCGTCCACGCCGTCCAGGGCGCCACCGCCGACACCTGCCACACCGTCGCCACCGGCGCCGAGGACCGGCAGTTGCTGTACGTCGCGATGACCCGCGGCCGCACCAGCAACCACCTGTACCTGTCCACCAGCGGCGACGGCGACGAGCACAGCGTCCTGACGCCCGACGCGCTGCTGCCGCCGACCGCGGTCGACCTGCTCACCCGCATCGTGGACCGCGACGGCGCCCACGTCTCGGCCACCACCGCCCAGGCCCAGCTCGCCGACCCGGCCGTCCGGCTCGGCGCCGCCGCCGACCGCTACCACGACAGCCTGCACGTCGCAGCGCTCACCCAGCTCGGCAACCAGGGCCTGGCCGCCCTGGACCGGGCCGCCGAACAAGCCCTGCCCGGCCTGACTGGCGCTCCGGCCTGGACCACCCTGCGGGCCAGCCTCGCCCTGCACGCCGCCACCGACACCGCCGCCAGCAGCTCCGAAGACACTCAGCTCGCCGCCGTGCAGGCCGCCGCCCGCGTCCTGCACCGCGCCCTCGCCCAAGGCGAGGTCCGCAGCGCCGCCGACCCCGCCGCCGTCCTGGACTGGCGCCTGGACCTCACCGACCCCAGCCGCCCACGACCCACCCGGGCGATCGCCAGCACAACGCAGACACCCGGTCCACTCCGGTGGCTGCCGGCGATCCCGCCCGGCCTGGAGACAGACCGGACGTGGGGGAGCTACCTGCAGGCACGGCACGGCTACACCACCTACCTCGCCGGGCAGGTCGCTCAGCGGGCCCGCGCCTGGACCCCCACCAGCGCCCCTGCCTGGGCTGCGCCGCTGCTCGGCGCCGACGGCGCCGGCGACCTGCTCGCCGACCTCGCCGTCTGGCGAGCCGCCAACAACGTCGCGGACAACGACCTCACCCCCACCGGCCCCCGGCGGCTGCCCGCCGCCGACGCCCGCGAGCAAAACGCCCTGGGCGCCCGGGTCACCCGCGCGCTCGGCGACCCCGCAGCGGCCGCGAACCGCTGGCGCACCCTGACCCAGCAACTCGAACCTCGGCTGCTCACCGACCCCTACTGGCCGGTGCTCGCCGATCGGCTCGCCGCCGCCGCCCGCGCCGGCATCGACGTTGACACGCTGGTCCGACACGCCTTCACGGCTAACCCCAGCCCCGACAGCGCAGTCGCCGACGCGCCGGCCCCACTGCCGGACGAGATGCCTGCCGCCGCACTGTGGTGGCGGCTGTCCCGGCAGCTCGCGCCCGCTGCGCTGCTCGCGCAAGCATCCGACCTGGGCGCGGGCAGCACCGCCGTTCCCAGCACCCTGCGGCCGGCCTGGACCGGTCACCTCACCGTCCTGTTCGGCGATCACCTGTCCGCACGCGTCGTCGCCGACCCCGCCTGGCCGGCCCTGGTTGCCGCCGTCAGTCAGGCGGTCCAGGCCGGCTGGACCCCCGAGCAGGTCCTGGCCGCAGCGTACGAACTGCTTTACGACACTCACCCCGACACTCACCCCGACACTCACCCCGACGCCGACCACGCCGCGACTAGCGCCACTAACGACAGCGCAGACAGCCCCGAGGGCGCGCCCAGAGCCCCCCGGATCGGCGAGCTGGCGACCGCCCTGGTCTGGCGCGTCGCGATGCTCACCGACCCCCCCGAGGGCGCCGACCAGCTGGCTGGCGCCGACACCCCCCGGGACGGCGACGTCCCAGTCGAGGTCGAGAACGCCCCGCTCGACCCCGACGAGCAGGACCTGCTCCCGCCCGACGACCGCTACGACGACCTCTACGACGGACTCGACGAAAGCCCCGACGGGCACAGCGCCGTCGACCTGCCCGAGGACCAGGCAGCCCGGCAGCTGCCGCACTTCAGGGACCACCTTCAGCCGGCCGGCACCGTCGGGCAGGCGCCGGACCACGACGACGACCGGCTCAGCCACCCGAACGCGCAGCCCCCCCCAGCCGAGCTCGACGAGACCCCGACCAAGGACCTCGCCCAGCACAGCCAGACCGAGCCGGACGCGCCCCACTGGCTAACCCCCGCCCCCGCCCCCGCCTCGGCCGCCGGCCAGCAGCTGTGGCAGGCGGCGAGCGGCAGCGACGTGGTGCGCGCAGCGGGCTCCGCGGTGACGGCACCGGTGGCGAAGGAACGGCTGCTGGAACTCAACGCACAGGCCCTCGAGTTCTACGCCGGCGCCTACCGCGGGTCGTGGGCGCAGCAGCACCTCCAGCAGCGCCTCGGCACCGACCTGACCGGCGACCCCCGGTTCACACCCGGTTACGCCCCCGCCGGCTGGACCCACCTGGTCGAGCACCTGCGCGCCCGCGGCGCCACCGACCCCGAGCTGCTCCAGGCCGGCCTGGCGACCCAGGCCCGCACCGGCCGGCTCATCGACTACTTCCGCGACCGGCTCGTCCTGCCCATTCAAACCCTGCCCAGCCACACCCTGCCCAGCCAGACCCTGCCCAGCCAGACCCTGCCCAGCGCCGCCGCACCGGCTGCACACCCAAACGCCAGCGAAGCGCCCGGGCAGGTCCGGATGCAGGTCATCGGGTTCGTCGGCCGCCGACACCCCGACGCCGTGGACGACCACGACGGCTACTGCCCAGGCGGCCCGAAGTACCTCAACACCGCCGACAACCTCGTGTTCAGCAAAGGCGCCCAGCTGTACGGCCTGGCCGAAGCCGCCGCTGCGCTGGTCGCCGGAGCCGTCCCCGTATTGGTCGAGGGACCCCTGGACGCGGTCGCCGTCACCCTGGCCGCCGGCGGCGACGCGGTCGGCGTCGCACCGCTCGGCACCGCCTTCACCGACCCCCAAGCCGACAGCCTGCGGCGCTACCTACCGGGCCAGCCGGCCGACCCGACCATCACCACGCAGACCGGGCAGGCGGCCGGACAGGCAGCCGGGCCGGCAGCCAAGGACCCTCGCCCGACGCCAGGAGTCGTCGTCGCGACCGACGCCGACAACGCCGGCCGCAAGGCGGCCACCGCCGCCTACTGGAAGCTCGTCGCCCGCGGCGCCAACCCCGGCCACCTCACCCTGCCCGACGGCCTCGACCCCGCCGAGCTGCTCAGCACCGCCGGCCCGCAGGCCCTGCGCGCCGCGATCACCGCCGCCCGGGCCGGCGACTCGACGCTGGCCCGCACCCTGGTCACCGACCGGGTCGCCGGCTACGCCGACCAGCTGCACACCGCCGAGGGCACCGTCCACGCGATCCGCGCCGCCGCCAAGGTCATCGGCGCGCTGCCACCTGAGCACTGGGACGCTCACATCGCCCACCTGGACACCCTCGTCGACGCCGCCGCCGGCATCACCGGCATGGAGGTCCTCGACGCCGGCCTCGCCCGGGCCGGCGACCCCCACCACCCGCACCCCTCTGCACGCCGCGCCCCACACCGCACTGTCCAGATCGTCCCGGATGCGCCTCGCTCCCGGCCCGCTGCCCCGCAGCCGCCCGACCAGGTCGCCGACGGCGACTCGCCTATCCCTGCGAGCACCGGCGCGGCTGTCCGCGACACCGCCGCCGGACCGGCAGCCGAGGTCGCCGCTGACGGAGCTACCGAACAGATCACGGCGCAGTGGGCCGCGAAGCGGTGGCGCGACGTCGGCTTCGCCCTGGACCCGCGGCTGGTCGCCGGCCGGGACTGGCCCCGCCTCGCGGTCACCCTTGAGCTCGCGTCCCGAACCGGCTACGACGTCCAGGAACACCTCCCCAGACTCGCTGCCCTTGAGCCGCTGCCCGACGAGCAGCCCGCCAGCGCACTGCGCAGCCGCCTGCTGCGTGAGGTGCCGCAGGCACGCACCACCGCGACCCCCCAGGTGCGGCGGGCCGCGGACCGGCAGCGCATCACCGACAGCGCAGCCGCCCAGGTCCGCAACAACGCCGACCCCGGCCGCCGCGACCCAGGCCGAAGCGCCCCTGGTCGTGGCCCGGGCCGCTGAGACAACCCGGCAGCTGGGCCGCGGCTGGACACCGCGTGTGAGGCTGCTGCCCAAGCCAAGTCCGGAGAGCAGCGCTGGGAGTGCCTGCCGCCGGCGCCGGCGCTCGACCCGGGTCGGCGTCTGCTCACCCGGCCTGTCCCGTCACGCCCGAAGGCGACCGGCGGCCTTGCGCGGCGGGGCGTGCCGTTGCTTCCAGGGGCTGGCGATCTTGGCTGGTCGTAGCTCGACGTTGTGCTCGTGCAGGCCGCTGCTGACCATGTTGTTGCCTACCCCGCACAGCAGCGCGATGTCGCTGGTGGCCAGTCCCACGTCGAGGTAGAGCGCGGTGAGCAGACCTGCGGTCAGCGGCAGCGGCGCGTAGGTCTGGCGCGCCCCGGTGCGCTTCCAGCCGGCCGCGCCTGGGCGGCGTACCCCGTGCTCGGCGAGCACGGCGACGATGTCGGGGTCGGCGTACAGGTCGTCGAGCAGCACCCTGGCGGGTCGCTCGCTGCTGCGCGGCCCGCCGCCGCCGCCGCGGACCGGGACGCGGGCGGCCACCAGCGCCGCCCGCACGGTGCTGACCG
>JAABUM010006090.1_pt1 | contig 12092 bp, 13 predicted proteins | sample 5559161 | NCBI WGS metagenome assembly JAABUM01 (sample SAMN10711868, study PRJNA513369) | rock metagenome | isolation source: Antarctica rocks | place: Antarctica: Victoria Land, Siegfried Peak nord | reverse complement strand
TGGCCGCGGCCAGCGCGGCCGCCGAGATGTCGGCGCCGGTGACCTGCCAGTTGTGCTCGGCCAACCAGAGCGCTTCAGCACCTGTGCCGCAGCCCGCATCGAGCGCTGTTCCCGCCGGTAGGTGCGCCGTCTCGACAAGAAGGTACGGGTTGAGCGGCAACTGCCCTCCAACCCCGGCCGCGCCGGCAGGGCCAGCGGTGTGGGGCGCCCAGTGGTCCTCCCAGTAGGTCTTGTCGAACTCGTGCATCACGCACGCCTCTCGGCGTCAAGCTCGACGCGAGCGGTCCTGGTGCTGGCGGGCTGGGTGTCGCGGACGGCGCGATCGGCGCGGGCAAAGACCAGTTCGGTGTTGATCGTCATCGCCACGCGTGCCCCGTTCGCGGCGGACTCGCTGACCTGCATCCCCGGATTGACGACGTTGCCTGCCGCCCACACCCCCGGTATCGAGGTGTGACCGGTCCCATCGGCCACCACCGCCACCCCGGCAGCGTTCGTGACCGTCTCCAGCGCCAGCCCCTGCAACCCGTCCAGACGAGCACGGGTCAGCGCCGGAACCGCCAGCGCCTCCAACCCGACGCGCCGGCCGTCGTCCAGGCACACCGCCGTCAACCGGTCGGCTGCGACGTCGAGTCCGCTGACCGAACCGGGAACGACGGTGATGCCCATCGCGACGAGCTTGGCCAGCTGATCGGCGGGGAAGTCAATCCCGTTCGGGAAGAACCACATCTGCTCACTCCACTGGCGGAACAGCAGCGCCTGCAACGCCGACATCGGACCCGTCGCGAGCAAGCCGATCCGCTCATCGCGGATCTCCCACCCGTGGCAGTACGGGCAGTGCACCACGTCACGACCCCACCGCTGCGCCAGCCCGGGCACATCGGGCAGCTCGTCGACAACCCCCGTGGCGATGAGCAGCTGACTTGCCCGCACTTCAGACCCGTCATCGAGCCGCACGACGAAACCGCCGTCGTCGGCCGCCGTCTCCGGCATCGCCTCAACCACTCCGGCGTGCACGATCCGCGCACCGTAGAAGGAGGCCTCATCCTGGCCCTTCACCAGCAGCTGCAACGGGTTAATCCCCTCCAGCCCCAACAGCCCGTGCGCAGCCTGAGCCGGGGCGTTGCGAGGCTCGCCGCCATCGACCACGATCACGCTGCGGCGGGCCCGCGCCAGCGTCAACGCAGCGCTCAGCCCGGCGGAACCCCCGCCGATGATCGCCACGTCCCACACCTGCACGTCGTCTGTGCTGCTCAAACCGTCACCATCCCTACGTCCCTGTTGTAAATTCCAGCCTGCGCCGCTTACATGATGGATGCAAACGTTCTTGCCGAATGGCAAAATGGTGGGATGACGAACACGATCGACGACACTCTCGACTCGGTTGGCCAACGGCTCAAGCACCTACGGCTGCACCGCGACGTCACCCTCACCCAGCTCGCCGCCGAAACCGGCATCTCCACCAGCACCCTGTCTCGGCTGGAGGCCGGACTCCGCCGGCCGACGCTGGAACAGCTACTGCCGATGGCCCGCTTCTACGGGGTCACCATCGACTCCCTCGTCGACGCCCCGCGCACCGCGGACCCGCGGGTGGATCTGCGCCCCCTCGCATGCAGCGACGGATCGACGGTCATCCCGCTCACCCGCAGGCCCGGCGGCATCCAGGCCTACAAGTTCGTCCTGCCCACCGGCCACGACGACACCGTGCCCGACCTGCGATCGCACGAGGGCTACGACTGGGCCTACGTCCTCAACGGAACACTCCGCCTGGCCCTCGGCGACCAAGACCTGCGCCTGCACGCCGGCGAAGCCGCCGAGTTCGACACCCGCACCCCCCACTGGTTCGGTGCCACCGGCGCAGGTCCCGTCGAGTACCTCAGCCTCATCGGACGCCAGGGCGAACGCACGCACCTCCGGGCATCCACTCGGTCGCGCGAGCCCCGAGCTCACGGTTGAGCCCGAATCCGGAACCGGTATGGCCACGCTGCCGGCGCCGGCGCCGGCTCACGTCTCCGCCATCAGGCCGGAGCCGCCACGGAGTCTCAGGACGAGGGCCGCGTCGGCAAGCCCGCGAGCTTGGAGGCCCGTCATCGAATGTCTTGACACCAGGCTGTCTCAAGAAACAATAGCTTGATGAGACAAGCCATCACACGATTCTCCGCCGCACGTCCGCGCTCGTCCGGAGGGCGGAAATATGTCTCACAAAGAAGTCTCGCCGCAAAGTGTCTCGGACCGTGTTGAGTTAGGAGTTTCTGAGGCACACTGCTGATATGAGGCAGCTCGGTTACACGCGGGTCAGTACGTCGGGCCAGGATGCGCAGCTTCAGCTCGACGCGCTGGTCGCCGCCGGGGTGCAGAAGCGCGACGTGTTCGCCGATGTCACCTCTGGGAGCCGGGCAGCGGCTGAGCGGCCGGGGATGAAGAGGCTGCTCGCCTACGCCGAACCTGGCGACACCGTGGTGGTGTGGCGGGTCGACCGGCTCGGTCGGTCGTTGATCGACGTCCTCAACACCGTCAACCTGCTCCGCGACCGCGACGTCCAGGTGCGGTCCGTCTCCGACGGGATTGACCCGGCCACGTCGACCGGCCGGCTCATGCTCAACATGCTCGCCACCCTCGCCGAGTACGAACGGGAACTGATCGTCGAACGCGTCACCGCCGGCATCGCCGCCGCCCGGCAGAACGGGACCCGGTTCGGCCGGCCGCTCTCGGACCCGGCGGTGATCGCTGACAAACTCGCTATCGCCGCCGACGCCCGAGCTAAAGGCCGCACCGCCGAGGACGCCGCCCGGCTGGTCGGCTGGAGCCGCGCCACCCTGTACCGCCACCAACAGGCATCCGCGGCCCGCGAGGACAGCCGGGATCTAACTGGGATGTAGGAATGGACGCTGACGAGCGGTGGCGGGTGCTTCGGCTTCAGGTCGAAGACCAGGTCCCGCTCGCGGCTCTGGCCCGCGACACCGGCATCGGCCTGCGCACCCTCCAACGGTGGCACCAGCGTTACCGGGCCGGCGGCATCGCCGCCCTCGAGCAGACACCGCGGACCGACGCCGGGCAGCGGCGCACCGCCACCGCCCTGGTGGCCTTTGTCGAACGGCTCGCACTGACCCGACCCCGTCCAGGTGTCGCCACCATTCACCGCCTGACGGTCACCGAAGCGGAACGGCAGCACCTGCCAAAGCCGAGCTACTCGACGGTGCGGAACATTGTGCGAGCCCTCGATCCGGCGCTGGTCACCCTGGCGCTGGAGGGTCCCGCGGCTTACCGGGACCGGCATGAACTCGTCTACCGGTTCCGCGCTGAACGTCCCAACCAACTGTGGCAGGCCGACCACACCCAACTCGACATTCTGGTCACCGACCCGAACGGCCGACCTGACCGGCCGTGGCTGACCACGGTGATGGACGACCACTCCCGCGCGATCTGCGGCTACACCGTCTTCACCGGCGCCCCGTCCGCACTGCAAACAGCACTGGCGCTGCGGCAGGCGATCTGGCGCAAACCCGACCCGAGCTGGGCGATGTGCGGCATCCCGGACGTCTTGTATGTCGATCACGGCTCCGACTTCACCAGCCGCCACCTCGACCGCACCGCGATCGAGCTGCACATCCGGCTCATCCACTCCACCGTCGCCCGGCCGCAGGGCCGCGGAAAGATCGAGCGGTTCTTCGGAACCGTCAACACCGAACTCCTCAGCACCCTGCCTGGCCATCTGGGACCAGGCAGCCGAACACCGACACCGGCCCTCGACCTGTCGGCCCTCGAGCAGACGATCGGCGTATTCATCGCCACTTACAACCACCGACCGCATCAAGAGCTCGGCACCCCACCGCGCGACGCATGGGTCGCCGACGGCTGGCTACCCCGCATGCCGGACAGCCTCGAACAGCTCGACGGACTGCTCCTCACCGTCGCCAAGCACCGCACCATGCAACGCGACGGCATCCACTTTCAAGGCCAGCGCTACCTCTCACCCACCCTGGCCCCATTCGTCGGCCACCCCGTGACAATCCGATACGACCCGCGCGACCTCTCCGAGATCCGCGTCTACGACCGAAACACCTTCCTCTGCGTGGCCATCGACGAGGACCATCCCAACCTGCGCCTCAGCCTCCGCGACATCGAAGCCGCCCGACGTGCCCGTCGCCGCCAGCTCCGCCGTGCCATCAACGACCGCATCCCCAGTGTCGCCCCCCGCGACGAACCAAGCACCACATCAACCCCTACACCGCGTCGGCGGCGGCTGCGGACCTACGAAGAGGACGACGGATGAGTCAGACCTTTATCATCACCAAGGAACACCGACGCTTCACCGAGTTCGCCAACGCCTTTCGCGCCGAACGCACCATCGGCATCTGCCACGGTGACGCCGGCGTCGGGAAGACCAACTCCGCCCGTCGCTACGCCAGCTGGGACACCCTGGAGCCCTACCTCGAAGCGTGGGGACCTCGCCGCGACGACGACGCCAAGCACAACACCCTCGCCAACCGCGTCCGCAGCGTCTTCTACACCCCTGAGGTCCTGCCCCGGCACCGCGAACTGATCCACGACATCGACCGGTGGATCAGCCGCCTCGGCAGCTGCATCGACGATCACCGACGAACCGTCGGCAAGGTCACCGATAACAACGTCGGCGACACGACCCGGTGGGTCGAGCTTCTCATTGTCGACGAAGCCGAACGGCTCACTCCCACCGCCCTAGAACTGCTGCGCGATCGCCACGACCGCACCCGCCTCGCCATGATTCTCATCGGTATGCCCGGCATCGACCAACGCTTCCGCCACTACCCCCAGCTCTACAGCCGCCTCGGCTTCTCTCACCGGTACCGCGCCCTCGGTCGCGACGAGCTCGTCTTCGTCCTCGACCGCCACTGGAAGCGCCTCGGCCGCACCCTGAACCCTAACGACTTCACCGACGCCCAAACCATCGCCGCCATCGAACGCATCACCCGCGGCAACTTCCGACTCCTCGAACGCCTCTTCCCCCAGATCGACCGGGTACTCAAGATCAACCAACTCGAAACCATCACCGACGACGTCGTCGAAGCAGCCGCCAGCACACTCGTCATCGGGACCTGACCGCCAACGAACGATCACCGAAGGCCGCCACCGAGCCGTGAACTTCACAGGGCACGCCGACGACGGTGGGGGAGTGTGCCGGTGGGGGGTCGGCTTTCGGGACTGACATGAGGTTGCGCGAAACTGTCTGCGTGGTGGAGCTCGAGGACGTGGTCGTCGCTGCTGAGGCTTTGCTGCCGCTCGGTGAGCGGGCAGATAAGAATCCGGTGTGGCAGCTGGTGGCTGCGCCGACCTCGTGGACAGTGGCGCACACGGTGGAGCACGTCGCCGACGCGTTGGTGTTCTACGCCGGCCAGGTCGCTCGACGAGCCGACCGGCGGCTGCCCGTCCTGCGCGATGGCCGCGTTGCTCCGCCGAGTGAGCAACTGGACAACGTGCTCACCGCGGCGCACCTGCTGACCGGACAGCTACGGGATCTCGGCGGAGCACGCGCCTGGCATCCTAGCGGCCAGGCCGATGCGGCGGGTTGGGTCGGGATGGCGGTCACCGAACTGCTGGTGCACGGCACCGACGCCGCCCGCGCCACCCACGTGGAACTGGAACTTCCCGGCGAGGTGTGCGTGCGGACCGTCGCCCGGGTGTTCCCGTGGATCGACCCGAGCCTGGCGTCGCCGGCGGAGCTTCTGCTGGCCGTGACCGGCCGGCTGGCCGTGCCCGGGGTGCCGTCCGACCCGGACTGGTGGTGGCAGTCGGCGCCATTGCAGGAGTGGGACGGCACGCCGCGTCGCCGAGACAGCCCACCCGGCTGGCGGTGAACAGCGGGCTGCCCTGGCCGTGAGCCCTTCCCCACGACGGCGACCGCCGCCTCGGCCGATCAAGCGGTTCCAGCTCATCCTTGTTCGGCGATTGTGGCTGTCGGAGCGGTGCGAGGTGCCTCGTCGGCCTCAACACCGCCGCTGGTGCGTCGTTCGAGTCCCCGGCGTCCTGGTGCTGCATGTCCGTAACGGCCAACTGGTTCGCACCCGCGACTACATTGGACGGCCTCCGGATCGTTGACACGCTGGGTCGCCGTCAACCTCCTAGCGACCCGTATCAGCGCCACGTAGGGCGAGGGGGCCATTCGCTCATCCCGCACTACCTCAAAGCCGAGCACCTGAACGTAGAAGGACGCCGACGCGTCCAAGTCCGTCGAGAAGACCTCGCACCGCAGGCTCACCACTCACGCGAGCCAGGTTGTCACGTGCCGCTAGGCGTTCCCCTTTGCGGATGGGTATGCCGATAGCCCGTCAGCGATCGGGGACATGGCGAGCTCATCGAGCGGGTGACCCTGCAGCGTTCTTGACCACTCGTTCTTGACTGTTCAGTCATCTTCGGTGAAGATGGTCGACATGGGCCGTCTCCGCAGCTTCGACGAACACACCGTCGTCGCGGCAGCCAGCGCCGCCTTCACCGACCTCGGTTACGAGGCCACCTCCATCGAGGACCTGCTCCAAGCCACCGGTCTGCACCGCGGCAGCCTTTACCAGGCCTTCGGCAGTAAGCGGGGCCTGTTCTTGGCTGCCCTGCGCGCGCACCTCTCCACCCCCGCCGATCTTGACGCCGCGCCCAGTGATCCGGGCGGTGAGGGAGCCGCTCGGGCTGACGCCTCGGCTATTCGCCCAGCGCAGGCAGGCACCGACCCGGCCGACGCGACACTGCTCGACCTGCTTTTGGTGGCCACCCTCGAGCTCGCGCCGCGCGACGAGGAGGTCCGAGCCCTCGTCGCGCGTGCCCTCCTTACCCAGCACACCGGACCCGAGGACGCCGCGCTGCTCCTGGGCCGCCGGCTCCTCGCCCGCGCCCACATCGCCCCCACCCAGCGCAGTTAGGACTCAGGACCCATGAGCACCACCGTCACACTGACCGCCGACTCGCTCCTCGTCGAGCCCGTGGGGCTGGACAAGCTGTGGTCCTTCACCCACCGGCTCGCCATTCCGCTGGCGCACGTGCGCGGAGCCACGCTCGATCCCGACGTAGCCGCTGAGTCCAAGGGCCTGCGCCACCCCGGCCTTGCCGTGCCCGGCAAGTGGGCCGGCACCTTCACCAAGGACGGCGACACCTGCTTCTGGAACGTCTCCGGTCGCCGCTCAGGACACCGCCGAACCATCGTGGTCCAGCTCGAGCAGGAGAGATACCAGCGCCTGTACCTGACCGTGGCCGACCCCCGCGCCACCGTCGACGCCATCAACGCCGCACTCAGCCGCCGCCTCTAGCCATCGAACCGAAGCGCTCCGCCGACGATCGCTACGCGGACGGCATACCGGTAACCCGTTCCCCTTCTGGCACAGGGTCGCGGCAGCCTCTGGCCTGTGGCGCGAGGTGTCAGGGCAGGATGGCTACGAAGCCGAGGCCGCTCGTCTTCTCGGCGCGGGCCAGGACGGCGTCCGGGTCGTCCAGGCCTGCGGTGGTGACGTCGAGAGCGCTGAGGTCGAGCAGACCGGCTTCCACCTGCCGCCAGATCGAGTAGGCAGTCTCGTTGGACGCCATCCAGGAGCCGCGGAGGGTGATGCGGCGGCGCATGAGCTGGTCGTAGGGGATCGGGAGTGTCTGGCGAACTCCACCGAGCAGCACCATGGTGCCGTCGAGCCGGAGCACGTCGAAGCCGGCCATCGTGAGGTCGGCTGTGGTTGCGGGGCCGAGTGCGTCGATCGCGATGTCGGCGTCCCCGCCGAGCGCTTCGCTGATCGCTGCTGCGTCGGCTGTCCGATCGCCCACAGACGTCACCGTGCGTACGCGCGGGTCGAGGGCTGCCAGCCGCTGCAGGCTCGAGGCGTTGCGGCCGACGGCGGCGATCCTGCCCGCTCCGCGGGCGAGTGCGAGCAGCACCGTCGCTCCCCCGAGCTGCCCGCTCGCTCCAGTCACGACGAGCCGGTCGCCCGGACGCAGGGCGCTTCGCTCCACCGCTGCGCCCGCGATGCTCAGCCAGGGCAAGAATGCGAGTCGAGCCAGGTCCTGGTAGCGCTCGGCGCCGGGCAGGGCGACGAGCGTTGCTGCCGGCATCAGTGCCTGTTCGGCGAACGTGCCCGTGCGCCACACCCGGCGCATGGCGTCCGTAGCTGCGGACGCTGTGCCGCGGCCACCGATCCCGGTCCAGCCCAGCAGCACCTCCTCAGGGTCAGCGACCCGTCCGGTGGCCAGGAAGCCGGTGCAGAGGGCGATGTCGCCCGGCCGCACGGTGTGGACGTCCTCTGCCACCGCCTCGACCCGGCCGATCCCGCCGATGCCGAGCACCGTCGGTGTCGCGATGCCACCACGACCACCCGTGGTGAGCACGCGGGTGTACGCCGGCACCTGCACGGCGAGCATCCGGAGCACCGCTCCGCCGCTTCTCAGAGGCGGCTCCGGCACCTCCTCGAGTCGAAGCCCGACGCCGGTCGCATCAAGAGTCCACGCCTTCATGCCCTCCAGCGTGCGACCTCCGGACCGTGGTATCCAGAGCCGCTTCATACTGGTACCGGGACTACCGGGAGGGCAGCCGCAGTGAGCGGGGTGAGCGACGAGCGCAGGCGGGAGCTCGGCGCGTTCCTGCGCGCGAGGAGGGAGCGCGTCGCCCCGGCCGATGTCGGGCTACCTGGCTCCGGGCGCCGTCGCACGCCCGGGCTGCGCCGCGAGGAGCTCGCGGCCATCGCCGGGATCAGCACGACCTGGTACACGTTCCTGGAGCAAGGCCGCGACGTCCGCCCCTCCCGCCAGGTGCTGACGGCCATCGCCGACGCGCTGCGACTGAAGGAGCCCGAACGCGCACACCTGCTCACCCTGCAGCCGACGACAGCCGCCCGGTCGAGGACGTCGAGTTCCTCGCGCCCGAGGTCGCCGACGTCCCGGACCTGGTGGACCCCCACCCGGCGTACGTGACCGGCAGCAGCTACGACCTGCTGGCCTACAACGACGCCGCAGCCGAGCTGCTCAGCGGTGCCACCAAAGGACCCAACCCCAACCTCGTCCGCTGGATGCTCCTCGACCCGGTCGCTCGCGACGTCCTGCCCGAGTGGAACATCGTGGCGCAAGGCCTCCTCGCGCGGCTGAGGACGAACGCGGGCAGGCACCCCGGCTCGCCGAGGTTCCAGCGGCTCGAACAGGAACTCCGCGCAGCCAGCTCCGAAGCGGACGCTTGGTGGCCGCGGTACGACATCGCCACCAGTCAGACAGGCGTCAAGCGAGTGCGCGACCGCTCAGGTCAAGAGCGACGTCTGACCTACTCCTCGTTCCAGGTCTGCGACCAGCCCGAGCAGATCCTCACCATCTACCGGCCAGCCTGAACTCACCAGATGCTCGAGCGGCTTCATCTCGACCGGCTCTGCTTCGACCCGACCGGCCTGCAGCCCCAGCCCGCAGCCGTTCCCGCTCGACGATCCCCTCACGGACACTCGCGCCAGCCCCGGAGCGACGCCAGCGCGGCCACATAGCGCTGTAAGAACCGCGCCACTTACCGCTGCAAGTCACACCACGGGGGCGTCTGAGAACCGAAGGCACCGTTCACTGTGTCGGCTCGGTGAGTGATGCTCAACCGCAGCGATCTGCGGCCTGGTCAGCTGGGGAGCGGTCGTGAGAAGGGTGGTGGGGGCCCGCAGCGCGACGTCGCCTCTTGTCCGAACGGGCGACGCTGCTGGTTGAGCGTGTCTATAGTGGGGCTACTCGAAGTAAAAACGCGGGGCCCTAGTCGTTCACTGACGGTCCCGCGCGCACACGCGGTACGAGCGGACCGCTACTTCTTCACATCGAAGGAGTAGCCATGAGTCCATCTCGTCAGCCTCTTGCCGCGGAGCGCACCCCACCCCCAGCTGGGCCCGCACGGGTGTCTCGGTCGCTGGGGGAGGCCCGGCTCGCCCTAGCCGGTCTTTCGGCCGTCTTCTTGTTCGAGATGCTCGACAACTCGATCCTCAACGTCGCGCTGCCCACGATCGGTCGTGACCTGCACGCGTCGACGTCAGCGCTGCAGTTGGTGACCAGCGCGTACGCCGTGGCCTTCGGCGGTCTGATGCTGGCCCTGAGCGCCCTGGCGGACCGTGTTGGCCGGCGCAAGATCATGCTGGCCGGGCTGGTGCTGCTCGGCGCAGCGAGCCTGGCCACCGCTTTCGTGACCACCGTCGAGCAGCTGATCGTCGTCCGCGCGCTGATGGGCGTGGCCGCCGCGATGACGACGCCCGGCTCGCTCGCCCTGGCCTTCCGGCTGTTCGAGGACGACGAGCTCCGCGTCCGCGCGACGACGCTGATCTCCACCGTCGGGCTGGTCGGGCTCGCCGTTGGCCCCACGGCTGGTGGCCTCGTGCTCTCGTTCGCGCCCTGGCAGGTCCTGCTGGTCGTGAACGTGCCGGTCGCCGTCCTCGCGTTCGCTTGTATCCGAGGCGGCATCGCCGCTGATGATCCAGCCGACCTGCACCGTGACCCCGTCGACAGGGCAGGTGCACTCCTGGGCACCGCGGCGATCGCGTTGGCCCTGGTCGCGCCGACCCTGTTCGTTGACGCCGGCAGCCGCTCGTGGCTTCCCTGGACGGTGGCGGCAGCAGCCGTGGTGGCCGGGGCCGGCTTCGTCCTCCGCGAACGCTCTGCCCGCTACCCGCTGCTCGACCTGGCGCTCGTCGCACGCCCGCTGGTGTCGAGCGGACTGGCCTTCAAGGCCGCTGCCGGGCTCGCGACAGCCGGCCTCGGCTATCTGGTCACCTTGCAGATGCAGCTCGACTGGGGCTGGACACCGGCGCACGCGGCCATCGCGATGCTGCCCCAAGTTGTCGTCCTTATCGCGGGCGGTGCTGTGATCGGCCCCCTCGTCCGACGCGTCGGACTCGACCGGGCCGGATGGCTCAGCGCCGGAGCCGTCGTGAGCGGGCTCGCCGTCTACGGCGTGCTGGGCCGGTTCGGCTACGTCTGGGTCGCTCTCGCCCTGGTCCTGGTGGCCTCGGGCATGCGCGTAGTCGGCGTCGTAGCGGGCACCAACGTGATGCGCGGTCTTCCCAGCAACCGCACTACGGTCGGAGCGGCCCTGGTCGACACCTCCAGCCAGGTCGCCACCGCAATCGGGATCGCCGTCAGCGGCACCATCCTCGCCGCGCTGTTCACCGGGAACATCGCTACGTCGAGCTGGAGCCCACACCAGACCCAGGAGTTCCGTGACGCCGTCACCTGGGCGGGTGTCGTGCTCACCGTCCTGGCGGCAGCCCTCGTCAGCTGGGGGGTCGTTCGTGCGCGTCGCATCCCATTCACTGCAGCCACGTAGGAGCAGCGGACCAGCGCCCTGCTCAACGCCTGCATCGCCGTCCCCGGTTGACCTTCGTCTTATGACACGGTCGACTTATGACACGGTCGACGAACTGGTCGGCGGCGGAGGCGCCTCCCCTTTGTGTCAGGGAGGATCGCCTGCGGGACAGCTGGCCGGCGACCCGCCGTAAACTGGTCGGCCATGCCCCGAACGTGGGATACGACGACTGCAGTGCTGCGGCTGCCATCCGGGCGACTTGTCCGGGGACGTGGGCTGCGCCGACCGCTACCCGATAGCGCTCTTCCCGACTTCGGTCTGTATTTGCTCGGGAAGCCACCGGCTCCCCTGCGCTGGGACGCGCGGTGGGTTCACTGGCCTGACTTCCGGCTACCCGCCGACCGAGATGACGCGCAGGACGCGCTGCGCGAGGCATGGCGCCGAGCCGAGGACGAACGGGTGGAAGTTGCATGTGGCAGTGGGCGCGGCAGGACGGGAACTGCCCTCGCCTGCCTCGCCGTGCTGGACGGCGTACCCGCCCGTGATGCGGCCGCCTTCGTCCGAGAGCACTACGACGCTTGGGCGGTCGAGACGCCCTGGCAGCGCCGCTACGTCACGCGATTCAGCTCCGCGTGATACCCCGTCCCGCAGAGCGATCCCCTCACGGACACTCGCGCCAGCCCCGGGGCGGCGCCAGCGCGGCCACATAGGGCTGTAAGAACCGCGCCACTTACCGCTGCAAGTCACAGGATTGGTCGGGCCTGACGGGGGAGTGGGGCGTTCCCGTAGGCGGGTCGGCTTGCGGGACCGCGTACCCGTTCAATGCTCGGCTACTTGGACAGGC
>JAABUM010006089.1_pt1 | contig 12094 bp, 10 predicted proteins | sample 5559161 | NCBI WGS metagenome assembly JAABUM01 (sample SAMN10711868, study PRJNA513369) | rock metagenome | isolation source: Antarctica rocks | place: Antarctica: Victoria Land, Siegfried Peak nord | reverse complement strand
AGGCGCGGGCGTAGCGTCAATCCCCCTCGCCCCCCCTCGCTCGCCACCGCAACGCCACACCGCCGGCCCACCTTGCCCCCCACGAGAACGCAAGTGGGGGCGGCGCGAGCCCCTCGCGCCACCCCCGCCCTACACCCGCCGCTACCGGCTACCGACTCTCCCCGCTTCGTCGTCCGTCCTTCGTACTTCGCGCCCCGCCGACGCCCTACGGCTCGTTCCCATAGACGCGCGGCTCGTTGCGATAGACCGATGCTACCGGGATCCGCCCCGTAGCCCTTGCCTTTAGCAAGCCCTTCCTCTGAAGGGTCGCCCGGACGATCCCACGCATCGCCCCGATCATCGCGCTGGTTCGACGCCGTACACCAGCAGGCCGTCGCGGTAGACTGGGATGAACCCCGTGGACTTGTAGTTCCCGTAGTTCAGGCCATTATACGAATAATCGTCCTTCCAATCCCACGCCTTGTTCCAGTCTTTCAGATGCAGCGAGAGCTCGACTTCGCAATACGACCCCGAGGTGAAGGAACGGCCCTGCCAGTTGATGTCCACATAGTACACGCTGTTCGCGGCGTTCCAGGCCGTGATCGGGCCAAGTTGCGCCGCGCCACACGAATCCGAAAGCTCGTCTGCGGCGACATCCGTCCCCGTGTACTTCGTCTCATCCTTCGCGCTGAGGTTGAAGAAGATGCGCGCCTTCAGCCCGCTCACCGGGGCGTAGCCATCGTTGTAGAGCCGCACCTGATACTGCGACTCCTCCGTCTTCGTGTTCGCCGAATCGAGTTGCACCGCCGTGCGAACCTCCGTGACCGGCGTCGGCGTGGCGGTCGGCGCGACGTAGGTGGACGGCACGAAGGTCGGCGCGATCAACGCCCGCTCATGCTTCCCGTACGCGGTGGCGGTGCTATTCCGCAGATACCCCATCCCCGCGATGCAGCCGATGCAGACGAATGCGATCAGCAGCAGGTATTCCACGAGCGATTGCCCGGCGTGGGCCTGGCGCGGTCGACGAGCCATGCGCTGTCTCTCCCTGTACCCGACGCCTGTGGTCGGTGCGTGTTCGGTGCGGGGCGCGGCGGGCATTCACGCCCCGCGCGGGCCGCTTCGTCCGGGTCGGGATGCCGCGAGACATCCGCCAGACCCGTACCAAGAAGCCTACCGTGTACGCCGCCCCATAGCTAGATTCGTATGGCCGCTCGGCGCGGGGAAGATGGTCATCCCCCCGCGCGAGACTTCCGGCTCCGCCCCGCCCCGCCCCGCCCCACCGCGCCCCCACCGATGGTCCAGGGCCAACCGGGAGGCGCTGGGGTGCCGGCCCTATCTCACCCCCCCTAGCACCCCCGCCCTGATCGGGAGCGAGAGCATGAGCAGCGATGACGCCCCTCCCCCGCTCCTCGGCCGGGCGGGCACCCGCCGGGCGGCGGGGAGGCGAGTCCGCGAGGACGAGCCGGAGGTGGGGGGTCCAGCCAGTCCCCGCCCACCCCGCAACGAAGCCCCCCTCCTGAGATCGGCGGGTGCCGCCCGCAGGCGGCGGGGCGAGGGCCGTCCCTTACTCGCCCACTCGCCCACTCGCCCACTCGCCCACTCAGAACAAACTCAACTGCCCCTGCGCCCGCCGCCGCGCGGCCTCGCCCGGCCCGCCCTTGCGCCCCGATCCCCCCGCCGTGCGACGCGGCTCGCCGTGGCGCGCGCGCATCGCGGCGGTCGCGGCGAGCACGTCCGGGCGGCGGCGGAACGCCCCGACTGCCTCCTTCACCGCGCGGCTCGCCGCCTCGTGATCCACGATCGGCGGCGGGTAATCGCGGCCCACCACGCAGCCGAGGCGCGCGCCCTCGTCGGGCGGCAACGTCCAGGGCTGGTGGAGGTGGGCCAGCGGCAGTCGGCGCAATTCCGGCACCCACCGCCGGATGAACGTCCCGGCGGGATCGTGCACGAGCGCCTGCTTCGTCGGGTTGTCGAGGCGCCGGGCGTCCACCGCCGTCACCCCGGATTGCAGCTGCACCTGGCCGAGGTGGATCCCCGGCTCGTAGTCGAGCCAACGCCGCGCCAGGCCGTCCGAGAACGCCTGCCACGGCAGCCAGAGATCGTACGCGGCGAACGACACCAGCAGCGCCCGCATCCGCCAGGGGAGCCAGCCGGTGCCGTGCAGCGCGCGCATGCAGGCGTCGATCAGCGGATAGCCCGTTCGCCCCGTCTCCCACGCCGCCAGCCGCGCCGCCGCGTCCGGTCCCCCCACCAGCGGCCCCAACTCGACCGTCCGTAACTCGTCGTACGGCGCGACCAGGCTCTCCCGCTCGATCCGCCCCGCATCCTCCAATTGCTGCATGAAGTGGCTGCGCCAGCGCAACCGCGACTCGAACGCCGTCAAATCGGCAGTCGGCAGTCGGCAGTCGGCAGAAACAGGGGCACGGTCGGGCGCATAGTCGCCATCAGGCACACTAGCCAGCAACGGCAACGCCCCCTCTGCCGACTGCCGACCGCCGACTGCCGACTGCCTCGCCCCACGCACCGCCAGCACCGTCTCGCGCAGGGACACCGTCCCCCAGGCGAGGTGCGGGCCGAGGCGCGAGCAGGCGTCCGGCGCAGTGTTGGGACCGGACATCGCCCGCCGATACCCCGCCGCCCGCCCCGCCAGGAACGACTCGCGCAGCGCCCGCCCCGCCGCCTCGCCCCCCGCCTGCCGCTCGCTCCGATTGTCCGGCGGCAGGCCGAGTTGCTGATGGGTGGGCAGGGAGCCGGGCGCGAGCCCCGACAGCGGCGGCAGGGCAACGGGCGGGGCCAGCGCCGGGCCGCGCATCCGCTCCTCCCAGCGCGTCGCCCACCCCGCGCGCGTCGGCTGGTGGGTCGCGAAGCCCCGGATCACGCCGTGCTGCGGCAGTTCCGTGAACGGGATGCCCTGCGCCCGCGCCCAGGCGCGCACCGCCCGGTCCCGCGCGCAGGTCCACTCCCGCCCCGTCTCCTCGTGCGCCCAGAGCGCCACGAACGGCACCGCCTCGCGGATCGCCGTCAGGATCGCCACCGGCTCGCCCGTCCGCACCAGCAGCGGCTGCCCGAGCGCCGCCAACCCCGCGCGCAGCTCCCGCAGGCTCTCGCGCACGAAGGTCCAGTGCGCCGGGCCATAGTCGGGCCGCCGCACCAACCCCGGCTCCACCACGTAGAGGGGCAGCACCGGGCCACGCCGCGCCGCCTGCACCAGCGGCGCATGATCGTGCAGCCGTACATCGCGCTTGAACCAGACGACCTGTACCGCGTCCATAGCTCCGACGAGTGGGTGTAGTAGGCGAGTAGGCGAAGTGGGCCAGTAAATGAGCAAGGGTGCGCGGGCGAACGTGGTTCTGCCCCGGCCTCGCGGCGAGGCGGCACGGCACCACACCCTACCGGGCAATTGTACCGCGCGACACGCCGCCCGAGGATCGGCGGACAGGGCGGGCGCGGCCCCTGGTGGCAGCGCGGGCGACAGCGCGAATCGCCCCGCGCATCGGCACCGCTCATACGTGCCGCACGCCCGGCACACACGGCCACGCCAGCACCGCGAACAACGCCTGGCCCGGCCCAGCACCCGGCCCGGCGCAGCGTAGCGTAACGCGCGCGTCAGGGGATCGCGATGAGCGCGATGACGGTGCCGACGCGCCACGCCGCCCGGATGGCGGACGACGCGCCACCGGCCCCCGCCCCCGCTACCAAAGTTTGGTAGCGCGGCACGAATACCGACCGCGCCTACCCTCCTCGCGCTTGCCGGCAGACGCGATTCGGGCGGCGCGGTATGCTGTGGTGTGCATGACCATATCGCGGTCGATCATGCCGCTACCGGCGCGTCAGCCAGAAACACCCACAATGGCGCCGCCCCCGCTCCTCGGCCGGGCGGGTTCCCCGGAGGCATTGCGCCCTTCATGGGTGCATTGCGCCCTTCATGGGTGGGCGCTACCGCCCTCCGGGCGACGGGTGGCGAGCCGGGTGCCCGCGTAGCGGGTGACGAGCCGGGGTGCGGGCCGCACCGGCGCGGGCAGCTTCCGGGGGTTATCATCGCATCCCGGCGCGCGAATGCCCACCCCCGGGTGCCGGATAAAGGCGAAAGTCGGGACTGACGTCGGGACTACCGGGAGGGCGTGACCTCGCGGGGGCGGCGCAGGGCGGCGCGCTCCCGCCAGAGGGTGCGTACCGGCACCCGCCAGAGCGCGCGTACCCCGCAGGCCCAGGCGAGCGAGGCGCTCCACCCCGCCAGGATGTCCGAGGGGTAGTGGACCCCCAGGTAGAGCCGCGAGAGGCCGACGCCGAGGACGAAGATGGTGCCAACGACCAGGACCGGCCAGCGCCACCGCGTCCCCCAAAGGAGGAAGACCAGCGCCGCCACCAGCGCCATCGAGCCCATCGCGTGGCCGCTCGGGAAGCCGTAATCGGTCTCCGGCGCGAGCGACGGCCAGAGGGTCGGGCGCTGGCGTTGGAAGAGGAGCTTTGCCAGCAGGTTGAGCAGTGCCGCCCCGCCGACGATCGTGGCGAAGAGCGCGGCGTTGCCCAGCCAGCGCCGCCAGACAAGGAAGAGCGCGATCGCCCCCGCCAGCGCCGCCATCGGCAATGGGCCGCCGATCGCGGTGAGCGTCAGCATCGGCCGATCGAGCGCGGGGGTGGCACGGGCGTGGAGGGCGAGCAGGATGCCGGTGTCCCACGAGAAACCCTCCCGCGTCCAGACATCCTCGGCGAGGCTGCCGAAGAGGAGCAGGGGAATCCCGATCCCGCAGAAGAGGCCGAGCAGCGCCCAGCGGCGCGCGTAGAAGCGTTGCAAGAGCGGTGCGACGAATCGACGAGTCATGACGTTCCCCCATCCCGCGTCCCGATCGCGGCGACCTACACCCCAAATCAGTTCGTGCTCCCGACACGAACCCCCGGCAGCAGCGGTTCGGCGGCCAGCGCACCGCCCGCGAGCGGGCCGCACATCCCGGCGTCACCGCCCATGTGTACGGGGCTGTGCAACGACCGCTCAGGGTTATGCCGCGCCGACGACGACCGATCCGATGGCACTCTCTTGCCCGGCCCGGATGGTCCAGCCGATGAACAATGCCTCCAGCACCAGCGAGATCAGCCCGACCGGCTCGGCCCATTCCGCCTCGTGGAAGCCGGGCAAGCCGACGGAGCGACTGACGATGTAGAGAATGAAGGCACCCCCGGCGACCAGCGTGCCAAGCCACCAGCCCCAGCGCTCCCCCCGCCAGATGCCATAGGCCGCGACGAGGGCACCCAGCACGTTGAGGACGAACAGGACACCAACATAGGTTGCCTTCGCGAAGTATTCCGGCGCGTCAACGGCGTGGATCAGGCCGACGAGGACGATCAGGACGAACCCGCCCCATTTCACGGGCGCGGAGAGCTTGAGCATGTCGCCTCCATGATGGATAAACGATGGATAAACGCGAATGAACACGAATACGGCGGGAGCGACGGGCAACACACAGGGGCAGATCGGCGCGACGGAACGACGAGATACCGCCGCCCCCCGGCGCGCGCCTGGGTAACGGGCGGACATTGTGCCCTTCACGGGTACATTGTGCCCTTCATGCCCTTCATGGGTAGTGGCTCCCCTCCGGGACACTCCGTGGCCGCAGGCCGGCCAGCCGGGAAGTATGCCCTTCAGGGGTAGCGGCTGCCCGCCGGGGTACTTCAGTCCACCGGCCCCCACGCCCCTCATCCCACGCCCCTCATCCCTACGGACCACGGACCACGGACCACGGACCCATTCTCCCTCCCCCGCCCCACGGCACCACCCGTGCGACTACCCCGGCAGCACCCGGCGTGACCGGTATGCCGTGGCGGCACACGCGAGGAGGGAACAGCGATGGCAGGCGATGGAGACGCGCAACCGTACCGCATCGACGTGGCGCAGGCGACGCTCGATGACCTGCGGACGCGCCTGGCACACGCCCGCTGGCCGGACGAGATCATGGGCGCGGATTGGGACTACGGCACCAACCCGGGGTATCTGCGGGAACTCGTCGCCTACTGGCACGATCGGTTCGACTGGCGGGCGCAGGAAGCGGCGCTCAATCGCCTCCCCCACTTCCGCGCCACGGTCGACGGCGTCGGCCTCCACTTCATCCACGCGCGCGGGCAAGGCCCGCAGCCCCTCCCGCTGCTGCTGACGCACGGCTGGCCCGACTCCTTCTTGCGAATGGTCAAGCTGCTCCCGCTGCTGACCGACCCGGCGGCGCACGGCGGCGACCCCGCCGACGCCTTCGACGTGATCGTGCCCTCGATCCCCGGCTTCGGCTTCTCCGACCGCCCGACCGTGCCGGGCGTCGGCCCCGCGCGCATCGCCGATCTCTTCGCCGCGCTCGTCACCGACACCCTCGGCTACGCCCGCTTCGGCGCGCACGGCGGCGACTGGGGCAGCACCATCACCGAGCAACTCGCGCGGCGGCACCCCGAGGGACTCGTCGGCATCCACCTGACCGACATCCCCTTCGGACACCTCTTCTCGACCCCCGCCGAGGAACAGACCAACGCGGAGCGCGACTATCTCCGGCGGGGCCAGCGGTGGCAAATGGCGGAGGGCGCCTACGCGCTGATCCAGGGGACCAAGCCGCAGACCCTCGGCTACGGGCTGACCGACTCGCCGGTCGGGCTCGCCGCCTGGCTCGTGGAGAAGTTCCGCGCCTGGAGCGACTGCGACGGCGAGGTGGAGCGCCGCTTCACCAGGGACGAGCTGCTGACCAACATCACCCTCTACTGGGTCACCAACACCATCAACTCGGCGAACCGCCTCTACCACGAGTCGCAATTGACGGCGGGGAGCGGCGACCGCGTGGACGTGCCGACCGGCGTGGCGATCTTCCCCAAGGACATCGTCCCCGCCCCGCGCGCGTTCGGCGAGCGCTTCTTCGACGTGCGGCGGTGGACCGAGTTGCCGCGCGGCGGACACTTCGCCGCCCTGGAAGAGCCGGAACTGCTGGCCGGGGAGTTGCGCGCCTTCTTCCGCCCGCTCCGCGCGGCGTAGCGGGGCGGCGCGCGGCGCGACTACAGCGTCGGCGCGCGGCGGGGGCGGGGTGCAGCACCCCGCCCCCGCCGTGTTCCCGCAGCGCAACGATCAGTCGGCCAGCGCCTCGGCGGTTGTCGGATCGATAGTCGCCTTAACCTCGGCCACGCTGTTGGCCGGGAAGCCCCCCTGCGCCGCGTGCTCGCGCACCATCGCCTCGTTCGGCGCGATGTAGAGGCAGTAGATCTTGTCGCCGGTGACGTAGCTCTGGACCCACTGGATCTGCGGACCCATCGTCTTCAGGACGCCGCAGGAGGTCTGGGAGATGCCCTTGAGTTGCTCGGGAGACAACTGGCCGGCACCGGGGATCTCGCGCTCGATGACATACTTCGGCATGGGGGATCCTTCCTGCCCAGAGGGCCGTTACGCGCGCACCGCCATAATCAGGGGCGCGGGGGGCGCGGGCGCACGGCGGGTGAGCACGCCAGCGATCATACGACTCCCGCAGCACCGATCCTACACCCGGCAGCGGGCGCGGGGTATCGGGCGTACGAAGGAGTACGCCGCACGCCATCCCACACCCGACGCCCGCCACAGCGACGTGGCGCACGAGGGCAGGGACGGAACAGGAGACACAGCAACACAGCGGGGAACGGGAGCGGGACAGGAGCGGGAAATGCAATAAGGAGGAGCGGGGTAGCGCCCGCGCCACGGCTTGCTGTCGCCCGTCGCCCAGCGGCTCCGGTCCCGGCCCTACGGACAACGGACTTCCAGGGCCGGGATTGCACTCCCCATGAAGGGCACACTATCCGGCGAAGGGCTGCGGCCATTCAGCCCCACGACCCGACTTGGGAGACCACCCCAGACCCGGCTTGGGCGCACCTCCCCCCGGGGACTAAACCGAAGTGCCGCTGAGAACTAGATCTGCGTCATAATAAGCGTTCGGAGGGCCGATTTAGCCCTTCAGGGAAGGAGAAACGACAGCAAATTGGATCGATGCCGTTTTCTCCTTTCCTAACGCCGAATCTGGCTTATTGTGACGCTTGTCTACTACCTACCGCGTTCTGGCTGTGCCCAGTCCACGGAGGGGGATGTTGTGCCCTTCACGGGTAACTATGCCCTTCGCCGGATAGTGTACCTTTCATGGGTAGTGGCTGCCCTCCGGGGTAGTGGCTGCCCTTCACGGGTAACTATGCCCTTCATGGGTGGTGGCCGCCCTCCGGGGTACCTCGGTCCAGCGGCAACCCACGCCGATCATGCCCCTCCCATCAGCACCTTGGTTTAGGGCTGCGGCGCGGGGGCAAGCGTGCTGCGTGGTGCTGTAGGCCGCCGCCCGCCGCCTACGGACCGTTCTCTCTGCCGACTGCCGACTACGGACCACGGACCCTGCTCTGCCTACTCGCCTACTCCCTTCTCACGCCTCATGCCCCCCGGCCAGGAAGTCCCAGGCGGCGGCGCTGGCCGTTTCGGCGTCGAGCGCCACCCCCGCCGCCAGCGCGTCGCCCGCCGCGTCGCCCAGCGCCACGCGGGCGGCGTCGAGCACGCGGTCGAGTGCGCGCGCCAGCATCGTGGGGCGGGCGCGGTCGGGGATGGGGGAGGTACACGCCGCCGCCCCGGCCAGCCGCAGCGCGTCCGCGTGTCGCCCGGTCGCACCCGCCAGCAGGGCGCAGTAACGGAGGTGCGTGGCGACGGGCTGCCCCTGGCCGTGCTGGCTCATCAGCGTCAGCGCCGCGCGGAGCCAGCGCCGCGCCGCCGCGTGGTCCCCCGCGCGCAGGGCGAGGAGGCCATGCAGCCCCAACGCCTGACAGCGGACGAGCACATGGTCGCACGCCTCCGCCAGGGTGACGCACCGGTCGAGCCAGTCCGCCGCCGCGCGGTCGTCGTCGCGGTCGAGCGCGACGAGGCAGCATTCGCGGTAGACATCGCACAACTGCAACTGATCGCCGGTCGCGGCGAAGGCGGCCTCGCTCTCCAGCAGGGCGGCGTGCGCCGCGCGCGGGTCCCCCTCCAGCCGGATCAGCACCGCCAGGGCGAGGAGCGAGACGCCGCGCTCGCGCCGCACCCCCGGCGCGTGGCGCAGCGCCAGCCCCGCGAGGTAGGCCGCGCGGGCGGCGTCGTAGGCCCCCGTATCGAGGTGGGCGTGGCCGAGCATCGTCAGCCCCCCGGCGACGATCTCCGGGTCGTTCGCCGGGGCGACGGTGAGGCAGCGCTCGGCCAGCCGCCGCGCCGCGTGGGGGTCGGCGTGCCGGTAGGCGAGCAGCGCGGCGGCGAAGTAGGCGTGCGCCAGCAGCCCGACCGGGGCCACCGCCCCCGCCGCGACGAGGGCGAAGAACCGCTCGAACCACGCGCGGCCCTCGCGCAGCTTCCCGGCCTGGATCCAGTCGCGGCAACACTCCTTGCAGAGTTGCAGCCCGCCGACCACGTCGCCGCGCGCGGCCAACCAGCGGAGCGCCGCGTGCACGTTGTCCCCCTCGCGGCGCAGCAACGCCTGCCGCTGCGGGCGATCGGCCCCCGTCCACGCCTCGTAGCTCCCGGCGGTCAGCGTCACCATGTGGGCCGCGTGGCGGTCGCGCGCGGCCTCCTCCTCGCCGTGCGCGCGCAGTTGCGCCAGCGCGTAGGCGCGGATCGTCTCCAGCAGCCCCAGGCGCGGCTCCTCCTCCGGGGTCGCCGCCGTGGCCGGATCGAGGCGCCGGAGGAGCTGGTGCCGGACCAGGCTCTCCAGCCCCGCGAGGAGTGCGTCCGGCGCGGCGGCGGGGGCGAGCGCCGCCAGCAGCCCGAGGCCCGCGCCCCCCTCGCAGACGGCCAGCGCCCGGAAGAGCGCCCGCTCCGCCGGGGTGAGGAGGTCGTAGCTCCAGCCGATCGTGCTGGTGAGGGTCTGCTGACGCGCGGGGCGATCGGGCGCGGCCCCGGCCAGGAGGTCCAGGCGGTCGCCGAGCCGCGCGAGCAACGCCGCCGGGGTCAGCACGCGCAGCCGCGCAGCCGCCAGTTCGAGCGCCAGCGGCAGGCCGTCGAGGCGGCGACAGAGGGCCGCGATGTCGGCGGCGTTGCCGGGCGTGATCGCGAACGTGGGGTCGCTCGCCGCCGCGCTCCGCACGAAGAGGGCGACCGCCGCCGCGCGCGCGATGGCGTCCGGCGCGGCATCGTGAGGCGGGAGGGCGAGCGGGGCCACCGGGTACGCCCGCTCGCCGCGCAGCCCGAGCGCCGCCCTGCTTGTCACCAGCACGGTCAGTTGCGGGCAGGCGTCCAGCAGCGCCGCGAGCGCCCCCGCCGCCGACAGGAGGTGCTCGAAGTTATCGAGGCAGAGGAGGGGCGCCCGCCCGCGCAACGCCCCGCGCAGGCCCCCTCGCGCACCCCCAGCGCCCCCGCGATCGTCGGCAGGAGCTGGGCCGGGTCGGCGAGGGGGGCCAGCGGCACGAAAGGGACGCCATCCGCGTAGCCCGGGGCCAGCGCGGCGGCGACGGCCAGCGCGAGGCGGGTCTTGCCGACGCCGCCCGGCCCGGTGATGGTCAGCAGCCGCGCTCCCCCCCGGCGCACCGCCGCGACGAGCGCGGCGACATCGTCCGCGCGCCCGATCAGCGGCGGGGCGGGGCGCGGCAGCGGCGGGACGAGCAAGGGGGGGCGCGGGGCGCGGGGCGCGGCGGGATGCGCCGGTGCCGCCGCCGCCTCGAAGCGCCGCCGTGCGGCGGCATCGAGCCCGAGGGCGTCCAGCAGCAGGTGCAGCGTCGCCGCTTGCGGGCGCGACTTCAGCCCGCGCTCCAGATCGCTGATCGTGCGCGTGCTCAGCGTGGCGCGCTCCGCCAGCGCCTCCTGCGTCAGCGCGGCGGCGGCGCGGGCCTGCCGCAGGAGCGCGCCGAATCGCACCGGGTGCAAGGCCGTCGGCGGGGCGGCGGTTCGCGGTGTGCGGGCCGGGCCGGGCTTCTGCCGTCGAGCATACATGGCGGGTGCTCCTCGCGCGTGGCGGCGGCGGAGTAGAGAAGTCCGTAGTCGGCAGTCGGCAGTCGGCAGAGAGAACGGTCCGTAGTCCGTAGTCCGTAGCGTTGGGCGAGATCGCCGGGCGGCAGATGGCAGGTGGGGGGAGGTTGGTCCTGGTCCGTGAGGTTGGGACCGGGGCCGGGGCCGAGGAGCGGCGGGTGGCGGCAAGCCGTGGCGCGGGCGCTATCCCGCTCTTGTATATATCCCGATATTCCGCTCCCATCTTCCTCTGCGCCTCTGCGCCTCTGCGCCTCTGTGCCTCCTGTTCCGGCTCTTTTCCCGACCCTGTGTCTCTACGTCTCCGCGGCCAAGGTCCTCTTCTCGGCGTCTCTGCGGTGAGCGTCCCCACCGGCGAGCGTGGCCTACCACACAGTACGTCGCGCGGGGGCGCCACGTCACCGATGAACGATCTGCACCGCCCGAATGTCTGCGGTGCAGTATACCGCGCGGCGACGGTATTGCCCTCGCAGCGGTGCCGGTCGAGGCACACCCCGATCGGCGACTCCTGGCGGGGGGGAAGCTACGCCGCCCGGCTCTTCATCCGCGCCGAGCGACGTCCCTAATGCGCTTCGCGCCGCTGCGCCCTGTTTGCAGGGAGGGTGCGGCGCCAGCAAACACGGCTCCCAGCGGGGACGGCCCGCACCCCCGCCGCCCGCGGGCGGCACCCCCTCTCCCAATTCTAGGAGAGGGGGCATCGCCGTTATTGACGCTTCTGATTGCTGGCATCGCGCCGTTAACGTTCCAGCCCGCGTAGGCGGGTATCATGCCCTTCATGGGGAGCGGCTGCCCTCCGGGGTACTGCGTGGCCGCAGGCCATCCAGCCGGGAGCGGCTGCCCTCCGGGGCACCTCGGTCCAACGGCCATCTCACGCCCAACGGCATTACCCACGCCGGGGGTAATCATCGCGTCGGTGCGGCCCTCACCCCGGCTCGACTGCGCTCGCCACCCCTCTCCCAATTTAGGGGCCGTTTCATAACCCAGGATCGAGCGCGATTCTCGGCACCACGACTGGGGGCGATGCGGTTATGAAACGGCCTCTTAGCTCGACTTTGGCCTTTTGAGGGGGGAGAAGGGAAAGGGTAGGGTAGGCTCGTCGACCGCTCTGTGCCGGAGGAGGAGACGATGCCGACCCTACCGCCCGCCATGTTACAACTGCTCGCCCCG
>JAABUM010006086.1_pt1 | contig 12102 bp, 9 predicted proteins | sample 5559161 | NCBI WGS metagenome assembly JAABUM01 (sample SAMN10711868, study PRJNA513369) | rock metagenome | isolation source: Antarctica rocks | place: Antarctica: Victoria Land, Siegfried Peak nord | reverse complement strand
TGACCAAAGCGGCGATGGGCGAGGTGGAGTCTCACCTCATCCGGCTGCCGTACCTCGAAAAGTGGTTCGTGGACATCAGCCCGACACGAGCGCCCGCACGGGAGACGTAATTCTTCGCGCAGCCCTAACTCCTTGACGCGCCCCTGATCCTTCACCGACGAGGGGATCCCGACGATGCCGAAGGCTCCCTGCGTGTTGCGGGTCACAGCCTTGCCGCCATTGAGGGCCGAGGGGACCAACCCGGCGATCGTCGCCTGCGGGTTGGCCTTGACCAGATTGGCATACGCCGTTCCGGCGGATTTCGGGGTGGTGAAGCTCTCGAAGCCGCCGCCGTGGACCCCGACCTTCCCGCCCGTGAAAGCGGTACTCGCCTGGGCGAAGGTCATCGCCCAGGCGTCGGGGTGGAACGAGCCATCGATGAAGAGGTTCCGCAGGAATTCGAGCCCCTGCCGGAACTCGTCCGTCTCGATCTCGTTCGTGAGGGTGCCATCAGCGTTGACGCGCCAGTTGAACGGCGTCCCGAAGAGGTTGTAAGGATGGTGGAGGTATCCCAGCCCCCCCAGCCGCCGCCGTAACGGGTGACGCCCCAAGTATCGGGCTGCCCGTTGCCGTCCGGGTCCTTCTTCGTGAATGCCAGCAGCAGCGCCCGGAGATCGTCGGTGCTCGCGGGCGCGGCGAGGCCAACTTTCTTGGCCCAGTCGAAGCGGTAGAAGCCGATGTTGCCATTGCGCTGCAACGGGCGCGGCACACCGTAGATCTTCCCCTTGAAACTGCTGTTCTTCCAGGTACTGGCCGGGATCGTCGCGAGGTTCTTGTACTCCTTGAGCGCGTCACCGGTGACATAGGGGGTCAGATCGAGGAACGCGCCCTGATCCATCGCCAGATATTGCGGCGCGGCATTCTGCCCCGGATTGAGGTAGAAGAGTTCCGGCAGGTCGCCGCCCGCGAGCAGCGCCGCCGACTTCTCGCCGTAGTTCGGCTGCGGGGTGATGATCGGCTCCCAGGTGCAACCGAGACGCTTCTCCAGCTCCTGCCAGAACTTGTTCTGCTCGCGCGCCACCGGCGGGGAGTTATAGGCGATCGTGAAGGTGGTGATCTTGCCCCCGGCGGTCGGCGTGCCCCGGTAGCTCTGCGGATAGCTGGCGGGCACGGCGGTGATCGCGTCCGGCACGCCCTCCAGGGTCGCCTTGATCCGTCCCGCGCCTGCGGTCGGACTGACGGTCGCGGTTCCCGAAACGACCCCCACGGTCCCTACCGGGTGCGTCGCCACGGCGGTGCCGCTCGCGAGGCCGATACTGCCACCGCTCCCGCCCGTGCCGCCAGCGGTCGTCGGGGTGGCGTTGCCACCACAGGCGGCCAACAGCGCCGCGCCCGCGAGGCCCAACGAGGCCCGTAAGAGGGCGCGGCGGCTCACAACGACGTTCCTGCGGTATCGATCGGCTCGTTCATGCACTTCCTTCCCTACCACCAGTCTGCGAGCGGGCCAGCATGGCACCGACCCCGCCCGACCAACGTCTCCTGCCCCGTAAATCGGCGTGCTGGCGATCGGCACAACAGGAAGATTTACCGCAGCATTGTTGGCAAATCCTGTAGCCAGGGTAGGGTAAGGCAGAAAGCATGCCGCGAGGGGCGGCGCGATCGCGCCGCCCCTCGCGTGGACGATCCCCTTCTTGTTCCAGATCGGGGATCCCGACCCGGACAGCGGGAACGGCGCGATTGCGCCGCCCCCGCTGTGTGTGACTTCTAGCCCTTGAGCGAAGCCTGGAACTCGGTGCGGATCTGGTCGCCGCCACGACTCTTCCAGTCGGCGATCGCCTGGGTGAGCGCGGTCAGCGGCTCGCGCCCGGTGATGATGGCGGTGACGCGGTCGAAGCCGAACTGGTTGAGCTCCGCCTGCTTCGAGACGTTCGTCTGCGAGTAGAGCGGCCAGGAAGGATCGTCGATACCGACCTTGAAGATTTCGAGCGCCATCTTCTGGCCCGTCTCCGCCGCGCCCGGCGCGGTCGGGTAGTAGAAGACCGGCAGGCCACCCATCACATAGGCGAGATCGCCCTTTTCCGCGATGCCCTGGTCGGTCGTGGTGAAGGCACCGGTCGCCGGATCCTTCTGCGAGTCCACGCCCTCGATGCCGTAGTTGAGGAAGTTGTACTCCTCGCTGCCGAACGGTGCGGCGAGGTAGTCCAGGATCCGCAGCAACTCCTTGACGCGGTTCTGGTCCTTCACCGACGACGGGATGCCGACGAAGCCGAACGACCCCTGCGTGTTGCGGGTGACCCCCTTGCTCCCGGCGACCACGTCCGGGAACAACCCGGCGATCGTCGCGTTCGGGTTCGCCTGCACCAGCTTGTAGAGGGCGGTGCCGGTCGACTTCGCGGTGATGAAGTTGCCGAAACCTTCGCTGTGGAGGCCGACCTTACCACCCAGGTACGCCTGCTGCGCCTGGGCGAAGTTCATGCCGCCGGAATCGGGGTGAAAGGAGCCGTCCGCGAAGAGATTCCGCAGATATTCGAGCGCCTGCTTGAACTCGTCCGTCTCGATCTGGTTAGTCAGCGTGCCGTCCGCGTTAGCGCGCCAACTGAATGGCACCCCGAACATGTTATTCGCGACGCGGGAATCGTCCCAACCGGTCCAGTCGCTGCCGTAGCGCGCGAGACCCCAGGTATCGGCCTGCCCGTTGCCGTCCGGGTCATTCTTGGTGAACGCCTGGAGCATCTTCCGCACATCGTCGGTACTCTTCGGCGCGTCCAGGCCAACTTTCTTGGCCCAGTCGGAGCGGTAGAAGCCGATGTTGCCATTGCGCTGGAGCGGCTTCGGCACCCCGTAGTACTTGCCCTTGAAGCTGACATTCTTCCACGTATCCGTCGGGAAGGTGGCGAGGTTCTTGTACTCCTTCACCGCGTCGCCGGTGACGTAGGGGGTCAGGTCCAGGAACGCGCCCTGATCCATCGCCTTGTATTGCGGCGTGGCGTTCTGGCCGGGATTGAGGTAGAAGAGCTCGGGCAGGCCGCCGCCCGCGAGCAGCGCCGCCGACTTCTCGCCGTAGTTCGGCTGCGGGGTGATGATCGGATCATAGGTGCAGCCGAGGCGCTTCTCCAACTCCTGCCAGAACTTGTTCTGCTCGCGCGCCACCGGCGGCGACTGATACGCGATGGTGAAGACACTGACCTTGCCACCCTTGCTCGGCGTGCCCGTGTAGCTCGCCGGGAAGCTGGTCGGCACGGCGGTGATGGCGTCCGGCACCCCGGGCATGGTGGACTTAATGATGCCATTGCTCGCGGTGGGGCTGCCGGTCGCGGTGCCGGAAGCGGTCCCTGCGGTCCCGGATGGCCGCGTCGCCACGGCGGTACTGCTACCGGTCGCGGTCGTGCGCGTCGCGGCGGCACCACCGGTCGCGGCGGTCGGCGCGGTTGAGCTACCACCGGCGGCGGCAGTCGGCGCGGTCGAAGCGCCGGTGCTCGGCGCGGTCGAGCCGGTGCTACCGCCGGTCGTCGGTGTGGCGTTGCCGCCGCACGCGGCCAGCAGGGCCGCCCCCGCGAGTCCCAACGAGGCCCGCAAGATCGTGCGTCGGCTGAGGCGCTGTGGCCCCTCGGCGCGGGTCAAACGATCGTCCATGATGTCTCCTTCCGTCCGGTATATGGCCTGCGCGTGCAGGCCACGCTGTGTATTTAGTCCGTCCCCCAACGAACCCCCACCCCTGGCTCCCCGTGATACCTGTATGTGCATGACCATCGCGCGGGCACTAGCCCTTGATCGCGCCGGTCAGGACACCCTGAGCGAAGTACTTCTGCAAGAAGGGATAGACGAGGACGATCGGCAAGGTCGCCACCACCACCACCGCCATCTGGATCGTCTGGGCCGGCGGGGGGGCCTGGTTCGGGTCGAGGGTCACCGCGCTCGCCAGCGACGAGCCTTGCAGCACGTATTGGCGCAACACCAACTGGATCGGCCATTTGCTGGCATCGTTGAGATAAAGGACGGCATTGAAGAACGAGTTCCAGATCTCCACGCCGTAGAAGAGGGCGATCACCGCCAGTACCGCCTTCGAGAGGGGCAGGACGATCCGCCACAGGATTTGCCAGTCGTTCGCGCCGTCGAGCCGGGCACTCTCTAGGAGTTCCTTCGGCAGGCCGATGAAGAAGTTGCGGAGCACCACCAGATTGAAGGCTCCGATCAGGCCCGGCAGGATCAGCGACTGGTAGGTGTCGATCATGTTCATGTTCTTGACCAACAGGTAGCTGGGGATGAGACCGGGCGAGAAGAGGAGCGTACCGAGCACCAGGAAGAGGACCGGCTTCGCGCCCGGCACGCTCGTCCGGCTGAGGCCATAGGCGAGCGCCACGCTGAAGATCATCTTCACCGTCGTCCCGACCGCCACCAGCCCGATACTGACGACCAGCGAGCGCACAACGACACCGCCGCGCAGGATCGAGCGATACGCCTCCAGCGAGGGATTCTTCGGGAAGAGGATCAGCCCACCACCGATGACATCCTTGGCGCTGGAGAAGCTGACCGCGACGATGTAGACCATCGGGAAGAGCACGACGAGGGCGACCAGGATCAGGAAAATCGCCTTCAATACCTGCACGAACGGGCTAGTCTCTTCCATCCAGACCGGGCGGTTCCCACCGCCGCGCCCGAACAAACCGCCGCGCTTGGGGCTATGTGTGGAGACAACGGAGGCGAGGGCGGCGGTCTGGTCCCCTTGGGGCACCTGGGCAGGGTTCGTGATCGACATTAGTACACCCCCTCTTCGCCGAAGCGCTTGGAGACCCAGTTCGAGCCGACGACGAGTAATGTCCCGACCACACCGCGCACCAGGCCGACGGCGGTGGCGAAGCCCCAGTCGCCGCCCTGGATACCGCGGAAGTACGTGAACGTATCGAGTACCTCCGACGCCTCCGCGCCGACCGCGCCGCGCTGGAGGTAGTACTGCTCGAAGCCGGTGGAGAGCGCCTGCCCGAGGCGGAGGATCAGCAGCAGCACGATTATCCCGCGGATGCTCGGGAGGGTGATGTGCCAGAGCCGCCGCCAGCCGATGGCCCCGTCGACCGCGCCCGCCTCGTACAACTCGGTATCGACCTTGGTCAACGCCGCCAGGAAGATGATCGTACCCCAACCGGCGTTCTTCCAGATGCTCTCGGCGATCACCAGGAACTTGAACGTGCCGGGATTGTTCATGATGTTGATGACGTCCATCCCATTGTTGCGGAGCAACTGGTTCAGGACGCCCGCGCCGCCGAGGATCTGCTGCCAGAGGGCGATCACGACCACCCAGGAGAGGAAGTACGGTAGATAGACGATGCTTTGCATCGCGCGCTTGATCCGTTCGTTGAAGACGCTGTTAAGGATGAGCGCCAGGATGAGGGGGGCCGGGAACGAGAAGATCAGCTGCAAGATCTCGATGACCAGCGTGTTCTTCAACGCGGTCTTGAAGTCCACATCGGTGAAGAGTCGCTGGAAATTGGTGAAACCGGTCCACGGGCTCTCCAGGATGCCGATGTACGGCGAATAATCCTTGAACGCGATGATATTGCCCAGCAGCGGCAGATACTGGAAGGCCAGGAAATAGAGCGCGCCGGGGATGATGAAGAGATACATCCACCGATCGCGCATGATCCGCGCACCGAGCGAAAGCCCTTTCGCTTTCGTCCGCGACTGCGCCCCTTGCGCGGTCAGCGGCGCGGACGGATTGCCGGTTGTCGCCATTGTGCCCCCCCTATCCTTACCACTCGCTCGTCCTACCCTCGCATCGGTGGTGCGAGGCACCCGCCCTTAGCGCGCCAGCCTACCATCCTCTCTCGCAACATTTATTCCCTTCTCCCCACACTCGACACCGATCATGATACGAATACGCCCGGGGATACCTGGTGGTGCCGGACAATGGCTAGGGTTTTCGCTGGCGCACCGATTGTCGTTCGAGTAAGCGCGGCTGGAGTGTCGTCAGGATCGGTGCGGCATCGGGCCAAGTGATACGGAAAATGAGCGCTTGCACGGCCAGACGGCCCATGCTGACCTTGTCGACGGCCATCGTCGTCAGCGGGGGGCTCATCTGGCGCCCCAGCTCGATGTCATCGAAGCCCATGACCGAGAGATCGTGCGGGATCTGGCAGCCCTGCGCGCGGGCGACATTCGCCGCCTCCACCGCGAAGACATCGTTGCACCCGAGGAGCGCGGTGATCCGGGGCTCCGCCTCGATCAGCTTCGGCAGCGCGGTCGCTAGCGGCTCGTCATCCCCGGCAAAGTGGACCGGCAGACCCCGCTCGCGCATGGCGCGCAGATAGCCCTCGCGCCGCTGCCGGAAGTTCACATCGGCGACGATCCGGGAGCCGACGAACGCGATCTGCTGATGACCCTTGGCGAGCAGCGCGCATGTCGCCTCGTACGCCCCGGTTTCGTTCGCCGTGGCGATGGCATCGTGGCGATGCGCGCGCGCGGGGGCATCGACAAGGACCAGCGCCGTCTGGCACCGGGCACTGATCTGCGCGATCACCTCCTCGGTGAACGCCCCGACCAGCAAGAGGCCGTCGAGCGGCTGTTCGAGCAGATGCTCCGGCGTGTCGAGCGGGCGATTGTCCTCATCGACCCGCAAGGAGGCGTAGAGCAGATTCAGCCGTTGCTGCTGCGCGGCGGCGTCGATGCCGGTCAGCACCCAGGAGTAGAAGGGATTGACCGACATCTGCTCCTGCCCCGGCGGATTGGTCCGCACCCGGAGGATCAGGCCGATGTTGCGGGTCGTCACCGCCGTGGCGGGCGGCAGGGTGCGCTGATAGCCGAGCGCGGCGGCGGCGTCGAGCACCCGCTGGCGCGTCTCCGTGCTGATCCCCGGCTTCTGTCGCAGGACGAGCGAAACCGTCGCGGCGGAGGCGTTGCTCTGTCGCGCGATGTCCTCGATCGTCACCTTGCGGCCCATGCCGATACCCCGATCCCGACAGTGCAGCATTGTCAATCCGACGGTGCAGGATAGCTATCAGGCTAGCACAGCCCGGCCCATCATTCAAGGGTTTACTGAATATTTTAGCATCTGTTCAATGAAAACATACAGCGGATGGCAGAACAGATCATGCTTTCCCAGGCTATAGCAAGGGAAAGTGTTACTGAAGCGCTGGAGTAGCACAGAGGATTGTCGCCACGCTGACCCATCATGCAACGGGAAAGGTCCATTATCCGCACGTTGAAAACCATACCACTCACCTGACAACATGGCGACCTTCTGCGCCTCCGGCGTAAACCGGCATACCGCGCGCGGCAGCGCACGGCGAGGGTGCTATACTCGGGCATCGGGGGCCAATGGCGGCACCCGCGAGCAAGAGGGAGGGATAGCGAGCTATGAGCAAGGCACCCGTCCAGACCCCGGATATTCAGCGCCCGTCGCGCGACATCATCGAAGGGCTCAAGTCGATCGGCAGCGCCACCGCCGCAGGCGAGATGAGCCGCCTCGGCATCCGCGATCCCCATCTGCGCGGGATCACCAACTGGACCCCCGGCAAGGTGGCCGTCGGCCCCGCGCTGACCCTCCAGTTCATGCCGAAGCGCGAGGACCAGTATAAGGTCGACGAGTATTCGGACCCCGAGGTGCAGCTGCACCGCCACGTCCTCTACCACACCCAGCCGGGCGACATCGTGGTGGTGGATGCGCGCGGCCACCTGGGCAGCGGCGTCTTCGGCGACATGATGCTAACCTACTTCGCCGGACGCGGCGGCGCGGGCGTCGTCATCGACGGGGCCATCCGCGACTACCCCAAGGCCCAGAAGCTCGGCATCGGCCTCTGGCTGAAAGGGACGACCCCGAACTTCCACACCCAGACGGACATCGTCCCCTTCGCCGTGAACGTGCCGATCGCCTGCGCCGATACGCTGGTGCTGCCCGGCGACATCATGGTCGCCGACGATGACGGCGTGGTCGTCGTCCCGATCGCGCTGGCCGAGCAACTCCTGGAGCGGGCCAGCCGCCACAACGAGTGGGAAGAGTTCTCGCGGCTGCGCCTCTCGCAGGGCGGCGACCTTCGCAAGTACTACCCGCTCCACGAGAGCGTGCGCCCCGAGTACGAGGAGTGGAAGGCGAAGCAGGGTCATTAGAGCAAAGCGCACAATGCTTGGCTCGCCGGGGACCGGGACTGAAGTGCCCCGGAGGGCAGCCGCTACCCATGAAGGGCAGCCTCTCCCGGCTGCATGGCCTGCGGCCACAAAGTCCCCTCCGGGGACTAGAAACCGCGGCGCGGGGTCACGCATGCTGCGTGACGCTGTAAAAAACCCGGCAGCCGGGACACAAGGAGCGGGGGGACGGCCTCATGGGCCGTCCCCCGCTCCTGCTTAACTTTCCCGAGACACGATGCGCCAGGGCCGAGCGTAACGAGATCAGAGCGCCTACTCGGTCACATCCTCGCGCGCCGAGTGCAGCACCTGGAACGAGCCCAAGATGTTCACGAAGAGGCAGTGCGACCGCAACTCGTCGATCGCGCTCTCGTAGCGCGGGTCGTGCGGGTCGCCCTCCACATCGGCGTAGAAATAGTAGTCCCAGGGGCGCGCGCGGGCCGGGCGCGACTCGATCTTCGTCAGGTTCAGCCCGTTCGTGGCGAGCGGGCCGAGCGCGTTGTAGAGCGAGCCGGGCGTGTTCGGCACCGAGAAGACGAGCGAGCGCTTGACGACACCGGGACGCACCGGGGCCAGCGCGAACGTATCGGCGGCGAGCGGCGTATCCGGGTGCGACAGGACCAGGAACTTCGTGTAGTTGTGCGGGTTGTCCTCGATCTCCGCCGCCAGGACCGCGAGGCCGTAGAGTTCGGCGGCGCGGCGACCGGCGATCGCGCCCTGCTCGCGCCGCCCCTCGTCGCGGATGCGCCGCGCGCTCCCCGCCGTGTCACCGCCGATCTCCCCGCGGATGCCGTGGCGCGTCAGGAATTCGTGCGTCTGCGCCAGCGCCTGCGGGTGCGACAGCGCGACCGTGATCGCGTCGAGCGGCACCTCCGGCAGGGCGAGCAGATAGTGATGCACCTGGAGATCGAATTCGCCCCGGATCGTCACCGCGTCGCGATGGGTCAGCAGCAGATCGTAGGTATCGTTGATCGAACCGGCCTGCGAGTTCTCGACCGCGACCACCCCATACGCCGCCGCGCCGCCCGCGACCGCCTCGAAGATCGCCGCGAAGGTGGCGCACGGCACCGCCTCGATCGGGCCGAAGATCGTCTGCGCGGCCTCCTCGGTGTTCGCACCCGGATTGCCGTAGTGGGCCACGCGCGGCACGGTCATCCTATCCCCCTCCCAGTGAGCAGTCGTCAGTCATCAGTCGTCGGCGGCATGCGGGTCCAGGACGACTGTACGGTAGCACGGCGCGGGGGCGTGGTCTAGCCCGAGCCGACCACGCCCCCGCGCGAACTATGCTCCCGCGCGAACCACGCGGCGACCTGCCTCGAGAGCGCATCGCGCACGCGCGCGAACCGGGCGTGCCGATGGCCGTTCGCGCCGGAGGGGTGCGGCAGGCCGATCAGGCAGCGCGCCGGGTCGAGCGCCCCCGCCGCCACCAGTTCCGCCAGCCCATCGGCGGCGCAGGTGCCGAGGGCGATCACCAGCGCGGTGGGGATCGCGCGCAATTCGGGCAGGAATGTCTCCCAGAGGTAGCGGCGCAGGAGCGGACTGCGGCGCACGGTCGGGGCGTGGCCGGTCCAGTCCCGCCCGGCGACGAACGCGGGATGCCGCACGACCGCCGAGGTGTGCAACAGGTCGGCGCGCTCGGCGTAGAGGGCCGCGCTCGCCGGGATGTCGAGCGCGGCGGGGAGGCCGATCCCGTCGAGCATCGCCAGCAAGAAGTGGCGGATCGGCCCCGCGAAGCTCGCCTGATACTTCACGCGCGCGCAGATCGCGGCCAAGTCGCCGTCGCCCACCAGCAGGGCATCGCGCGTGGCGCGCAGGGCGATCTCCATCTGCCGGAAGCCGGGGGTGATCCCGACCAGGGTGATCCGGGCGCGCGGATTGAGGTAATCGAACGGCGCATAGTAGATCGCCAGCCGCCCTTCCTCGTGCAACAGGAATTCGGGCGTTAGCAACGCCTCGCGCGACAGGCGCGTATCCGGTGGCAGCGCGGCGATCCGGGGCGCATACGCCGCCAGTCGCGCCGCCGCTTCCGCGAATGGATCCATCACCGATCTCTCCCACTGACGAAACGGGGACGGGGAATCACCGCAGAGGTACAGAGGCACAGAAGACGAAAAGAGAGAGAAGATTTGGTGTGGTCCAGTCCGCAGAGGCGGACAGTGTGCCCTTCACGGGTAGAGTATGCCCTTCACGGGTAGAGTATGCCCTTCATGGGTAGTGGCTGCCCTCCGGGGTACTGCGTGGCCGCAGCCTTCAGCCGGGGCTTTAGCCCAACGGCACCACCCACCTTCATGGTGGCACTACTCACGCCGATGCGGCCCGCACCCCGTCGCGTCCGCCCAGAGGGCACCCGGCGCGCTACCCCGCTCCCTCTCAAGGAGAGGGGCCTCATTGTCGGGGTGGGCGGGTGCCGTGACCACCCTCGCCCCCGGCTCGTCCACCCAGAGAGTTCCCGGCTCGCCACCCCGCCGCCCAAAGGGCACCCGCCCATCCGAGGAGAGGGGGCATCGCCGTTGCCAGGCTTCTGGCCGCTGCTATGAGGGAAGGCGCTGCGCGTGCCGTGGCTACCGCCCCCACAAATTCGTCCTCCTCTCGTCCCTCTCTGTGACTCTGTGCCTCCTGTTCCGTTCTCTTCGCGCGTCACGCCACGGCGATCTGCGCGGCGATCGCCTCACCCAGCTCCTTCGTCCCCACGGTGCGCGTGCCGGTCGCGGCGATGTCCCCGGTACGGAGGCCACTCGCCAGCGCCGCATCGACCGCGCGCTCGATCGTCCGCGCCTCCTCATCCAGGCCGAGCGAGAGGCGCAGCAACAACGCCGCGCTGAGGATCGCGCCGAGCGGATTCGCGCGGTCTTGTCCTGCGATGTCCGGGGCGGAGCCGTGGATCGGCTCGTAGAGGCCGAACTGCTGGCCGCGCGCGCCCGCATAGTCCGGGGCTTTGCCGTTCAGAGAGGCCGAAGGGAGGACGCCGAGCGACCCCGCGAGCACCGCCGCCTCGTCGGTCAGGATGTCGCCGAAGAGGTTTTCGGTCACGATCACGTCGAAGCGGCGCGGATCGGTGATCAGGTACATCGCGCAGGCGTCGACCAGCACATGATCGAGCGTGATGGCGGGGTACTCCGCCCCGATCTCGGTCGCCACCTCGCGCCAGAGCCGCGACGTATCGAGGACATTCGCCTTGTCCACGCTGGTGACCCGCCCGCGCCGCCCGCTCGCCAGCTCGCAGGCGAGGCGCACCACGCGACTGATCTCCCCCTCGCCGTAGGGCAGCGTGTCGACCGCGCGCCGCGCGCCCGCCTCGGTCCAGCGGCGGCGGGGCTCGCCGAAGTAGATGCCGCCAGTTAATTCACGCACGACGAGCAGATCGACCCCTTCGACGATCTCGGGCTTGAGGGGGGAGGCGGCGACGAGTGCGGGCAGGGGACGCACCGGGCGGAGGTTGGCGAAAAGGCCGAGCGCCTGCCGCAAGGCGAGCAGGCCGCTCTCCGGGCGCCGCGCGACCGGCACCTTCTCCCACTTCGGCCCGCCGATCGCGCCGAAGAGGACCGCGTCGCTGCGGCGGCAGAGCTCGAGCGTGGCGGCGGGCAACGGCTCACCGGTCTCGTCATAGGCCGCGCCCCCGACCAGCCCCACCTCGTAGGTGAATTGCCGGTCGTGCCGTGCCGCCACCGCATCGAGCACCACGCGCGCCGCCCCGGTCACCTCCGGCCCGATCCCGTCCCCCGCCAGCACCGCGATCCGATACGCCTGCCCCCCGCTCACACACCCCTCCTCCAAACGATTCACCGCAGAGACGCAGAGACTACAGAGAACGAAAAAGGAGACGTAGCCACAGAGCGCACAGAGTACGAGGGAGAGAAAGTACGATTTGAGGGATGCTTTGCTAATAATGAGGGCATTTCCTAACCGGTCGAGATTGCTGTAGGCTCCCTCCTCAGCGCGGCTCGTCCCCGCGCTGAGGAGGAGCGCCATGATTCCCGCGACGTGTTCGAGCACGGCACCGGTCCCGCCCCC
>JAABUM010006083.1_pt1 | contig 12110 bp, 12 predicted proteins | sample 5559161 | NCBI WGS metagenome assembly JAABUM01 (sample SAMN10711868, study PRJNA513369) | rock metagenome | isolation source: Antarctica rocks | place: Antarctica: Victoria Land, Siegfried Peak nord | reverse complement strand
TATTGCGCGTCTGGGCACCGCCGACGGCACCGGGCGACCGCACGTGGTGCCGATCGTGTTCACGGTCGTGGGGGATCGGCTGTATACCGCGGTCGACGCGAAGCCCAAGAGCGGCAACGTGCTGCGCCGCCTGGCTAACATCGCGGTCAATCCTCGGGTCAGCGTGCTCGTCGACCACTACGACGACGACTGGACCCAGCTGTGGTGGGTGCGTGCCGACGGCACCGCACAGCTGCGTGATATCGACCGCGCCGACGTCAAATTGCTCGCCAGCCGCTACCCGCAGTACCGGGAGCAGCCGCCACCAGGCCCCCTTATCGTCGTTACCGTCGAGCGCTGGTCGGGCTGGACAGCGGGTGACCTTGGCCGACCGACCGACCGCCCGCGCTAACCCAAGGGCGCCGCTGCCCGGCCATCGCCGCTACCGCCGTTCAGCTGCTGATGGCTCACCCGCCAGGCGCATGGTGGAACGATCCATGCGGTGGTTCGCGCGTGCGCCAGCAACCCGGCCCGGGTGCTGCCCCCGGATCCGGAGCGGCCGATCCCTCGCCGGTGCGGATTTTGGGATTTGAGGGTAGAACTGAGGGACGGATCCACGGCAGACCAAGGCCGGACCAGCAGAGAAGACCCCGCCTCTCGGTCGAGGCTCCCAGCACGAGCACCAGGCACCCACGCGACGTCAGGCCCACCACACCGGGTCAGCGCGGTCGGCCTGCGGCAGTCGACACACGTCTCCTGCCGCCGAGGCCACTCAGACACCGCGCAACAAGGCACGCTTGGTAGCCGGGTAGCTCATGCTCGTGGACGGCGCCCCTCTCGCCCAGGGGCGCCGTCCGACTTGTGTGGCCACGGCTCCACTCGGGCGGATGTCATCTTGGCATTGCGACGCCCCGCCCGTGGGAGGAGGCTGCCGTGTTACCGTGCTCAGCGCGCAATGATTGACCATGTTTGTTCCGCATCGCCCATCCCGTGGCGGCGGCGTGGTGTCCGAGCAGCAGTACACAGTTGTCGTCCGGTCACGATCCCGCCGCAGGCGGCGGCACAGACCGGGCCGAGGGGAACCGGGGTTCGGTCTCCAGGCGCCTATGCGCCTCGGCTCCGTGGTCGTCCGGGTTTGCAACCCTGACTGTGGCGCTCATGGGGACCGGGACTGGTTGGGCAGCCGTTCTCGCAACCCCGCAGCCATTCCGGTCACGGTAAGCCGGTCGAGCAGCTCGCCAGCGGTCTTGGCGAGCCACATGCGCTGCACGGGAGCCATTCGCAGTTTCAGGAAGCCTCGGGTCTGCCCCCGGCCACTCCCGGGTCGCGGGTCCTTGTCCTCGATGTTGTGCAGGGCAACACTTCGCATCGCTACAAAGACCGGGGGCCGCGAACGCGTCTTGGATCTAGGTCGGGCGCGGGCACCGGGTCTGCTCCTGCGGTACGTCCGACGCCGTGATCTACCCTGCCCTGACCGGTATCGACCCCCCGAGATTGCACGTCCTCCCTCTTTCGCCGGCGCGTTGGAAGGTGCACGCTGGGAGAAGGCCCACGAAGGAGCAGACATGCGCGCAGTTGTCGGAGACCAGTTGCACCTCCACGGGCGGATCGTCGGTCAACCCGCGCAGACGGCCGAGGTCGTCGAGGTCCACGGGAGGGACGGCTCCCCGCCCTATCTCCTGCGACATGAGGACGGGCACGAGTCCCTCGTGTTCCCCGGCCCGGACGCGTCGGTGGAGCATCCACAGCGTTAGCGCACAGCCGCCGCACCGCCCGAGGGCGCTCTACCCCCTGGCCCAGTCATCGCCGGAAGTGTGACCGTTCTCGATCGGATACTCTGCGGCACGATGGTCTACAAGATCGAGTTCTATGAGGATGAGTCGGGCCGCAAGCCTGCGCTGAGCTGGATCCGCGACGATCTTGACGTCCGTAAGCGTCGGACGCTCGGCACGGCGATGCGCGAGATCTTGCAGCAGCAGGGAGTCGGCGTATGCGGGTCACCGTTTGGCCGTCAGCTCGGGGCAGGTCTGTTCGAGTTCCGGCTGCGCGACTCCGAGCTGCTGTTGCGGGTGTTCTGTCACGCCTACGGGGACCGCATCGTGCTGCTGTTACACGGTTATGACAAGGGAGTCGATCCCTCCGACAAGCGGCAGGCACGGGAAATCGCTGAGGCCCGCCATCGGCTAGCCCGCTGGAAGAAGCAGCACCGCGATGGACAGAATATGGGGAAAACGCCATAATGGGGTTATGACGCGCCAACCATCTGACGACTTCGATCTCCTGCTCGATGACATCGACGCCGAAGCTGTCGCCGAGGGGCCAGCGGCGATGCGGGATCTGCGCGCACTGCAGGTCAAGTACCGCCTGATCAATCTGCTGATCGAGCGGCGTCATGCGCTGCGCTGGACGCAGAAGCAGCTGGCTGTGCACTCGGGGATCGGGCAGGGCGAGATCAGCAAGATCGAGCGCGGCCGCAAGAGCCCGACGCTGGACACCTACACCCGACTGGTGATGGCCCTGGACCTTGACGAGGACATCCTCGTCACCGGCAAGATACCGGCGGGCGCGGCACGCAGGGGCAGGGTACGGGATCGGCTACCTAGGGGCCGAGCAAACGCTCGCGCTCCTCCATCGGCGACAGAGCGGATAGGACACGCTATCCACTCGTTACCCAGTGGGTCTCGCGGGAAGTGGTGCGAAATGCCCCGCCCGAGCGGTGCGGAGGTGCGGCAGTGAATATCACCCTGGATATCTTCAGCGCCCTGATCGACTCCCGGACCGGTGGTTCCCGCGTGTTCGACCAGATCGCCAGGCGTCAGCTCTGGGCACTGCGCGGCCAGGCGCTGCACCGGGCGTGGGACCGCGAGCACAAGAGGCTGCAGCGCGAGTGTGTGCGGTGGGAGCCCTTCGCCGCGTTGGGCCGCCGCGCCCTGGCCCAGGTGCTGGATGAGCACCGGCTCCGCGGCGACGTCGACACCGCGATGACCGAGCTGTGGGCATCCCTCGCCGACTGGACGCTGTGGCCCGACGTCGACCACGGGGTGCGTGAGCTCGCCCGCACACACCGGGTCGGCCTGCTCAGCAACGTCGACGACGCCCTGCTGCCCCGCACCCGGTTAGCCTCGCTGCCCTTCGCGCCGGACCTGGTGATCACCTCGCAGCGTGTCCGGCAGTACAAGCCCAACCCGGGCCTGTACCACGCCGCCCACAGGATCGCCGGCCCCTTCACCCACGTCGCCGCCTCCGCCCGCGACGTCCGCGGCGCCCTGCAGGCCGGTGTCGACACCATCCGCCTCATCCGGCCCGGCCACGACATCGACCCCGCCGGGCCGCGACCCACCCACCAGATCACCGGCCTGGGCGAGCTGACCAACTTACCTCGCGAAGGACCTCCCGCCGGCGGAGTAGCCGCCGACCGGTGCGGGCGGGCACCCCCCACGAGTAAGGAGCCCGGTCAATCATTTGGATAGTACTTACTATCCACCGAACAACCCGTTCTCCGGGGGGGAGGGGCACCATGCACCCGCCTGGCCCCGCTACCAGCCCCTCACTTTACGCGCACATCGCTGTAGACCCAGGGGAGCGCTGTTGGCTAGATGGGCCGTGGTAGCCGTGATGTGTGGGCTCGCGTTGTTGTGAGACGCGCGGGTGGGGGTCGCGCTGTCCGGTCGGCGACGTCCCCGGGGACAGCTGGGGCAACAGAACGGGTCCAGCCGGATCCCCCTGGATGTTGTAATTTTTGTCACTGTGACGTTTCGAAGTGATGCAATCCGAACGCGAAGCGTGGGCCAAGCCCCGTTGTACTTTGACCTGTGTCCGATGAGCTGCGTTCCCAGGGCTGGCTGGTCGACGACACGCTACCGGCGCATATGGTCCCCGACCCACCCGACAGCATCGGGACTAATCGGCACCACCGGCGATCACCCACGACGCGAGCCCTGACTCCGCCTCACCAGTGCATGACGGACGACGCTCGACCGACCTGCAAAGGACAGCGGTCCCGTTTCGACTGGCCATTGCAGACTGTCCGTTATGGAACTTCGTCAGCTCCGCTACTTCGTAACCGTGGCCGAGCACCTGCACTACGGTCGTGCCGCCAAGCAGTTGCACATGGCCCAACCGCCGTTGAGCCAGCAGATCCGGCGACTGGAGGTTGACCTGGGTGTCGAGTTGTTCCGGCGTACAAGTCGTAGGGTCGAGCTCACCGAGCACGGTGCGCAGTTGCTTGAGGCGGCTCGGCGGGTTCTGGCAGAGGCCGACGTTGTTCGCGATCTCGCCGAAGGGCTGGAGGGGGGGACGGTGGGGCATCTGCGTATCGGGTTCGTCGCGTCGGTGTTCAATTGGGGGCTTGCTCCGTTGCTGCGGCGGTTCCGTGAAGAGAACCCCGGAGTGGAGGTAACGGCGATGCAGATGCCTGTGACGGACCAGGTGGACGCCTTGCTGGATAACCGAATCGACATTGGCTTCACCCTCGCGAGGCTGACCTATGATCATCTGCGGGTGCAGGTCATTGCCGTGGAGCCGCTGGTCGCGGTGCTCCCCAGCGACCATCCGCACGCCGATGACGCGCGAGTGCAACTCAGTGACCTCGCCGCAGAGACTTTTCTGATCTGGCGGGCACCGTTCGGTCCGCACCTCGACGACTACGTCACCCGGGCTTGTGCCGAGGCAGGCTTCCTGCCGACGGTGGGGTATCAGGGCCCGCAGATCCACACCGTCGCCCACATGGTGGCCGCCGGCTTCGGTGTCTCCCTGGCCCCCCGGTGCGATCGGGCGATGGCCACGCCTGGAGTGGTCTTCAAGGACCTCGCATCGCCCGAGCCGTGGACCGTACTCTCCGCCGTCCGACACCGACGCACGAGCAGCGCGTTCGTCGATCGCCTGCTCAATGAGCTGCCCTCGATCAATATCCAAAACGTAGGCAAGTAGAGGTTACCGATATCGGTTAAGTATTGCGCTGGTGATCCGGGTCACCCACGCTGGAGTTCAATATCACTCAGCGAGGAGTCCCCATGACGCAGGTGCCCGGTGGCATCCCAGCCGCCTCAGCTCAGCCCCGCGCGTTCTCGACGCGAGCGGAGGTGGAAGCACGGATGGATCGGGTTCCGATGACCAGCAAGCATCGTCGGATCGCGGCCGTGATCGCCGCCGGAACCTTTTTCGACGCGTTCGACTCGCTGGTTCTGGGTATCGCCCTGACCGTCATCGCAAGGAGTCTCGGTCAGGGCTTCCTCGGTACCGGGGTCTTGATCAGCGCCGGCTACCTCGGACAAGCTGTCGGCGCCCTTGTGATCGGGTCACTATCGGATCGGATCGGCCGCCGGCGCACGTTCCTGCTGGCTATCGCGTTCTTCAGCCTGTTGAGCATCGCCTGCGCCCTCGCCTGGAACCTCGAGTCGCTGACGGTTGCCAGGCTGCTCCAAGGCATCGGCCTCGGCGCCGAGGTGCCGATCGCCGCCACCCTGATCAGCGAGTACGCCCCCGCCCTCAAGCGTGGTCGCGCCGTAATGCTCTACCAGGCGATTTTCGCTTGGGGAGTATTCGCCGCCCCCCTGGTCGGTTTGGTGGTGTTCTCGGTTGTCGGCCCCGACATCGGATGGCGGGTGCTGTTCGCCCTGGGTGTGCTTCCCGCGATCGTCGTGCTCGTCGGGCGCCACGCCATTCCCGAGTCGGTCCGTTGGTTGACATCCAAGGGGCGCTCCGAGGAGGCCGCCACCATCGTCGGCGAGTTCGAGCAGGTGGCGCGGCGCGAGGGCAAGGACCTGCCCGAACCGCACGCTGTGGATGCCGACGTCGCCCGGCCGACCCGACTCGCGGAAATCTTCAGCCCGGCGTACCGGACCCGCACGATGCTCAACGGCATCCTGTGGTTCACCATCTACTTCGTCTCCTATGGCTACAGTGTGTGGCTACCGTCGTTGTACGTCACGATCGGTGGCCTGAAGATCAGCCAAGCGCTCTACCTCACCCTGGCTGTGGCTCTCGGGCAGCTCATCGTCGTGTACGCCTTCGCGGTGACGGTGGACCGCCTCGGGCGCAAACCGTTGTTCGTGGCCGGTTACGCCGTGGGCATTTTCGGGGCGGTCCTGGGGGTGGCCATGGTGCTGCTCGGAGCGACCAGCTGGCCCACCCTGTTCGTCGCCGGGCTGTTTCTTGCCATCGGGACCTACGTTCCCGCCGCCGGCCTCTATCTCTACATTCCCGAGCTCTACCCGACGCGGATCCGGGCGTGGGGCACCTCTGCCGGAAGCAGCATGAACCGGATCGCCAGCGTCATCGCCCCGACCGCCGTCGGCGCCCTGCTCGCCAGGGGATACGGTCTCGGCTCGGTGTTCATCATGTTCGGCGTCGTCCTGTTGGTCGGGTTGGCCGCGATGCTCAAATGGGGCATCGAAACCAAGGGGCGCTCCCTCGAGGAGACCGGTGAGCTCGTTGGCGGATGACGGCGACCTCTTGCTCGCGGTCCTGGCAGCTCATCCCCGACGGGCCATGACCTCGACGGAGCTGAGGGCAAAGACCCGGCAACTCGACGCCGAGCACGCCACCCGGGCGATCGCCACGCTGGCAGACCAGGGCGCCATCGTGGTCCAGAATGCAACACTGCCCGATCCGCATTTTCCCTCGATATCGGCGATCGCGCTGGTCGAGGAATCACTCGAGGGCTCGGCAGCTCTGACCGATGCCCGCCGCAGGGCCCAGGACTGTGTGAGCGTGCTGCACCGGCAGCTGCTGCGCTCGCACCGCTGCATGTGAACCCTCCAACCCCATCTTCCGCATCGCGATGAACGTCATCGAAAAGTCAGGAGTACGACGTGCATGTAGCCGTAGACATCGGCGGTACCTTCACCGATATCGCCGTTCACGACCCGGCCGGCGGCCGGCTGTCGTTTCACAAGGTGCTCAGCCGGCCGCACGACCTTGTCGGTGGTGTCCTTCAAGGATTGGACAACTGCGGCGCTCCCCTGGAGTCGATCGAGCTGCTCGTGCACGGTTCCACGGTCGCCATCAATGCGCTGCTGGAGCGGGACGGTGCGGCAACAGCACTGGTGACGACGGCAGGGTTTCGGGACGTGTACGAGATCGGGCGGATCAACCGGCCGGAGTCGTTTAACCTCGACTTCCGCAAGCACCGCCCACTCGTTCCGCGGCACCGCATCTTCGAGGTGGACGAGCGCACGCGCTATGACGGCTCGGTCCTCACCCCGCTCGACGAGTCAACGGCTCGGGAGGTAGCGGGGCGGATAGCGGCCGAGGGTATCGAGGCCGTCGGAGTCATCTTCCTCCACTCCTACGCCTACCCCGAGCACGAGCAGAGAATGGCCGCCATCCTCCGCGAAGTCTGTGGTGAGGACCTGTTCGTGACCACGTCGGCGGAGTTGTCCCGCGAGTACCGAGAGTTCGAGCGAACCTCCACCACCGCGGCCAACGCCTACGTCGGCCCGCGTGTCAGCGGCTATCTCACGGATCTGCGCGACCGACTGGGCCGCCGCGGGTTCGCCGGCGACCTGCTGCTCATGCAGTCCAACGGCGGCCTGTGCGACGTTGCGACGGCCAGCACGCAGTGCATTCAGATGGTGGAGTCCGGGCCGGCCGGTGGTGTTCGCGGCACCATCGAAGTCTCTCGGCAGTTCGGCATCGAGCGCGCGATCTACTTCGACATGGGCGGCACCACAGCCAAGACGTGCGTCGTCCAGGACGGTCACGCCCAACTGTCGTCGCAGTATTTCGTCGGTTCCTACGCCGAGGGGCTGCCCATCCGCGTACCCGTCCTGGACATCACCGAGATCGGTACCGGTGGGGGTAGCCTGGCCTGGCTCGATGAGGCCAACGGTCTGCACGTCGGACCGCGCAGCGCCGGCGCCGACCCCGGACCGGCGTGCTACGGGGCCGGCGGAACTCAACCGACCGTCACCGACGCGCACGTCGTGCTCGGCCACCTCTCACCGTCGCGTTTTCTCGACGGCCGGATGCGCCTAGACCCCGACGCGGCCCATCGGGCGATCGAGACGAACCTCGCCCAACCGCTCGGCCTGACGGTCATCGCAGCCGCCCAAGGCATCCTCGCCATCGCCAGCGCCGCCATGGCCAACGCCGTCCGCGCCGTCACCACCGAACGCGGGCTGGACCCCCGGGACTTCACCCTCGTCGCCGCGGGTGGTGCCGGCCCCATGCACGTCGTTGATGTAGCCGCTGAACTTGGCATGCACCGAGTGCTCATCCCCCATGCGCCGGGCACCTTCTCGGCCCTGGGCATGCTGACCGCCGACCTGCGCCGCGACTACGTCCGAACCCACTTCGTGCCCTTCGACGACGCCGACGTCGGTGCGCTGGAGTCCCTGTACCGGGAACTGGAAGCCGAAGGACGAGCCGACATCCAGGCAGGTGCCGGTGACATCCCCGCACTCGCCACCGAGCGCAGCGCCGACATCCGCTACGTCGGACAGGAGCACTCCGTGACGGTGCCCCTGGCCGGTGCGGTGGACTCCCCGGCGGCGTTGGTCGCGCTGAAAACAGCCTTCGATCACGTGCATGAACAGCAGTTCGGTCACATGGCCCCCGACGAGCCGGCCGAACTGGTCAGTCTCCGGGTGTCGGTGATCGGGCGCCGCGAACCGCTGCAGATCGCGGCCCTCGACGACGACGCCACACCGTCGGAACACTTCATCATCGAACGCCGCCCCGCTGCCCTGGGTCAGGACACCGAGCTCCAATCAGTCGACGTGGCCGACCGAACGCGCATGGGCCGCGGCGCCTCGGTGAAGGGGCCAGCGCTCATCGAGGAGGCTGGATCGTGCCTCTGCATTCCCCTCGGAGCGATCGCCACCTGCGACGAGTCCGGCAATCTGATCGTGGAGGTCGAACATTCATGAGCACCACTGCACTCCGCTCGGCGGCAATCACCGACGAGATCATTCGCGGATCACTGGTGGCGATCACCGACGAGATGAAAACCAACCTGATGCGCACGGCGTACAACCCGATCATCTACGAGGCCCTCGACTACACCGTCGGGCTCTTTGACACCAACGGCGACACTGTGTCCATCGGCCTGGGTCTGCCCATGTTCATCAAGGGCCTCTCCGAGACGGTGAAGGCGAAGATCGCCCATTGGGGACTCAAGGATCTCCGTCCTGGTGACGTGCTGCTGACCAACGACGCCTACGTCACCGGCAGCCACCTCAACCACATCGTGCTGACCGTGCCGGTGTTTCACGACGGCCGGGTCGTGGCCTTCTCTTCGTCCATGGCGCACTGGATCGACATCGGTGGCGTCCTGGGAGGCCGGACCACCGACATCTACGCCGAAGGGCTGCAAATCCCCTTCGTCAAGGTGGTCAAGGAGGGCATCGAAGACTCCGAGATCCTCGCCTTCATCGCCATGAACGTCCGCCGACCCGAACTCGCCTTCGGTGACTACCGCGCCCAACTCGCCGCGATCCGAACGGGAGAGCTGCGGCTGTCGGCGATGCTGAACCGGTACGGCGCCGATACCGTCATGGCGAGTATCCAGCGGATGTACGCACACAGCGAGGCGCTGGCGAAATCCGCGGTCGCGAAGGTGCCCGACGGCGTCTACTCGGCCGAGACGGTCATGGACGACGACGGCGTCAGTGACACCCCCATCCCCATCAAGGTCACGGTCACCATCGACGACGACCGAATGATCGTTGACCTCAGCGAAATCAGCCCGCAGGTGGCGGGGTACTTCAACTCCGGTCCGGCCGCCGGGCGCTCGGCAAGCCAAGTCGCTTTCAAGTGCCTCACCACTCCCTTGCAGATGCCCATCAATGAGGGCGCATTCCGGCCCCTGGAGGTGATCCTCCCGCCGGGACGGGTGATCAGCGCCGAACGCCCGGCGGCCATGCAGTGGTGGATGACCATCCCGGTCACCGTGGTGGACACCATCTTCAAAGCACTTGCCACGGCCATGCCCGAGCAAGTGCACGCCGCCCACCACGCCGACCTCAACATCGCCCATATCTCCGGGATCGACGACGACGGCCGCTTCTTCCAAGATCTCGTCAACATTCCCGGCGGAGGGTGGGGTGCCGGAGCGCACGCCGACGGCATGCCAGCCACCGTCTGCATCAACGACGGCGACACCCACAACACCCCCGTCGAAGCGAACGAAGCCCGTCTCCCCATCCTCGTGGAGACCTACCGGCTACGCCCCGACTCCGGCGGCCCCGGGCGTCACCGCGGCGGCCTGGGCGTCCAGATGACCACCCAGGTGCTGTGCATCTCGCGGTTCAGCGCCGGGATCGAGCGGACCCGCTCCGCACCCTGGGGTCTCGACGGCGGTGGGCCCGCTGCGGCCAACGAGGTGCGGTACAGCGTCGGGGGTGTGCCTGTCGTGCCACCGACCGGGAAGGTCGACGCCACGATGCTCAGCCCCGGCGACTACATCACCATCCGCTCCGGCGGCGGCGGCGGGTACGGCGACCCCCGGCTACGCCCTGTTGGTGATGTCCGCCGCGATGTCCTCGAGGGCTACGTGAGCGCGACAACCGCCCGCACCGCCTACGGCGTCGCCATCGACGATGACGGCCGCATCGATCACGACGAAACCCGCGTACTACGCGGACTATCAGAGAGGAACACCACCGGATGAAGATCGTCAGCTACCGGCGCGCAAACAAGGACAGCTTCGCAGTTGTGACCGAGGGCAGCGCCGAGCAAGGACGGGCCGTGGACGGTAAGGGCATGGACCCGCAGCTACGCACGGTGCTGCAGGTCCTGCAAGCCGGCGCGCTCCCGCGCCTCGCCGCCTACGTCGACCACCACGAGCCTGACCTACAGCTGTCCGAAGTCACCCTGTTGCCGCCGGTGATCGGCTCATCGAAGGTGCTCTGCGCCGGCGTCAACTACGCACCGCACCGAGACGAGGCGAACCTCGTCCAGGCGGAGCACCCCACCATCTTCACACGGTTCGCCGACACCCACGTCCCGCACGGCGCCCCCCTGATCCTGCCCTCGGTAGGCCACAACCTCGACTTCGAAGGCGAACTCCTCGCAGTCATCGGCCGGCCCGTCTACCGCGAAAGCCCCGAGCAGGCCGCCGACGCCGTCATTGCCTGGTCCTGCTACAACGACGGCAGCATCCGGGACTGGCAGTTCCACACCAACCAGTGGACGCCGGGGAAGAACTTCCTCAACACCGGCGGCTTCGGACCGTGGCTCGTCACGGCCGACGAAGTGGGTGCCGTGGGCGAACTCCAGCTCACCACGCGCGTCAACGGGGAGATCATGCAAAAGGGGTCGCTCAGTGATCTGATCTTCAACGTACCGGCGCTGATCTCCTACATCTCACAGTTCACCCCGTTGGATGCCGGCGACCTGCTCTTGACCGGCACACCGGGGGGTGTGGGGGCGTTTCGGAAACCGCCGCTGTATCTTTCCGCTGGAGACGTCGTCGAGGTCGATATCAGCGGTGTCGGTGTCTTGCGCAACCCAGTCGAGACCGAGTAGCAGAAGCGGCTGAAAGCATTCCAATCTCGACCAACCCGCCCCGGCCAAAGGGTGCCAGTGGGCACTGCGAACCAGGGACGGTCACGTGACGTGCCGCATGTCGACCACCGGAGCTACCCCATCACCGATCCTCTCCGGTGGGTCGGCATCCCACCACCCGAACGAAGGAGCCGTCCCCATGTCCCCGCAGACTAGCGTCCAGGCAATCGCGCACTGGATCGACGGCAAGTCGTTTCCCGGTACCAGCAGCAGCACCGCACCCGTGACCAACCCCGCGACGGGCGTGGTCACCGCCGAGGTGGCACTGGCCGACGTGGACGACGCCCGCATCGCCATCGCGGCAGCCACCGCGGCCTTCCCCGGCTGGCGGGACACGTCGCTGACCAAGCGCACCCAGATCATGTTCTGCTTCCGCGAGCTGCTCAACGAGCGCAAGCCCGAAGCGGCGAAGCTGATCACCGCCGAACACGGCAAGGTGCTCTCCGACGCGCTCGGCGAGATCAGCCGCGGCCAGGAAGTCGTCGAGTTCGCCTGTGGCATGCCGCATCTGCTCAAAGGGGGCCTCACCCAGGGCTCCGGCAAAGTCGTATTTCAGCAGGTCAGCAGTAGTGTGATTGGGCGGTGTGGGTTGCGGCTGTGATGTCGTAGGGCGGCGGTGATGC
>JAABUM010006080.1_pt1 | contig 12117 bp, 10 predicted proteins | sample 5559161 | NCBI WGS metagenome assembly JAABUM01 (sample SAMN10711868, study PRJNA513369) | rock metagenome | isolation source: Antarctica rocks | place: Antarctica: Victoria Land, Siegfried Peak nord | reverse complement strand
ACGGGTAGTCATCTAGTCGTTCCAGGGCCATCCGCAGGGCCCGGTCCCGCTGATCAGTCGGGTACTTCTTCGGCATGACATGCATCCTTCGCAAGAAAGGAAGCGGCATCAAAACCGGGACGGTTCAAAGCGCCCGCCGAGTCTTCCTGGCGACACCTTCGTGATGCACCGTCATTCACCTGCCACTGATCCGTCTCCTTTGCTCAAGTCGGCCTGGGCGCTGCTGGCCGTGTAGGTCGCATCTGAGATTCGGCTACCGACGCCACGACGCTCATGTTGCGCACGACGACCGCCCGATGGGGCTCAGACGTTCGCGGGCTGCTCCTGGACTCCTGCACGCGCTGGCTGAGGCGACCAACAGCATGCTCTGAACGGCTGTCACCGCTGCGCACAACGCCGACATGGACACGGCCGCTGGCTCAGCGAGCTGGTAGCCGTACGCGTCGGTGGAGATGGCGGGGAAGGCCACCGACGTGGCCCCGACCTCATCGGCTCTGCCAGGCCTGGGTGTAGGCCGAGGCGAGCGTGGCGGCCACCTCGTGACCTCGCTCCTTGCACGGCGAAGCAGCCCCGCCGCATCCGGGTGGTCACTTGTAGGCGTCGCTCCAGTTGCGGCCGCCGCGGGCGCCGACTTCGCAGGTGATGTCGATGGTGCGGGAGGCACCGGGAGGCGCCCAGGGGAAGGTGAGGCAGTCAGCGACGAGCCGGCGTACCTCGTCGATGTCGCCTGCGGGGACGCTCAGCACGACTTCATCGTGGACAACGCACCTGAGGAGGGGGGTCAGCCCGGCTCGGTCCATACGAAGTAGGCCTTCCATCAGCAGGTCGCGGGCACAGGACTGGCCGATCGCGGCCGGCCCGGCGGTGCTGGCGCGTTCGGGGTCGACGCGCAGCTTGCGTCCGAACCCGTTGTCCAGCAGTCCCCCGGCGCGGGCTTCCTGCGCGACGTCGTCCCGCCACTGGGCCCATCGCGGGTATGTGGCCGCCATACCATTGAGATAGTCCTGGCAGACGGCGCGCGGGAGCCCGGTCGCTTGGCTGAGGGTGGCTGCGCCGACTCCGTAGTTCACGCTGTGGTTCAGGATCTTCGCAATGTTCCGTTTGCTTGGGTCGCCGAGGACACGCGTAGCGACCTCTTGGTGGAGGTCACGGCCGGGCAGAAACAGGTCGAGGAAGTCGGCGTCTTGGCAGTGGGCGCCGACCGCCCGGGCGTCGATCTGAGACAGGTCGGCCACCAGGCGCTGCTCCCCGGTATCGGGCAGGAACACCGACCGCTCCTCCTGCAGATGACCGCGCTTGCCTAGCGTGGTCAGTCCCGGCTTGGTGATGGACCATCGCCCGGTTGCCTGCCCGGCGTCGACTCGGGCGTGTACCCGACCGTCCACTACGTGCGCGCGGACCTGGTTCAGAATCGACCGTTGACCGTTGAGCTCCCGAACGTCCTGGGCGAGGCGGACTGCTTTGTGCCCGGGGTCCAGCGAGGCGATGACTGCGTCCATCTGATCGCGGCCGATCTTCGGGAGCCCGTCGCTGTTGCACGCGAGCTCCACGCCCAGGTCGGCGAAGGCCGTCAGGAGTTCGCGCTTGCCCGCGTGCGTCGTTACTGGGCTCTTGATCGGTAGCGCTTCAAGGAGCCGCTCCCGGCGTTGGGTCTGGGCCTCGTGGGCTGCTTGCAGGGCGACAGGGTCGACGCGGAAGCCGTGGAGCGTCATCTGCCCTGCAATAGCCAGGAGCTGGTGCTCCCGCGCCGCGTACGGCGTCATCGGGTAGCACTCGGCGAGCCCGGCGGAGAGGGCCACATCGTGCTGGGCGTACCGCCGGTACTTCGGGTCCTCCAGCGGGATCCGGTCGTAGCCACCGTGCAGCCGCCGCAGCGGCTCAAGGTCAGCGGTCTTCTCCTGCCCAAGCTTGTCCCGCGCCAGGGCGTCCAGGCCGTAGGAGCGCTGGGCCTGCCCGGTCTGGCGGCTCACCGGCGGGTCGGCCAGCCGGGCCAGGACCAGGGTGTCCCGGCTCTTGGCGGCGAGCTTGCGGTAGTCCGCACCATGGTGGTGCGCCAGCGCTAACAGGTCGTAGCCGAGGATGTTGTGTCCGACGATCACATCCGCTTCGCCGAGCGCCCTCAGCAGCTGGCCTACGTCAGGGGTGGCCTGGCCGTTCCACGCCGCCAGCCGGACAAATCCTTGGCTGTCGTGGGGTTGGTAGGTGAACAGCTGGTCGGCGTCGGCTGTCTCTAGATCGAAGGCCGTGACAGTTGTGACACTTTTGACCCCACCTTCCTCACCACCGCCTCCTTCTTGACCCAACGGGACGGCTGCGAGGGTAGATGTGAAAGAACTGTCACAACTGTCACTAACCGCCGGCAGCCCGGTGCGCTGCACCGGCGCTGGGCCGCTTGCCGCCTCGTCCCGGTCCGGGTCGATGGTCTTGACCCGGAAGCACCAGCCGCGTGTGCCGTGTCTGTACTCCTCGACACCGGTCAAGCGGACGCGGTCCAGGAACTTGTTCCGGCTCATCGTCGGCCCTGTTGTGTCGCTGCCCCACACCTTGAACGCGCTGTACAGATCCTTGCGGGTGATGCCGTGCTGGTCCGGGACGGTCATTTCGTCCAGGAACATGCGGACGCGGTCGCTGCGGTTCGCGAACGTCGCGGCAACGTCGGGGTTGGTGGGCAGCGGGGCGCGTCGAAGGCGCAGCCGATGCAGGGCGTGGACCCAGCGGGCGAGGATGCCGGGCAGTTCCTCCATCATCTGTAGCTCGAGGCTGGGGTCCTCGTTGCCGGCGAATGAGGTCCCGAACAGGAACGGCTTGATGCGTTCCAGGTAGGCGTTGCTGGTCTCTCCAACGCTTGGAATTTCGTTGGCGGAGAATGCGATCAGGGCGTGGTTGGTGAAGCTGAACGGCTGCCCGAACTTGCGCTCCGCGTACACCAGGTCGCCGCCGGTGAGCAGCTTGAACATGGACAAGTCATTGACGTGGTGGGAACTGAGGTCCGCCGCGCAGTTCAAGATCTTGCTGTGCAACTCAGCCGCCGTGAACCTGTTCGTTGACAGCTGATGCAAGCTCACTGAGCTGCTGTTGTGCTTTCCGGCGACAGCGACCATGAGCCGAAGGAAGGTGGACTTACCTGAGTGGGTCGGCCCGAACAAGAAGGGGGCCTTCGTCGGCGTCCGGCTCGGGTCGAGCATGGTGGCGACGGTCTCCTCGAGATCGTTCGCCTGCTCGCCGGCCTGCTCGCCCAACCACCGCTCATAGACCGGCGCCGTGGCGGAGGGGTCCCAGGCGATGGGCAGCTGCACCGATGACAGCAACGCCGGGTCGTGCTCGTGCAGCTCCAGCGTCGTCAGGTCCAGCATGCCGTTTGCAAGGTTCAGCAGGCCGCCGGACGGTGTGTCCGGCAGCAGTCGGCCCTGCGCGGTGAGCTGAGCGGTCAGGTACTCGATAGCGGCGTTTGCGTGCGTCGGTCGGTACCGCTCGCCGAGCCGGCTGCAGATGTCAGCGAGGAGGAGGTTCTGGCCGATCGTGTAGACCCCGTCGCGGTAGAGATGCAGGCAGCCGTCCACACCGACCGCCAGCGGCACCCCGTCCAAGATGTCCTCGGCCAGCGTCTGTACCCGAAGGCCGCACTTGTCGAAGTACTTGCTGCCCGGCACGTCCGGTCGCGTTCCCAGGTCGGTGGTTGCGCTGCCCAAGATCCGGCGCAGCACGGCGCCGCGCTCAGCCGGAGGCGCCAGAGCCAGCACGTCGTCCAAGCCCCTGGTACCGCTGGTTGGTAGCGAGGCGTACCGAACCTCGGCCACCCCTCGAACGGTGACCAGTTGGGTGGTCAGCTCCGCCGCCGCGTCGTACACCTGGCGGTTGGTGGTGCGGTCCGCATCGAGCAACAGGCAGACACTGCGGTCGTTCAGTGGGATGTCCAGCCAGCTCGGGTTGAGCTGGCCGTCGTGGGACCAGCCCCAACAGCCAGCCATCCCCACGATCGCAAGAGCGTCATCAGCGCCCTGTGCTGACACCGCGGCGAGGTACTGCTTGGTGCCTTCCACCACCACCAATGAGCACCTGCGGTCCAGCACCAGCGACCGCATCCGGGGGTGCACCGTCAACGGGATGCTCGCACCGCTCGGGAACAGGTACTTCGCCTGCGGTCCGTCCGGCCTCGTCCAGGACAGGTCGGGGCGCAATTGGGTGACGGCAGCACCACTCAGCCCGGCATAGGAGAAGGCCAGCGCTGGGACGACCGTGCTGCCGTAGCCCCGAAACGCCGGTGGCAGGCCAGCCGCCGTCAGCACGCTGTAGACGCCCGCCGCCCGCGCCACCTCGACGTCGATGGCACTGCTGTGCAGGAGCTGGGCGTGATCGGCGCTGATCGACCGCGCAGGGCAGGCGTAGCTCTCAAGACGGTCAGCAACGCGCAGCACCGGGCACGTGTCAGCCTCCCCGCTGGCGCCGGTCGCCCCTTGCAGGGGGCTGCCTTGTGGGTTCATCCCGACGCCCCAGCCTTGCGCTTCGGCCACACTGAGCTGGGGGCGCCACCTCGTGCTCCCGCAGCGGCGCGGCCTTCCTCGGTGCCCGGTCCCCGCAGCAGGACGCCCAGCCGGTCGCGCTGCTCGGCGGCGAGCGGTGGGGACGCGTCGACCACGCGGCGGATGGCATCCGCCATCGCGGCCGCCTGGACCTGGGTGCGAGCTTCGGAGTCGGTGTTGCGGTCCTGCTTGGACGGACCATCGCCAGGCGTCCGCACCGCCCCCGCCTCGTTGGCCGGGCGACGCATCATTGACCCGTCTGGTCGGTGGTGTCGCTCGTAGTGGTGGACGCGTGGTCGCGCATCAGCCCTAGCCGCTGGGCCAAAATGGCTGTTGGCACCAGGATCCGCCGCCCCACCCGCAGGGTCGGGATGTCCCCGCGGCTCGCCGCCGCGTACGCCTGAGCGCGCCCCAGCCCGAGGTAGCGCCCCGCGGCTGGCACGCTCAGCGTCGGCTGTAGGTGCGGGTCCGGAAAGGCCGGTCGGCCGCTGCGGGTGGTCACGGACTGTGTCTAGTAGTGCCGTCCTGTCTGGACTAGTGTCCTGCCGTCCGATCCGACGTCTTTCTCTTTGGACGGTAGCTATGGGTGTTGAGCAGACCGTGGAGTACGACGCGGACGCCGAGTGGGTCCAGGCGGGCGCCAGCTCATGGTTGCCTGAGCGCTTCCTGGTCAGGCGGTCCGTGGTGAGCCGCCGGCCGGTACCCGACGTCGTGATCGGCGTCTACGTCGAGATGGTCCATCCCGCAGTGGCCGCCGGGGTCACGCTGTACGACGCAGCGTGGAGCACCGCGGTGGCTCGTTCCGTCGAGGTCGCCACCGTCTATGGCGAGGTCCAGGAGAAGGATCTCAAGGCCGTCCGGATCCTCGACCTGCTGGAAGCCGGCGCGGCCGCCCTGGGGCAAGGCACACCACAGCCACCGCACCCCGGACAGCCCCTGCAGCGCGGTGACCGATCAATCCTTCGACTGCCCGCGCCAAGCGCGGTGTCCAGCGCCGTCCCGGAGCTGCGGCAGGCGCGGAAGGTCCTGCAGAAGCCGCGCGTCGACCTGGACGCGGTCGCCGGCGTCTACACCGAGGCGCAACAGCAGGGACGCCGCGATCCCACGATCGCCGTCTCCGAACACCTCGGCAAAGCACGCTCCACCGCCGCGGCCTACGTCAGCAAAGCCCGAGACGCCGGACTACTTCCCCCGCCTAAGCCCTGACGCGCGCCGAGGCGCTGACGTGGGCGCGCAACGCCCACGCGGTTGCCTCCTATGTGTTGTATGACTATGCGTTACTCCGCATTATCACTTCGGCAGGAGGGTCCGGTATGACCGCACAGATGGCCGAGGCCGTCCTGCCACGCGTCAGTGGCCGGCACCGGGACCGAGCGCTGGCCTCGGCCCGCAAGTGCAGGGCGATCCAGCTCAAGCTGCAGGGCCTGACCTATCAGCAGATCGCTAATGAGCTCGGCTACACCAGCCGTGGCACCGTCTACAAGATCATCAAGACGGCGCAGGCCACACAGCTCACCGGCGCCGTCGAGGAGCACCTGGACATCGAGGTGAGCCGCCTCAACGCTCTGCAGGCCGCCGTCTGGCCCGCGGCCATGTCCGGAGACCTGCAGGCCTTGATCGTGGCCGCACGGCTCATCGAGGCCCGCTGCCGCCTGCTTGGCCTGATCGGTCCTCGGGCCAAGCGCACTGCCTGCCAACAGCCGCAGACGCTCGTCGTGCGCGACGACGACTGCCGCCTGCGCGGCTGCCCGGACCACACCTGATCGGCGCACGACCGCTTGACTCTGGCGTGCACTGTCGTTCCCGGTCGCCGTCGGCGCGGGCGACCCGCCGACCGCCAAGCTGACAGTGACCTACACGACCAACAGCGCCAACCGCGTCACCTGGCCAGCTGCAGGGGCGGTGACGTCGGGCAGGGAGTGAGTGCTCATGGGTGGTGGTCCTCGCAGAGCTCCAGTCCAAGTCAGCTGAGCGACGGCAGGGGTTGGCTGGACCTTGGTCCGCCGGCTGCCGCGCACCCCGGTTGCCCTGGAGTTGACCCGCTTCGGTGGACACCCTGATCTTGGACACTTCGCCCGAGGAAGGGGTCCTGGGCCCCCACGGAGGCCCTTAGGCCCGCCGTGGTGGGCCTAAGAAGGACCTTCCTGAGCGTGCTCTGCCGGACCGCTCGAACCAGGGTGGCCCGCCTACTCCCGGATCACGACGCCTTCCAAGTGATCTCGACGCTCTCCGGGTCGAAGATCCTGCGGCCTCGTCCCCACGGAAGGATCTTGACGCTCAGCAGAGTGCCGACGACCGCCCGCCGCTGCTCAACGGTGAGCGTCTCCCATACGTCTTTCGGCTTCGGCCCGACGAGCGACTCGAGGAGCGGCGAGCCCACCGACCGTCGTGCACGCTTCTCCGCGGTGGTGATCTCGGGTAGCAGTCGCGCTTCGATCCGTGCCAGTGCGGCGGGCGTGAGTTCTCCTGAGGCGGCGGCGTCGTAGAACCCCTCCAGCCGCGCCCGCTTCTCCCGCGCCTCGTCGAGCGCCTTCGCTGTGCCGTCGTCCTTTCCGGCCGGAGTTAGCAAGTCAATCGCGTCGGGTCGCGCCAGTCGCTCGAGGATGACGGCTGTGACGAATTGCTCGACGGGCTCGACCTTCCGACTGACGTGGAACCCCTTGAGGCAGGTGTACGCGTGATGGTCGCGGTTCCGCTGGGGCCCCATCCTGCCTTCGCACACGCCGCAGACGACGATCCCGGAGAGCAGGTAGCGCGCCCGCCGGCCCTCGTTCGTACGGCGCGACGGGTCAGTGAGCCGCGACACGCATGCGTAGTGAGTCGACTCGGGCAGGATCGGGGGCCAGAGACCGTCCCCGACGATTTGCCCCTTGTGTGTTCGCTTGGCGATGTACGAGGGGTTCACGCACAGCCGCTTGATCTGTGTTGGCTCCCACGACGAGCCGCGAGGTGCCGGCACGCCCCGGTCGTTCAGATCACGAGCGATCTTGTACAGCGGCTCGCCGCGCATCACCCGGTCCGCCGCTTCACGCACGATCGCAGCCTGCTCGTCGACGATGACCTGCGCCACCAGCTCTGGGCCTCGCGGCCCCTCTCGGTACGTCCGGCGGTAGCCGAAGAGCAGCTTCCCGTGCGGCCGTCCCGCGGCAGCGCTGGCGCGGGTGCTACGGAGAACCCGCTTACGCGTCGCCCCGGATTCGCGTGTCGCCAACGCGAAGAACAGGTCAAGCTGAAAAGCGTCGTCCGGATCTGTCAGGTCGTACACACGCCCGTTGCAGCCGAACCGCACAGCGTGCTCCTCGCAGATCGCCGCAAGCGCGGCCCACACGCGCCGGTCACGGGTGGCACGGGACGGCTCCCATACGACCAGCACGTCGACATCGCCGGCCTCCAGGCGATCCGTTAGCGCTTGCCACCCGGGGCGGCGCTTCTTTGAGTATTTCGACGCACTGATGTCGTTGTCGGTCCAGACGCCGAGTGCCTCCCAGCGCTCTCGCTGGACCCAGGCTGAGCACTCGCGCTCCTGCTCCTGCACAGACCGGCCGTCGCCGCGGCTGTCCTGACTGACACGCGTGTAGATGGCCGCTCTCATTCCACGCACACTAATCCTTTTGAGCGACAATGTCACCGCTGACTGCCGTAAGGTGAGTGAGCTAGTATCAAGTACATGGAAAAGGGAGGGATCTACGTCCGGATCTCGTCCGACGTGTTCGGCGAGGGCTTGGGCGTGGCTCGGCAGGAGGCCGACTGCCGAGGGCTGGCGGAGCGGCACGGCTGGTCGGTGCAGGACGTGTACATCGACAACGACGTCAGCGCTTTCAGCGGCAAGCCGAGGCCCTCGTACCGGCGTCTGCTCGACGACATCGACTCAGGACGGCTCGACGGAGTTATCGCCTGGCACGGCGACCGCCTGCACCGCTCACCCCTTGAGCTGGAGACGTTCATCGGGCTCATCGAGACCACGGGATGCCAAGTCGCCACGGTGCAGTCCGGCGAACTCGACCTGACCACGCCGAGCGGCAGGCTCAACGCCCGGGTGGTGGGCAGCTTCGCCCGGTACGAGAGCGAACACAGGTCGAAGCGGGTGCGCCGCAAGCTCGAGGAAAACGCCTTTGCCGGTAAGCATCACGGTGGCAGTCGGCCGTACGGCTGGCAAGACGACCGGGTGACACTCGAACTCGCAGAAGCTGCCAACGTGCGGATGGCCATCGACATGCTGCTGGCTGGCAACAGCATGCTCGCCACGGTGCGGGCGCTGAACGCGGCCGGTGCACGCAACACCCTCGGTAAGGCGTGGACCGCTTCCTCGCTGCGTCCGGTCGTATTGCGGGCTCGCAACGCCGGGTTTCGGCAGCATCAGGGCGTGACGGTCGGGCGAGGCCTGTGGGAGCCGATCGTCGACGTCGCCACCTACGACCGGGTGCGCGTCCTATTAACCGATCCTGCACGCCGCACGACGCCGGGAGCTGCCGGTCGTTCGCGGCTGTTGTCGGGCCTCGCCCGCTGCGGCGTCTGTGGCGCGCCCCTGAGGGCTGCGAAGGGGAAGGCCTACAAGGGGAAGGCCAAGGACACATACCGCTGCCCTTCGTCGTCCTGCGTCACCCGCGACCTCGAACAACTCGACGGCTACATCAACACCATTGTGTGCCGCCGGCTAGCAAGGTCTGACGCGGTGGACCTGTTACGCCGTGACGAGCCTGAGTCGGCCACGCTGGCTCGGCAGGCAGTCGAGGACCTGCGGAGCAGGCTCGATGTCGCCGCAGCCGACTACGCGGACGACGCCATCACGGCCCAGCAACTCCGAACCATCACGGCGCGCCTACACCCGCGGCTGCTTGTGGCCGAGCGGCTAGTGCCGGCGTCACGGCCGGACCTGCAGGTCCTCGGTGACCTGGTTGGCACGGCGGACATCGAATCCGTCTGGCAAGCCCTCGACGTGTCAGTGCGGAGGCAGGTCATAGCGCTGCTGCTTACGGTCACCGTCCAGAGAGCGCGGCGAGGACACGGCGCGTTCGATGATGCTGCAGTTTCTGTCGAGTGGCGGGGGCTTACGTCAATAGAACGGACCGTGTGAGAGGCCACGAGCTGACCTGAACGCCAAGGCCCAGACTGGCCTAGATCTAGCAAAGGCCCGGACTGGCCTAGATCTAGTAGCCGCCTTTGGTGCTCGACGAGCTGGGCTGCGGCTTGCTGCCGCCGCCATATCCGTGACCGCCGCAGGCCGAGACGGAGGTCACGGTCAGCGCCGCTGCCAGGACCAGGAGCCCGACGCGCCTCGCCCCTGAGTGCCTAGCTCTTCCCGACCGGTGGTGGCTCCAAGCGCGGGGTCGCTCGCAGCCAAAGATCATGCTGGCAGACTATTCTCGCGCAGGTTGACGGTCAAGGTCCAGAGCCGTTGGTCGCCGCACAGGCGCTCCATTGAGGACATCAACCCCCTGAGCGCGCCCGAGGCGAGGTGGTCGAGGTTCTGCCCGTCAGAAGCAGGCCTTGTTCAGGTCGCGTACCTACAGTGCTGCCGATGGTGACTGCAGCGTTCTTTGATGTCGACAACACCCTGGTCAAGGGCAGCTCGCTGTTCTTGATCGGGCGGGGTCTGATCGGCCGCGGCTTCGTGCGTCGTCGGGACGTGGTGCGCTACGCCGCGGTGCAGGTGCTGTTTCGGGTGCGGGGTGAGCACGTGGGTCGCATCCATGGGGCCCACGACAAGGCGCTGTCCCTCGGGGCCGGGTTGGTCGTTGAGGAGCTCGTAGGTGTGGCGACGGAGCTGTACGAGCAGCGTGTCGCTGGCCGACTGTGGCCACAGACGGTCGCCCTGGCCCAGCAGCACCTGGCGGCAGGGCATGAGGTGTGGCTGGTCAGCGCCGCCCCCATCGAGCTGGTGCAGATCATCGCGGCCGCCCTGGGACTGACTGGCGCGTTGGGAACCGCATCCGAGGTGCAGAACGGCCGCTGGACCGGGCAGCTGACCTCACCGATCCTGCACGGCCCCGCGAAGGCCGTTGCGGTCCGTGCGCTTGCCGCCGAGCGCGGGATCAACTTGCTGAACAGCCACTCCTACAGCGACTCCATCAATGACCGGCCACTGCTGGAAGCAGCTGGGCAACCGCACGCCGTCAACCCGGACCGAAAGCTCGGACAGCTCGCCCACCAGCGCGGCTGGCCAGTGCACCGGGCGAGCCGGGACCTGCGCGAGCAGACAGCAGCCGCCTTAACAGCACTGCGCAGTCGCCTGCTTCCCAGCTGACACGGCAGGGCCCGCGTGCTTGCACCCTCGGTGCCAAGTGCCGACCGTGGTCCCCGTGGTGGGCGATGAAGGGGGCTGCGTCAAGGACCGCGCTTGGATGCGTGCCGCAGCTGATTCGGTCGACGCGCTCATCCACCTCTACCGCGTTGAGCGTGGGTGGCGCGGCGTCAGCGCTTGGAAGGCGGCAGTAGCCCGGCGCCCCCGGCCCATGGCTGCGGGCCAGACGGCGGCCTGCAGGGCGTTGAGGCGGCTCACCTCGATGTCCAGGTGCTCCTCGACGGCGCCGGTGAGCTGAGCGGCCTGCGCCGTCTTGATGATCTTATAGACGGTGCCGCGGCAGGTGTAGCCCAGCTCATCGGCGATCTGCTGATACGTCAGGCCCTGCAGCTTGAGCTGGATCGCCCGGCACTTGCGTGCCGAGGCCAGCGCTCGGTCCCGGTGCCGGCCACTGACGCGTGGCAGCACCGCCGTCTCAAACGGCTGCGCAGTCATACCGGCCCCCGTTCTTGATGTGGATGCGAAAATCTGCATACTCATACAACATATGGCAGGCAACCGCATGGGCGTTGAGCGTGGGTGGCGCGGCGTCAGCGCTTGGAAGGCGGCAGTAGCCCGGCGCCCCCGGCTTTGCTGATGAAGGCCGCGGCGGTGGAGCGTGTCTTGCCGATGTGTTCGTTGACGGCGATCGTGGATCACGGCGTCCCTGCTGTTGCACATTGAGGTGAACCCGGTGAAGCCAGGTCGACGCGCGGCTGGTGTAGAACGAGTCTGAGCCGGCCGTGTGACCATGAGCGCCCCCAGGCTCGTGGACTCGACCCTCGTGGTAGTGCCGGCCGGGCGTCGGTGATCCAAGGAGGACCCGTGAGTAGTGCCCGCGGCAGCCGCTTCGCCCAGGGCCGCGAGCCCGGCCGTGCTGCCTCTACGCCCTTCATCGAGAAGCTGCGCCGTGACCTGGGTTCTTTGAGCAAGCCGGAGCGCAGCCTGTTTTCGTTGCGGTGCGGGCAGGGGCACGCGCTGTTGTGGCTCCTGGCTTCTCCGGATGGCGTGGTGCCTGTCGCCGCGGTTTGGTCGCCAGCCACCGCAACCTTGGGCTTCGGCCTTCGTTCGCACCCGGACGGGGCGCCACGCACGCTCGCCTCTTGGCCCACGGACGAGCACCTGCCGATAGGGAGTTGCCCGTGCGTCGACTCGGTCATCGTGGGTCCTGAAGACGCGCTGCGCTGGCTGGAGCCTGACCCACTTTCCCGGACACCTGTTCTGAGGCGATGATCGCCTTGGAGAGGAGTCCGTTTAATGCCTGCTGCCAAGCCGCCGGAGTTCCGGCGTCGTGCTGTGGAGCTTGCCCATGCTGGC
>JAABUM010006077.1_pt1 | contig 12122 bp, 10 predicted proteins | sample 5559161 | NCBI WGS metagenome assembly JAABUM01 (sample SAMN10711868, study PRJNA513369) | rock metagenome | isolation source: Antarctica rocks | place: Antarctica: Victoria Land, Siegfried Peak nord | reverse complement strand
GTCGGTGGTGGCATCAGGACGAAATGTCTTTTGGGCAATTGGTTTACGCGATGGGCCAGGGCAGAAGCCATACCTCAGCAGGGGAGGAGTCTCCAAAGCGGGCGGCGAGCTCGTTCTCGAAGTCGTTGGTGGCATTGACGGCTCGCAGCAGCGCTTCCACCTGATTGGGCAGCTCCGCAGCCTGTGTGGGGGAAGTGGGGGCAATTCCATCTGGGTTGCGATGAAGTTCCGGAAGCTGCGATGCTGCAGGAGGGCGTTGGACCGTGGAGGCCACAAAGCCAACGCTTGCAGAAGGGGACAGCGCCTAGGGGTGCAGCATGTGTTGCTTTGCAACGCAAAGGGAAAAAACTTCGCTCATATATACAAGGGTAGCTGCGCACCTTGGCGTCCAGGATCTCCGCAATGTGCGACTTGGTGATGGTGCAGAAGGCGAGACACACCAGCTGCGGCAGATGCCACTCCGGCGGGAAGATGCCCCACACCTGCGTACATTCACACGAATGTTCACTTTTCCGAAAGGTTCTGCAGAGTAGCGGCGGACGAAGACGCCCCACCCCTGCGGCAGCTGCGGCGGCGGCGGTGCATCGCCATTGCAATCGCTGCGGTGGGACACGCTTGTGTCGAGCAGCAAAAGAAGGCAACCACAAATCCAAAGCAACCATCCGAGTCCGAGGACAGCACTCCCGGCGCGCATCAGGCAGTCGGAGCGCTCCGAACCCTAAACCCTGACAGTATCATCCTGGAAAAACGCCACGCACCTCCTGCCGCACGGCGAGCCGCTTGCGCAGCCACAGGTAACGGCGGTCCGTCCGCTCCAGGGCCGCCGTGTCGCCCGTGGTGCCGAAGATGGCAGTGTACACGCCCATCTCCTTCCGGCACATCGCGTCCGTCAGCTCGTCCCGCGCCTGTCAAATGGAGGGTTACGGGCCGTGTCAAGAGACGGAGGATGGACCTATAAGGGAAAAGGACGGCGGTGCAGGATGCGTTACGGTATACGCGTCCATCTCCTTGCTGCACATCGCCTCGTCCCGAGCCTACAAAAGGGAAGGAGCACATGGTCTCGCTGAGAAAGAAGGTCGGACGCGTAGAGGGATCGTAGTGTACCGAGGTTTGCAGTGTGCACATCTCCCTCCTGTACATGCCATCTCCCTGGTGTACACCGCCTCTATCGACTTGTCCTGCGCCTTCCTGGACGATTGCAATTTCCGTGCACCTGGTGACCCAGCGCACAGACGACCTGGTTGCAGCCGCAGAGGCGCTCCAGCAGCAACTGACTCGACTGTCTGACATTGAGACTCCATCAACTGGAACATACACGATCGACAAGACCGCATTCACCTCCCAGCCGAGCTCGTTGACGACCTGGCAGCAGGTGCGCAGGCACTCCAGCAGCAGACAGACGCGTCATCCGTTTGAACCGCTAGACATCTTCTGTTCCTGCACACCTTGTAGCCGAGGGAATTGACGACCTTGCAGCAGGCGCGCAGCCGCTCCAGAAGCAGCGGGTTTGGCTTGTCCTCGTTTGCACCCAGCAGCTCGAACTCTCGCATCGCGTTTGCCTGCCACCCCAAATCAAACATTGGAGTCTGGCATGCCGGCCGACTCTGTCCACGACCACACCCAGCAGCTCGGACCCCGGCATCGCATGCGCCTGCAGCGTCCAGGGCTACTAGGTTTGATCAAATCCTGTCAAATTACATGTGCATGACTGCGTGAGCTATGCAGTCTGCCACCGTGACGCTTTTCCTTCACGCAACAATGGGGTGCTCTGTGGTGAATGCATCGGCACAGATCGCTGCAGGGTGACAACGCTCCGCGACTCTTGAAATTGCGAAGGCTGGAAGTGGCGAAGTCCGACGCGACTTCCGCACGAATCAGGAGGTTCAACGCCCACTCTCACCTTGACGGCGCGCTTCAGGGTGGGCCGCACCCCCCGACAACTCCGCAGCTTTTGAGATCGCGACAAAAGACTGATAGGTGACCCAGCACGTACTTTAGCGGTATGCTTCCACCTTTCAAGACTCCTGCGGAAACAGTTTCCCACCTGAACAGCTCGCTGCAGGGTGGCCACGCGCCCCGACAGCTCTGCGACCTTGGGGATGGCGACAAAGGACTGGAAGTGGCCCGCCAGCTGCTGCACCGCCTCGATCAGGTGCGCCGCCTCGCCATATTCGTTGCGCTCCACCGCCTGCTGCAGCTGGTCTGCGTGTACGAACGGAGACTGTCGTGAAACACTGGAAGATGAAGCCACCAGCCAGTTTTGGTCAAGTGCCGCCTTGCCGTATGCGTCGCGCTCCACCGCCCGCTGCAGCTGGGCTGTAATGAGAAGACGAACGAATCACCAGTGTGTCACAACTAAAACCAGGCGGCGCCCAGCCACTGAACTGCCTCGATGAGGTACGCCGCCTCGCCGCATTTGTTGCGCGCCACTGCCCGCTGCAACTGGTCTGTGGCAGGACGCAAGGGACGGAAACAAAGTGAAAGAGGGACGACTGTCTGCTTCTGTGCTGTGCACATGCCGTCTTGCCTTCACTGCGGGCAGCTGGCGCTGTTGCCTGTTCTAACCACAGGCTTGACATTGCACTAGGCCAAGAGGCGACCCACCCACGGCGGCGACGAGCATGGACAGGCGGCGGAAGGCGGTGATTGTCGCCGTTAGGTTCGCCTTGGCATGGTCCAGCTTCCGGATGTCCCGGCAGATTTCCTGTGAAAAATATGAAATGTGGACACACTTGCCGTCCATCAGGTCGCCTTGCGGCGGATGTCGGCAGGGTGGCCGAGCTGCAGCCCTCGGATCGTTCCGCTGACGCAGGCAACAGATTCGGAACGAAGACAGGTTCATGGCAGCCCTGAGTATGTTTACCTGAACCATGGCCTCCGAGGCCTCCGCCTTGCGGCGGATGTTGGCGACTCGGCCGAAGAGCTCCCCAATGCCCTGCTTCGCCTGCGCCAGGTCGGTCCTGTGGCACGGCAAACAGAGAATGAAGGTAAAGTAGAGGCAAGGTGAGGGGAAAAGAAGATGGAAAGTAGACAACTGGCTATGCTAGATGACGCGGCCGAAGAGCGTGCTGCTGGTGCGGCTGCGCCAGGTCTGTCCTGCGGCAAAGTTGGTGCGGCCTGCGTCACAGCTCGTCTCGTTGGGGCGGCGTCTGCTGGACATGCAGGTGCGAAGGCCATAGCGCAACACCAGGTGTGCAGTTTGACCGAACCCTCAAACTTCCCGTCTCTGCATTGGGATATGGCGCTTATAGGGAAATTTCACCGTTGTGTTCGCTTGCTGTCTACCAGCACAGGCAAACACTGCGAGGACAGGAGAACATGACCGCTGACAATAATCCGGAGGCTATGCATGGGTCTGCACACACCGGGAACAGCCGCCGTTGGCGCTCTGCTGCCGCACCGCCGTGAGAAGCTGGCCGTCCACGCGCCGGATCTTGGAGTGCAGCGTGGTGATCAGCGGGTCCAACCCCACCAGGGACGCCTCTGTGGGCCGCGAGACAATGCGCCGGTCAAGCGCAAGGACTCACTGGGCATTGGCTGTGGCTGTGGGTTGTAACTGGGCACACCATGCCTCTGCAGGGCAGCTGCAGCGCGGCAGGCTGGAATGCATAGGCTGCCCAACGGGTGCTTTGCCAGGCGTGTCAAGTGCTGGGCAGGGCCGCAGGTCGGCAGCAGCAGTTGGGTAATGTGTCAGTGTAATACAGATGCTGAAGCCAGCGGATGCAGGCTGTAGCATCAGTACAGGTTCTGTCATGCTTGCCCACCTGTCGGAAACATCTCGTTCAGGAATTTGACGGCGTCAAAGTCTGGGCTGTCCAGCGCGTCAGTGGGCCGCCCCGGCAGGGCGGAAGGCGTCGCCGGCGCCATGGCCGCGCCAGCGCCGCCGCCATGCGGCGAGCCGCCGCTGCCGGGCTGCGCCGCAACCTCCGCCATGTCTGAGTGAAACGAAAGCTCCGCCGCGCTGGCGTCAGGCCAGGCGGTGCGCCATGCTGCCTCGCGCTGACGCGGTGCCGCAGCACTCTCTGGGCCTGAGGCCCCGCTCGTGCCTCTCAGCAGGCCGAGGCAAGAGCGAGGTGAGGCCCAGCCAACTGATATTGACTGGCAGCGCAAAGCGTCCAACAATTGAACAGGCTGTGACAGGGGCGCCACAATCTGGATGCCACCCACAAGGTTACGACAGTGTCGATACCTCGATTATGCGCAGTAAGCAACGATTCGAGATATGCTGTGACAACTTCAAGCATGCGACGGCAGGTGTTGCTGTGTGTCAGGCCCGTCACACGAGTAGGACGCTGAACAGCCTGTTGCAAGATCACAACCCGTCTCACGTTCCGTGCTTGGAGTTCGGTAATGAGAGACTGACTTGCTGTGCGACACACCACGACGCATCGCAGTGTGCAAGCATGAATTTGATGCCTGTGCCTCTGAGCAACGGAGTACAGCACAGCGAAGCCCATCATCTCCCTTGAGGCAAGTGTCGGAGGCATTATCAGCGCTAGCGCTGCTGCGCAACACATACTTGCTGTGTTTTTTCGAATAGAACACGCCAACTGCAGGCAGCTCTTCTCATCCCGGCGCGGCGACACCGCCCGATCTGACCTGGCACAGAAGGCAATTTTTCGGAAGCGCGGTCTGCTGAAGACGCGGCCTGCTTCGCAGTGCAGGTGCGACACTTGCTGTCTACAGGCTGATGTGGGTGTGATACAGTCCCCGCCGATCACTTTCGCTTGTCGAACTCTAGTGACCAGCTAGACGATCGAAAGCTATCGCAGAATCCTGGGGGTATGTTCTCGATATTATGCTGCCAGTGCCTGCTCGTCAGCTCGGGCCGCATTTCAAGCATCTCGAGATGCCTGTAAAGTCCTCTTTCAAGCTGTGGCAAAGGTTCAGCTGCCGTCACGCCTGACAACACTCAACACCCTCCTCCAGCCAAGTACACGGATCTTCGGACCAGAACCTGCTCATGTCACTGTTCCAGGACGCGGCTCCTGTTGCAGCAGACTACCCCCGCGCCAGGCGCCCCCCGCCTGGCGGCAAACATGCGCAGGCTGCACCGCTCACGGCTCTAGCGGCAGACACCCGCGGCAGGCATAATGGCGGGCGGCCCACCACCCTTTCGGCCCACCTCGTTCGCCGCGGCCTCCACCATGGCCATGGACAGCGGCGCCGCTTATGATCCGCGCTCTGCATCGATGCCTCTCGGCACCAGGCCGCTCGGCGGCGCCGCCGCCGCCAGGGCCCAGGCTGCACAGGACGCCGCACGTGCCGCCCGCGAGCAGCAGCACCAGCACCAGCAGCAGCGGCGGCCGCAAGCTGCCACGCCTTGGCAGCCGGCCAGCACAGAGGCCGCGCAGGCGGCCGCCTCCGCGCTGTCAAACCTCAGCCGCAGCGCCGGCGGCAGCGGCGCCAGCTTTGGTGCCGCCGCAGTCCCGGTCACGCACATCGGCGGAGGGCCCGCAGCCGGCCTGCTGCCTGCCGGCTCTGGGCGGCCCGCCCTGCGGCCAGCCGCTGACGGTGGGGAGCCGCTCGCAGCGGACCCTAGCAGCGGCTTTGCGGCGACGGCGGCACAAGCCGGGGCGCCGCTGGTTCTGGGCTCCGCCCACAGCCCGCAGCCGGTGCCGCCGCCGCCGACGCCGGCGTCGCCGCTGCCGCTGGACGAGGTTTCGCCACCGGAACCGAGCGCCGCTGTCGCCGCCGCGGATCGGGCGGAGGGCGCAGCGTCACCAAAATCGCCATTCCTGCAGGTGTGCAGCCTAGACCCGGTTCTGAAAGTGAATTGAGCCCACCCGGATTCGAAGAGTCACTGCTTCTCTGGGTCCCTGTTGCGGCATGCAGAACAGGCAAGCTGCGCCTGCAGCCATGCCGTCACCTGCTATCAGAGTGAGAGCAAAATCTGGACTGTCTGCAGGCGCTACCCCTGAATCCGGACGGCGGAAAGGTGCCGCGACTGCGCGACATCGCGGAGCTGATTCACCAGAACTCGCCGGTCGCGCCCGGCGCACTGCCGCCCGCCTGGCGCTCGCTGGCTGAGCCGACAGAGCTGGCGCCATCGCCGCCGCCATCGCCGGACTGGCGGCTGCCAATGGAGCTCCCGCCGCCACCGCCTCCGGGCTCCTGGCCGCCCGGCAACCTGGCGGCGGCTGCGGAGGCATCCCCATCAGCGCCCGCGGCGTCAGGCCCTGCACAGGTGGCGCAGCCGGCCGCTGCGCAGCCTGCAGCACCGGCGGCGCCCTCGCCTGCGGCGCAACCCCCGCCTCAGAACGTGTACGTCCCGCCGCCGCTGTTTTCGGAGCTGGTAGCTGCGGAGCGTCCGGCTTCTCCCACGGCCGCTGCGGCAGAGACCGCGGAGGAGCCTGCCGCACCTGCTGCAGCGGCCCCGTCCGGCGGCGCAGACATGCAGATGGCAGCGGCTGCCCAGCAGCAGGCGGCAGAGCCAGGTGACCGGGCGGCCTCTGGCGGGCCAGCCGCCGATGCAGGCGCTGCTGCGCAGCCAGGCGCGGCGGCGAGTCAAAGCCCAAACTGCCCGGCGGACGGCGGCTCGCGCGGCCACATGCCGCCGCTAGCAGAGGTGACCCCTGGTGGCCGCGGCAGGGGGCGGGCAGGGCGCGGCGGACGTAAAGGCAACAAAGCGCCACCGAAAAACCTGCCGCCGGGGCGCGGCAAAGGAAAGAAGTCCCTCGGGGAGCTCTCAGGCATGGCCCTGCTTCAAGCTTTCGTCAAGCTAAGTGCATACCAAAAGCTGCCATCTTTTGCCGCATGTCCTGTGGTTTGGGTGCACAAAGGTGCGTAGGGGGAGTGCTTAGGGTGAGTGCTTAGGGTGAGCGCCGAGGTCGCGTTGCTGCCTCTGACCAACCCAGCTTATCAGCATGTTAGCAGCACGAGCGCATTCAAGCTTGGCGGCTGCAGCAGCGATTTTGCCTACCCTGGCAAATGCATTGCAAGGTGAACGATGCCTTCATGGGCTTTGCACAGTAAGCACCATGCGGCACCTGCAGCCGGCAGGCCTCATCTGCAGCACATGCCTCCTGTAGGCCTATAGCCATCTTCTTTGAAGACTGTGCCTGCTCTACGAGCATTGAACAGCACTGACTTACGCTGGCGTCTGTTTGTGCAGCGCCCGCTGGCACAGGCGGCGTGGCCAAGCCTGGCCTCGGCGGCGGCCGCGGGAGGGGCGGCGCCCGCACCCCCGGCCGCGGCGGTCGCGGCGGCCGTGGCAAGGAAGCCAATGGTTCCCCAGCACCACCAGCTGGCCTGCACGCCGGCGCCATCAGCCCCGGCGCCGCCGGCGACACACCAGAGGACGAGACCGACATGCTGACGGGCACCTCTGACAGCCAGGCGGTCGCAGACAGCAGCGGCAGCCGCGGCTCGGTGCAGCAGGCGCCCTGCGGCGGCGGCGACGGTGCCGTCGGCGCTGGTGCCGGCCGCGGCGGCCAGCCCGCGGGCGTGCACACGCCGGCGTCGGCCGCGGGGCCCCGGCTGGTGTCACTGTCGCCGGCGCTGCGCCGCGGCGGTTCGCACGGCCTGTCGGCTGCGCACGTTGAGGCCAGCATTGGCGAGGCCGCGGGCCCCGAAGACGACGACGACTCAGCCGACAGCGGCGGCAGCGGCGGCGCTCATGCGTCGGCAGCAGCCGCCGCCAGCCCCGCAGCCGGCAGCCGCGGCTCCCCCTTGGTCCGCGGCAGCGCCGCCGCCAAGCGCAAGCGCTGGCCGCGCAACAGCGACCCGTCGAAACACTACACAGACAGCGGCCGCATGCTGAAGGACCTAACGCGTGTCGAGGCGGAGGCCCTGCTGGCGGATCCGCCGCCAGGGCAGTCTGCCGAGTGGCACTCCGCGCTGCTGCGACAGGCCAACCGCACGCCACTAGGCCCAGCCGCCCCGGCGGCAACGCCGGCGGAGGCAACGCCGGTGGGTGGTGTGGCGGCGGCGGCAGGGCGGCAGGAAGCGGCAGGCGCTGCCGCAGACCTTTCAGCCGACCACCCACCGCTGGTCGGCGACAAAGACGACCCGTCCCGGAACCCCGCGCCCGACGGCCGCATGCTCGCCTGTCTCAGCCACCAGGAGGCGCTCGCGCTCGCGGTGGCGGAGCCACGGAAGTCGGGCGGCCTGTCCCGCTGGCAGCGCGCGCTCAAGAAACGTCTCGGGGACGACCTGTGGAAGGAGCTGAAGTCGCCGGCGCACCCGGCGCGGCACTCGGCGCCAGACGGCCGCACGTTGTTGGCGCTGAGCCAGGCGGAAGCGGCGGCGCTGCTGGCGGAACAGCCGCGCACGCCGGGCCCCGCGTCGCCGTGGCTCAAGGCATTGCGGCGGCGGGCGGCGGCGGCGGCGGCACAGCAGCAGCAGGGTGCCCTGCAGCCAGAGGGCCAGCAGCCTGGCGGCGGCGGCAGAGACACGCCGGCGCTAACGCCGCTGCCGCCGTCGGCGCGCCAGTCGCGGCGTGCGAGCCAGCCTGAAGCCTCGGAGTCTTATGAAGCGGAAGACGACGACGATGACGCGCACAGCAGCGCTGCGGCGGCGGCGGCGCAGCCAGACACTGCAGGCGGCGGCACAGAGTCGGAGCGGCGTTCCGAGCCGGCGCCGCGGCAGCAGCAGACGCCGCGGTCCGCCGGCCAGCTCCCGACGGACCACCCCTCTCTGCACAAGACCGAGGACGGCCGCCTGCTGTCGGATCTGTCAGTGAAGGCGGCCCAGGCGCTGCTGGCGGCGCAGCCGCGGCGCCTGGGACCGCCGACGCTCTGGCTGCGGGCCCTGCGGCAACAGGCCGCATGGGAGGCAGACGGCCGCGCAGCGCTGCAGCAGCGGCGGCAGTCGGGGCCGCAGTCTGCTGAGGGCCTGCCAAGGGACCACCCCTCGCTGCACAAGACCGATAGCGGCCGCCCGCTCTCGCAGCTGACGCCAGAGGAGGCTAAGGCCTTGCTGGCGGCGCAGCCCCACAATGGGGGACCTCCGTCGTTCTGGCTGCGGGCTCTGTGGCAGCAGGCTGGGCTGCCGCGGTTCAAGACCAAGCCAGTCGGCCACGCACCCACCCAGGGGCGGCCCACTATGGACAGGGCGCAGCACAGCGTAACCCCGCAATCCCCCGGAGCGGTGTCGGCGGCTGGTCAGCAGCTGCAGCGTCAGCAGCCGCCGCCGCCTGCGGCTGCTGACGTGGTTGACGTGGCCGCGGGCGTGGAAGGGCGACCAGCAGCCGGCAATGCGATAGCGGGGCACGCTCGGGCGGCGCCTGGGCAGCAGCCGTCAAAGGCTGACAACCCAGCCTACCACAAGGCGCCAGACGGGCGCCGCCTGTCGGAGCTGACGCCGACAGAGGCGGCCGCGCTGCTGGCGGCGGAGGCTCAGCAGCCCAGCGGCGTCAGCACCAATTGGGTGCGGGCGGCGCGTTTTCAGGCGGCCAACGGGCTGCCTACGGACCATCCCTCAGTGCACTTCACTGCCGACGGCCGCCCGGTGGCTGCGCTCACGCCAGCGCAGGCAGCCGCGCTGCTGGCATCTCGACCCAAGACGACCACACGTTCTCTGTTCTCTCGTGCGCTGAAGCAGCAGGCCTTGCACCCGCCGTATTCCGGAGGGCTGGCGCCTCCGGCGCCCTCAGATGGACAGCGATCAGCAGATCAGTCGCCAGCTGCCACGGCGCCGCAGCCGCCGCAGCAGCAGCAGCAGCCGCCGCAGCAGGAGCAGCAGCCGCCGCAAGACGACCAGCTGCCCACAGACCACCCCTCGTTGCACTCCACGGACGATGGCCGCCAGGTGTCGTCGCTCACCCCGGCGGAGGCGGCGGTGCTGCTGCTCCAGCACCCTGGCACGAGGACGCCGTTTGCGCGCGCACTGAAGAAGCAGGCCGCGCAGCCGCCGCCTCCAGGTTCTGGGCCGGCCGACTCGGCGCCCTCGAACGGAGAGCAGTTCGGCGGGCAGTCGTCAGATGCCACGCCACCGCGGCCGCGGCAGCAGCAGCGGCAACAGGATGGTGAGCTGCACGCCGAACACCCGTCGCGGCACGTTGCGGAGGACGGCCGGCCGCTGTCGGCACTCAGCCAAGATGAAGCCGAGGCGCTTCTTCTGGCGCAGCCACGGCACACCGGCCGGCCGTCGACCTGGCTGCGGGCGCTGCGGGAGCGGGTCGGCGAGCAGCGGGCGGCAGTCCTGGCGCCCACTGCGCGCCAGCAGCAGGAGGTGAGCCGCCCGGCAAAGCGGCGGCGGCGCTGCCTGGCGGCTGAGCGGCGGGACTCGGCTGCCGAGTCTGACGCGGAGTCGGACCGCGACGGCGGCGACGCTGCTGCGGACGAGTCGTGGGAGGAGTCGGATGCAGAGTCGGACCGCGGCGGCGGTGCATCGTCGGCAAAGGACGAGTCGTCGGGGGACGAATACATTGTGCCGCGTGGAGCCGGCCGTGGCGCAGGCGCGGCGGTGAACGTGTTGGCGGACGAGGCGTTTGCACACGGGGGCCGCGGCGGCCGGGGCAGAGGCCGCGGACGCGGCAGGAGCAAGGGCAGCGGCAGCCCCGCCTCCGCCGCCGCCGGCAGCAGGAAGCGGAAGGCTTCCAGTCCCGCCAGCGGGGTGAGCGCCTGCCGCCTGTCCCTCTCTGGGCTTCGTTGGAATGGGCAGCTGAATGCCGTTTGTTTGCGTCAGAACTCGAGAAGCTGGTTGCCGTTCTACACACCGAGAAATGGCGCAAACTTTCACCGCTCTATTTTCGACTGTTGTCACAACTGTCCCTTTTGCACGCAGGGCAAGCGGCGCAAGGCGCAGGCACCAGGCTCTGGGCAGCGGCCAGGAACCACCGCTGGCGCCGCCGCCGCAGCGGCAGCAGCGGCAGCAGCACCCTGGGACGGCGCACCTGCTTCAGGTGGGTTCCTCTTGCACAAGCAAGCTTGCTGCTCTCTGCAGTGACGCTATTTGCTGTCGAGTTGCACCGCCAGCGACGTCAAGGATTGATGCATGACCCTTGGGTGCGTGCAGCAGGTTACAGAACATGACTGCGATCTGTTCCCAGGCTGCTGACACGAAACCTGTCTTTCACCTGTGCAGCAGACGGTGCTGCCGTGGGCAGCCATCTGGCGCCGCTAGTCGCAGCACAGCCCCAAAAGGCAGGCACTCCGCCTCTGCAGCACCCCGCTGCGCAGCAGCGGCGGCAGTCGCCTGCCGCACAGGGCGGCGACGCAGCACCGGCAGCAGCACTGGCAGCAGCACCGGCAGGCGCAGCGCTTCTGGACGCCGAGCAGGAGACATTGGCGCCTCGCGGCGCACGCGGCGGCGGCCACAGCCGGGAGCCCCGTCCTCGCGAGTCCAGCGGCGGCAGCAGAAGCGGCGGCGGCAGTGGCAGCGGCAGCAAAGGCGGCAGCGGCGGCGGCGGCGGCAGTGCATGTGGCAGCGGCAGCACAGGCGGCAGCGGCAGCGGAGAAACCAGCAGAGACGGTAGCGGCAGCTGGTCGCGCAGGCCCGCCGGCGGCAGCGGCGCAGCGGTCCCCAAAAGCGGCGCTAACAGCGGCCTTGCCGCGGGTGCTCCCGCCGCCAGCCCGGTCTTGGTGCAGATTAGTGCAGGGTCTCCCGCCACCAGCCCTGTCTCGGTGCAGATTGCCGTGGTGGAGCAGGTGACTCCGGCGCCAGGGGAGGCGGTGTCATGGGCAGCAGCGGACAGTCAGCCGCCGTCGCAGCTGCAGCCGCTCAGCCCACCGCAGCTGGCGCCGGCGGCGATGCAGAACGGGCTGCGGCAATTCCCGCCGTCGCCTCTGCAGCGGCAGCAGAACGGGCGGAGCTCTCCGCAGCTGCAGCAGGAGCAGCAGCGGAACGGCCCGCAGCAGAACGGGCTGCAGCGGTCTCCATTGCAGTCTTCGGCGCAGGTTCCTTCGGCGCAGCCGGCGCAGAACGAGCTGCCATCGGCGGCGGCAGCAGCGCTCGGCGGTAATCGCCTGGCCATGGTGCTGGCGGCCCGCGACGCGGACGCCGTGGCGGTGGCAGGCGATGACGGCGATGAGAGCTTTTCTTCTGAGGAGCTGGTGCGGCCGTCTCTTCTCGTCCTGTTTGGCTTCCATCAGTCTGGGGCTGCCTCCAAATCTGCAACCCCCCGCCTATGCCTAGTCGCAGGTTTGCAAGCCTAGATTGCCATTGACACGCGGCGGCGC
>JAABUM010006076.1_pt1 | contig 12122 bp, 10 predicted proteins | sample 5559161 | NCBI WGS metagenome assembly JAABUM01 (sample SAMN10711868, study PRJNA513369) | rock metagenome | isolation source: Antarctica rocks | place: Antarctica: Victoria Land, Siegfried Peak nord | reverse complement strand
GGGCGTCGTGACTTGGTGACCGTGCCGAGACAGGCCGCACGCGCTACGGAGCTGTTCCCCGACGCGGTGCTGCACTGGTTCGAGCGGTGCGGTCATTTTCCCCAATGGGACGCACCGCACGAAGCGACCCGACTGATCCTGGACAGCACCGATTGAGGTCGGTGCTCTGCCCAGCCGACGACAGCACGCGTCGCCGTGGGCGGATCGCGCGACGGGACTGGCTCGAGGTGGGAGATCGACAGGCCGCCCGGCTCCGGGCGAACATCGTCCTGGACGTCGAGGGCACCGGCTTCGTGGAGGTCGCCTGCAAGGCCGCCACGTGGCCATCGGGCCGCAGGTGGTGCTCCGGTTGGGGGCGGGCATGCCCCGCTGTGTGATGGTCGGCCTGGCCCAGTCCCACGAGCACCTGGACCGGCAGGCCCGGCTGCTCAAGGTTCTGGGCCAGGTTCACAACATGGAGTTCGGGCTGCGAGCCAACGTGGATCGGCGGCCGCGGAGTATGGAGGTTCGAGCGCCCCCAGCTCGAGGCGTACATCCAGCGGTCCATATCCGATGTGTCGATCCGCGCGAGAACCCGCCCGGGGCAGGACTCGGCGGAACACGTCGAGACGCGCCGTGATCCGTCGGCCGTGGTTCAAGCCCCACCGACGAAGCGAGCGGCGCGCAGGACGTCGCGACCTGCAAGAACGCGACATCGTGCAGCCCGGCTGCACCGAGGCTTACCGCCCGGCCGCCGTCTCCCGGGGGACGGGACCGACGTCGGAGTGCCGACCAGGACGGATCGCGGCGTGCCGTTGGCCCGGCCCGGGACCGTTCCGGGCGGCCAGCGCGTCGGCCACGAGGCCCGTCGCGAAGGCGTAGACCGTCTTGTGGAACAGATCCGCCACGAGTTCGGACCGCGGCCACGTCTGCGGCGGCGCCCCGACGCCGGTGGCGTTCTCGAGGATCTGGTCATTGGTCAGCCGCACCACGGTGAACTTCGCCGACGCCAGTGGCCCTCGAAGCCCGGCGTTGGCCATCAGCGAGCGAACCACCCCCGCCAGCGCACCCTGGCCGTAGTGCATCGCCAGGTTGACCGCGCGCGACTGCTGCCCCCGGCGCTCCGGCATACCGGTCAACCGCTCGAGGACGCGCGCCGGGACGTGAGAGTCCGGGCGGCCCGTCACCCGCTGCTCGATCTTCTCGCTGGCAGTCATCACCGCGGCGCCCACCGTCCCCGCGACCAGCCCCTGCCACATCGCTCGTCCGATCATGCTTATCTCGTACCCCGTTTTGAGCCGCTGATGCCGCACGATGCCGGCGGCCTGGGATCGAGCAGCATCCTGTCACTTCGCAGCGCTACTGGCGCGGGTCAGCGGGTCGGTGTCCGGTCCGGATCACGGTGCGACCGGCTGGCCGCCACCCGGGTGGGGGGAATAGACTCGCTGGCCGGTCCCGGGGAGGTGCCACGGTGAACGGCTTGCTGGCCTCCCCGACCGGCGACCCGGGTCTGGACGGGTCCCTCAGGCGAGCCGCACGATGAGCAGCGCGTTGAGCTCGATGATCAACGAGAGGCAGACCCATGCGGTGGCGATGGTGGCCGCATGGTTCACCAGTTCGCCCATGAGGTCGCGGCGCCGGGTGAAGAGGACGAGGGGCACCCAGGGCGAAGGGGATGCCGAAGGCGAGCACGACCTGAGAGACGACGAGGGCCGGGGTCGGGTGGACGCCAGCGACCAGCAGTGCGGTCGCCGGCACGAGGCTCGCCACCAGGCGCACGACGGCAGGCACCTGCCGGCGGAGGAACCCAGGTGTTGGACGAGCACGAAGCTCGCAGCGCACCTCCCGCGCCGCGGTCACGGCGCGCGAGAAAGACCCCCGTCGGGCGGGAAGCTCAACGGCACGCTACGCGACCCAAGCGTGCGGGTACCGCCCTGGGGCCCATCCCGGCCAAGGTGCTCGCCACCGAGTTGGACCCGGACGCGACACGCGCTCGTCCGCAGCTGCCCCGCCGCGGCCTGCAAATGGTGCTGCGGCTGCTCACCTTCAACGCCGAAGCCTGGCTCGCCGAACACCTCAACGCCTACCTGGCCGACCCCGACGAGTACCGCGCCATCACCCGCAACCTGCTCCACCAAGGCGGCCACGTCCAGTACGGCAACACCGCGATCACCATCACCCTGGACCGGCCCGACAGCCCCCGCATCGCCCGCGCCCTGCACCTGCTCGCCGACGAGCTCAACAACACCCCCGCCCGACTACCCGGCGACCGCCGCCCCATCACCTACCACGTCAAGCCCGCATGAATCTCAACACTCAAACCAACCCTACTTCCGGAGGTCTGAGCCTGGACCTACCGTCTTGCCCAGGACTGGCCCTTGTGGACACTATGGGACACCCGTTGGATGATGAGAACGCACTACGTCGTCTCACGCCATGACGACATGGCACCCTCGATCTGACCGTCCACCGACAGGCCTGGAGCTCCGCTGGTGAGTGAGATTCCTCGTACCGCGGATCCCTATGGCGCCGCCGACCGGGTGCTCCTCGGCGGCAACGTCCTCACGCTCGACGGCCTCAACCGCCGAGCCAGCGCCGTGGCGATCAGAGGCGGCCGGATCCTCGCCCTCGGTGAGGACCGCGAGATCGTCGGCTTCGTCGGCCAGCATACCGACGTCGTGGACCTCGCAGGTGCAACGGCTCTGCCGGGGTTCATCGAGACGCACACCCACCCCCTGTTCTACGGCATGACCCTCGCCGCGCCGGTCGATGCAGGCACGCCACCGAACGACACGATCGGGGACATCGTCGAACGCGTCGCCGCAGCGGCCGAGGACGTCGAGTCCGGGGGCTGGATCCGCGGCTACCGGTACGACGACACCCTGCTGCGAGACAACCGGCATCCGACGCGTGACGACCTCGATCCCGCGACACCGCGCCACCCGGTCTGCCTGCAGCACGTGTCGGGCCACTTCTGCGCCATCAACTCCGTCGCCCTCGATCTCATGGGCATCAGCCGAGAGACCCCGGACCCGCCGGGCGGGGTGATCGTGCGGGACGAGCGAGGCGAGCCGACCGGCGTGCTCGCCGAGACCGCCGCCTTCGACGTCTATGCGCGGATGCCGGTGCCGGGCCCGGACGAGATGGACGATTACTTGGGCCTCGCCGGCGACAGCTACCTGTCGAACGGCGTCACCACGGTGCACGACACCGGAGTCGGCTTGCAGGGCGGGTTCGCCGAGCTCCCGGCCTACCAGCGCGCCATCAGGTCGGGGCGCTTCCGCAGCCGAGTACTGGCCTACCTGGTCCAGGACCTCTTCCCCAACCTGGCCTCCGGGGTGCTGAGTCCGGTGGAGGCGGGTGTCGCTGGGCTGGGTGACGAACAGTTCCGGCTGGCCGGAGTCAAGTTCTGGGCTGATGGCTCGATCCAGGGCCTGACCGGCGCCCTGCACGACGGGTATGCATGCGCCCCCGACAAGCGCGGGCTGATGATCTTCAAGCCCGACGACCTCGCGCGCCGTGTCGCAACACTGCATGCAGCCGGCTGGCAGCTGGCGATCCACGGCAACGGCGACGCCGCCATTCAGACCATCCTCGACGCCTACACCAGGATCGGTTTGCGGCCGCAGGAGTCTGACCGTCGCCACCGGATCGAACACTGCCAAATGGTCCAGGAGGACCAGCTCGACACCATGGTGGAGGCCGGCGTGCTGGCGTCGTTCTTCGTCAAGCATGTCTACTACTGGGGCGACCGGCATCGGGACATCTTCATCGGTCCTGAGCGTGCCGCGCGGATCAGCCCGCTCGCATCCGCCACCTCACGCGGCCTACGGTTCGGCCTGCACTCGGACACCCCGGTCGTGCCCGTGTCGCCGTTGGAGGGCATCTGGTGCGCCGTCCAGCGGGTGACCCGAGACGGGAACGAGCTCGGACCGGAGCAGCGGGTCGACGTCGAGACGGCACTGCGCGGCTACACCAGCGACGCGGCATACCTGGGCTTTGAGGAGGACACCAAGGGGGTCTTGGAGCCCGGCCGGCTCGCCGATATCACCGTGCTGTCCGGTGACCCGACCGCCGTCGAGCCCGAGCAGATCCGGACCCTCTCCGTCGACGCCACGATCGTCGGCGGCGACGTGGCCTGGCGGCGCCCGAGCAGCCGACCGCGGGACAGCGCAGCGACCGGCCAGGAGAGCCGACAGGAGACCCCATGATCCGCAGCTGGAAGAGCGTCGTTGTCGGACTCGGCATACCCCTGGTCGCGATCGTCGTCGTGCTGCCGCTGATCTCGAACACCTCCGTCTATGTCTTCGACATCCCGCTCATCTTCTTCTGGATGTTCGCCTGGTTCCCGCTGACGACGCTGTGTCTGTGGATCGCGTGGCGGATCGACGAGCCTCACTATCGGGACGAGCCCCGCTATGAGGACCAGGCTGTTGTCACGAGGGACGGAGAACACTGATGCTGCCGGTTATCTTCTTCACGGTCATGGCTATCTCGGTGGTGATCGCCTTCCTGGCCCGGACGGGGCTGAAGAACATGACCGTCGGCGAGTTCCTCGTCGGCGGCCGGTCCTTCCCCGCCTGGCTGCTGTACTTCCTGGCGGTCGGCGAGATCTACAGCATCGGCACCATGATCGGGTTCCCCAGCGGCATCTACGCCAAGGGAGCGTCGTACGGCATCTGGTTCCTGGGCTACATCCTCCTCGCCTACCCGCTCGGCTACTTCGTCGCGCCCCTCGTGTGGCGAGCGGGCGTCCGGTACGACGCCATGACGATCCCGGACGTCTTCGGCCGCCACTACCGCAGCCGGGGGCTCGAGCTCGTGACCGCCGTGGGCGTGCTCGTCGCGCTCGTGCCGTGGGGGCAGTACCAGTTCATCGGCATGCAGGTCGTGCTCGGTGCCCTGGGGCTGTCGATCTCGCCGGTGCAGGGCGTGATCCTCGCCGGCGTCATGGCGTTCCTCTACCTCGCGGTGTCGGGCGTGCGCTCACCGGCGTTCGTGGCGATCCTCAAGGACAGCTTCATGATCCTCGGCATCGTCATCGCGGGGATCGCCGCCGTGGTCGCCACCGGTGGCATCAAGGAGACGAGCGGGCCCCAGGCCGTGCCGCACGCGCTCGTGACGATGTCCGGATCGCCGCTCGTGTTCGCGATGACGACGATCGTGGTGCAGAGCATCGCCTTCTACCTCGGCTTCTCCGCGATGTACCTCTTCACCGCGAAGTCGGAGCGGGCGGTCAAGTCGTCGACGGTGTGGATGCCGCTCTACATGCTCATGTACCCATTCCTGGTCGCCGTCTCGTACTACGCGCTGGAGGCGCACCCGAACGTCAAGAACCCCAACACCATCTTCATGGTCGCAACCAAGGGCCTGCTGCCGGACTGGCTGGTCGGCGTCGTCGCCGCGGGGGCCGGGCTGTCGGGCGTCCTCGTGCTGGCCACGACGGCCCTGGCGATCGGCGGGGTCGTCTCCCGCAACCTGGTGCCCAACATCCGCCCGGAGTCGCAGCGGCGGTGGGCGACGGTCGTCATCGCCGTGTTCCTCGTCGCGGCGGCCGTCCTCACGCTCACCGGTTCGACGCTCATGCTCACGATCTTGAACCTCGTGTACTACCTGCTCGCCCAGTTCGTCCCCGGGTGGCTGGCGCTGATGTTCTTCAAGCGGGTGCAGGCCTGGGCTGTGGGCACCGGTCTCGTCGTCGGGATCGTGGCGTCCATCGTGCTGTACATCCTCAACCCGTCGCTGGGCGGCGTGAACCTCGGCCTGGTCACCATGCTCCTTAACGCCGTCCTGACCTTCGGGCTGAGCTACCTGCGCCCTGGCCCCGAGCGGCTCCCCATGGCCCAATGGACCCGCGGCCAGAAGGACGTTGCCGAGCGGGACGTTGCCCAACCTGTCCGGGACTGACCTGCTGGGGACCAAAGGGGCGCCTGCTGTGGTGCCAAAGAAAGCCATCACGAGGCCGTCACCCCTCCGGTTGAATAGGCTCGTGGAGCACGGCGGGAGTGCCAGCATGCGCACGGTGCGAAAGACCGGTCCAGGTGTCGCCGTAGCCTCACACCGCGGCCAGCTGGGTGGGGAGCTTGCCCGCCTCGCGCGGTCGACCTACAAGGCGCAGACGGATCACGCCCGCGCTTCGCGGATCCCGGGGTTCGGTGCCCTGCGTCACTCGCGGCGGTATGACGCTCCTTCCACCGTGCGCGTGCCCACCCGTTCGCGGCGGGAACGGTGCGTCGGCTAGATGGCTACCTTGGGCCGCTGGTCGGTGTAGCTGAGCACGGCTCGGACCTCGTCCAGAGGGAGTCCGGCCCGTCCGACCAGTGCTTCAAGAGTGTGGCCGGAGTGCGCTGCCAGGTCGACGGCTGCGCGTAGGAGTACGGGGGTCTCGGGCGCGCTGAGTCGTCCTGGTTCGACTTTGCGCCAACCCCGCATGGACATGAACTTGTACGCTTGGGTGTACGCGTTGGGGGGCATGATTTCGAGGGTTTTCGCTCGCATGAGCAGGGCAGCGATGCTGACCTGCCATTTGGCCTTTAGCTCTACAAGTCGCGGCCAGTTCGCCTTGCCCGGTAGTTCGTGCCGGATGTCGGAGGCGGGCATGAGGAAGGCGGCGGCGAACCGGTGCGCTTGCTGTTCGGCGACTTTGCTGCCCTCGTCTGCCACTGTGTGCATGACGAGGTGTCCTAATTCGTGGGCCGCGTCGAATCGGGACCGGTCTCGTAGGCCCTTATCGGCGCCGAGGACGATGACGGGGCGGTCTTGGTAGGGGACACAGAAGGCGTCGACCTTGTCGAGGCTGGTGTGGACGCGGGTGGTGACGATGCCGTTGCGCTCGATGCAGCGAATCACGTCGGGTACTGGGCCGGGTGCCAAGTTCCAGTGTGTGCGGACAGCGGCGGCGATGCCTTCGATGTCGTCGCCGCTGGTCTCGACGGTGACGGGGTGCCGTGGCAGGTTGAGTTCGGGCAGTGCCGTGACGGCCTCAAGGGCGATTGTGAGGGCACGGACGACTTCGACCAGTGCGCGGGCTTGGCGTCGGTCACGGGGGCTGGTGGATCGCAGGCTGCGGAAAAAGCCGTCGTGATCTGAGTCGGTGCCCCCGGTGATGGGGGCGGCGAAGAAGGCGACGGGCATGGTCAGTTCGGCGGCGAGGCGGTCGAGTGTGGCCGCGGCCGGGCGGGAGTGGCCGTTCTCGAACTGGCTAATCGATGCGGGGCTGAGGTCTCCGACTCGGGTGGCGAGCTGGGTTTGGGTGAGGCCGCGTAGTTCGCGAGCCGTGCGCAGACTGTGTCGGTTGAACAGGGCGACCGTGTCGGTGCCCACCGCTTCGCTGCGGCGCGAGTCCGTTGTCACACCTTGGCTCCATACTCCTGGCCGCCACCTGAATCTCGGCGGACCATCCTCAACTTAGCTCGAATGCTAGTCCCCTGCATGTGGGTCATGCCGCGCGGCGGATGCGTGTCGCGATGTAGTTATGAGGCGTTGAGCGCGAGTACCCGCTAGTATGTGTCGTAAGAGCGATGTTTCTTGTTCGAAACTGAGGCGAGAAGGCGATATGACGGCGCAGGTCAGCTACTTCAAGGGTCCGCAGGTGACTCATGACGACATCGTCGCCTTCGCGAAGGCGAAGGTGAACCTGCCGAAGGCGATGGTCGATGACCGGCGAGGCCGGCTCGACTACCTCAAGGGTCGGCTCGAGTACTGGATCGGCGAGCACTCCGACTACAACCTGCGCAAGATCCGCGGGTCGGGCAGCGTGACCAAGGGAACTGCGCTGAAGTCGTCGTCCGACGCGGACATGGTCGCCTACGTCGAGTCCACCGCGGTCGGCGGCGTCAGCGTCCCGGAGGCCGAGTTGCTGAACTGGTTGCGCCACCGCCTCGTCGAGGTCTACGGCAACACGAAGAAGCCGGAGGACTTCGTCATCTCCCACCACGCGGTCGGCATCACCTACAGCTCGGGGCTGAAGGTCGACGTCGCCCCGGTCATCTACGAGGGCGACACCGACGACCGCGGGTACCTCATCACCCGGCAGGGTGAACGAGTCCTCACCTCGGTCAAGCTGCACCTGGAGTTCATCCGCGCACGCAAGACCGCGCACGGCAAGAACTACGCCCAGCTCATCCGCCTGCTCAAGGCGTGGGTGCGCGAGCAGAAGCGCAACAACGACGACTTCCGGTGCAAGTCGTTTCTCGTCGAACTCGTCGTCGCGCACCTGGCCGACAGGGGCTGGAAGGGGCGGCCGCTGGACCTGGACGACCTGACGGTCGCCCTCGAGCAGGTGTTCGCATTCATCGCGGCCACCCGCCTGCGGGATCGCATCAGCTTCACCGACTACTACCAGGCCGGTGACCTGCCGGCCGCCAACGGCACTGCTATGGAGGTGTTCGACCCGGTGAACCCGGCCAACAACGTCGTGAAGGACTACAGCATCGCCCACCGCGAGATGCTCGCAAACGCGGCCGCGGCGGCGCTCGACGCCATCAGCGACGCCGCCTATGCCGATACCAAGGGCCGGGCCGTCTCGGCGTGGAAGCGGGTCTTCGGCCCGGGATTCGGGATCTAACATGAGCATCAGCGCCACCCGCACCGTCACGTTCACCGCCACCTCGGCGCGGCACCTCACCTCTAAGATCGCAGCCGACCTGCGCACAACGAACCGGTACTACGGTTTCCCGAGCCTGACCGAGATCGACGCGTACGCGCAGGAGGCGGCCGAGCTCCTGCTCGACGGGTACCTCGGCTGGGTCGACTACGGACTGCGTCGCCCGACCGCTAGCGGTGGCATGGAGTGGGTCCTGCAGTTGCGGTACACGGTCAACGGCAGCGGAGTCCTGACCGATGACCACCCCGGTGGTGTGCCTGCGAACGCTCCGACGGACGGGGCGAGCTTCTACTCGTACCTGTCGTACTCGGCCGCGTTCGACGCCCTCCCGGTATGGCAGAAGGACGTGGTAAAGGCCGCTCTGCCGGTGACGCGCACCGGTGCCGCGGAGTCACCGCGCGCCGGCGGCACCATCAACGGGCAGCGCTCGTACAGCCGTGACGGGGTGTCCCTGTCCCGGGACACGTTCGTCGCGTGGGAGCAGTGACCCCGTGAGCCAGCCCGCCCGCACCGACGCCGACGACCTGTTCGAGCCCGTCCTGGTGTACCCCGACGACCAGCACCGCAACCGGTTCGACCAGCTCGTCGGCATGGACACCAGCAAGGACCGCCTGGTCAAGGAAATGCTCATCCGGCTCGACCCGGACCGGCTTGAGGGGTGGAGCCGGCAGCACCACGGCGAGGTGCTGCCGGTGACGTCCGCCCTGTTGGACCGGCCTCCGGTGTTCATCCTCGCCGGTGACGTCGGCACCGGGAAGACTGCTCTGGCCGAGAGCGTGGGCGACCCGGTCTCGCGCTCCCTGGGCATCGACGTGTTTGCCTACCGACTGAGCTTGGCCGCGCGCGGCAGCGGCCTCGTCGGGGAGATCACTACCCTCGTGCGGGACGCGTTCGCGACTGTCGGCGAGCAGGCTCGCAAGGCTGTCCGTGGCGACGGAAAGGCGCGATCCGCGTTCATCCTGGTGGTCGACGAGGCCGACGCGCTGGCCCAGTCTCGTGACAACGGGCAAATGCACCACGAGGACCGGGCCGGGGTCAACGCACTCATCCGCGGCATCGACGAGTTCGCACGGGACCGGCTGCCCGGCATCGTCATCTTGTGCACGAACCGGCTGGACGCGATCGACCCGGCCGTTCAGCGCCGGTCCGCGGCCCCGCTGCTTTTCCACCGTCCCGATGCCAGCCAGCGAAAGAGCGTCCTTGCTTCGTTCCTGGACGGCCTCGACGTGTCGGCAGGTCAGCTCGATGAGCTCGTCACCCTCACTGGTTCGCGTGGGGCTGAACCCGGGTACACGTACTCGGACCTGACGCAGCGGCTGGCGCCAGCAGCGGTGCTGGCAGCGTTCCCGGACAAGGCGCTGACGGTAGAAGCGTTTCTGCACGCGGTTGCGACCACCTCGGCGACCCCGCCGTTCGGTACCAAGGATGCCGCAAACGATGGAGAGCAGCGATGACTGGGACGACGCCTGCGGTCACGACCACGAACCCGCTCGGATGCTGCTTCGTCAGCTACCGCCGCACCCGCCTACCCGAAATCGCCGCCCTGGTCCGTGCCCTGCATGAGCTGGGCATCCCGACTTGGCAGGACTTACACGACCTGGACGAGCAGCCGCTCGAGACGACGCTGCGAACAGTCCTAGCCGACCCCAACCTCGCCGCAGGCGTCCTGTGGGTCACGCCCGAGGTTGCCCACAGCTCCATCATCACCGACATCGAGGTGCCCGGCCTGACAGGCCGCGCCACGACCGACTCCTCGTTCGCACTGGTGCCCGTCGCTGCCGGCGGGCTCGACTACGGCAACGCGGCGGAAGCCGCTTGCAGCAGGACGACCCTGGTCGACCTGGCTACGTGGAACATCGGCAAGGTGCACGGCGACCCGGCCACAGCTGACGACATCACCAGCGTTGCGCAGCGCGTGCTCCGGCGACGAGTGCGCGCCATCCACGCCCACCTGCCTGCCCACGACCCGTTCGTCGTCGATGTGTACACCAGGACGCCCGCCGTGCACCGCCCCGACGCCGCCCTCACCGTCGACTTCACCCACCTGTTCGACGGGCGGACGGCCAAGCCCGGGACCTGGGAAACGGTGACTACCGCCCTGCGCACCACCCTGCAGCGTGTTGCCTCCGACGCTCCCGGGCGGCCTGTCCACCTGCGTGGCCTCCTCGGGCTGCCAACCGCGGTCGCACTCGGCACGGTCGTACCGTCACCGTCCGGCGTCGACGCTGCATGGGTGCAATACACCCCCGGCCGCCCGGACTCCTTGTACACGCTGACCGCGGGACCGGACCCGACCCCGTTCATGGTGCAGCTCATCGACGGCACCCCGGGCGCGGCCGACCTTGCCGTGCTGGTCAGCGTCAGCGAGAACACCGTCCCGGCTTTCCAGGCCACCACCGGTCTCGGCCCGTTCCGCGGCATCGTCCACGCGGCCGCCCCGAGGGCCTACCCCCATCAGCTCGACTCCGCAGGGCAGGCCGTCCACGTTGCCCACGAAGTTGTCCGCACCATCCGCTCCGCCCGGTCCCGGTACGGCACAATCGGCGGCATCCACCTGTTCATCGCGGGGCCGGCAGGGCTTGCCTTCCTAATCGGCCAGCTTCTCAACACCTTGGGAGTCGTAACTACCTACGAGCACGTGAGCGCCTCCGGTACCGGCGCCTACGCTCGGGCCGCGGTGCTGGACCCATCACATTGAGCCGGAGCTCGACCATCCGCCTCACACCCAGGTTTGCCTACACGCTTGTTGTCGGACGTGCGAGGAGGGCCGCTCTTGCGAACCGACGCTTCAACATAGTGGGCGGGGCGAGCGCCCATAGTGCGCGAGATGACGCGGTGGTATGACGCATCGCGCGCTACGCCATCTTTCGCCTTTCCTGTCTGCGCTCCCGATGCTCGTAATAGTGCCGCAAGAGGTCTGGGTCCGTAGTCAGTGACGCCAACTCTTCTGCGTCCTCGGGAAGCTCAAGCAACTGTCTGCTGAACTGCAGGCGGTGGACGAGATCGCGGCGTGCCTTCTTGCTTAGGCGAAGCGTTTCAAGCGACCGTGCCCTGTTGAGTGCGTCGCCGAACTTTCCGGCGACGGCAGCGTCGGGCTCGTAGCCGAACCTTTCCGCCAGGCGGTCGCCGCCGTCCCAGATCCACACTCCCCAGCCCGCCATGCCCTGGGTAAGGAACGCTCGAATGCGTGGTCCGAGCCACGCGCTCTTCTTCGATAGGAGCCAGGCCAGGTAGTCGATGGTGCCGTAGTACTTGACAGGGGGTCCGTGCAGATCACCCTGGACAAAGTTGCACGCAACGTTGGGCGCTTCATAACCACCGAAGTCGGGATCTCTCAAGGCCAGGAGTTCGGAGCATCCCGGTGTTCGTCCGTCGCGAGTAAGTCCGGTACCAAAGGGGCTCTTCACATTTGAGGGTGTAGTTGGGGTCTGAATCCGCCGCTCTCGAGGAGTGATCGGGCGATGTAGTTGGTGAGGTTGCGGAAGCCGAGGGCGGATCCGCGCAGGTGTTCGAGGCGTCCGTTGATGGTTATCTGGAG
>JAABUM010006072.1_pt1 | contig 12127 bp, 10 predicted proteins | sample 5559161 | NCBI WGS metagenome assembly JAABUM01 (sample SAMN10711868, study PRJNA513369) | rock metagenome | isolation source: Antarctica rocks | place: Antarctica: Victoria Land, Siegfried Peak nord | reverse complement strand
TCGACTGCAGCAGGGTGCGCCCCGTGCCGGTGAGGTCGTGGAGGAACTTCGGCGAGGCCTGCCGTGACAGCGGCCAGAGCCGGGTCCCCGCGCCGCCGGCCGGGATGACGGCCCAGAACCCGTCGATTGGCTCCACCGGCTCGACCACGTTCCCCGTCATGGGCACCGAGGCTAGGCCATCGGACCCGGCCCGCCCGCGCGAGGCGCGCACCCGGCATACCGGGAACGAGAGATTGTCCACACGTGCCTCAGGTCCCATCCGCGCGGACGGGCCGAACTCGCGAGATACCGTTGTCAGGTGGCCACCTCGACCGTCCCCGCGGGACAGATCAGTGCTCGGCGCACCACGGTCGCCATGAAGATGGTCATGGCCGTGACCGGTGCGCTGTTCGTCCTCTACGTCCTCATGCACATGTACGGAAACCTCAAGCTGTTCGGTGGCCAGGCGGCATACGAGGAGTACGCGCACCACCTGCGAGTGCTCGGAGAGCCGATCCTTCCCTACTCCGGCTTCCTGTGGCTCTTCCGGACGGTGCTGATCGTCGCCGTCATCGCGCACGTCTACTCGGCGTTCTACCTCTGGAGTCGCGCCCAGGGCGCGCGGACGACGAGGTACCAGATGAAGAAGGCCGCATCGTCCACGCTCTCCTCGCGCACCATGCGCTGGGGCGGCGTCGCACTGCTCCTCTTCATCATCTTCCACCTCCTGCAGTTCACGACGAACACCATTCAGGTCAACGGAATTCATTCGAGCAGCTACGTGCGGGTCGTGTCCAGCTTCCAGGTCTGGTGGGTCGTCCTCATCTACGTCCTGGCGATGGGGGCCCTCGCGATGCACGTGCGGCACGGCATCTGGAGCGCGAGCCAGACTCTCGGGTGGACGAGCACGGCGCGGTCTCGTCGCCGGGCCAACCAGCTCGGGGTCGTCGTTGCGACCGTCGTCGCGGTCGGCTTCCTCCTGCCGCCGCTGTCCATCTTCCTCCGCCTGATCAAGTAGGGACCATGACCGACACCACGACCCCCGCACCCGCCGTCCACGACGTCGGTCTCGCCACGGGCCTCTACCGCGGGGGCACGGAGATCGGGGACACCAAGGCCCCGAAGGGCCCGATCGCGGAGCGGTGGGGCACCCGCCAGTTCGAGGCCGAGCTGGTCAACCCGGCCAACCGCCGCAAGCTCAGCGTGATCATCGTCGGCACCGGTCTGGCCGGCGCCTCCGCGGCGGCGACCCTCGGGGAGGCCGGCTACCGCGTCACGTCGTTCTGCTACCAGGACTCGCCGCGACGGGCCCACTCGATCGCCGCGCAGGGTGGCATCAACGCGGCGAAGAACTACAAGGAGGACGGCGACTCGGTCTACCGCCTCTTCTACGACACCGTGAAAGGCGGGGACTTCCGCTCCCGGGAGTCCAACGTCTACCGTCTCGCGCAGGTCAGCGCCGACATCATCGACCAGTGTGTCGCCCAAGGCGTGCCCTTCGCCCGGGAGTACGGCGGCATGCTCGACAACCGGTCCTTCGGTGGCGTCCAGGTCTCGCGCACCTTCTACGCACGAGGGCAGACGGGTCAGCAGCTGCTCATCGGCGCCTACCAGGCGCTCGAGCGGCAGATTGTGGCCGGCACCGTGGAGATGAAGGCACGCCACGAGATGCTCGAGCTCGTCGTCGTCGATGGCCGAGCCCGCGGCGTCATCGTCCGCGACATGGTCTCCGGCGAGGTCGAGACCCACCTCGCCGACGCCGTCGTCCTCGCGAGCGGCGGCTACGGCAACGTCTTCTACCTCTCGACCAACGCCATGGGCTGCAACGTGACGGCGACGTGGCGGGCCCACCGCAAGGGCGCCTACTTCGGCAACCCCTGCTACACCCAGATCCACCCGACCTGCATCCCCGTCGCAGGCGAGCACCAGTCGAAGCTCACGCTCATGAGCGAGTCCCTGCGCAACGACGGCCGCATCTGGGTGCCGAAGAACCGCGAGGACTGCGACAAGGGCCCGCGCGAGATCCCCGAGGCGGACCGCGACTACTACCTCGAGCGGATCTACCCCGCGTTCGGCAACCTCGTCCCGCGCGACATCGCCTCCCGCCAGGCCAAGAACGTCTGCGACGAGGGCCGTGGCGTCGGCCCGCTCGTCGGCGACTTCCGCCGTGGGGTCTACCTCGACTTCACCGACGCCCTTCAGCGGATGAGCAACGAGGCGGTTGCCGACAAGTACGGAAACCTCCTTGACATGTACCAGCGGATCACCGGCGAGAACCCCTACGAGGTGCCGATGCGCATCTACCCCGCGGTGCACTACACGATGGGCGGCCTGTGGGTCGACTACGACCTGCAGTCCAACCTCCCGGGGCTGTTCGTCACCGGTGAGGCCAACTTCTCCGACCACGGCGCCAACCGGCTTGGCGCCTCGGCCCTCATGCAGGGCCTCGCCGACGGCTACTTCGTCCTGCCGAACACGATCCGCGACTACCTCGCCCACGGCCCCTACCCGCAGGTCGCGCCGAGCCACGAGGCGGTCGTTGCAGCCCGCGTCGCGGTGGACGCGCGGATCGAGAAGCTGCTCTCCATCCAGGGCGAGCGCACCGTCGACTCCTTCCACAAGGAGCTCGGCAGCATCATGTGGGAGTACTGCGGGATGGAGCGGTCCGAGGAAGGCCTGCTCAAGGGCATCGACCTCATCCGCGGCCTGCGGGACGAGTTCTGGCGCAACGTGCGGGTGCTCGGGTCGGGCGAGGAGATCAACCAGTCGCTCGAGAAGGCCGGCCGGGTCGCAGACTTCCTCGAGCTCGGCGAGCTCATGTGCATCGACGCCCTGCACCGGCGCGAGTCCTGCGGCGGGCACTTCCGGACCGAGAGCCGCACCGAGGACGGCGAGGCCCTGCGCAACGACGACGACTTCGCGTACGTCGCGGCGTGGGAGTTCGGTCAGGCAGAGGGCGAGGACGGCGCCGGTGCACTCGTGCCCGTCCTGCACAAGGAAGACCTGGCCTACGAGTACGTGCACCTGAAGCAACGGAGCTACAAGTGAAGATCACCCTCAAGATCTGGCGCCAGGCGAACGCCGGGGCCGACGGCCGGATGGCCACCTACGAGGTGGACGACATCACGCCGGACATGTCGTTCCTCGAGATGCTCGACGTCCTCAACGAGCAGCTCATCCTCGGGGGCGAGGATCCGGTCGCGTTCGACAGCGACTGCCGCGAAGGCATCTGCGGCACCTGCGGTTTGATGATCAACGGCGACGCACACGGCCCCGAGATCTCGGCCGTCTGCCAGCTGCACATGCGCTCGTTCCAGGACGGCGAGACGATCACCGTCGAGCCGTGGCGGGCGACCGCGTTCCCGGTACTCAAGGACCTCGTCGTCGACCGGTCGGCGCTCGACCGGATCGTCCAGTCCGGCGGCTACGTCAGCGTCAACACCGGCGCCGCTCCCGACGCCCACAGCGTGCTGGTGCACAAGGACGACGCCGACCGGGCGTTCGGCGCCGCGGCCTGCATCCAGTGCGGCGCCTGCGTCGCCGCCTGCCCGAACGCCTCCGCCATGCTCTTCATGGGCGCCAAGGTCGCCCACCTCGGGCTGCTGCCCCAGGGCCAGCCCGAGCGCGACGCGCGGGTGGTCTCGATGGTCAGCCAGCACGACTACGAGGGTTTCGGTGGCTGCACCAACATCGGCGAGTGCTCCGCCGCCTGCCCCAAGGAGATCCCCCTCGACGTCATCTCCTTCCTCAACCGCGACGTCCGCGTGGCCCTGCGCCACGGCGAGTAGGACTGTCGCACAACGAAAACGCGAAAGGCCCCGGTATGCCGGGTGCCGCCCACCAGCCCGGGTCACCTCCCCCGCCGGGTCACCTCCCCCGCCGGGTTGACGCCGCACGGCGTGCGTTGACCGGTCGGCGTCAGACCTTGCGGCGGCGGATCGTGTTGCCGAGCCAGACGAGCGGGTCGTACCGGCTGTCGACGAGGCGCTCCTTCATCGGGATGATCGCGTTGTCGGTGATCTTGATGTGCTCCGGGCAGGCCTCGGTGCAGCACTTGGTGATGTTGCACATGCCGATGCCCTGGTCGTCGCGGGCCGACTCGACGCGGTCGGTGCGCACATCGAGCGGGTGCATGTCCAGCTCGGCGGCCCGGATGAGAAAGCGCGGCCCGGCGAACGCCTCCTTGTTGTCCTCGTGGTCGCGCACGACGTGGCAGGTGTCCTGGCAGAGGAAGCACTCGATGCACTTGCGGAACTCCTGCGAGCGCTCGACGTCGACCTGCTCCATCCGGTAGTCACCCGGAGCGAGATCGGGAGGTGCGAACGACGCGATCTGGCGCGCCTTGGTGTAGTTGAACGACACGTCGGTGACGAGGTCCTTGATCACCGGGAAGGCGCGCATCGGCGTGACGGTGACTGTCTCGCCCTCGGTGAAGGTCGACATCCGGGTCATGCACAGCAGCTTCGGCATGCCGTTGATCTCGGCGCTGCACGAGCCGCACTTGCCGGCCTTGCAGTTCCAGCGGACGGCGAGGTCGCCGCTCTGGGTCGCCTGGAGCCGGTGGATGATGTCGAGGACGACCTCCCCCTCGTTGACCTCGATGGTGTAGTCGACGAGCCCGCCGCCGTCGGCGTCCCCGCGCCAGACCCGAAAGTGCGCGTCGTAGCTCATGTTCCGCTCTCCTCGACCGTGGCGGGCGCAGCCGGCAGCCTCGCCAGCTCCTCGTCAGTGAGGTACTTCGCCAGCTCGTCTCGCTTGAACAGAGCGAGGAGCTCCTCGCGCATCGGGCCCAGAGGCTGTTCGTTGACCTCGATGCCGTTCTCGGTGGCCGAGCAGATGAGGTTCTTCAGCCGCCAGGCCGGATCCATCTTCGGGAAGTCGTCGCGGGTGTGGCCGCCGCGGCTCTCCTGACGCGCCAGCGCAGCCCGGGCGACGCACTCGCTGACCACGAGCATGTTGCGCAGGTCCAGGGCGAGGTGCCAGCCGGGGTTGAACTGGCGGTGTCCCTCGACGGTGAGGTGCCGGGCCCGGGTCCTGAGCTCCTCCAGCTTGGCCAGCGCCCGCTCGATCTCCTCAGCGGTGCGGATGATGCCGACAAGGTCGTTCATCGTCTGCTGCAGCTCCTGGTGGAGGGTGTACGGGTTCTCGCCGCCCTCCTCCTCGAAGGGCGCGAGCGCCTGCCGGGCCGCCGAGTCGATCACGGCCTGGTCCACGCTCGGGCGGTCCTCCCCCCGGCCTTGGACGTATGCCGCGGCGCCGAGGCCCGCGCGGGCGCCGAAGACGAGTAGGTCCGACAGGGAGTTGCCACCGAGGCGGTTGGACCCGTGCATGCCGCCCGAGACCTCGCCCGCAGCGAAGAGACCGGGCACCCGTGCGGCCGCCGCACTGTCGGGGTTGACCTCGACGCCGCCCATGACGTAGTGGCACGTCGGGCCGACCTCCATCGCCTCCGTCGTGATGTCGACGTCGGCGAGCTCCTTGAACTGGTGGTGCATCGACGGGAGGCGCTTCATGATCTCGGCGGCGTCGCGGCGCGAGGCGATGTCCAGGAAGACCCCGCCGTGCGGCGAGCCGCGCCCGGCCTTGACCTCGGAGTTGATTGCCCGGGCGACCTCGTCGCGGGGCAGCAGCTCGGGTGGACGCTTGTTGTGGTCGGGGTCGGTGTACCACCGGTCGCCCTCGTCCTCGCTCTCGGCATACTGGCCGCGGAACACGTCGGGCACGTAGTCGAACATGAAGCGCTTGCCCACGGAGTTCTTCAGCACGCCGCCGTCCCCGCGGACCGACTCCGTGACGAGGATGCCCTTGACCGAGGGCGGCCACACCATGCCGGTCGGGTGGAACTGGACGAACTCCATGTTCACCAGCGTCGACCCGGCCCGCAGCGCCAGCGCGTGCCCGTCCCCGGTGTACTCCCAGGAGTTGGAGGTCACCTTAAAGGACTTGCCGATGCCCCCGGTCGCCAGGACGACCGCCGGCGCCGTGAAGCGGACGAAGCGTCCGGACTCGCGCCAGTAGCCGAAGGCCCCGGCGATCGCTCCGGAGGAGTCACGGAGCAGCTCGGTGACGGTGCACTCGTGGAAGACCCTGAGCCGGCCCTCGGCGTCACCGGACTCGCGCTGGTCGTCCTGCTGCAGCGACACGATCTTCTGCTGCATCGTGCGGATCAGCTCGAGGCCAGTCCGGTCACCGACGTGCGCAAGCCGGGGGTACTCGTGGCCGCCGAAGTTTCGTTGGCTGATCTTTCCGTCGACCGTGCGGTCGAAGAGCGCGCCGTAGGTCTCCAGCTCCCAGACTCGGTCGGGAGCCTCCTTCGCGTGCAGCTCGGCCATCCGCCACGAGTTGAGGAACTTGCCCCCGCGCATCGTGTCGCCGAAGTGGACCTTCCAGCTGTCGTTGCTGTTGACGTTGCCCATGCTCGCGGCGATGCCGCCCTCGGCCATGACGGTGTGGGCCTTGCCGAACAGGGACTTGCAGATGACGGCGGTGCGCATGCCGGCCTCGCGGGAGGCGATCGCAGCGCGCAGCCCGGCGCCGCCGGCCCCGATGATTACCACGTCGTAGTCGTAGTGCTCGACCCCGCCGCTCATCAGTTGACCAGTCTCAGGTCCGAGATGGCCCCGGACGAGACCAGGGCGATGTAGGCGTCGGTAAGCATCAGCGTGCCCAGCGTCGTCCAGGCGAGCTCCATGTGCCGGGTGTTGAGCGCGGACACGGAGGTCCAGGCGCGGTAGCGCAGCGGGTGCTTCGAGAAGTGCTTGAGCCGCCCGCCGATGAGGTGCCGGCAGGAGTGGCAGGAGGCGGTGTAGAGCCAGAGGAAGACGACGTTGACGAGCATGATCACCGTGCCCAGCCCGATGCCGAAGCCGCCGTTCCCGCCCCGGAACCCCCGGAGCATGTCATAGGTGTTGACCAGCGAGACGAGAATCGCGGCGTAGAAGAAGTACCGGTGGATGTTCTGCATGATCAGCGGGAACCGGGTCTCACCGGTGTACTTCCCGTGCGGCTCGGCCACCGCGCAGGCCGGCGGCGAGAGCCAGAACGCCCGGTAGTAGGCCTTGCGGTAGTAGTAGCAGGTCAGCCGGAAGCCGAGGAGGAAGGGCAGCACCAGCAGCGCGAACGGCACGAACGGCGGGAAGTCGCCGAACCAGGTGCCGAAGTCGCGCGCGGCCGGGATGCAGGAGCTCGAGACGCAGGGCGAGGAGAACGGCGAGAGGTAGTGGTACTCCTCGACGAAGTACGCGCGCTGCGACGCGGTCCTGACCAGCGCATAGAGCAGCCAGATGACGAGCAGGGTGAAGGTGATCGCGGGCTGGAGCCACCACCGGTCGGTGCGCAGGGTCCGGTCGGCGATCGCGGCTCGAGCCGGGGCGCCGACGCCCTCGCCCATCGACCCGGCAGCCGGGGAGTCTCCGCCCAGGTCCGTGCTCATCCTCGAGTCCTCCACCTTCGTCGGTCTGGCGCCGCCGCTCACTGTAACGCCTGTGCTTCAGGGCACCTGAGTGGGTCGAGGAGCCAGCGAGGCGGGCCGAGGAGCCAGCGAGGCGGGCCGAGGAGCCAGCGAGGCGGGTCGAGGAGCCAGCGAGGCGGGTCGACGGACGGGCCGACATCGGCCCCGGGACGGCGCCGCTGAAGGCCTGAGTCACATAGGCTGCTGGGGTCATGTCGCCGACGACCCGCACCCCATGGGCCACCAGCTGCCCAACTGCCATGGTGCGCGGGGTTCTCGCCGCGATTTCCGCGGTGGGGATGGCGACCACCCTCACGGCAGGGCCGGCCCTCGCCTTGGCCAGCGACTCCACCCCCGCGCCGACACAGTCGACGCCGCCGGCTGCCGTCCCTGCGCGCCCCTGTCCGCCCGGTTCGACACCCACCCAGCTGACCGGACTCCCGCCCAACGCGACGCTCCCGCGCAACGCGACGCAGCCCGACGGCGGCGTCCTGACCACGACCTGTGCCGTTGCGCCACCAACGCCGTTCCCGGGCCCGTCGATCTCCCCGGCCGACACCGTCGGCGGACCACAGCTCGCGGGGGCCGGCATACTCGTCAACGGGTCGCCTTCCGTGCCGGCCCCGCCCGTGGTCACCGACGTCTCCTACGTCATCTCGGACCTGACGACGGGCGACGTCCTCGCCGCCATGAACCCGCACGCCCTGCTTCCGCCGGCGAGCACGCTGAAGACCCTCACCACGCTCGTCACCATGCCCGTCCTCAGCCCCACGACGGTCGTGACGGCCACTCCCGAGGAGGTCGCCGCCGACGGGACCCGGGTCGGGATGGTCGAGGGCAGTCCATACACCGTCGACCAGCTCTTCACCGGGCTCATCCTCGCCAGCGGCAACGACGCGGCATACGCGCTCGCCGACGCCTATGGCGGCCGGGCGAAGACGCTCGCCGCGATGAACCAGCGCGCCCAAGACCTCGGCGCCTGGGACACCGTCGCCAAGGACCCCTCGGGGCTCGACACGGACGGGCAGCAGTCGAGCGCGTACGACCTCTCGCTCTTCGGCCGTGCGGTGATGCAGCTGCCCGAGTTCCGTCGCTACGCGGCGCTCAGGGACGTCACCTTCCCCGGGGGCACCGAGCGAGGGGGCAAGGTCCATCCGCCGTTTCAGATCGCCAACCACAACACCCTGCTCGCGCACTACCCGGGCACGATCGGTGTAAAGAACGGCCACACGAGCGGCGCGCGGTACACCTTCATCGGGGCGGTGACCCGCGGCGAGCGCACGCTGCTCATCACCGAGATGGGCGGTGTCGCCGTCCCGAGCTGGCAGCCGACCGCTGCGTTGCTCGACTGGGCCTTCGCCAACGCCGGTCAGCTCCAGCCGGTCGGACGGCTCGTCGCTCCCGGAGCTCCCCAACCGCCGGAGTGGCGCGGAGAGGCCAGCACGCCGCACAGCTCCACCCCGCCGGCAATCGGTCCGGGGGGGCCGGGCAGCAAGGTCGGTGGGGGGCCGCCGCTCGGCGCCGCTGGCCCGACGCCGCCACCCCCGTCGGCCGCAGGCAAGGTGACGTCCACGCAGACGGTCGCCGGACAACTTGAGACGTATGCCGTGCCGGCCGTCGCGCTCGCGGCGCTTGCCGGGTGGGTGCTCGCCCGCCGCCGGCACCGTCGCTCCGCCTGACCCGGGCACCAAGGCGCCGCCTTCGCTCCGCCTGACCCGGGCGCCACGCGCGCCACCTCCGGCCCGGCCCGGCCTCGGAGCAGGCCAACCCCGCTCAGCGGCGGCTGAACACCGCACGGACCGTGCGCCCGACCGCACCGAGCGCGATCGCTGCCGTGACACCGAGCACGGCCCCGGCCGCGATCGAGGTGCGGTCCTGCGTCCGCGGGCCGAAGGCCGGTATGCCGCGCACCGCCCTGGACCGCCCGTCGCCCAAGTCGACGTCGCCGCCGTGCTCGGTCGCACCTGGTGTTCGCGGCGCCTCGGCTCCTGCTGCAACGGTGGACGCCTCGAGGCCGGCATGGTGCACGTCGATGTCGTCGGCGACCCAGGAGGCGGCCAGGAGAACGATCCTCGCGATGAGGTTGAGCCAGAAGAGCAGCCCGATCACGAGGACGATCGACCCGAAGAGCGGGCTCTTCGTCGCGTTGCTGATCAGCTGGACGCCGAAGATCTTGACGACCGACAGGCCGACTCCTCCGAGCAGGGCGCCCTTGCGGACGTCGGGCCACGGCAAGGGAGCACCGGACAGGACGCGCAGGAGGAGCACCATGACGCCGACGTCCACGGCGAAGCCGACGACCAGGCCGACCACCGTCACCAGGACGGGACTCTCCCCCAGCCCGACGCGCTGGGCGAGGCCGCTGGCCCCGCTGCCGAGGAGGCTGGTCAGGATCCCGGACAGGAGCACGCCGACGCCGAGCGAGGCGAACACCCCGAGGTCGCGCAGCTTGTCCGTGATGAGGTTGCCGGGAGATCCGGCCAGACCGAACATGGCCCGGATCGCGTCGCGCATGGCGCCGACCCACCCCACGCCGGAGAGGATGAGGCTGACGACGGCCACCAGGCCCCCGATGGTGAGCACCGACACCTTCGGCGCCTTGAGCTCGAGCAGCCCGTTGGGGTTGTCGGCCGTCTTGACGAAGTTGGGGAGCGACTGGTTGAGCGAGCGCGCGACCGAGTCGACGAGCTCCGGATGTCCGCGCAGGACGAAGCCGAAGATCACCGCCGCGATGGCGACCGCGGGAAAGATCGAGAAGAAGCCGTAGTAGGCGATGCCGGCCGCGAGCAGGTTGCCGCGGGACTCGCCGAAGCGGCTCCAGACGCGCCAGGCCTGGGTCTGCTGGACCCGCTCGAGGAGCCGCTTCATCGGGAGGGCTCCTCGCCCAGGGCGAACTCGCGGACCGGGGTCCACGTCCCGTCATCGTCCTGCTCGTAGAGATGGAAGCACGGCACCTCGAACGTCGCGGCGTAGTCGGCGAGGGCGTCGAACGCGAGGTCGAGACGGTCCTCGTCGACGTCGTGGGCCACGGTGACGTGCGGGTGGTAGGGGTAGGAGAGCTCGCGCGACCACCGGCCCGACCGCAGGGACCGCTCGAGCTGCTCGCACGCCGAGATTCCCCGGGCGACCTGGACGAAGACGACGTCCGAGACGGGCCGGAAGGTCCCCGTCCCACGCAGCACCATGGTGAAGGGGCCGGTCGTCGCGGCGGCCGTGTCCAGGTGCTCGACGAGGTCAGCGAGGCCGTCTGAGGTGACCGGCGTGGGGCCGAGGAGCGTCACGTGGGCCGGGATCGCGTGAGCCAGGGGGTCACCGAAGGCGGCGCGGCGCTGCTGCAGGTCGTCGGCGAACGGTGCGGGCACGGGGATCGAGACGCCCACCACGGTGACGTCGTCGGAGCCCGCGTCTTCAGCGTCAGACATGCGTGCATTCTGTCAGGACCGCGGGTTGGCGCGGCGACGGGGATCCGGCCGGCCGGTACGGTGTCCCCGTGCCAGCCCCCGCCGACGCAGCCGAGCACTTCCGTCGCGAGTTCGGGGCCGCGCCCGATGGGGTCTGGTCGGCGCCCGGGCGGGTCAACCTCATCGGTGAGCACACGGACTACAACGGCGGGCTCGCCCTGCCGATCGGCCTCCCCCGACGCACGTATGCCGCGGTGCGCCTTCGCGACGACGGTCGCCTGCGGCTGAGCAGCGACTTCTCCGACGCGGGTGTCGTCGACGTGGCGGTGACGGACATCGCGCCGGACGTCCCGGGCGGCTGGGGGTCCTATCCCGCCGGGGTGGTCTGGGCTATGCGGGAGGCGGGGCACGCCCTGCCCGGTGCCGACGTCCACATCAGCAGCGACGTGCCAGTCGGCGCCGGCCTGTCGAGCTCGGCCGCCATCGAGTGCTGCGTCGCCGCCGCCGTGTCCGACCTGCTCGGCCTGGGGCTGCTCGCGGACGACGAGGGTCGTGCCCGGCTGGCGACGTGGTGCCAGCAGGGCGAGAACGTCATCGCGCGGGCGCCGACCGGAGGGATGGACCAGGCGATCTCGATGCGCGGGGTCGAGGCGCACGCCACCCTGCTCGACTGCCGCACCGGCGTCGTCGAGCAGGTCCCGTTCGACCTCGCGGCGCACGGTCTGGCCCTGCTCGTCGTCGACACCCGGGCCGAGCACGCCCTGGTCGACGGGCAGTACGCCGAGCGCCGCACGTCCTGTGAGGACGCGGTGGCACTGCTCGGCATCGGCTCGCTGCGGGACATCGACGTGGACGCCCTCGACGGCTCCCTGAGCCGGCTCGGCGACGACGTCACGCGGGCCCGGGTCCGTCACGTCGTCACCGAGATCGACCGCGTCGCCCAGTGTGTGCAGGCCCTGCGCGCAACGGACTTCAAGGAGGTGGGCCGGCTGTTCGTGGCATCCCACGCCTCGCTGCGCGACGACTACGAGGTGTCCTGCCGTGAGCTCGACCTCGCGGTCGAGACCGCTGTGACCGGGGGTGCCCTCGGCGCGAGGATGACCGGCGGCGGGTTCGGCGGCTCCGCCATCGCCCTCGTCGATGCCGATGCCGTGGACTCGCTCAGCACCGCTGTGACGCAGGCTTTCGACTCGGCTGGCCTGCGCCGTCCGGACTGCTTCGCCGTGACCGCCGGGGCAGCCGCGGGCCGGGACGCCTGACCCGGCTGCACGGCATACGGGCCGAGCCGGTTCGCAGC
>JAABUM010006069.1_pt1 | contig 12132 bp, 11 predicted proteins | sample 5559161 | NCBI WGS metagenome assembly JAABUM01 (sample SAMN10711868, study PRJNA513369) | rock metagenome | isolation source: Antarctica rocks | place: Antarctica: Victoria Land, Siegfried Peak nord | reverse complement strand
TGGCCGATCTTGGCCAGGGTCGCAGTCACCATGGCCAACAGACCGAGGAACTCGGCGATCCGGTCGCGGGCCGTTATCCACGGGATGTCCGGTGCCGCCAGCCCCCGGTTGCGCGCGAACGCGTCGAGCAGCGGAAGCGCCTGGTCGCCCCAGAACTCCATCGTGCCCAGCGCCCCGCCGAGCTGGGCGACCTCCCATCGCTTCCGGCCTTCGGCGACCCGGGTCCGGTGGCGGCGGATCTCGGACACCCACACCGCGGCCTTGAACCCGAAGGTGATCGGCAGGCCTGGCTGACCGTGGGTGCGCCCACACATGATCGTGTCGCGATGGTGTTGCGCGAGCAGCAGCGCGGCTGCTGCGACGTGGGCGAGGTCCCGCTCGAGGATCTCGGCGACCTCGCGCATGATCAGGGCCGTCCAGGTGTCCGAGACGTCTTGCACCGTGGCTCCGTAGTACACCCACTCTCGCGCAGACTCAGGCAGGACGTCCTGCAGGCAGCGAATCAGCCCGAGCGTCGAATGGCCAGTGGCACGTGTCTGCTCGGCCACCTCTTCAAGGTCGAGCAGACCGACGTCTGCGTGCTTCCGGATGGCATGGGCGGCGTCTACAGGGATGAGTCCGACCTCGGCCTGGGCCTCCGCCAGCGATGCCAGGATCTCGAGCCACGACTGCACGCGTCCTTCGTCGTCCAGCAGCCGGTGCAGCTCAGGGGTGCTCCACAGGTGGCCGTACAGGACTGAGTCGACGAGATGGGCGCTCATTGAGACACCCCCTACCCGACGGTCGCTTGGTCGCGTGCTCGGTCGTGAGCCTGGTCGCGGGCTTGGTCGCGGGCGAGGTCGCGGGCCAGGTCTCCCGGTTCGTCACGTGCCCCGTCCGCCTGGTCGACCCCGGTGAGCCTGCGCAGCGCCGACCTGACCTCATCGAGGTTGGACCCCCAGGGGACGACGGCTGAGCTCTCGCAGAACTCAACGCCACGCTCGAGCAGACAGCATTTGGTCAGAGTTGGCGTCGAAGCCACCGCAGCGGCAGAGCCAGAGTTGGAGCCTTCCACCCGTCGTCGCGGACAGATGTCCACCCGTGCCGGCTCGTCCCCGTAGAAGTGGCGATGGAACTGCAGCGATCGCTCGCACCCGATCATCAGCCAGTCCTCCCGCTGCGCCGGGCGGGTGTCGAGGAACGAGACTTCTCCACCCAGGTCCACGCCGCTGCCCCGGCACGGCAGAAGGTATCGCGGTGCAGGGTTGGCCGCCGCGAGCTGGCGGATATCGACCGCATCCAGTACCAGCTCGATCGGCGGCAGATCCTCGTCGAAGGCGAGCACCTGCTCAGCCATGACGAAGAGCTTCGGCGGCTCAGGCGGGACCACCTCGGTGACCCTGATCCGCACTGGCTCCGGTTCCCAGATGAAGTTCACGTGTTCGTAGCGACCCTGAACCACATACGCGCGTGCGCCTGCCCGCTGGTGAGCCAGCGCGACGCGGGCCAGCGCCGAGGCGTTGCCGACGTCGGTATCCGCAGAGGTCAGTGACACAACCTCTTCCGGTCCGGCCAGCACGCGCGCCTCGACGATCGGGGAGAAGAGCGGTTCGGTCGAAGCCTTGCGAACGACCACGACTGCGGTCTGTCCGCCATGACGCAGCGCGAGGAAGTCGGTGCGGCGATACACCTCTCGCCCGAGGAGGAACGGCACCAGGTCAATCGGCGTGAGGGGGACATCGACCTCCTGCACCGACAGGCCGCGATAGGGACGAGTGATGGTGTTCGGCGCCGGTTCGGGAATCACCGCCGCGCCGCCTGCTGGGCAACGGCTGTGTCGGTGTCGGCGATGTCCGTGACTGCAGTGTCGGCCCGCAGACCGAGTCGCAGAGTCTCCAGGGGGAGCACCTCCTCAGGCGTGACGTTGCCGAGGTTCACCCCGGCACCGAAGCGGCAGATGAACTCCACCTGCTGGGCCTTCCTGGGGGCCTCGAAGATGACCCGGTCCAGCGGGAGCCGGGCGGCGATCGCCTCCACCAACTCAACGCGCAGGCTGCCGTCGCCGTGGTACAGCCCCACGGTTCCGCTCTCTCGGCCCTCAGCGATCACCCACGTTGCGCCGGCGGCCAGGTCGGCCTCCATCTCGGCCAGCCACTGTTCGGTCACGACCGGGACGTGGCCGTCCTTCGCACCGGTCTCGGCGAGGACGATGAAGTCGGCGGACAGGGTGGCAATGAGCTCAGTCTTGCGTTCGGCCGTCATGGCCTGGAGGCCGTCAGAGACCTCTATGGCGTCTATGCCGAGCCCCGCCGCCCACCGCCGCAAGTTGTCCACCCGGCCCTGGGCATTGCACACCTCGAGCAGCGTCCCGCCGAGGCACACCGTGACACCGGCTGCGTTGCACAGCGCGACCTGGTCTTTGACGGTCGGGTCGACATAGGCGATACCCCAGCCGATCTTGAGCACGTCGATGAGTTCACCGGTCTGGGCCAGCTGGGCCTCCAGCGCCCGGGTCGTCATGCCCTTTTCGAGCACGTGGGTGAGTCCGCGGCCCCGCGGCTTGTGGTCACGCTCTGGCAGTTCAAGGAAGTCCGGACGGTCCCACATGGCGTTTCTCCCATCTTTCGACTTTGGATCGAACGTACGGTCCGTGGTCCGCCGCGTCTGTGTCCCATCAGGACCAATGGTTGGCGGTTCTTGGTCCTTATTCGTCATAGGTCTCCCGGTGCCGATGTCCCTAACGTTTCGGGCAGGCAGTTCCCCTTCGGCAGTCCAATTCTTGGACGGTAAGGAAAGCGCATCGTGACTGAGCGACTGGTTGTCATCGGCGGCGGTGCAGCGGGCATGTCGGCTGCCTCTGCCGCCCGACGGGTCGACCCCACCCTCGAGATCGTGGTGTTGGAGGCCGGAGGGTATGCCGCCTACGGCCTGTGTGGTCTGCCGTACTACGTGAGCGGGACGATCACCGGAGCCGAGTCCTTGGTCTCCTACCGCCCATCGTTCTTCCGCGAGGAGCGCGGCATCGACCTGCGTCTGCATGTGCGGGCAACGAGGCTCGATCCGGATCGGCACATCATCCACTTCCGCGGCGACGGCCGTGAGCAGCGTCTCACCTATCAACGGCTGATTGTGGCTGCGGGCGGAGCGCCGGTGGTACCGCCGATTCCGGGGCTCGATGACGAGCATGTGTTCACCGTGCGTACGTTGGAGAACGCCATCGGCTTGCGCAGCCTGCTGGATGCCGGACGTGTCGGCCGGGCACTGGTGGTCGGCGCGGGCTACATCGGTCTGGAGATGGCCGATGCCCTTGTCGCCCGCGGAGTGAGCGTGACTCTTGTCGAGGCGCTACCACGGGTCCTGTCGATCCTGGACCCGCCGATTGCGGCACTGGTGGAGGCGGAGGTACGTGGCCACGGCGTGGACCTGCGCCTGAACGCACGACTGAACGAGGTACTCCGCACCTCCGAGGGCCTCGAGGCACACATCGACGGAGCTGTGGTCACGGTCGACGCGGTGGTCATCGCCGTCGGCGTCCGGCCGTCCACGAGTGTCGCCGCCGAGGCGGGCGCGGACACCGTCCCCGGAGGCGCGCTGCTCGTCGATGAACGGATGCGTACGTCGCTGCCGGACGTGTTTGCCGCCGGCGACTGCATCGCCCCGCACCATCTGGTGCTCGGCCGGCTGGCCTTTGTGCCACTGGGTCCGGCGGCCAACAAGACGGGCCGGGTGGCAGGCACCGTCGCCGCCGGTGGCGACGCCCGCTTTCGGGGACTGGTCGGCACCGCGGTCGTCAAGGTCTTCGACCTGGCCGTCGCCCGCACCGGGCTGACGCTCGACGAAGCCTTGGCCGAAGGCCTTCCCGCGGTGGCCACCGACGCGGTCGGCAGGTCACGCGCCAAGTACTACCCGGGTGCCGAGGCGGTGACCGTCCGACTGGTCCATGAGACCGGGGGGCGGCTGCTCGGCGCGCAGATGATCGGCGCGACGGACAGCATTGCCAAGCGCATCGATGTCGTGGCGGTTGCGCTACAAGCCGGTTTCGATGTTGACGACCTGAACAGCGCTGACCTGTCCTACGCGCCGCCCTACGCGCCCGTCTACGAACCAGTCCTGCTGGCTTCCCAGACCGCGGCCGCAAAGGTCTTACGTGCGAATGCCGGGGGTGCGAAGTGCTCGCCCGAGCACGGCTCTGCCTCAACGACCTCGCCTCTCGACGCGACTGTCGGGGTGTAGCCGGTGTCGCGGCAGGAGGTGGATGTCGGGCGGGTCGCGGTGGTGACCGGAGCCGCTTCAGGCATCGGTCGGGCAACCGCCGCCCGCCTGGCGTCCGACGGCTTCAGGGTCGCGGTCCTTGATCTTGACGACGCGGCGACGGCCGGTGTCGAGCTTGCGGTCCGCGCGAATGTGACCGACCCTGACGATGTCGACCGCGCCTTCGCCGCGATCCTTGATGCCTTCGGCCGTATCGACGTACTGGTCAACAACGCGGGCATCGCCGGGTCGTCGGAGGCAACCGCGTGTCACGAGACGCCGATCGACCAGTGGGACCGGGTGCTGGCAGTGAACGTCCGCGGCCCGTTCCTGTGCACGCGTGCAGCGCTGCCGACAATGCTGCGGCAACGGTCGGGCCACGTGATCACCGTCGCCTCGGTCGCCGGCCTGGTCGCCTTCCCTGGCCGGTGCGCGTACACCACCTCCAAGGGTGCGGCCGTGCAGTTCACCAAGTCACTGGCCATCGACTACGCCGGCTCGGGTATCCGGGCCAACGCGGTCTGCCCCGGCATGGTCGAGACGCCGATGACCCAGTGGCGTCTCGATGTGCCGGAGCTGCGCGCCCAGGTGGAGTCGAAGATCCCGCTGGGCCGGGTGGCCAAGCCGGATGAGATCGCTGACGCCATTTCCCTGCTCGCCTCCGATCGTCTGGTCTATGTGACCGGGCACTCCCTGGTGGTCGACGGTGGCTGGACCGCACTGTGACAGGGGCATCCCGAAAACTGTTTCGTACCAACAGTTTTGAAGATATCACAAACACGAACGGAAGGCTCTGACATGACGGACAGGCTGGATGGAAGGGTCGCGCTGGTCACCGGCGCAGGCTCGGGTATCGGAAGGGCCGCGGCACAGCTCTTCGCCGCTGAGGGTGCGGCGGTGGCGGTGCTCGATCTGCGCGCCGAGGCCGCCGACGAGACGGTGGCCAAGATCATCGCCGACGGTGGTCGTGCCGTGGCGATCGTCGCGAACGTCGCGCGCGCTGACCAGGTGAACGCGGCTGTGGACACTGCCGTGGCCACGCTGGGCCGCCTGGACGTGCTCTACAACAACGCCGGCGTGGACAGCAAGGGTTCGGTCGCCGAAGCCACGGAGGACGACTGGGACCGTGCGTTCGCGGTCAATGCCAAGGGCACGTTCCTGATGTCACGCACCGCCGTCCCCCACCTGATCCAGGCGGGTGGTGGCTCGATCATCAACCAGGGCTCGGTTGCCGCCCTAGTCGGGGTTCCCAGCTTCGCGGCCTACTGCGCGGCCAAGGGCGCTGTTGTCGCCCTCACCCGGTCGATGGCGGTCGACCTCGCGCAGCACCACATCCGGGTGAACGTCATCTGCCCGGGCACCGTGTTCACCCCGCTCATGGAGCCGATGCTCCGTGCCCGCGGTGACGGCGACATGCAGGCAGGCCTGGCCAAGACCCTGCTGAAGTATCCGATCGGCCGGCTCGGCACTCCCGAGGACATCGCCCGGGTGGCGCTGTTCCTGGCCTGTGATGATGCCTCGTTCCTGACCGGATCGACCGTGACCGCCGACGGCGGCATGACCGCCCAGTAGCTGACCGTCCACAAGTGTGAGTGCGCAAGGGAGCAAAGCAATGGCGTTTCATCTGGATCCCGACAAGCTGGTCGACCTCGACTGCGCAGTGGGTGGCATCGCCGACGGCGCGATGGTCGCTCTAGGCGGCGGGCTGTCGGCTCGGTTGCCGATGGCCCTGGTGCGCGAGCTGATCCGCCAGGGCCGCCGGAACCTGCGCGTGGTTGGTTCAGCGCACGGCATCGACGTCGACCTGCTCGTGGCGGCCGGCGCCATCTCGGTCTGCGAGGAGAGCTACGTCGGGTTCGAGCAGGATCTCGGCCTGGCCCCTGCCTACCGCCGCGCGGCCGAGAACGGGACGCTGGAGGTCCACGAGAGTTGTTGCGGCACCATCCTCACCCAGCTGCGCGCCGCCGAGTTCGGTCTGCCATTCATGCCAGTTCGCGGGGTGAAGGGCTCCGACATACGCCAGCTGCACCCCGAGTACGGGGAGGTGACCTGCCCCTTCACCGGCGAGATCCTGGTGGCCGTGCCGCCTCTGAGGCCCGACGTTGCCCTGATCCACGCACCAATCGGCGACCGACGGGGCAACCTACACCTCGATCAGCCGTATGTGCTCGACGAGCGCTTCGCCGCCGCCTCCCGCAACGTCGTCGCCACCGTCGAGCGCGTCGTGTCCACCGAGGAGGTGGTGGCCGCCGGGGTCACCATCCCCGCCCATCTGGTCAGCTCGCTGACCGAGGTCCCGTTCGGTGCCCATCCCACCTCCTGCTACCCGGACTACGCCTACGACCGCTGGCACATCGCCGAGTACGTGCGCTGCGCCACCGCTGGGGGTGAGGAGCTGGCGGGGTACCAGGACAGGTTCGTCAAAGGGGCACCGACCGAGGAGGCCTACCGCAAGCTCATCGGCGAGGACCGGCTCGCCGCGCTCGGCCTCTGGTCGAACTCGACCGAAACGTGGAAGGAACTGTTCACATGAACCAGCAGAGCCATCAACACAGAAATGCGGCAACCGTTGAGCGCGGCACCGAGAACGGCAGCTTTTCCATTGACGAGTGGTTCGTCGTGCTCCTGGCCCGGACCATCCGCGACCGTGAGGTCGTCTTCCACGGCTTCGGAAGCCCGTGTGCCCAGGTGGCCATGCACGTCGCCAGGCACACCCACGCCCGAGACATGCTGCTGGTGGAAGGCGCGACGTATGCGCTGAACCCTGACCCACCGTTCATCCCGCCAACCGGCAACGATCTCAGCTTGCAGCAGGGCTCGGCCTATCGCATGCGCTTCGAGGAGTTCTTCGACGCCGCCCTGCGTGGTGACGTCGATCGAATGTTCCTCTCGGGCGGTCAGATCGACCCGTACGGCAACACCAACGTCACAGCTATCGGCTCGATCGACCGCCCCAAGGTGAAGCTCGGTGGGGGTGGCGGGGGCTGCAACCTCTCGGCCACCATCGGGCACCTGTCGCTGTGGACGACTCGTCACCGGTCGGGTCGGACACTGGTCGAGCAGTGCGACTTCGTCACCGACATGGGCCACCGCACCCCTGAGGGCACCCACGCAGAGCTGGATTTCACCGGCCGTGGACCCCAGTGGCTGGTGACCGAGCTGGGCGTCTTCGACTACGACGACGACGGACATGCCCGTCTCTGTCAGGTGTTTCCCGACGTCAGGCTGGATGAGATCAAGGCCGCGACCGGGTTCGAGCTGCGGGTCGCCGAGAACCTGAGCCAGGTGCCGATTCCGAGCGCGGCGGAGCTTGCGGCCCTGCGTGCCGTCGACCCGCTCGGGGTCCGACGCTCGGAGTTCTCACCTCAGGAGCTGAGCCGAACCTTCACGCGCGCTGACGTCGCGGGGTGTGCGTGCTGAGGCAGGACCAACCGACCGGGCTGGCAGCGGTATTCACGCCGCGGCGGGTCGCGCTGGTTGGTGCCTCGGATCAGCCCGGCAAGGCCGGTGAGCTGTTCTGGTGCAACCTGTCCAGCTTTCCGGGTGAGGTCGTCCCGGTCACCGGCTCCGCGACGACCGTTGCCGGACGGAAGGCCTATCCGAGCCTGATGGCCGTGGCTGGCGACGTCGACCTTGCGGTGGTCGTCGTGCCGGCCGCTCAGGTCCCATCGGTCATGCGGGATGCCGCCGCCAAGGGTGTCCCCGCCGTGGTCGTCATCAGTGGTGGGTTCGCCGAGTCGGGGCCGGAGGGGTTTCGGCTCCAGGAGGAGCTGACCGAGGCCGCGCGCGCGGGCGGTGTGAGGGTGGTCGGACCCAACTGTTTTGGGATCCAGAACTGCGATCTTTCGCTCAACGCCTCGCTCGCCGTCGGGTCACCCCAGGGCGGAGGGGGGATCAGCCTCGTGACCCAGTCCGGGGCATACGGCATGGCGATCCATTCCCTAGGAGCCGATGAGCGCATCAGGTTCGCCAAGGTGTACGCGGCCGGGAATAAGGCCGATATCAGTGACGCCGAGCTCCTGGCATATCTGGGTGACGACCCCGCCAGCCGGACCCTGTGCTTCTTCCTTGAGTCGCTGCCGGACGGGCGTGCGTTCTTCGAGGCGGCGTGTGTTGTCACTTCGGACAAGCCGGTGATCGTGGCCAAGACCGGGCGCTCGCCTGCCGGTGTCCGTGCCGCCCGCTCGCACACCGCCGGGCTCGCAGGCAGCGAGCGCGTATGGCGGGCGGCGTTCGATCAGTCTGGTGCGATTCTGACCCGGTCCGGCCTGGAGATGATGGACGTGGCCAGGGCACTGGACGCGCAACCTGCTCCGGGCGGCCGGCGGGTCGCTGTCATCACCAACTCCGGTGGCACCGGGGTAGAGCTCGCGGACCTGCTCGCCGACGAGGGGCTGGAGGTGCCGGAGCTCTCGGCCACGCTTCAGGCCGAGCTGCGCGCGCTGCTGCCACGGTTGGCGAGCCCACGGAACCCGGTCGACATCACGCCGGTGTGGAGCCGCTTCGCCGAGCTGTACCCGATGCTGGTGGAGCGCCTTGCCCGCTGCGGTGAGGTGGACTCCGTTGTGGCCGTCCTCCTTCAGCGGTCGGCTAGCGATGAGCGGGTGGCCGCCGGTGTGCGCGAGGCGGTCAGGCGGTTGCAGGCTGATCGGATCTCGGTGCCCGTATATGTGTGCTGGGTCGCGCCCCGGGCGTCGCGGGCCAACGCCGACCTACTCCAGGAGGCCGGTGTCCCGTGTTTCGAGTGGCCGGAACGAACAGCCCGGGCGCTGGGCCACGTTGCCCGGTATGGCGCGGCCCGCGTCCGGGTGCGACCGCTGTTGGTCGCACCGACCAGACCTGCAGGGCTACCGCCGATGGCAACCGGCTGGCTTGACGCAGCCGTTGCGGCCGGGATACTCGCGAATGCTGGGATCCCGACCGTGGCCGGGCGGGTGTGCGCCACGGTGGACGAATCCTTGAACGCGGCCGAGGAGCTGGGCTTTCCCGTCGTGGCCAAGGTCCTGGACCCGTCCATCCTGCACAAGAGCGATGCGGGTGGGGTGCGCCTCGGGCTGCTCGACCCCGCGGCGGTTCGCGACGCGGCCGCCGACCTCTTCGCCCTTGTTCCCGGCACCGCTGGCCACGGTCCGCGGGTGCTCGTCCAGCGTCAGGCCTCCGGCATCGAAGTGATCGTCGGCGCCGTCCGCGACCCGCAGTTCGGTCCCGTCGTCATGGTCGGCCTCGGCGGGGTCTTCGTCGAGGTCATCGATGACGTCGTGGTTGGCCTGGCTCCGCTACGCGTCGAGGACGCCCGACGGCTGCTGCACGGCCTACGCGGTTACGGCGCATTCACGGGCGCGCGCGGAGGCCTGCCGGCTGACCTCGACGCGCTGTCCACCCTGATCTGCGCGGTCGGCGATCTGGTCGCCGCCGTGCCCGAGATCGCCGAGCTCGACCTGAACCCGGTCCTCGTCACGGCCAGCGGCTGCGCCTGCGTGGACTGGCGGATCCGGGTGGAGACTCCGACCCACGAGGACGATATCTAGCCGCGGGATTCGCCCCGCCACGCCGGAGAAACCGAGCGCCTGCCTGCGTAGCGTTCTGGTGACCAAGACGGTCACAACGCCAGGTCGTAAGGCCTTGCAAGGAAAGGGGCAACCATGCTTGTTGGATCCCAGGAGATACTGCTCCCCACGACGATGGTGGGCAACTACCCGAACCCTCGCTGGTATGACGGGCAGTCCTTTGCCACGCTCCCCAAGGGTGAGTTCATCTTCGACGCCATCAGCCGGGAGGCGTTCGAGGACGCTGTCGGCTCCATCGTGCGCGACCAGGACGCCGCGGGCATGGACGTGATCAGCGACGGCAAGGTCTACGGCGGCGACTCCCCCTACGGGCAGATCATCTACCACTACGTCGAACGTCTGAGCGGCTACAAGCTGGCTGGCCCGCCCATCGGCCTGCCGATCTACTCGACGCTCTATGCGCCCACCTGTGTAGGCGAGGTGCGCCGTGAGTACCCCTTCCACATGGCGGCGCTGCGTGCCGTACGCAAGGCGACCAAGAAGCCGGTGAAGATCTCCTTCACGGGCATCCAGGTGCTCGCCTCGGCAACGAACAACCAGTACTACAAGGAGACCAAGGAGCTGGCCCAGGCCATCTCCAAGGCGTTCAACGAGGAGTTCAAGGAGCTCGCCGACAACGGCTGCGACATCATCCAGCTTGATGAGTTCGTCTGGCCGTACGGCATGGGCGACTGGGAGGTCGAGGTCCTCAACCAGGCGACCGAAGGCGTTGGCTGCCAGTTCTGGGTGCACACCTGCTGGGGCAACTACTCGGGCACGCCCGGCTACCTCCCGGACGAGGAACAACGCGAGTTCGGCGCCTGGGTGCTCGACCACAGACCGGCCTCGGCTCCCTCCCCCGACCGGGCCCTCGCCATCTTCCCGAAGGTGCTGGATGCCAAGATCGACGCCCTGAACTACGAGGTGGGTCGCACCGGACCCGACGACCTCAAGCCGCTGCTGGACAACGAGTGGTCCAAGAGCTTCGTCGCAGGGATCATCGATGTGAAGAGCACAGTCACCGAGACCGCCGATGAGGTGGCCGACAGGATTCGGGGAGTGCTCGAGTTCGTACCGGCCGCGCGGCTCGGTCTTTCAACCGACTGCGGCCTGATCAACCTTCCCCGGATGATCGCGGCAGGTAAGCTGCGCGCTCTCGCCGACGGCGCGGCGATCGTGCGTCAGGAGCTCGCCGCTGCCAGCTAGTGTCGCGGGTCGTAAGTCTTCTTCTGGTGGGGTGAGGGTTTCGCGTGGCTGATGATCTCGTCGGCGCCTTTGGTCCAGATGAATGGGTGGGCGCGTTCGTTCCAGCCGTCGATGTAGGTCCCGATGGCGGTCTCGAGGTCCTTGACGGAGTGGAAGGTGCCGCGGCGGATCGCGTGGCGGGTGATGATCGCGAAGAAGATCTCCATGTTCAGCCAGCTGCCGCTGGTCGGGGTGAAGTGCAGCTGGACCCGGGGTGTGAGTAGCAACCGCGCAGGATCCGCCGCTTAGCGGCCGGCCGGGTGCGAAGCTGTAGTGATGGCGGTCGCTCTTACGCTCGTACACAGCCCATTGGTGGGTCCGGCGACCTGGGACGTGCTGGCTGACGCACTCAGCGATCGCGGCCACGAGGCGTGGATCCCTGATCTGACCCGGACGGTGTCCGACGGGCCGACCTACCTGGCCGGTCAGGTCGCGTCGATCGTCGAGGTCGTGGACGGGAGGCCCACGATCCTCGTCGGCCACAGTGGCGCGGGCCCGCTCTTGGCCGCAATGGGCCAGTCCTTAGGTTGCGTCGAGGGCTATGTCTTCGTCGACGCCGGTCTGCCGCATCCGGGCCGGAGCTGGTTCGACAGCGCGCCCCCGGAGCTGGCCGAGCAGCTGCTGGACATGGCGAGCGGGGGATGGCTGCCCCCGTGGTCGCAGTGGTGGGGGCCCGGTGGCCTCGATGAGCTACTTCCCGACACCGACATCCGGGAGCGCTTCGCCGCCGCATGCCCTCCACTGCCCGTGGCCATGTTCGAGGAGGTCCACCCGCAAACTCCGGGTTGGCCGGATGCACCGTGTGGGTATCTGCGCCTCAGTGAGCCCTACCAAGAGCCGGCGGACCGCGCCCGAGCACTGGGTTGGCCGGTCATCGAGTCGGCCAGTCACCACCTCGCCGTCCTCACTGAGGCGGCAGCGGTCGTCGAGCCTCTCCTCGAGTTGGTGGACCAGCTCGAGCGATGAACGGCAACTACTTCCGGGAACTTCTATTCCCGGAAGTAGACTCCCGGGGATGACTTCCGGAAACGTGGCGCAATCGGTCGGCCAGCACACCGAAGCAGCTTCCGGAAACACCGCAACTGTTCGGGCTGGCAGTTCAGCGGTGTTG
>JAABUM010006068.1_pt1 | contig 12136 bp, 13 predicted proteins | sample 5559161 | NCBI WGS metagenome assembly JAABUM01 (sample SAMN10711868, study PRJNA513369) | rock metagenome | isolation source: Antarctica rocks | place: Antarctica: Victoria Land, Siegfried Peak nord | reverse complement strand
CCCTCTGCGTCGAGCTCACCGACACCGTCACCCGCTACCCCAGTACCGACCTGACCATCGCCTACAGCGTCAAAGACCACTCCGCCCATGCATGATCCAACTCACCATGTCAGGAGTTCTGGATTCATGTCAGAGAATCGGAAGGAGATCTGCGGCACAAGGTCGGGGCGCCCGCTTGCAGCTCGATAGGCAACCAAGGCCACTAGGGCCGTAATGGCAACCAAGATGAAAGCAGCCAGACCAATCACGTTGGTCACTTGAACAGCGCGGTCTGATGACCGCGGCAACCCAAGGGTCCACCCCTCGGCGATGCTTCCCGCGACCACTCCCGCCGTAGCGAAAACGCCGAACACTGTAGCGACTAACACGACGGTTCGGACCTGAGGCTGTAGCTGCACCACTACAGTCTTGCGTCCACGGCCGCGAGGGAGGCTCGCAGCCACGCCAACGGCTCCTGCGAATCCTCGCCGAGGTCACGCACCGCATTCACCTTTGGTCAGTTGATGGTTCGGTCTACCCGAAGGGTCGGACAGGATGTGTCCGGCGCCGCGGGTGCCAGTCCAGGGCGACCCGTTCAGCTGACTCGCTTGCCGAGCCCGGCTGCCTTGCCTTCCATCCAGACCACCACGTCCAAGACTCGCAGGGCACTGACCTGCTCGGGCAGCTTGGCCGCCTCTCTCAGCGCGATCAGTTCCTTATGCAGGTCGCCGGAGGCCGACGGCTGCAAAGCCTGCCGGATCGGCTCCCAGTGCCGCAGCTGGGTGCCCAGCACCGCGCTGACAACGGCGTCGTAGATCGGCCGCAGCCGAGGGCGCTTGCGGGCGTAGAGCTTGCTGGCCGTTGTCTGGCCGACACCCTCCAAGTCCGTCAGCGCCTTGCTCAGGGCCCACTCCGGAGCGGCATCGTCGAACGGCTGCCGTACCGACGCCAGGTCTCGGTCCGGCCCCACCTGCGCGAGAAGCTCGGAGAAGTGCCTCCGCTTCTCGACCAGCAGCACGCGCGCCGCCGGGCCGGGCACCTGGACCGCGAGTAAGGATACGGCTACCAGGTCATCGGCGGTGAACACGTTCGCGTCCTGCTCGCGGGTGCCGCCGCTGTCCCAGAGGTCGAACGCAGCCCCGGACCGCGCACCAGGGCCGCTGAACGGCTGGCCGTAGTAGGCGTGCAGCAACCGCACCGCCCGGCCCTGGTCGCCAATAAGCGAGGCAGGCAGGTTGATGCTCATAGGACTCCCCTGCATGAGGATGAGGACAGGCCTCGGGAGGTCATCTGACGGCCTGCGGCGCTTGCAGGGTCGGTCCGTACACGTGCTCCGTGCCAAGACCCCGCACAAGCCTGCCTACCAGGCGCTCGGCGACGGCCCAGGGTTGCTCAAGCATCTCAAGGTGCACGCTGGTGGTGACCTCACGGTAGGAGTCCAGGTCGTAGCGCGTGCCGTCCCCTTGACCCCAGATGTCCTCGAAGACCTTCGAGCTCATGTGCCCGCGCAGTCCGCGCGCGTGCATCCCGAAGGCCCACGAGCCCCTGTAGCCGGTGGCCCCACCGACCAGCGTGGCCCAGTGAACGCAACGAAGCGCATAGCCGACAGCAAGCCCTTCAGTGATCACCACCTCGGGCTCACCCAATACCCTCTGATGCCTGCGCGTGTCGGTCATGCGACCTATCAGCACCCGGAGGCCGCCGTCCTCGCGGAGCTCCATGTCTAGAAGATCTCGCTCGGTGCTGTAAGCCGTATCCTTCAGAAGTGTCCTGCCGGCGCCGCTGGACGAGCGGCTGATGAGCGCCGTTCCCTGAGCTCGACGAACTAGCTGGGAGGCGTCCTGCGGGCTCGGTGCCCATTGCTGGAGGACGCCCGGAAGCACGCGCTCGGCAGCCAGGAACAACCCCTGACGCAGGTCGAGATCATGGCCTCGGGCCAGCTCTCTGGCTGCACCACGGCCAGCTGCAAGGGGCTGAGCAACTAGGTAGAGCCGGCCCGTCTCTTGCTCCGGTTGTGGAACAGGATCCCGCGCTACTTCTTCATCAAGAAGCCGACCCACGAGCGCATCCAGGGACTCGCGACGTGCGTGCTGCGCGACTACCTGAGCGTCCGAAAGCCGGACTCGTGTCTTGTCGCCTCGGCCGTAGTAGACGCCTTCAACCATGTGCGGAGCATTGGCCGAAGGTGGCACTTCCGCGTGGACGTAGCCCCGTGACGCGTCGTCCCGGCTGGGGATGACTGTCGTGAGGATGAACAGCGGAGGATCCACCGTCGCAGTAGCGATCTGCTCAAGCCGCTCGGGCAGCCCGGCCAGTGGTTGAGGTTTCGGCTGCCACGTCCGGTTCGGTTTGTCCTCCTCAAGACCGATCAACAAGGCCCCGCCGTCCATGCCGAAGCTGGCCAGGTCGCGGGCAGTCTCTTTGCGCGCTCCGAGGCTGGCACCAGCTTCGCGCTTGACGTCGATGTAGTGCGACTCGACTAGCAAGTCATCCTCGACCGCCGTCAAGAGGTCTTCCTCTGTCGCGGGTGACCAGCGGAACGGTCTTGCGCTTGAGATTGCCACGTCCGGACCGTACGGCTATGCACCGACAACCGGGGACGGGTACCTACCGTAGACGCTGGTAGAGACCGACGGGAACGCCACCGAAGTAGCCCCGACCTCATCTGCCCGAGCTAGGTGGCTGGTGTCTTTCGATTTTGGGAACTCTGCGTGATTGAGTTCAGGTCCTCTGACCAGCGCATATCGCGGGCTGCAACCACTGCCTTCGGCGAAACTGCCCGTTTGACACCGGCCACCTAGGGCCTGGCTGTAGGCCGAGGCGGGATCCACCACGCACCAAGGATCGGACGCTCACCCTCGGGATGCTGCTTGCAAACAAGCTGCAGCTCGACCTAGTGCATGGACCTGTCAGAGGGCAGCGAGTGGCCGGCCGCATCACGGCTGGGCTCGCGGCCCTGGGCGAAGCGGCTGCCGCGGGCACTACTCACGGGTCCTCCTTGGATCACCGACGCCCGGCCGGCAGGACCACGAGCCTGGGGCGCTCCTGGTCACACGGCCGGCTCAGACACGGTCTACACCAGCCGCGCGTCGACCTGGCTTCACCGGTTCTACCTCAATGTGCACCAGCAGGGACGCCGTGATCCCACGATCGCCGTCAACGAACACATCGGCAAGGCACGCTGCACCGCCGCGGCCTACGTCATCAGAGCCAGGGACGCCGGGCTTTGCCGCGCGCGCACCTTCGTAAGTTCCAGATCGTGCTGGCCTTGAGGGCGTTGAGGTTCATGCTTTCCGCGTCCGCCAGGTCGCCGAGGGTGTCCACGAGTGCACCCATGTACTCGCGGCTGTAGCGGTCTAGCTGCGCCTGGGCCGGTTCTCCCCAGGAGCGGCCGTAGCCGCCATGGTCAACAGGCGGCAGCGAGTCGGACACCTGCAAGCACCACCCTTCGATGCGATCCCGACGTGCCTGGCCTACGGGTCTGGTCGCCGTGCGCCGCGGCACGGGCGACCGCTACCGGCAAGTCCCGCTCAACGCCGAGGCCGCGACACCCTCCACGCGTGGCTCGCCGAACGCGCCAAGCTGCCCAACAGCGACCGGGAGCCACTGTTCCTGTCCTTGAAGGGACAGCGGCTGTCCGCCCGGGCGATCGACCTCGCCGTCCGCCACCTCGGGCAGCACGCCGACGTCGAGACCTCCGCGCACACCCTGCGCCACACCTGCCTGACCCGGCTCGTGCGGGCCGGCAACGACATCGTCCTGGTCGCCGAGCTTGCCGGACACTCCCGACTTGAAACCACCCGCCGCTACAGCCTCCCCAGCGACGCCGACCGACAGGCCGCCATGGACGCGCTCACCGCCGACTACTGATCGAAGCGCTGCAGGACATCACTAGCGGAGGATCCTGCGCGGTTGCTACTCACACCCCGAGCCCTGCCGGCTCGATCAGGATCCGCCGTAGAAGGGGTGGGTGATGCTGCTGCGGCTGGCGACCAGCTGGGCGACCTCCTGGGCGTCACGTCCCTCGATGGCTTCTGTCAGCGCGCCTGTGACGGCTGTGTGGGCGGCGTCCCGGACAGCTGTCTGGTCCTGTGCCTCGGGGTCGATCCAGACGGAGACGAGGATCAAGTGTTCCTGGTCTGCTTGCAGGTGCCCGGCCTCGACGCAGTCCAGGACCGCCCGGGCGGTGCCGATCTGAACGGCACCGGAGATCAGCGTCTGGGCGAACTCCCCCTGCGGAGCCGACTTGGGCAGCAGGATGGTGGGCGGTTGCAGCGTCTCGTATGCCTCCTGGGTCGGCCCGGTGCATACAAGGATCGGAACGAAGCCCTCGCTTGGTGAGGCGAACGCCGAGGTCATCGCCGCGGCAGAGGGGGAAGCCCGGCGCGCGGTGAACACGTTGACGTGGACGCCGTTGGGCGCGCTGCCTCCCCAGCCCTGGGCCGATCGGCCGTCCAGATCTCGGACGTCGGTCATGTGGTGCTCCTTATCTGTCGTGAGTGCCGCGACGGGGCGAGTACGGGCGCTGGCATAGTCAGAGACCGACAGCCAGGTACTTCACCGTGAGGTACTCGTTGATCCCCTCGTAGCCGCCTTCACGTCCGATGCCGGACTGCTTGGCGCCGCCGAACGGCGCGGCGGCGTTGGACACCAGTCCCCGGTTGATGCCGACCATGCCGGCTTCCAGTGCCTCCCCGACGCGGATCGTGCGGGCGGCGTCCTGGGTAAATAGGTAGGACACCAGGCCGAAAGGCGTGTCATTGGCCAAGGAGATGGCTTCGGCCTCCGTGGCGAAGGTGTAGACCGCTGCGACCGGCCCGAACACCTCCTCGCTGAAGATTCGCGACTGTGGGGGCACGTCAGTCAGCACGGTGGCCGGGTAGAAGTAGCCGGGGCCGTCTGGCACTGTGCCGCCGATGACGGGTGTGGCGCCGGCGCGGACCGCGTCCTGTACGAGGTCGTCGAGGCGGCCACGTTGTTTGGCGTTGATGATCGGCCCCAGGGTGGTGGCGGGGTCTAGGCCGTGCCCGGTCTGGAACGAGCGCATACGCGCAACGAGCCGCTCGGTGAACTCCTCGGCTACGCCGTCCTGCACCAAGATCCGGTTCACCGCGACGCACGACTCTCCACCGTTGCGCATCTTGGCGAGCAGGGCACCCTCGACAGCGGTGTTCAGGTCGGCGTCGTCGAAGACGAGCAGCGGCGAGTTGCCGCCGAGCTCCATGGAGCAGCGCAAGATGTTCGTCGCGGCCTGCGCCATCAGGTGCCGGCCGACTCCGGTGGACCCGGTGAAGGAGACCTTGCGCAGGCGAGGGTCGGCGAGCAGGGGGCCCACCACTGCGCCGGGGTCACTGGTGGGCAGGATGTTGACCACCCCGGGCGGGACGCCGACGTCAGCGAGCAGCTGCGCGAACAGCAAGCAGGTCAAAGGGGTGTCCTCGGCCGGCTTGAGGATCGTCGTGCAGCCTGCTGCCAGGGCGGCCGCAAGCTTCCGCGTGATCATCGCCAGCGGGAAGTTCCACGGCGCGATGAGCAAGCACGGGCCGACGGGCTGCGGCACGGTGACCAGGCGGGAAGCGCCGTCCGGGCTGAGCCGGTATTCTCCGCCGATACGCACGGCCTGCTCGCTGAACCAGCGCAGGAAGTCCGCAGCGTAGGCGACCTCGCCGCGTGCCTCGGCCAGTGGCTTGCCCATCTCCAAGGTGATCAGCCGAGCGAACTCCTCTGTCCGCTCCGTCAGCAAGGTGTAAGCAAGCAGGAGGATGTCCGACCGGCGGCGGGGTGAATATGCCGCCCACGCCTCTTGAACGGCGACGGCGGCATCTAGGGCCCCCACGGCGTCATAGCGGTCGGCGTCGGCAACCTCGCGCAGCAGCTGTCCGGTGGCCGGGTCGTACACGGCGAAGACCGCCGCGGAGTGAGCTTGGCGCCAGGACCCGGCGATGAAGCATCCCGTGGGCAAGGATCCCAGCAGCGCGTGAGTCTGGTTGTCGAGATCAGTGCTGCGGGCGGCGTCAATGGTAGTCATCATGACCTTCCTCTCCGAGGTGGTCGTAAAGCAGGCACTGTCGTGGGCGGAGCACCCGCAGGAAGTGACGTCTAGTCGTGCACGGTCCCTCGCGGACTGGGGGCCAGCAGCGCGGAGATGCGGTGAGCGGTGTCTTGGGCGGTGGCGATGAGCCGTTGTGCACGATCGGGTGCGATGTCGGCGGTGGGGATGCACATGGTGAGCCCAGCACACACCTGGCTTTCCGCCCCGAAGACGGCGGCGGCGAAGCAAGAGAGGTCCGTCGTGGACTCCTCGACTTCGCTCGCGTAGCCGTTGATCCTGACTTGCTCGAGCAGGGACAGGAAGGCCGCCGGCTCGGTCACGGTTCGGTCGGTCAGCCGGACCATGCCCGGCGTGACGACCTCGCGAACTACGGCAGGTGAAGAGAAGGCCAGGATCGCTTTGCCCGCTGCCGTGGTGTGGGCGGGCAGGCGTCGTCCCACCTGGGTGACCAGCCGCACCGCCCGGGAGCTGTCCAAGCGGGCCAGGAAGGTGACCTCGGTACCGGTGAGGATGGCCAGCTGCATCGTCTCGTTGAGCGCGGCGTTCACGGGTGTCGCTACCTGGTAGAACGCGGAGATCATGTCGGGGGCGATGCCGAGATGGGCGCGGCTGTAGTCCAGCAGCCGTGGGCCAGCCCAGTACAGGTGGGTAGCCTCGTCGTGACGTACTACGCCGAGTTCGCAGAGCGTCCCCAGGGTCCGCAGGGCGCTGGTCTTGGGGATCCCGATCTCGCGCGCGAGAGCGCTGAGGCGCTTGCCGTCGCGTCCCTGGCACAGCGCGTCGAGGATGGCGAACGCGCCGGCGACGCTGCCCGAGGCCGTCGCGGTGCCGTCGACACTCCGGTGGAGGCTGGGACTGGGTGGGTCGATAAGAGTGGGCTGGCTTGTCATCATGTCCTCATCGTGTCTGCTCGTCGACGCTGGCCATCTGCAAGTCGATGACCCCGCGGGCGAGGTTGCCGCTGTTCATGTCATCGAACGCGGCGTTGATGTCTTCCAGCGGGTAGACCTTGGTGATCAGACGGTCCAGGGGAAGTTTCCCGCTGGCATACAGGTCCAGCACCGTGGGCATGTCCTGGCGGGGATGGCAGGACCCGTACAGGCTGCCCGTGACGACTTTCTCGTGCCGCACCAGGTGAGGTCCCGGCAGGGTGACCTGGGCGTCGGGTCCCGGGATGCCCACCGCCACGATAGTGCCGCCGCGCCGGGTGGCGTCGAATGCCTGCGCGACGAGTTCGGTGCGCCCGGCGGCTTCCAAGGCGTAGTCGGCGCCGTCACCATCGGTGAGGGAACGAACCGCCTGCGCGATGTCGTTGCGGGCCGGGTCCAGTGTGTGCGTCGCGCCGAGTTCGGCTGCGAGCTCACGCTTGGCGGCTACGGGGTCGACGACGACCACGTGCTGTGCCCCGGACAGCGCAGCCGCCATGACGGCGCTCAGGCCGACCCCGCCGGCCCCGTAGATCAGAACGGTCGAGCCGACCTCCACCTTGGCCCGGTTGACGACCGCCCCGTATCCGGTCATGACGGCGCAGCCGACCAGGGCAGCCACCGACAGCGGCACGTCGGAACGGATCGGGATACAGGCCGCCTCATCGACGACGGTCTCCTCCGCGAACGTGGAAAGGAAGGAGTAGTGGTAGAGCGGGACGCCCCGATAGGACAGTCGCCGCTGACCACTGACGAGCGTGCCGGCCAGCAACGCCGGGGCAGCCACTGAGCACAGGTTCGGGCGCCCGCGTTCGCACAGGCGACAGCGGCCGCAGGCCGGCACCCAGGACAGCACCACGTGATCGCCCGGGGTGACGATTGTGACGCCCTCTCCCACCGCGGCGACGACGCCCGCGCCCTCGTGGCCCAGCACGGCCGGCGACGGGGAGGGGATCGCCCCGGTCATCGTGTGCCAATCGCTGGCGCAGATACCGCTCGCGGCGAGCTTGACGCGCACCTCACCCGGGCCCGGGGAGGCGAGGTCGACATCTGTGACCTGGAGCCTTCGTCCGGTCTCGAAGAGCACGGCGGACCTCATGAGGCATGGCCATTCTGATTCGCCGCGGCAGGGGACATTGGACTGCGGTGTGACGCGGCGGTGAACGGTGCCTGGGACTGCGCGAGCTCGTCCGGCCCCGGGTAATGGGAGAACAGGAGTTCCGCGTCATGGCGATCACGTAGGCGCTCAATTAGCTCCCAGCTCGCAATGAGCGCGTCAGGGTTCCACAGGTACCCGGGCAGCTTGCGCTCAGCCATCTTCGTGGGGTGGTAGGCGGCATCCCCGACGCACAGGACGGTGCGGCCGGCAAGGCGGACGAGAACCGACTGGTGGCCCGGGGTGTGGCCAGGTGTCGGGAACAAAGTGATCGCCCTGTCACCGAACAGGTCATGCTCGCCCTGGTGGAACATCCAGCGCTGCACCTGGGCCCAGTCCGCGGGGATATAGGCGAGCTGCTGGTACACCGGCGGGTCGGCCGCGAAGTCCCACTCCGCCCGCTGCACGTGCACACGGGCGTGCGAGAGCAGCTCCAGGCCGCCGCAGTGGTCGAAGTGCAGGTGGGTGATGACAATGTCGGTCACATCGGCCGGCTCCAGACCAGCTCGGCGCAAGCAACCGACGACGTCGTCACCGACGTCCATGACGATGTCGGAGAACTGGGCCTGCTCACCAAGCCGGCGCACAGGATCGGTCGCCAGTTCGGGGTGCGCGCCGCAGTCGATCAGCACGAGCCCTCGGTGGTGACGGATCGCGTAGAAGTAGTAGGGAATGTAGGCGATGTCCCCGCACGCCCGATCCCAGGGGTCGATCAGGCTCCTCAGGCTGTTCTCGCCGCCAGAGTGCAGCACGTGCAGTTCGTCTGCGGTTGCGGTACTTTCCGGTTCAGGCATGGCCGGTTCAGGCATGGCCGGTTCAGGCATGGCCGGTTCAGGCATGGCTTTGCTCCTCGACGACGGCCACAGCGACATGAGGTGTCCCAGGGGCTGGGGCCACACCGCCGTCGTCGAGGACTCGGCCGACGCCGGCGCGACCAGTCTTCAGCCGCCGGCGCAGCGCGGTTACATACCACAGCAGAGCGACCACGAGGACCCCTGCGACGACGATGTCGGCGTTGTGGAAGTCGCTGGGCAGAGTGAGCACGCAGAGCGCGAACACCAGCCAGACGAAGGTGACCGCGAAAAGCGGGATCGCCCACCGACCCAGCGTGTACGTGCCTGGAACGTGCAGCCGGGACAGTGCTCGCCGCCGGACCGCGTAGGCCACGATCAGCATCAGGTACACCACGTACGGCAGAATCGAGGTCGCGCCCACCAGTACGTTGAACGCTGAAGCCTGAAAGTAGGCGTAAACCAGCACGGCAGCGGATAGCAGCGTACCGACGATGATGGCGGCCACCGGAGTCTTCGTGTGGCTGTTGACCTTGCGCAGCAGGGTCGAACCAGGAGCGACGTTGTCGCGGGCCAAGGCGAACATCAAGCGTCCCTGAATGGCCACGACAGCCAGCGCCGTTCCCAGCACCGCCAACAGCGGGAAGATCACTAGGATCCTCGTCGCCGTGTCCCCGAACCAGTACGAAATGATGTCTACGACTGGGGAGCCCGAGGCCGCCACCTTGCTGATGTCGGGCGTGGCCAACGCGAAGCACAACAACGCGATGAAACCCACGACACCCGACCCAACCAGGGACCCGATGACAGCTCGGGGCACGCTGCGGGTTGCACCGACGGCCTCCTCGGACATGTCAGCTGCGCTCTCGAAGCCCGTCAAAGAGAACAGACCCAAAGCCAGCGAACCCGCGACGCCGCCCCAGACCGCTGACCCATGGACCCCCCCGGTATTCGTCAGTGACATCGCGTGGCCATGCTTGGCGAACACCGCGACCAACACCGCCAAAGCAATCAGTAGGGCAGCGACGACCTCTGCGACGACCGCGACGTTGTTCACCTTCGCGAACAGCTTGACCCCGAAGATGTTCACGAGAGCCGCCGCCGCGAGTGCCGCGAAAGCCACCAGCAGAGTCTGCAGCGCCGTGAAGCTCACTCCGAGAATCACACCCAAGAAGGGGGCGACCAGCACGTAAGTGATCGTCGCCGCGCTGGTCAGCAGGTAGGCGAAGGCCACGAGCCCGATCACCCACCCGTAGCCCTCATTGATCAGGCGCGCCCCCCACTGATAGGAGTACCCGGCCAAGGGGATCCGGGAGCCGAGCTCGGCGAGGATCATCGCCACCAGGAGCTGGCCGACCAGCACGATGGGCCAGAACAAGATGCTGGCCGTACCGAACTTGCCCAGTCCGAAGCCAAACGCCGTGTAGATGCTGGTCGTGATCGACATGAAGGAGAAGGAAATGCCGATCACGGCCCACGGCTTCAGCGTCCGCTTGAGCTCGGGGGTGTAGCCGAAGGAACTCAGAACGCGCTCATCGTTGCCGTTGTCACGAGCCGCTTGTGCCATGAGTCATCACCTTGCGTCCGAGGGACCTGTCACGGGCGGACGCCCGCAGCGCCGCCGACGGTCCACACGTGGACCACCGTTCCAGACTGACGACCGGAGTAAACCGTCGCCGCGCTCCTCCGTCAAGCATTCGCGAGAAAGCAATGCGCTCTCTTTAGGAGTTTGGCCTGCCCGACAACGTGGCAGCCCCCGAGCGCAGTACGGCGACGGCGAGCAGGTCGAGCAGCCGGTCGCGCAGTGGCCGGCCCTGCTGCGTGGACGACGGCAACGGCGGCCCAGGTCCTCCACCTGTGCCGCTGTTCCGGCGGCGGGGAGGCAGCAGCAGCGGGAGGTTTTGCGCTACGGCGCCTCCGCCGCGAGATGCGGGGGTTGCCGTCTCTGCTGCATCTGCCCGGTGAGAATCCCCTACCGGACAAGGTCGCCCCAACGTGCGGTAGCTGATCCGTCCACATAGCGCTGCGAGAACGCGCCACTACCGTTGCAAGTCACAGCCCAGCAGGTGACCCATGCCTGAACCGTACCGCAAACCCCGAACATGACTTGCCCGCGGTACGTAGGTTCCGGACACCAGTTGTGGGATACGGCCGGTCGCCACAGCACGCTCACAAGCAGGCCGGATCAAGTCGATCAGCGGCGCGAGTCCGGACCGGTCCACAAACGAGCGGTTACGGGCCACGCTTCTTGGCGCGCGTGACTAGTCTTCTGTCCACCCCGTTCAACACGAGCGGGCGTCTGTCACTCCGCACGAGAAGCGGTCCTTTGGTGACCCGAAGGATTGGCGTGTGTCGGGCGATGTCGGGCCGCTCTGGGATGGTGAGCCCCGTGACGAACTATGTAGCCCCGGAAACGTCTGCGGATGGTGATCGGATCGCGGCCGTTAGTGAGTGTCACCGCGTGCAGCACCTGGTGATCAATGACCGCCCGACCTTGGAAGTCCCGGCGGAGACCAAAGAGCTGCGCTGCGCCCTGATCGAGGAGGAGGCGGCCGAGTTCCGGACGGCGATTGAAGCCGAAGACCTCGTCGAGGTCGCCGATGCGATCGGGGACCTGCTGTAAGTGGTGTACGGCGCCGCCCTGACCTTCGGTATCCCGGTGGCCCCCGGCGTTTCCTTCTCGGCGCGTTCCTGGCCTGCCGGGCGGCGTGGAGGGGCTGTCGCAGGGACGGCAGCATCTGTCAGCAGATGAGGGGCCCTGATGTGCCCGTGGACGGCCTCCAAGTCTGTCCGGCTGCGCCGGTCACCCACGACAAGATCGACGACCACATAGCGGCGTACAGAGTCGGTTGGTGTCGCGAAGGTTGCATGGCATGTGTGGCCGGTGCGTCGGACCAGTCCCTGAGCTACGTCGTGTTGCAGCTGGTTCGCGCTGCCACCCGAAGCGCTGTGGACAGCGTGACCCCAAGGTCCTGGCGCAGATGGCGCGAGCCCGGATGCGGGTCAAGATCCCGCAGCTGGAGCGAACGCTACCGACGGTTCGCCCGCCGCAGAGGTAAGAAGCGGGTCCTGGTCGCGGTCGGCCGGTCCAGGCCGAAGGCAACTCTAGCCCCGGCCTTTCAGTAGAGGTCTCTTACGGCGCTTGGTGATCTTGGAATCGACGTACAGGTGTCAGGGCAGCACGAGGCACCGGCCCGGGGTCCGGTGTCTCCGTGTTGGTCGTGGGCTGCTG
>JAABUM010006067.1_pt1 | contig 12138 bp, 10 predicted proteins | sample 5559161 | NCBI WGS metagenome assembly JAABUM01 (sample SAMN10711868, study PRJNA513369) | rock metagenome | isolation source: Antarctica rocks | place: Antarctica: Victoria Land, Siegfried Peak nord | reverse complement strand
CACCGACTGGAAGACCGAATACAACCACCACCGCCGGCACTCAGCCCTGGGCTACCAAGCACCCGCCCGATACGCTGCCACCTGCACCCACCAATAAAACCAAGCGACTCTCACAAACCCTGGATCACTTCACGGGGTCCTGCCAGCAGCACTGCTACCGAGGCGAGGACGGTGGCGATCAGGACCAGCGTCGCAGCAGGCAGGATCCGTCGGGCCCGCCGGGCGTAGAACGCCAGGAACGAGAAGCCGCGCGCGCTGTCGAGGTCCTTGAGGATCAGGCCGGTGATCAGGAATCCGGAGATCACGAAGAACACGTCAACCCCGACGTAACCGCCGCCGAATGTACCCATGCCGGCGTGATAGAGCACCACGGCCAGAACCGCGACACCGCGCAGGCCCTCGATGTCAGCTCGATAGCCGCCAGCCGGCGCGCGCTCAGAGCTCGAATCCGGGTCAGACATCGGCAACCCCAGGGGTCCCTCGGCCGGAACAACCTCGCGCTGCTGGAGGTGGACCGCTACAGACTCCACGCTAGCGACGAGCACGAGCACGAGCACGAGCACCGGGGAATTATGAACTGCGTGTGATCAGCTGCGTGCGCCCTGTGATTCTCCGGAGTCAATCGCGATTTGCCTTGTTGATAACAGTAGATCTGGTACATCGACCGTCATGATCCACGGTATAAAGGGGTGCCGTGGGATCGATACGGGGGGACGTATGAGAGCCAAAGAGGAACTGCATGCCAAGCCGCTGTACGGCCAGTCGTTCTCACCCTGCTGTGGACGCACCCTGGCCGAGCTGCCGCCCTACGACCGGATCACCCTCGATCCGGACCTCGTCAGCTGCGGTCGCCTGAGCGCGATGGACCTGCTGCTGCTCAGCGGCCAGTCAGTCTCTGCCGGTTCCGGCAACGACCAGGCCATCTACGCCATGGCCGCTACGGTGACGACCCTGTGTGGCGGATCGGTCAGCCTGCTCACCGCTCACAACATGGTGAACACGGCGATCAGCGAGCTGGGGCAGCCCGTGGAATGCTGGTCCGCCGAGCTGATGGTCCGGGTCACCGCGCGGGCTCAGCAGCTCGCCGGCAGATAACGCCCGCGCTACCTGTAGACATCGCCCCGGGTTCGGGTGAGCGTGTACGGAGCTCCGATGATCCAGCCCTTCGGCTCGGGCTTCGGCAGTTCCAGCTCTACCAGCTCGACCTCGTCGCCCACCCTGATGTCCCCCGGCGCCGCGACCCAGCAGTTGAGCGCCAGCTTCAGGTCGAACTCCCGCTGGATCTTGCGGAGCACGTCGAGATCCCGCTCACCGGTGTCGGGATCGATGGTGGTGATGACGCAGCGCGAGCGCACCGAATAGACCCCGATCACGGCATCCCCCACCCGAAGCGCCATGCCCGGCCAGCCACGCTCGGCGAGGCCGACCACTCCACTGATCACGATATTGGGACGCAGCCGCCTGCTGTCGTACCCGAACGCCTCGATGCTGCCGTCGGTGGCCACCAGCAGGTTCAGCACATCGAAGCGCTCCGGACCCTGGTACGGCACGAGCGCCACATCCGCCCGGACGGCGGCGCGGACCAGGTCGGCGACCCGCGGGTCCTGCCACGGCAGGCCGTTGACCAGCACCTGTCCGTCCGGCGCCGTGGTTGCACTGAGCCCGAGCAGGGCCGACCTGCTGCGCGCGGTCACCACCCCGTAGTCGGACTGCACGTGCACCAGCCGATCACCGGCCACGCCGTCCTCGATAAGCGTCGCCGTGTCCAGCTGCTCACCGCGCAGCGACTTGACCGGAAAGCGCCACAGCTCACTCACGCGCATGGTCATGAGACTGTGACCCGAGCCGGTTCGACGGCCGGGGGCGGAAGCTCACGCAACCGGCTGACCGGCGACAACGCCAGCGGAACGATCAGTGCGACGGCGAGGATCGCCAGCAGTGCCAGCGTGGTACGCAGGCCGACAGCGCCGGCCACGAAACCACTGACCGGGCCGGCGAGCGCTCCCCCGCCGAACAGCATCATCCGGAATACCGCGCTCATCCGTCCCATCAGCGAGGCCGGCGTGCAGGTCTGGCGCAGGCTCATCATGACGACCTGGACGGTGCCCAGCCCCAGGTAGCTGACGAAGAACGAGACGATGAACATAGCCGCGACGAACGGCTTGGTACCGCTGGCGAGCGGGATGAGCGCGGGTGCCAGGAAGATCGCCGTCATCGACACGAAATACACCCGGCCCAGGGCGAAACGCTGAATCACCTTGCGCGACACCGACGCCCCGAGCAGACCACCGACCGCTGACATGGACAGAATGAAGCCGAGCATAAAGGGGCTCAGCCCGACATCCCGAATGGCGTAGACGATGAACAGGGTCTGGATGGACACCATGCAGAAGTTGCACGCCGGCCCCATCAATACCAACGGACGCAGGATGCTGTCCCCGAACACCCAGTGCCAGCCGTCGGAAAGCTCGGTGCGCAGCCGTCGCTTGGTTACCGGCGGCGGCCGCTCCTCACGCGCTCTGATCAGCACCAGCGACACCATCGAGGCGAGGTAAGAGAAGGCGTCGAAGACGAGTGCGGTCGGTGCGGTCAGGGCACCGACGAGCACACCTGCCACACCGGGCCCGGCCACATCGGCAGACGATGAGGTGACACCGAGCTTGGCGTAGGCCTCGACGTAATGCTTGGGATCTTTCACCAGGGTCGGGACGTAGGACATCCAACTGACGTCGAAGAGCACCGAGGCGATGCCGATCCCGCAGGCGATGATCAGCAGCGGTCCCATGCTGAGCACGCCGAGGTGCGACAGCAGCGGGACCAACGCGAGCAGCACCATCCGCACGGCGTTGGCCGCGAACATCACCGGTCGCCGGCGTACCCGGTCCACCCACACGCCGAACAGCAGCGCCAGGCCGAAGTAGGGAATCAGCTGCACGAAACGCAGGACGCCGACCTGTTCGGTGCTGGCGTCGAACATCAGCACCGCGGTGAGCGGCAACGCCAGGGTGGTGACCTGGGTGCCGAACAGCGACACCGTCTCGCCGACCCAGAAGGTGACGAAGTCCCGGTTGTGCCACAACGTCGAGCGCTCGCCGGACACGTCGGGCTCAGCGGTTGCGGCGTCGGTTCCGGTGCTCACTACTGGTCCACCAAGTGCTGCCGGACGAACGTGCTGAGCTGAGCGAGGGAATCACCGTTCCAGATCGAATAGTGGTTTCCGGGCAGCACATGCTCGACGACCTCTTTGCTGACGGTGTCCCAGCGGGTGGACTCCGGTTCGGAGTCCGCCGCACGCAGGTGCACCACCGTGCCGGCGTACGGGCTGGTCACCTCATAGCTCCACAGCGCCTGCAGATGAGCCCGGAACGGGGTGTACCGCTCCTCGAGCAGGTCCGCGTCGATCTCTTCGGGAAAGATCCGGGCACGTTCGATGGCCGCGAACAGGGTCGCCGGCTCGACGTCCTCGGCCGCGTCGGCGAACACCGGGTCCAGGCCACCTGCCGACAGATTGGCAACGCCCACCAGATCGCCCAGGAACCGGCGCAGGATGCCCTTCTCGGTGGGCAACGGCGCTATCCACGGCAACCCGGCGTCGACCAGGATCAGCCGCTCGACGCTCTGGCCGGCGGCGAGCAGCCGTACCGCCATGTCGAAGGCCAGCACCCCCCCGAGGGACCAGCCCAGCAGCTGGTAACCGCCGGACGGCTGGAACTCCCGCAGGATCTCGACGTACTCGGCGGACAGTTCAGGCAGCGAGCTCACCACCGGCCGTTCGTTGTCGAAGCCCGGCGCCTCGAATCCGTACACCGGCTGATCGGGGGGCAGCGCCTGCACCAGACCGGCATAGGCATACGCCGACCCGGACACCGCGTGCACGCAGAACAGCGGGTTCCGCTCGCCGGTTTCCCGCAGCTCGACCAGGCGTTCGAGGTCAGCCACTGGTCGAGGCGCGAGCGGCCACCAGCTCGTCGATGGTTGCCGAGATGGCGCTGACGGTGGCATTGGCGTACAGCTTGCGGATATTGATCTTCACGCCGAACGCCTTGTTGATCCGGCTGACCACCCGCATCCCCTGCAGCGAGTTGCCGCCGATCTCGAAGAGGCTGCTCTCGACACTGATCTCTTCCGCGGCCAGGACGTCGGCGAAGATGTCGGCCACCGCCTTCTCGGTCGGCGTCCTGGGGCTGACAACGGCCGATTCCGAGCTGCCCGCGGACTCCACCGGTTCCGGCAAAGCCTTGCGGTCGATCTTGCGTGCGGCGGTCAGCGGAAACTCGTCGAGCACCACCCAAGCGCTCGGCACCATGTACTCGGGCAGCATCGCGGCGAGGTGGTCGCGGACGTCCTCGATCACCGGCGGCTGGTCGCCCTTGGCCGTCAGGTAACCGATCAGCTGGTTGTCGCCCTGCCGGTTCGGGCGCATCAGCACGACAGCCAGCCGGACGGACGGATGCGTGAGCAGCGCCGACTCGATCTCACCGAGCTCGATGCGCAGCCCGCGCAGCTTGACCTGGGTGTCGATCCGGCCCAGGAAGTCGATCTCGCCGTCCTTGTTCCAGCGCACCAGGTCACCCGTGCGGTACACCAGCCGCTCAGGACGGAACGGGTCCGGAATGAACTTCTCGGCGGTCAGCTCGGGCTGGTTGAGATACCCCAGTGACAGCGCGCCGTCCTCGCCACCGACCAGCAGCTCACCGGGAATGCCCTTGGGAACCAGGTTGCCCGACTCGTCGACGATGTAGAGCTGCCGGTTGACCTCGGCATGCCCGATGGGCGGCGAGGACTGCCACTCGATGTGCTCGCACTCGTACTCGGTGCAGGCGATCGAGGCCTCGGTGGGGCCGTAGAGGTTGACGAACCGGCGACCGGGCAGATTCCACTTGTTGACCAGCTCAGCGGGCAGCGCCTCGGCTCCGCCCATCACGTACTTCAGCTCCGGGTACGGCTCAGGCTCGACGACCGACAGCATGGCCGGCGAGAGGCCCGCATAGGTGACCCGCTGATCGCGCATGAGCTGCGCCAGCCCCTCGGGCGACAGTCCCTCGTCCGGTGAGACCGCGACGACCCGGGCACCTGCGAGGAAGGCCGTCCAGATCTCGCCCTGCGACATGTCGAAGGTGAGCGCGGGCAGCTGCAGCAGCCGATCCTGCGGGCCGAAGTCGAAGGTGCGCCGGTACGCCTCGGCGAAGAACGACACCCCCCGGTGCACCATCACGACGCCCTTGGGGGTACCGGTGGAGCCGGAGGTATAGAGGATGTAGGCAATCGCGTCGGGGGTGGCCCACTCTTCCAGCGGCTCGTCGCTGGGATGGGCCTCGATCCCGTCCCACTCGGTGTCCAGCCACACCGTCGACCAGCCCGAGGACTCCGGAAGCCGATCGGCGAAGGACGACCGGGTGATCAGGATCGGCGCGGCGGTGTCACCCATCATGAACTCCAGACGCGCGGCCGGGTGCTTCGGGTCGAGCATCGCGAATCCGGCGCCGGCCTTGAGAATGCCGAGCATCGTCACGTAGGCGTCGAGGTCGCGGTCGATAATCACCGCGACGACCTGGCCACGCTGCAGCCCGAGCGAGCGCAGGTGGCGGGCGAGCTGATCACCGCGGCGGTTCAGCTCGGCGTACGTGATCTCAACACCCTTGCAGACAATGGCAATCGCGTCCGGGGTGGCGGCCGCACGCTTGGCGAAGCCGACGTGCAGCGGCAGCTCTTCGAAGTCGACGACCTCGCCCTTGCCCAGCTCGACGTACTCGGTGACCTGCGCCGGTGACAGCAGCGGCAGCTCGGACAGGCGCAGTCCCGGATTGCGCGCCGCCGCGTCCACCACCGTCTCGAGATGGCTGATCAGCGCCTCGATGCGCCACTCGTCGAAGAGGTCGGTGGAGTACTCCACCGTCGCGGTGAGAGCGTCCGCACCCTCGATCAGGTTCAGCGACAGGTCGAACCGCGCGTTGATCGAACGCATCGGCAGGTACTCCGACTCGATGCCCGGCAACCGCATGGCATCGCCTGAGACACCATCGCCCAGCACCTGGACCGACACCTGGAAGAGCGGGTTGCGGCCGAGGTCACGGGTCGGTTGAACCCGGTCGACGACCTGGTTGAACGGCAGCTCCTGATGCTCGTACAGCTCCAGGCTGGCATCGGCCGTCCGGTCCAGCAGTTCGGTGAAGGTCGGGTTTCCGGTCAGATCCAAGCGCAGCACGGCCATGTTGATGAACAGCCCGACGACGTCCTCGAGCTCCGGATCGACCCGTCCCAGCATCGGCATGCCGACGGGAATGTCGTACTGGCCGGTGTAACGGCTGAGGACGGCGTTGAACGCCGCGGTGAACACCATGAACAGCGAGGCGTTGTTCGCACTTGCCAGGTTCCGCGCGGCGGTCAGCAATTCGGCCGGGAACGTCCGGAGATAGGTGGCGCCGCGGTGGTTGGACGATGCCGGACGGAGCCGGTCGGTCGGCAGGTCGAGCACCGGCAGGCCGGCGAGCCGCTCGTCCCAGAAGCGCAGTTCCTCTTCCAGATCCTCGCCTTGCAGCCGCTCGCGCTGCTGAGCGACGAAGTCGGCGTAGTCCAGCGGCAGGGCGGGCAGGTCCGGTTCCTCGCCGGCCGCCAGCGCCCGGTAGGCCGCCGCGATCTCGGTGTTCACCGAGGTCATCGACCAGCCGTCGATCACGATGTGGTGAAAGCCCTCGGCCAGGACGTGGTCGCCATTGCCCATCCGGTACAGCGTGAACCGGTACAGCGGCCCGGTTTCGAAGTCATAGGGCGTGGCGGTCTGCGTTTGGATCGCCGCCTGGAGTGCGGCCTCGCGGTCAGTCTCGGCGTTGCCGGACAGGTCGATGACCGGGAGTTCCGCCTCACCCGGCTCGGTGATCACGCGGTACGGAGCGCCGTCCGCCGCGCGGATCACGGCGCGCAACGAGGCATGCCTGGCGATAACCCGGCTCAGGGCCTGCTGAAGCACGTCCACGTCGAGGCTGCCCCGCAGGCGCCAGGCCAGCATCATGTTGTACGTCGTCTCACCCGGGGCCATCTGCTCCAGGAACCACAGCTGCTCCTGCCCGAAGGACAGCGGGAGCCGGGGCGTCTCCGCCCCCGGCGACCCTTCGGCAGCCGCGGGCACCGAGTCGACGTGCATGCTCATCTGGGGTGGACTCCGTTTTCTGTGCGCTGTTGTAACAGAACATAATCTATCCGGGCCAATCCGGCCGTTAGTTGCTCTTCGGACGGCGGGCTCAGACCCAGTCGAAAACCACCGGTGCCGCCCAGGGTCTCGGCCGGCATGAGCAGCACTCGCTCATCCAGGACTCGGCGGCAGAACGACAGCGAGGGTTCGCCGGTGTCCAGGTGGACCCACGCGAAGGGCGTCCGCTCCGGCGGCGCCAGCCGGAGCCGGCCGCGATGCCGCTCGCTCCACCGCTGGACGATGTCGAGGCCGGCCCCGATCAGGCGGTCGTACTCGGTGACATAGGACTCGCGCCGGGACAGCACGTCGCAGGCCAGTACCTCGCACAGCACCGAATTCGAGATGGTCGTCAGGTGCTTGCGGTCCGCGCAGCGGTCCACCACCTCCGGGGCTCCGTACATCCAGCCGATCCGAAGGCCGGGAAACCCGAACACCTTCGACAGGCCGGACACCGAGACGACCCGGTCGCTGTGCACGGCAACCGATTCCGCCAGGTCCACCTCGTACTCCTGGTCGAGAACGAGGTAGGCGTCGTGCCGTTCCGCCAGCGCCAGCAAACCGGCGAGTTCGGCTGGCAGCATCCGGCGCCCGGTGGGGTTGCCCGGAGAGTTGACGATGATCATGCGCAGTGCCCTGGTGGCACTGGCAGCCACCTGGTCGGGATCGATGCTGAAATCCGGCGCAAGGTCGAGTACGTCCACCTGGCATCCCAGCAGCGCGGGGGCATCCCAGGACTGCTGCCAGCCGGGCCGGAACGTGATCACCTGATCGCCGGGGGCCAGCAGGGTGCTGTAAAGCAGGAAGAGCGCTTCCTCGGCACCGTGGGCGACCAGCACCGACTCCGCCGATCCGCCGTACAGCCCGGCGATGGCCGTCCGCAGCTCTTCGATGCCGCGGTCGGCTCCATAGGACAGTGCGAGGTCCGGGGGAACGGTGAGCTCGCTCAGGCGCCCCGTCCTGACGTAGCTGCTCGACAGGTCGATGTCGAACCGGCCTGGCGTGTCGTGAAAGACCCACTGCTGCATCGGGTAGCCGGCGCTCGTCGGAGCCGGTTGAGGAATGGTCACAGTGGTCCTTCCGACCCGGCGTCGCCGGTCTGCCCGGGATCGCTGAGGCCGGCGCCAAGCGCCGGTCCGAACGAGCCGGTGGCGATCAGCTCCACCGTTCCGGTCATGCCGATCGCCCCGTCGTCGGCGAAACTCAGCTGAAGCTCGCCGCCCGGCATCCGTACCCGCACCTGATCGTCCACCAGGCCAAGCTCGCGTGCCACCGCGGCGGCCGCACAGCTGCTGCTACCCGAGGACAAGGTGTAGCCCGCGCCGCGCTCCCAGATCTCGATGGCGATCGAGTTGCGGTTGAGAATTTCGAGGAACTGGACGTTCGTCCGCTCCGGAAAGCTGGCGTGCGTGGCGATCTGCGGCCCCAACTCGCAGGCAAGCTCGCGGGTGGCTCGATCCACGACGGTGACCGCGTGCGGGTTGCCGTTCTTCAGGCAGCTCACCCGGACGCTGCGGTCGGCCAGCCGCACGTCCCGGGGTCCGCCTGCGTCGAAGGACGGCACGCCCATGTCGACGCGGACCAGGCCGTCGGCGACATCCAGCACCCGTACCGCGGTGTCCCCGGCGACCGTGCGAGCGGTCAGCCCGGTGCTCAGCCAGTCCCCGGGGTAGCACTGCGCCAGGTACAGGGCGAAGATCCGCAGCCCGTTGCCGCTGCGCTCGCAGTCGGTGCCGTCGGAGTTGAACAACCGCAGGGTTACGGGCAGGTCGGCCTCGACGGGGCCGATCGGTCCGAGCACGATCCCATCCGCACCGAGCCCGAAGTGGCGGTCGCACGCCAGCCGGACGTTCTCCGGAGTGGGGACGAACTCGAAGCGCGCCGGATCCAGTACTAGATAGTCGTTGCCGAGCGCGTGGTACCTGGCGAACTCGAAGTCAGCAATCCCGTGCTCGGCGGTCCGGCCTGCTGGCTGCATCGGACTCAGAACGCCTTCGTCACATCGCCGAGGCGGTGTCGCTCAGCGCGGCCTGGTCGTGATCGTCGCCGTACCAGCGGTCGTCCCAGCGCGAGAAGGCCACGATCAGGATGTCGCGCTTACCGGTCTCGTCGCCCGCCGGCTGCACGTCGGTGACGTCATGGGCGACCGCCTTGTCGTCGATGAGGACGGCCTTGCTCGGCTCCAGCACACCCGTCCAGAACGGCTCGTCCGCTCCGAGTTTCCAGAGCCGGGTCTGCCCGTCCTCGACCTCCGTCCGACGAAGCACCGCGATCATCACGAACTCGTGGCCGTCCTGGTGGACGCCCTCGGGCGTCAGGACACCGGACTTCTCACGCGAGGCGATCGTGCGGTTCTGGTGGACGTTGATCTGCCAGTCGGTGTCCGTGCTGAGGTTGAGTTCCCCGGCACCGTGGCCGATCAGCGAGGTGAAGTCGACCTGGATCGGCTCGTACGGGCGCTTGTACCCACCGCCGACAGGGTTGAAGTCCTTGAACGCCGTGTAGTCACGGTGCGGAAGTAGCTCGAAGTCCCAGGCCGCGCCGTTCCACGAGAGCCGATACTGCGAGAAGCGCTTGTACCGGGTGCCGTTGCCCATGTACGGGTCGTGCGGCAGGTCCTCGTAACTGTCGAGGATCTCCCCCGAAACCTCGGGAAGATCAAGCAGGGCGAAGCCTTGGCCGTTCAGAGACATCCCTCAACCTCTCGTGTGGTGAACCGGTGGATCAGGCGGGCTGGGTGGAGCCGGCGAGGCGCTCGTCGAGGTAGCGCGCCGACGAGTTGAGCCGCCAGAGCGTGCCCCGGGCGATGCCGCGACGCATCGACTCGGTGCCGGCCGCCGGAGCCACGATGTTGTGGAACCAACCCGCGGCGTGCACGGAGTCGATGGTGATGTGCAGGCGGTGGTAGACGATGCCGACGTCGGGCAGCCCCAACCGCTCCCACGCCGAGACCACGGACTTGAAGCGGTCAGGCACCAGCCACTCGGTCATCCCGAGGAATCCGACCGCCTCGGCATACAGCTGGCGGTAGCGGCACAGCATCACGGCGAGGTTGCCGGAGAGCAGCGCGTTGGCGGTGAGAACCCGGTCCAGTTCCTCGTCGGTGATCTGGAAGACCTCGAAGATCTTGTTGAAGAGGGTGGTGTGGACCTCGGCGGGGTTGCCGTTGCCCATCTCGTCCCAGAAGTTGGTCGCGATCTCCATCTTCGCGGGGCCGCTGGTGCCCACCTGCATCATCGCCAGCAGATCATCGAATCGGCCGTCGACGACCGACTCCTGCAGGATGTAGGTCCTCAGGTCCGCTACGCCGGCGTGGTCGTGGATGAATTCGTTGTAGTACGAGTGCTTGAACACCCGGTGCTGGCGGGCCATCGTCTTGAGCCAGCTCAGGTAGGCCTTGCCGTCGGTGGGTGCCTGGTCCAGCAAACCGTCCGGAATGAACTTGTTCTCGGCGGCAAGGGTCGCGGTCTCGAGCAGCCGGGTCACCTCGTGCAGGGCTACCGAGCCCTCGGCGGTGGGCTGATCCGGAATGCGGATCGTGAGGTCATAGATGCGGGCGAGCAGCTTCTGCTGGGCGAAGAAGGCCTGCGGGTCCGAGGCTGCGGCGGCGTTGATCGCCCGAACCGCCGACACGGTCTGCACGCGGTCGACCTCGCTGAGCGAGTCGTCGAGTTCCTCAGCGGGCAGCGCGAGCCAGGCCGAGATGCAGTCGACGGTGGCCCAGAAATCCTGCGCATTGCCGGGCACTCCGACAAGGCGTTCGATACGTGATGACACGCGGGCTCCAGAGGGTCGTAGAGAGGAGAACAGGTCGCGGCTCCTCCTCGAACACCAGGCAGGCAACGCGGGCCGCCTGCGCGGCCCAGCACCTTGTCGCATTCGGGGTCAGGAGGCGGATTGAGCTGTTTGGGGGACTGATTGCGGTTCAACATAGTCATCAACTACCAGGTTTGTAAACAGTACGACCTATTCCTAATACATCAGACAGGTCGTATCCATCCTCTGAAACCACCCACAGCCCGCAGTCATAGCAGAAAACGCGCACTGGCAGTCACGGTCACTGGCCACAACCGGCCTGCCGAGCGGACACCCGCGGAGCATGCCTTCGTCCCGGTGCCGGGGCGTCTCCGGACGCGACAGAGCCAGCGCCGCACGAGGCGACGCTGGCTCTGAGGAAACGTGCTGAGGTCGTCTAGAACTGACCCACCACGTCAGCGATGAGGACCTGGGCCGGCGAGGCCGGCCGCGCGGCCTGGCTCGCCGTGGGGGCCGTCGCGGCGCTGGCGGGCACCAACACCAACGCCCGGCTGCCGACGTTCTGACCGGCCAGCTTGCTCACCACGGTGAGGACATTCTGCGCCGCCACGGTTTGTGGCGCCTGCCCCCATGACGAGTGGGTTTTCTTGCCGGTCGCGAGGTCGGTCTCGACGATCTGCATCACCAGCGTCTTGGTGGCGTCGATCTTGTCACCGCTACCCTTCACGAGCAGCGTGGACACCGGCTTCGACGGCGCCTTGACGCCGGCCGTACTCACGATCGTCGGAGCCTTGCCCGGGACGTTGGTGATCTTGGGGAGACCCGAGGTCGGCAGACCGCTGACGACGGTGCCCGGTGCGGACGCGTCCGGCTTGTAGGTCTTCAGCAAGTCCACCACGAAGACGAGTGTGTCGGTGCCGCTGATACCGGCGCTGGACTGGCCCTGGCTTCCGTAGCCCTCTGCCGGCGGCAACGCCATGACCAGCCGGGTACCGAGCTTCTGGCCGACGAGCGTCTTGTCCCAGCCCGGGATGACACGGCCGACGCCGATGGCGAACGCGGCGGCATGGCCCCGGTCGAACGAGCTGTCGAAGACGTTGGGCTTGCCGTTCTTGGGTGCCCAGGTCTGGCCGACGTAGTTGGCGACCAGCGTGTCCCCCTTGGCGACCGTGGCGCCGGTGCCCTCGGTGAGAACC
>JAABUM010006065.1_pt1 | contig 12139 bp, 11 predicted proteins | sample 5559161 | NCBI WGS metagenome assembly JAABUM01 (sample SAMN10711868, study PRJNA513369) | rock metagenome | isolation source: Antarctica rocks | place: Antarctica: Victoria Land, Siegfried Peak nord | reverse complement strand
CAACTACCGACTCCGGATGCTGCTCATCGGGGGAGGCTTCACCGACCCCCGGCTGGGCTGACCTCCCACCGCAGGTCCCAAGAGCCGGTTTGCAGGCTCTTCACCGATACGTGTGAGTCACAGGCGTAGTCCGCCGCCGATGAGGAGCATCCGGAGGCGGTAGTTGTCTCTGTTGCGGAAGCCGCGGGCGATGCGGCGGTGGAGCTCGATGAGTCCGTTGATCGCTTCGGTGCCGCCGTTGTTCGCGCCGTCGGTGTCGAAGTAGCCCAGGAACTCGCTGCGCCACTGGGTCAGGGTCTTGCCGAGGCGTGCGACCTCGGGGATGGGGCACGTACTGAACGAGGCGAGGATCTGCTCTGCGATCGCTCGCCCCGCGGCGTGGCTGCCCTGGTGGTACACGGACCGGACCTGTTGGGCGCACCGCCAGGCGATCTCGACCTCGACGTGCTCCTCCCGGGCGGTGAACGCTGCATCGAGGCGGGCACACTGGCGGTCGGTGAGGTGTTCCTGGCCGGCACGCAGGATGTTGCGGATCCAGTACAGCGGATCGCTCCGTGGGTGCTCGCACGCCTCAGGGAATGAAGCATCGCCTCATTGGCAAGCCACCTCAGGGCCGTCACCGCTGTCGGCCTAGGTCACCCATCAGTTCCTTCACGCCCAGGCCATGCTAATCATCCGGACGTCGGTCATCTCCTTGATGGCGTGACGCGGGCCCTCCCTGCCCCAGCCGGAGAGCTTCACGCCCCCCGATGGCTCCTGATCCAATCGCGAACGAGAGGCGCCGTTGATGTTCACGGTGCCATACGCAAGCTCAGTCGCGACCCGCATTGCAACGTTCAGGGAGCCGGTAAAGACGCCCGCCTTCAATCCCCACGGCGTGTTGTTCGCCTCTTCGATGGCCTCGTCGAGGTCTTCGTAGGTCTTGACCACGAGGACCGGGCCGAAGATTTCCTCGCACGCCACCTTCATGTTGGGGGTCGTCTCCGCGAGGATCGTTGGCTCGACGAAGCAGCCATCACGATGACCGCCGCACAGAAGTGTTGCCCCCTGAGCCACCGCCTCGTCTACCCAGGATTGGACCCGGTTGGCCGAAACCTCGTCGAGCATCGGCCCCGTCCGCGTCTGCTCGTCCCAAGGGTCGCCCGGCTGGCGGTTCTCCGCCTCCTCGATCAGGCGCCGCACCAGCTCGTCGCGAACGGAACTGTGGACAAGCACCCGCTGCGTGGAAATGCAACTTTGCCCAGATAAGCCGAACGCGGCCTCCGCAAGTTGTATCGCCGCCTTCGAGATGTCAGCGTCGCTGTGCACGAGGGTGGGCGCATTGCCTCCAAGCTCGAGCAGTGTGCGCTTGAGCCCGATCTCGCTCAAAATTTGCTCGGCTATCCGGCCACTCCCCGTGAAGTTGACGAAGGCCACCCGCCGGTCCGTCGTGAGCGCACGGCCCACCTCAGGGCCCCCGTGGACCACGTTGAACACGCCGGCTGGAACCCCGGCTTCGCGGGCGATTTCGCCAAGGATAACCGCGACCCCCGCGCCGTTTGGGTGGGGCTTGAGTACGAGTGTGTTGCCCGCCGCGAGTGCGGGCCCGAGCTTGTGGCAAATAGTGTTTAGCGGGGCATTGAACGGCGTAATGCCCGCCACTACACCGACGGGCACACGCAGCGTAAAGCCGAGCTTGCCCGTTCCCGCTGGGACTGCTTCCATGGGTACCATCTCACCCGTGATTCGCTTGGCCTCTTCCGCAGAAATTTGCATTGTGGACAACGAACGTGTCACCTCGGTGCGGGCATCTCGAATGGTCTTGCCTGATTCGGCCACCATCTGAGCCGCCAAATCCTCAGAGCGGGCAAGCATGCCGGCGGCCATGGCGGTCAGGATCTCGGCCCGTTCAAACGCGGGCACCCTAGCCCAAGCGCAGCCCGCTTCGACGCTGGACTCCACCGCGTCCGATACATTCGAGGCGCTTGCAAGAAGCACCCGGATAGCGGGTGCCTGATCGGTCTCGGCCCTGACCGTTTGGCGATCCGACGAAGCCAGCCAGACGCCACCGATGTACGACCGGCTCTCCTCTACGGGCACTGAGCGCATCATGGATCAAGCCTCGGTTCGGTAGCGGTCAACGACGTCTTCATTCAGCTCGATGCCTAGACCAGGGCCTCCCGGCAACGCGATGAACGGACCTTCCCGGACCTCGGCGGGTTCAGTTAGCAAGTTCTCCCGCAACGGGTTCCCCTCGGTCTTCGACCAGTCTGCCTGCATGTGCTCGTAAATCATGAAGTTCGGCAGGGCTGCGGACAAGTGCAGCTCGGCAACGTGGCACACCGAGGTGGTGCTGCCGGTGTGTGGAGCATAAGGAATGTGGAACGACTCCGCGAGGGCCGCGATACGCATGCACTCAGTGAAGCCGCCGGCCCGGCCCACGTTAGGTTGAACGATGTCCAATGCCTTATTTGTAAACAACCGTCGGAACCCAAACCGGGTAAACTCGGTCTCGCCTCCCGCTATCGGCATGGTGAGGGTCTGAGCCATCTGCGCGTAGCCGTCGTGGTCGTCCGGCGGCAGAGGCTCTTCGAACCAGGCATAGTCGAGATCCTCCAGTACTTTGGCGAGTTTCATCGCGGCCGGGCGTTCGAAGCCGCAGTTGGCATCCGCCGATAGGAACACCTCCGGGCCGACCGCCTCGCGGACCGCGGTTGCGAGCTCGATGTCTGCATCCGGGCGGTGCCGGTCGGAGCCGACCTTGAGCTTCATGGCGTTGTAGCCAGCCTCGACGAACTCCTTGGCCTCGCTGACTGTTGTCTCCAGTGCGCGGAAGCGCAGGGAGGAGGCATAAGACCAGATCTTGTCTCGCTGCGGGCCACCGAGAAGCTCGTAGACCGGGCGGTCGTGAACCTTTCCCTTGATGTCCCACAAAGCGATGTCGATGCCGCTTAGCGCTTCGAGGAAGAAGCCCTGCAGGTGGCCGCGATTCATCATCACCGAAAACATCAGTTCCCAGGCGACCCCCGTGTGCGTCGGGTCCAGACCCATGATCACCTCCCCAATCTCGCGCACGATCGCTGCCGTCGCCTCTGGAGCGAGCCTGACGGTACATTCCCCTACGCCCACGACGCCCTCGTCGGTGTGCACCTTGACCAGGCAGGCCCGGTATCCCTTGAAGACGGTGGCCTTGAGCCGGTCGGCGTTGGGTATCGAAATGGGTGCCGCCATCGTCGCTGGCAGCTTGACAAGTAGGGGAATGGCTTCAATCTTGGTGATGCGCATGAACAACTCCTAAGGGAGGGGATGGAAAGGATAGGCGTATGCCTCAGGAGAGGAGGCCGGTCAGAATTGCGGTCACTCCTGGGGCTAAGACCACGAGCAATAGCGTCGCTGCCACCAGGGCCACATGCTGGAGGGCGGCCCTCGCGGCCACCTCCAGACGCACGTTGAGAATGCCCGCTGCCACGAGGAGGGTGATACCGATCGGAGGAATGATCATGCCGATGGTGGTGGTGAGCATAACCACTACGCCGAAGTGAACCGGATCGCCGCCCAACGCGGTGACTAGGGGCAACACGATGGGCACCACGGCGATGAGGATGGCCGGCGGCTCAAGAAAGATCGCGAGAATGATGAGCACCAGACAAATCAGCAGGGTCACGACCGTACGGTTCGTCGTCAGCGACTCTATACTCGCGACGACGGTCTGAGGAATCTGGAAACTAATCATCAGCCAAGCCATGACCGCCGCATTGGCAATTATAAACATCACCATGGCGGTGGTCTCTGCCGCTTCGATCAGGGCCATTCTAAAAGCTTGAAAACTGCGCCGAACCCCACCGAACAAACTGACGACAAAGACGTATGCCGCTGCAGTCGCCCCGGCCTCTGGCGGGGTGAACACTCCGCCGAGGATGCCACCCAACACCAGGGCGATCGCGCCAGTCGCCGGAATTGCGCCGGCCCAAGCGCGGCCCAGCTCTCGTGGTGTGATGGCCGCCTCGCGGGGGTAGTTGAAGCGACGAGCCAGCACATATGCCAAGCACATGAATAGAACCGCCGTAATGACGCCAGGAACCAGACTGCTAAGGAAGAGGGTGGTAACCGACACGCTGGTCACTGTCGCGTAAATGATCATGCTGATGCTTGGAGGAAAAAGGGTTCCCATGGCGCCAGAGGCGGCTTGGTGGGCAACGACGAAACCGGGCTCGTACCCCCGTTTCTTCATCTCGGGCATCATCACGCTGCCGATCGCCGCGGTGTCGGCTACGGCCGACCCCGAGATGTCGGCAAAGAGTACGCTGGCGATGACGTTGGAGATTGCCAAGCCGCCCCGCACCCGGCCCACAAGTGAGGAGGCGAAGGCAACCAGCTTGGTGGACATGCCGGTCCGGAGCATCAACGCGCCGGTAAGGATCAACGCAGGGATGGCAAGGAACGAGGGCTCGTCGATACCTGCATACAGCCGCTCGGCAAGGATGCTTAGGGGGACCGTGCCAGTGAAGGACAGCACCGTCATAGAGAACAGGCCTAGCACAACGGCGATGGGGACTCCCAGGGCAAACATCACTGGCAGACTCAACCAGAGCAGCACCAGAGGTACTGCATATAGCGGCGCTGGTGCCCCTTGCGTGAGCCACCAGAGGAACGCGGCAGCGACGCCGGCAACGCCCAGGACCGGTAGCGTCAACCGGTCGACGCTGTTCCGCAGGCGTGCCCCCCAATGCACCAACATGATCACGGCGGCCACGGGAATGGCCGCGTAAAGCAGGGCATACGTCAGGTGCAGACTCGAGGTCTGCGGAGCGCCCGGGCTGAGCGTGACGGCCAGCCCTGCCACAAACAGGAGCAGGAGGTAGACGCCTACACAGACCTCACGCAGGGCACCCGCCCATCGAGGTTGAGCAACGCTCAGTGGACGCAGGAAGGCGGTGATGGCCGGGTGACCGCCCTTCGCCAGCAGAGTCGAGGCGGCAAGGAACACCACCCACCCCGTCGCCAGACCGGCGACCTCACCGGTCCACGCGAGCGCGTTGTTCAACACGTAGCGATAGAACACCCCGACAAACATCACGACGACGAGCGCCAGGAGGGTCGTTGCGGATACCGCCCGAGTGACCCCCGTCAAGAATGAGCTCACGGGAGCCAGCGGACCGGAAGGGTTAGCTCGACCCGCGGCGGCGCCCGACTCCGGGACGGCATCGAGGGTCTCGATGACGCCGCCAGCGGGACTCACGCCATGTCCTCGATCTGCTTGACCACTGTGGCACCCGCCTTCTCGCGGAAGCTATCCCGCACTGACGTGCTCGACTTGATCCAAGCGTCAGGGTTCTCCTTAAGGGCATCAAAGAACTTGATTTTCTTGTCGCTCTTGAGGCGAGTATAGGACTCCTCAACAGCCTTGGCGGCGACCGCCCACTCGTGGTCCTCGGCCTCCTTGGCTGCCTTTTCGAGCAGCGCCTGCTCCTCCTTGCCTAATGATTTGAAAAGCTTGAGGTTTATCACGCCAATGTGCGCGAGCATGATGTACCGAATGTCGCAGATATTTTGGGCCACCTCAATGTGTTTGTCTGTCTCGAACCAGATTGGCTGAAGCACCTCGCCGTCCACCGTATGCTGTTGCAGGGCGGTGTAGACTTGGTTGTAGGCCATCGAAACGGGATTTGCGCCCCAGTTCGTGAAGGTAGCCAGCTCGACTGGGGTCTGGGCGACCCGCAACTTGAGCCCCTTCAGGTCTGCGGGCGAATGCACCTCACGTCCGGCCGTCTCGATTCCGCGCATACCAGCGGCATCCATTACCATGAGGATCTTCATCCCCAACTTGTCCTCGAACTCCTTACGAAAAGCGTCCCCGGGAGCGCCAGCCCACACCTTGCGGTATTGCTCGGGCGTTCGGATCAGGTAAGGCAGTTCGAGCGCGATCATCGCCTCGGTTACCTGGCTGAGGTTGTTGTTGGAGGACGTGCCCATTTGCAGCGCCCCGGATTGCACACTCTGAACCAACTGCAGGTCGTTACCGAGTTGATTACAGCAAAATGTTTGCACGTCGATGTCGCCGTTGCTCTGCTCTTTGATGAGGCTGGCGAACTTCTCGTAGCCGATGGCCACCGGGTTAGTCTTAACTGCCGTGTATCCGAACTTGATCACGGCTTTCTTGCCGCCGGCAGTCGCCCCACCGCCACCGCCTCCGCTGGCCTGCTGGGCGGCAGTGCCGCAGCCCGACAAGACTGCGACAGTAAGCCCGGTGGCGCCGGCGGCGAGAGCGCCGTTGAGGATCTGGCGACGCGAAAACAGGGCGTGCCGGCGTGGGTCAATGCTGTCCATGAATTTCTCCTACTGTGTGGGAAAACGGGTTGACGACCGCAGGCATACCGGGCGTTGGCTGGAAAGGGGAGTCGTGCCCGGGGACGATGACGTCGGCCCGGGACATGAGTTGGTGCGCGGACTCCCGCGCCGAGTCTTGGTCGCCGAAGACGGTGGACGGCACTCCAGCGGCCGCGTCGCTGCGGGTGGCCAGCGCGTCGCCGGTGATCGCCACATTGATTTCGCCTGAGAGCACCATGAAGGCCATATGCCCAGCGGTGTGCCCGGGCGTCTGGAGGGCATGAACGCCCGGGAGTACCTCGCCGGAGCTGAAAGTCTCCGCGCGAGCATGGTCTCGGACGAGGTCCAGAATGTATGCCGGGGTGGCCGGGTCGAGCCCGCCGTCGCGGACGCGACGGCACTCGGCCTCGGGGATCATGAGGCGCGCGTTTGGGAAGAGGTCAAAGTTCATGCAGTGGTCCCAGTGCAAGTGAGTGAGAAGGATCGCGGTCACATCCTCAGGGGCGAGGTTGCGAAGAGCTAGCTGTCCCGTCAACGCGATCCGCTGGTTCCAAGCCGCCGTGTCAAATAGCACAGGGCCCATTTCGTGTCCGAGCAGCGTCACTGTGGACGTGGTGAGATTCCCAGAAGAAGTCGGCATCGTTAGTCCGGTGAGGACCGCGTCGATCATGCAAAGACAACTTCGCGAATAAGCGACTCGGCGTCCTCAAGGCTGGTGTGCCGGGGATTAGGTCCCGCGTTCTGGGCGGTCCACTTCGCCAACATGGGCAGCATGTCGGCGTTGACGTGGAGGTCGAGGCGCTGAGGAAGGCCAGTGGCGAGACGCAATTCGCCCACCCGCCGCGCCGCGCGCAAGGCATTCTCCTCGTGGCTGGCGTGCGAATCGGCGACGTCAAGAGCGCGGGCCAGCTCGGCGTACTGTTCCGGCACCGCCTCGCTGTTGAAGCGCATAACCGGCTCCAAGGCCACCGCGCACCCCGTGCCGTGGGCTACACCGAATGGACCCCCCAGAGCCCGCGCTACGGCATGGGCGTTGCCAGTTCCAGTGTGACTGATGGCGATTCCCGCCAAGCAACTGGCATAAAGCATCCGACTCGCATGGACCAGATCGGTGCGGTCCGCGACGAACTCGGTTAGGGATCCGCCGATAAGCCTGGTCGCCTCAAAAGCGAGAAGCTTGGTCAGGGGCGTGGCGCGCAGACTGACGTAGCTCTCGACCGCGTGAGTCAGGGCATCCATTCCCGCGGAGGCGGCCGCCCCAGTCGGCAGGGAGGACAATAGCGATGGGTCCAGGACGGCGAGGGTCGCGTAGTTCCTGGGATTTCGCAAGGCGAGCTTTTCGTGAGTCTCGGTGTCCGTGATTGAGATATTGGCTGTGACCTCGCTACCGGTACCAGCCGTAGTTGGAACCAGGACCAGAGGCCAGGCCCTCCTCGGAGTTGGCGAGTTCCCGGCGTAGTCACGGACGGTCCCCCCATTAGATGCGAGCACCGCCACCCCCTTGGCCGTGTCGAGCGCGCTTCCGCCGCCGATTCCGACAATGACGTCCGGCCGCTGCGCATGGAAAACCGCGAGCCCGGCGACCACATCGAGGTCTGTGGGATTGGGTTGCACTTCGGACCAGACAAAACTACGCACGCCTGCGGTTTGCAAGGACTGCAGTGCTCCATCGAGGCTCCCGGAGGCCATGACGGCTGGATCCGCTACCACCATCGCCGAGGTGAAGCCGTCACTGCGGCACAGCTCCCCAAGCCGCTTCGCCAGACCAGTGCCAAATTCGATCCTCGTGGGAATGAAAAACGAGAAGTCGGATGTCAAATCAGTCATATGAGATGCCGCCCATCTGTTGAGTGCCTAGGGCTACGCCGAATGCCGCGCCCTCGGGTGCGCTGTGAGACCCAAGCTGCAGTCGCACGGCATGACCGCAGTAAAAGGAGCGGGTCAGCTCTATCGGCCGGTCGGTCCTCGGGTCATAGAGCACGCGCTGCACTAGTAGCAGGGGGGACCCAGGGTCCACGTCCAGCAGACTCGCGCGGTAGGGATCCGCCAACAGGGCCTCGACGCTCTCGTCCGCCGACTCGTTATTAACGAGCAGCTCGGCAACGAGTTCGTCGAAGGTGCCATCCTCGACGTCGGCCTGAGACACCTCGGGGAAGTCCTTCTGTGGCAAGTAATTCACCTGGTAGCAGACAGGCTCACTGTCGACGAGCCGCACCCGTCGAATCTTGTGCACATGGGCGCCCTCAGTGATGTCGAGCAGCTGAGCAATACGGGGCACAGGGATGACTGAGTCGAAACTCACCAGAGCCGTGGTCAGCAAGCGGCCATAAAGTTCCGCTCCGTCCCTGAGGGTGCCGATGTAGGGCACGTCCTTCTTGGGCTGGGCCACGAAGCTCCCTTTGCCCTGCTTGCGGATGATGAGGCCCTCGTTGGCGAGGGCGCCCAAGGCCAGCCTGACGGTGGTGCGGCTGACCCCATACTCCTCAATCAACCGCGCCTCACTCGGTAGCAGGTCGCCTACCGAGAACTCAGCGCTCATGAACCGCCCGACGGCCTCCTTGAGCCGCACATAGAGCGGGGCTGCCGAGTCGTCCATCGGAAACCGCTTCATCTGCTTATAGTAACGTTATAACAAGTTGGGTCAACCCGCTGACCACACATTTCTGAGAGGACTCATGGTGCCACCCGCCCCCATGGACTTGGCTGGCCGCACGGCAGTCGTCACGGGTGCAGCCCGCGGCATCGGTCTTGCTGTCTGTGCTGAGTTACTCGAGCTCGGCGCCAACGTCGTGGGACTGGACCTATCCCCCCTGCCCACGGATTCCGGCATGCCGTCCCAACGCTTGGTGGGACTTCAGGGTGATATCTGCGATCCCGAAGCCGTGCGGGCCGCCCTTGAAGCTGCGGTAGATCTCCCAGGTGAGCTTGGGATCCTCGTTCACTCTGTGTACGCCGAGGAGCGTCAGCCGCTGCTCGAGGCAACGCTAGCGGGATGGCGGCGGTCGCTCGACGTCATGGTGACGGCGGTACATCAAGCGGACGTGGCCTTTGTGCGTGCCCTTGCGGGTCAACCGGGATCCATCGTCCATCTGGCCTCCCAGCACGCCTTCGGCGCGGTACCGGAGTTCGGGGCGTATGCCGCGGCGAAAGCTGCCCTTCTGGCTCTGACTCGCGCCGCGGCTGTCGAGTGGGCACCTCTCGGAGTGCGGTGCAACGCAGTCGCGCCAGGGTTTATCCAAGTGGACCGAAACCAGTCCGTCTGGGAGGACGGCGAACGCCTCAGCCGTTTGCTTCGGTCCTACCCGATGGGTCGGGCCGGGACACCGCAGGAGGTGGCCCATGCGGTGGCTTTCCTCGCATCGGACGCGTCGTCCTTCACTACCGGCAGCTGTCTTGCAGTGGACGGCGGCCAGACGGCCGCCCTGCCGGAGGCGTTCTTCCGCTAATCGATTGCTCTTGACCCTCGACAGAATATGCACCTGAAGCGCATCTACGACATGGTTTCCCTTCAGGCCTGCGCGGAGACACACAGCGGCTTCCATCCCTGTAGGCCAACGAAGCAGGTGGCCGCCCAAGAACCGCCAGTCTTTACGGCTCTCTTGACTGATCCGTGGGGTCATTCCGGCCTGGAAGGGTGGGTCGATGGCCGCCGAGGCTGAGTAGGGCCAGGGCGATGAGGGCTTGGGGGACTGGAACCCGAACGGAACTTCACCGACCCGGAGTCGCGGAGCATGTAGAGGGCGGACGGGTCGCTCGCGCAGTGCTTCAACGCCCAGGCCGTGGTCGACGCCGACCTTCAGGTGAACGTCGCGACGGCCCTGAACAACTGCGCCGCTGACAGCCAGACCTTCACCCCGATGATGGAGCAGGACCGCCGCAACACCGGCCGGGCTCCCAAGCAGGCCCTCGCTGATGCGGGGTACTGCTCGGAGGCGAACCTGGAAGCCGCAGCCCAGCTCGCTGAGCAGACCGGTACTGAGTTCCTGATCGCCTCGAGCCGGCTCGGCCACGAGGAGGTCGTCGAGCCTGCACCGCGCGGAACACCGTGTCGCCGAGCTTGACCCACGGGGACAGCGTGCCGGCGGCCATCTGGGTCAGGCGTCGGCGGATGCCTTCGACCAGGTCGTCGGTGTCGGTGAATGTGCCCGTGGTGTGGAAGGTTCGAACCTCGTCGATGAACGCCTTCTCGTCGGCGACCACGTCATCCTCACCGCTCACCCATACGCTGACGGCAAGACCTCGCTCCTCGGCACGTCGGTACTCTGCGTGCGTTGCCGACATTCGGGTGGCCTTATCCAGGCGGCCGTAGGTACGCCCGAGCAGGCCCAGGTAGATCGAGCTTGAGTCGACCTCGCTGAGGTAGGCCACCTCAGCGTCATCATCGCGCCCACCGAAGCCCTCGAACCACACCGGCTCGGCACCCAGGGTGTCCACAAGGCGAACGACTGCTGTGCGCAGCGGTGCCATGGTGGCGGACATCACCGATGAGATGAAGATGCGCTGATCGCCTGCCCATGCCGCGAGGGACTGGGGGTCCGGGCGAGGGGCGGTCCCGGAGGTGTCCACGCTCAGGGTCATGGGTGCATCCTTTCGTGGGGACCGCAGTCCCGGGTTGCCAATGTCGACAGTCGTCGTGTTGGGGTAGTGCGGTCCGACCGTGTCCTGCTGCGGCGCGGCGGTCGGGACACGGTCGGACCGCATTTGGTCAGGCGACCAGGACCCAGCCCCGGCGGCGGGACTCCTGGGAGTGGTCACGCAGTTCGCGTTCCACGCGCGCCTGGAGGTCAGCCGGCAGGGTGCACCCGCCGCCGCCGCCGTAGCTGTAGCCAGCCCCCTGGTCCGGCGGGCACCGCAGGTCCGGATGGACCTCGCGCGGCACGCGGACGCAGAGCTCGTGCGGGGAATGGCTATCGTTGCACTGCACCTTGACGCGGACGCGGTGGCGCTCGGCCATCCCCTGATCGGACGTCGGGTTCATAGGTCAACTCTTTCTGCGACGGCAGACACGCTGAGCAACACGCCCCGAATCGCTGGCCGTACCCCTTGGGGGCGGTATCAGCGCGGTGCGCTACGGTGACCGGACAAGCGGCAAACTTGTGTCTGGCCCCGACAGTTGGCTCAACCCCGACTGTCGGGGCTTCGCTGTGGTCGCGTACTGATGGTTCGGTATCGCGCTCCTCGTGTGGACTACATGTGGATAACTACACCGGTGTAACCACCAGTTGTTCCATCGTACCTCGGGCTACCGACGGGTAGCCGCGCTTGTGTCCACGGTTCATCAGCGAGGGGCGCGACAAGGACAGTGCCGCGTGGGGTCTGCCGTTGGTTGGCGACACGACGGGGCGGCCGCGTCGCAAGCCGGCCCGACGCCTCCTCGCAGACGGGGCAGGCAGTTGGCTCGATGCCCCGTCTTCCCGGCCTTGGTTGATGCGAACCCCGTTCGGTTGACTCGCGTCCACAACGATTGGCCGTGCACCGCGAGCGAGCAAGCAACCGGCCGCGCCGCGCTGGTCTTCGAGTTGCGCCCCGAACCTTATGGACCACCGCCTCATTCTCTAGGCGGTGTGCAGCACCTTCTGGACACGCCCATAGGGCGCGGAAGGACGCGCACGCTCATCGGAATCATGGCCGTAACATGCGGGCACTTGGTTACGAATTTTGTTGATCCGTCTCCGCGCCTGCTCTGCCCCCCTCGTGCGCCCAATCGTTGTCAAGTACCGGGTTTGATGGAGGGCATCAAGCCACGGAGGTAGGAGCATGGCAGCACCAAGGAAGTATCCGGAGGAGCTTCGGGAGCGAGCGATCCGGCTGGCGCTGGACGCGCGTGAGGATC